>JACCDS010447960.1_pt1 | contig 13525 bp, 12 predicted proteins | sample 7446441 | NCBI WGS metagenome assembly JACCDS01 (sample SAMN15323445, study PRJNA562643) | freshwater metagenome | isolation source: river surface water | place: USA:Blue River Watershed | collected 2017-08-17 | reverse complement strand
GTGTCGCTCGAGGAAGCGGAGGACATCCCCGGCTACCTCATCCGCTATCTCAATCGCCTGTCCGATTTGCTGTTCGTCCTCGCTCGCGCGCTCAATCGCGAAGCCGGCGTCGGTGACGTGCTGTGGCAGCAGGGCAGGAACCGCGACGGCGCCTGACCGCGGCCGCACTCCGGACCGCTTTTCCTTAAGACGCCGTTCCCGGACCGTCGGACCCGCAGTGCAACATAACGCAGGGCGTATGCGCACATAAAAAGGTCTGATGCGGCGCCCGGCGTTTCCGCCCTAGTATCCAGGAAGCATAGGGGAAGCTAAAAAATGCCTTTGGTCAATCCGCATGGCAAAGGGAGCCTCAAGCCGCTCGCCCTCGAAGCACGAGCGCTCGAAGCGGAGCGGCGACGCGCCGAAACACTGCCCAAGCTGACGGTCACGTCGCGCGAAAAAGGCGATCTCGTCATGCTGGGCATCGGCGGCTTTACGCCGCTCGACGGCTTCATGACGCAAGCCGATTGGCGGGGTGTGTGCGACCGCATGCACATGGCGGGCGGCCTGTTCTGGCCGATCCCCATTACGCTGTCCTGCGACGCCGCATTTGCGCGCGGCCTGAAGGCCGGCGCCGACATCGCGCTCATGGATCCCGACGACGGCTCGTGCCTCGCCGTCATGACGGTGACCGAGCAGTACACGATCGACAGGGCGCACGAATGCGCGACCGTCTTCAAGACGACCGACGTCGACCATCCGGGCGTGAAGATGGTGATGGCCCAGGGCGAGGTCAATCTCGCCGGACCGGTGCGCGTGCTCTCGACCGGCGGGTTCGCCGAAAAATACGGCGAGCTCTTCATGACGCCTGCGCAAACCCGCGCGACCTTCGAGAAGCTCGGCTGGAGCCGCATCGCGGCTTTCCAGACCCGCAATCCCATGCACCGCTCGCACGAGTATCTGGTGAAGGTCGCGATTGAGGTGTGCGACGGCGTGCTCGTGCACTCGCTGCTCGGCGCGCTGAAGCCCGGCGACATACCGGCCGACGTGCGCACCCACGCGATCGCGGTGCTGGCGGACAAGTATTTCGTCAAAGGCACGCTGGTGCAGGCGGGCTACCCCCTCGACATGCGTTATGCCGGCCCGCGCGAAGCGCTGCTGCACGCGCTCTTCCGGCAGAACTATGGCTGCTCGCACCTGCTCGTCGGGCGCGACCACGCCGGCGTCGGCAGCTATTACGGACCGTTCGACGCGCACCAGATCTTCGACGAAATCCCCGCGGACGCGCTCGAGACCAAGCCGCTCAAGATCGACTGGACGTTCTGGTGCTACCGCTGCGGCGGCATGGCGTCCGGCCGGACGTGCCCGCACGCCGAGAGCGACCGGCTGCTCGTCTCGGGAACGAAGCTGCGCAAGTGGCTGTCGGAGGGCGCCGAAGTGCCCGCCGAGTTCAGCCGACCCGAAGTGCTTGCGATACTGCGCGACTACTACGCCGGCCTCGACGCATCGCAAAACGTCGAGGTGAAGCTCGCCGGGCATTCCGCTCGATGACCCGGACTCTCTTTCGTTCCCGGACTTCGTACTAAGGAGGACCAATGCCGACTTTCGTACGTACCGACAAATGCGACGGCTGCAAGGGGCAGGACAAGACCGCCTGCATGTACATCTGCCCGCACGACCTGATGCGCCTCGACAAGGACGGCTCGGAAACCGGGCACGCGATGAAGGCGTACAACCAGGAGCCCGAGCAGTGCTGGGAGTGCTATTCCTGCGTGAAGATCTGCCCGCAGAACGCGATCGAGGTGCGCCACTATGCCGACGTCGTGCCGATGGGCGCTTCGGTGCAGCCGCTGCGCGGGTCGGACTCGATCATGTGGACGATCAGGTTCCGCAACGGCACGCTGAAGCGCTTCAAGTTCCCCATCCGCACCACGCCGGACGGCAGCGCCGAGCCGTACACCGAGAAGCCCGAAGCGAACATGGGCGATCTCACGGACGACAAGACGCTGTTCACCAAGAGCTTGCACAGCTGCGACATGAGCCAGTTCGTGGCCTCGTAGGCTGGAACGCGACATACGACAACCGACGGCAGGGCGTCCCCGTGATGGACGCTGACCGTGGATAAAGGGTGAAGCAAATGGCTGAGTACGGCTTTGGCAATCCGGAAATCATCGAGGAAGACCTCGATATCCTGATCATCGGCGGCGGCATGGCCGCTTGCGGCGCCGCGTTCGAGATCGTGAAGTGGGCGAAAGACCAGGATCTCAAGATCAAGATGGTCGACAAGGCGGCCCTGTCACGCTCCGGCGCGGTGGCGCAGGGGCTCTCCGCCATCAACACCTACCTCGGCGAGAACGATCCCGCGGATTACGTGCGCTACGTGCGCAACGACCTGATGGGCATCATCCGCGAGGACCTGGTCTACGACGTGGGCCGGCACGTCGACGACTCGGTTCACAACTTCGAGGACTGGGGCCTTCCGATCTGGAAACAGCAAGGCGACGAAGAGAAGACGCTGCGGCAAGGCGGCAAGCCCGTGCGCTCGGGCAAGTGGCAGATCATGATCAACGGCGAGTCGTACAAGTGGATCGTCGCCGAGGCCGCGAAGAAGTCGCTGGGGATGGACCGCATCCAGGAGCGCGTGTTCATCGTCCGCATGATCAACGACAAGAACGACCCGACGCGCGTGGCCGGAGCGGCCGGCTTCTCGGTGCGAGAGCACAAGCTTTACATCTACAAGTTCAAGGCCTGTCTGCTGGTGTGCGGCGGCGCCGTGAACGTGTTCCGCCCGCGGTCCGTGGGTGAAGGCACCGGCCGCGCGTGGTATCCGGTGTGGAACGCCGGCTCGACGTACGCGATGGCCGCGGAAGCCGGCGCCGAAATGACCATGATGGAAAACCGTTTCGTGCCCGCCCGCTTCAAGGACGGCTACGGGCCGGTCGGCGCGTGGTTCCTGCTGTTCAAGGCGCAGGTGATGAACGGCGCGGGCGAGGACTACAACAAGCTGCGCGGCGACGTCATCAAGGACGAGAAGCGCTTCGGCAAGTACGGCCAGGGTGTGCCCGGCACGTGCCTGCGCAACCACATCATGCTCGAGGAGATGATCAACGGCCGTGGCCCGATCTACATGGACACGCCGGCCGCGATGGCGAAGCTTGCCGAGAAGATGACGCCCAAGGAAGTGAAGCACCTCGAAGCCGAGGCGTGGGAAGACTTCCTCGACATGACGATCAGCCAGTGCGGGATCTGGGCCGGCGAGAACATCGAGCCGGAGAAATCGCCTTCCGAAATCATGCCGACCGAGCCTTATCTGCTCGGCTCGCACTCGGGCTGCGCCGGCATCTGGGTGTCGGGCCCGACGGATCTGCCCGGCGCGCCGAAGGAGTGGTCGTGGGGCTACCGGAGCATGACCACCGTGAAGGGTCTGTTCACCGCCGGCGACGGCGTGGGCGCTTCCGGTCACAAATTCTCCTCGGGCTCCTTCACCGAAGGCCGCATCGCTGCGAAATGGATGGTGAAATACGCGGTCGACAACAAGGACTGGAAGCCGGAGCTCGAGCGCAGCACGCAGGAACTCGTGGACGAGATCTACGCGCCCGTGCGCAACTACTTCGAGCACAAGGACTACACCACGGCGATAGACATCAACCCGCACTACGTCATCCCGAAAATGCTGCAGTTCCGGCTGCAGAAGATCATGGACGAGTACGTGGCCGGCGTCTCGACGTTCTACCGCACGAACAACAAGATGCTCTCCGTCGCAGAGCAGAAGCTCGAAATGCTGAAGGAAGACTCGCTCAAGATGCGGGCGAAGGACCTTCACGAGCTGCTGCGCGCTTGGGAAAACTACCATCGCATCCTGACTGCCGAAGCGCACATGAAGCACATCCAGTTCCGGCAGGAAACCCGCTATCCGGGGTTCTACTACCAGACGGATTACAACTACATCGACGACGAGAACTGGAAATGCTTCGTGAACTCGGTGTATGACCGCAACACGAAGAAGTGGTCGCTGAAGAAAGAGCCGTACAAGCAGCTCATCAAGTAACCGGCAGCACCGGGGCGGGCGCGCATCGCCCGCCCCAGCGGTTATTCCGCCGGAGCTCCATCGCATGTCCCAGGAAGTCCACGAACCCAGGCCGCAGTCGCCGATCGAGCCCGTTCGGCTCGGCGCAGACGACGCGTTCCGGTTCCGCTGCCACAAAGGCATACCCTGCTTCAACAAGTGCTGCCAGAACATCGACATCATGCTCGCGCCGTACGACCTGCTGCGGCTCAAGAAGCGTCTCGGCATCACCTCGCGCGAGCTGATCGACGGCTGCACCGCCGATTTCACGATGGATGGCGACGGCATGCCGGGGCTCAAGCTCGCGACGAAGGAAGGCACGCGCGAATGCGTGTTCCTGACGAAGGACGGCTGCGGCGTGTACGAAGACCGTCCCTCCGCCTGCCGCTATTACGCGCTCGGCCTCCTCGCCATGCGGAAGAAAGACTCGCCCACGGACGAGGACTCCTATTTCGTGGTGAAGGAAGATCATTGCCTCGGCCACTTCGAGCAGCAGACGCAGACTGTGGCCGAGTACCGGAAATCGCAAGGCCTCGATCATTACGACGACATGAACCGCGAATGGCGGCGCGTGGTCCTCAAGAAGCGCTCCGGAGGTCCTGCGGTCGGCAAGCCGTCGCAGCGAAGCCTCGAGCTATTCTTTCTGGCGAGCTATGACCTCGACGGATTCAGGGACTTCGTCGCGTCGCAGGGCTTCGGCCAGCTCTTCGAGCTCGAGCCCGCATTAAGCCAGCAGATTCTTTCGGACGACGAGGCGCTGCTGCAGTTCGCGTTGCGCTTCCTCAAGCAGGCGCTTTTCGGGGAGATCACCATCCCCGTGCGCAAGGACGCGGCCGAGCGGCGCCGCGAGCGCTATCGCGCGAAAGTCGAAGCGCTCGAGCGCGAAGCCGCCGCGCGCCGCGCCGACGAGCAGGACGATCTCTACGACAGCCTCGACGAGTAAGCGGTTTTGTTACGCATCGCAAAATTGACCACTCGCCGCAGCATGCAACCTGTGAACGCCATCGCGCTCGCGCGCTCTCGCCGCAGCGTCTCATGGAGGATACATGACCGGAATCAGCAGTCCTTCCGTGCCCGCCGTCTCGACCGCTGAAACGATACTGGTCGTCGGCGGCGGCGTGAGCGGCCTCACCGCCGCGCTCGAGGCGGCGGAATGCGGCAAGCAGGTGATCCTCGTCGAGAAAAGCCCCACGCTCGGAGGCCGCACCGCCCTGCTCTATCGCTACTTCCCGAAGTTGTGCCATCCGGTGTGCGGGCTGGAAATCAACGTGCGCCGGCTGAGGGGCAACCGCAACGTGCGCGTGCTGACGATGGCCGAGGTGACTCGCATCACCGGCAAGCGCGGCGACTACCGCGTGACGATGCGAATCTCCCCGCGCTACGTGAACGAGAACTGCACGGCGTGCGGCGACTGCGCGAAGGCGGTCGAAACCGAGATTTCCAATCCGTACAACTACGGCCTCGACACGATGAAGGCCGCCTACCTGCCTCACGCGATGGCGTATCCGCAGCGTTACGTGCTCGACCCGGCTATCGTCGGCGGCCCCGAAGGCGAAAAGGCGAAAGCGGCGTGCAAGTACGACGGCATCGATCTCTCGATGAAGGAGGAGACGCTCGAGCTCACGGTGGGATCGGTGATCTGGGCGACCGGCTGGCAGCCCTACGATGCGGCGCGCATTCAGCCCTACGGCTACGATCGTTACCCGAACGTCATCACGAGCCTCGAGTTCGAGCGCCTCGCGGACCCGCGCGGCCCGACGGCGGGCAAGCTGCTGCGCCCTTCCGACGGCAAGGAAGCGAAGAACATCGCATTCATCCAGTGCGCCGGATCGCGCGACGAGAACCATTTGCGGCACTGCTCGCGCATCTGCTGCATGGCGTCGCTCAAGCAGACGCAGTATGTGCGCGAGGCCTATGGCGGCGACGGCAAGTCGACGGTCTACTACATCGACATCCGCGCCATCGACCGCTTCGAGGATTTCTACCAGACGGTATTGAAGGATACGACCGTCCGGTTCGTGAAGTCGAAAGTCGCCCGCATCGCACAAAGCGGCAGCGGCGACCTCGTCCTGCACGGCGTGGACACCGAGGGCTACCACCGCTACGCGAACGAGCACGACCTCGTGGTGCTCGCGATCGGCATGCAACCGTCGGTGCACGGCGCCGAAGTGCCTGCCGAGGTCATCGCCGATTCCAGCGGCTTTCTCGAGGAGCGCATGGGCGAGGGCATATTCGGCGCCGGCTGCGCATCGGGAGCACTCGACGTGAACCGGTCGGTTCAGCACGCGACCGCGGCGGCATTGCGGGCGATACAGGTGGTCAACCGGTCGGCACGGACGGAGGCGGCGTAATGGCGGACATCAAATCGGCGGCCTACCTTTGCCAGGGATGCGGCCTGGGCGAGCGCCTGGACACGAAGCAGCTCGCACTCGTGGCGCAGAAGGAAGGCAAGATGAGCCTCGTGCGCGAGCACGGCTTTCTGTGCAGCGCGGCCGGCGTGCAGTCGATACGCGACGATATCGAGAAGGAAGGCGTCAATCAGGTGATGATCGCGGCGTGCTCGCGCCGCGTGAAAACCGAGGCGTTTGCGTTCCCGGGCATCGCGATGACCCGCGCGAATCTGCGCGAAGGCGTGATCTGGACCCAGCCCGACACGGCCGAGGCGCGCGAAACGACACAGGAAATGGCCGCCGATTACATCCGCATGGCGTGCGTCGAAGTGAAGAAGGCGAAAGTGCCCGAGGGCAATCCCAACCGGGCGAGCAACAAGCGCGTGCTGGTCGTGGGCGGTGGTGTCTCGGGCATGACCGCCGCGCTCGAGGCCGCCGAAGCCGGCTACGAAGCCGTCATCGTCGAGAAGGACAGCCAGCTGGGCGGCTGGGCGGGACGGCTGTGGAAGCGCGCTCCGTCGCGCATGCCCTACACCGATCCGATGGACACCGGAGTCGCGGAGCTTGCCGCGCAAGTCGGCTCGCATCCCCGCATCAAGGTCTACCTCGATGCCACCGTTGCTCGGACCTCCGGCGCACCGGGCCGTTTTTCGGTGCAGATCGCCGGACCGGGCGGCTCGCCGCTTACGGAAGAGGTCGGCGGCATCGTGCAGGCGAGCGGCTTCGAGCCGTACGAGATTTCGAAATTGCCCGAGCTCGGCGGCGGGATGAGCCCCAACGTGGTCGACCAGGCCGGGCTGGAAGCGCTCGCCCGGGCGGCGGCAGCGAAAGGCGAGCCCATACGCAGGCCCTCCGATGGCGGTGCGGTCAATACGGTCGTGTTCGTGCAATGCGCCGGACAGCGCGACGACACCGGCAAGCACTTGTCTTACTGCTCTGGTCATTGCTGCACCACGAGCATCAAGCAGGCGATGTACTTCAAGGATGCGAATCCGGCCGTCGACACCGTGATTCTGTACACCGATCTGCGCACGCCCGGGATGGGCGAAGACTTCTACCGCAGCGGGCAGACAAAAGGCGTGACCTTCACGAAGGGCAAGGTCTCGGCGGTGCAGCCGGACGGCAATGCGTGCACCGTGCAGTTCAAGGATCTCATTCTCGACGAGGAGGCCTGCATCGCCGCGGACTTGGTCGTGCTGGCAACCGGGCAGGTGCCGAATTCCGGGGTGAACATCGATCTTCCCGAAGAGCAGCAGGCACAGGCGCAGACGATCTCCATCCTCAACCTGGACTACCGCCAGGGCAAGGACTTGCCGCAGCTGAAGCACGGCCTGGCCGACTCGCACTTCATCTGTTTCCCGTACGAGACGCGGCGCACCGGCATCTACACCGCGGGACCCGTGCGCCGGCCGATGGACGTCGCGCAGGCGATGGAGGACGCCGCCGGCGCAGCGCTCAAAGCCATACAGGCGGCGGAAAACGCAGCTCTCGGACGCGCTGCGCATCCACGCTCGGGCGATCTCTCTTACCCCATCGTGCGTCTCGACGGCTGCACGCAGTGCAAGCGCTGCACGGTCGAATGCCCGTTCGGCGCCATCGACGAAGACGAGAAGCGCTACCCGGTGTTCAACGAGTCGCGATGCCGGCGCTGCGGCACGTGCATGGGCGCCTGCCCGGTGCGGGTCATTTCCTTCGAGAACTACTCCCCCGACAGCGTGGCAAGCCAGATCAAGGCCGTCGACATGCCGGACGAGTTTTCCGAAAAACCGCGCATCCTCGTGCTCGCCTGCGAGAACGACGCCTATCCGGCGCTCGACATGGCCGGCATGCAGCGCGAGGTCTACAGCGCGTTTGTGCGCGTCATCCCGGTGCGCTGCCTGGGCTCGGTCAACACCATCTGGATCACCGACGCGCTCAACGGCGGCTGGGACGGCGTCATGATGATGGGCTGCAAGCACGGCGACGATTACCAGTGCCACTTCGTCAAGGGCTCGGAGCTCGCGACCTACCGGATGAGCAAGATCGACGACACGCTGAAGCAACTGGGGCTCGAGACCGAGCGTGTGGTGACCCACGAGGTGGCGATCACGGACGTCAAGCGCGCGCCGCAGCTCATCAACGAGTACGCGGCGAAGATCAACGAGATCGGCATGTCGCCCATGAAAGGCTTTGCGTGAGGATCGAACGATGAGCAGCGATCTCAACGAGCGAGCGGCGGCGCGCTACCGCAGCAACTTCCTCCAGGAAGTGGAGGATAACGTCGAGGGCGGCGGCTGGGTGAAGATGTGCATGCAGTGCGGCGTGTGCTCGGGCTCGTGTCCGTTCGGCCCGCACTGGGCTCATCCGCCGCAGGAATTGTTCATGATGATCCGCGCGGGAAAACGCGAGGCGGTCCTCTCCACCGACTCGATGTGGATGTGCACCTCCTGCTACAACTGCGTGGTGCGCTGCCCGCGCAAGCTGCCGATCACGGAAATCATGCACGGCATCGCGCGCTACGCGCACAAGCTCGGCCTCGCGCCGAAGCTGCAGCCCACGCGCCGCTTCTCGCAGCAGTTCTGGGAGAACTGCGCAAAGACCGGACGCGTGAACGAGCTGAAGCTCACGCTGTCGCTCTACTTCTCGGAAGGCTTGATGCCGGGTCTCAGGAAAGCCTGGGCGATGCGCAATATCGGCCTCGGGCTGCTCAAGGCGAAGCGCTTGAACCCGTTCGAGCTTTTCGGCGGACACAAGTGCAAGGACCAGAAAGGCATAGAGGCGATGCTCGCGAAGGCCCGTGAAATCGAAGAGCGCCGCAAGCACGCGGCCCACTGAGGACAGTCTGATGGCGAAGAAGCAATACGCGTTCTATCCGGGCTGCTCCTCGCAGCTCAAGGCCTCGGCGGCGAACTACCTCGTCTCTGTGAACTCGATGTGCAAGACGCTCGACGTCGAACTGACGCCGATACCGGACTGGAACTGCTGCGGCGCCTCGATCAGCTACGCGGGCGGCAGCGCGCTCTCGCGGCATGCAATGAATGCCCGCAACTTCGCGCTCGCCGAAAAGCATCTGCCCGGACAGGACGTCGTCGCGACGTGCGCGGCGTGCTGGCTCAACGCGCGCGAGAGCAAGGAAAAGCTCGACGCGAGCGCCGAGCTGCTCGCGGACACCAACGAGGTGCTGAAGGCCGCGGGGCTGCAGTACAAGGCGGAGACGAACGTGAAACACATGGTCGAGGTGCTGATCGAGGATTTCGGCTACGACGAGCTGGCGAAGCCCATAGTAAAGCCGCTCGATGGCATCAAGTTCGCCGGCTATGTCGGCTGCCAGACCAACCGTCCCTTCGGCATCGCGGGGGAATCGTTCGAGAATCCCAAATATCTCGACAAGCTCATCGAGACCATGGGCGGCGAGCCGGCGGACAAGTACGAGCAGAAAGTCACCTGCTGCGGCGGCGCGCTCGCCTTCTCCGAGCCCGAGAAGAGCCAGAAGCAGATCAAGGACATCGTGGAATCGGCCTACGACCACGGCGCGGACATGATCGTGACGCCCTGCCCGCTGTGCCAGGCGAACGTCGAGGTCTACCAGTCGGAGATCAACAAGCGCCAAGGCACCAAGCTCGACATGCCAGTGACGTACTACAGCCAGCTGCTCACCGTCGCGTACGGCGGCACGATCAAGGAAGCCGGGCTCGACGGACATATCATCGAGCCGACGAAGCTCGCGGCGCTCGCCGCGAAGCCCGTGAGGAGGTAGCCGCCGCGGACGCCGCTCATCGCGCCGTCCGGCCGGCGCTCAGCGCATCTGTTCCGCCCAGTAGATCGCCATGACGAGCGCGGTGAGCGCGATTTCACCGAGCGTGACGAGCAGCAGAATGAACACGATGCGCCGTGCCGCCGGCTTCATCGGTACCCACACGCGGCGCATGTACCACCGCCACAGCCGGTATTGGCCCCACCGAGCCTCGCGCCGCAAGTAATCGCGCAAGGCGAGGCCCCACGCATACAGGCTTTTGTCGACTTCCGACGTGTCGCCTCCGGTCGCCGCGGTGTCGCCGTACTCATCGGTGATGACGAGTCGGCTGCCGGAAGCGCCGGCCTCGATCTGGAAACGCGTCTTTCTCTTCAGGCCGGCTTCGTAGCGCACGACGAAGTCGCGATCCGTGTGCCGTTCCACCGCGAAGCGCAGCGTGGCCTCGCGGCCATTGCTCAAGTTGCGAAACGACACGTCGCACCGCGTTGCATCGACGGTGCGCCAGTATTTGAACTCGAGATGCGGGTTGATGCGGAAGAGGCGCTCGAGGTCGCAGCAGAACTCGGCGAGCTGACCGGCAGGGAGAGGACTATCGATGACGACCCAGGCAGCGTCCACCGGGGCCGCGTCGATCGCACCCATCACCCGCGTCCGGGATAGGGAACGACGAGCAGCGAGGCCCGGAGCGTCGCCACGAGCTCATCCACCCGCATGCGCGAGCGCAATCCCGGCTCGCCCTTCGGCCGCGGCGAGCCGATGACCACGAGGTCGGGTCGAACCTCGGCCGCGAACTGGAGCAGGCACTGCGCCGGCTTCCCGAGCATGACCTGAGGCCGGTAGCACAGCCCGCGCGATGTCAGGCGGGGCTCCAGCGCCTGCCGGTTCATCTCGATCTCGCGCCCGAGCTCCGACTCGATATGCTTGCAATACGCGTCGCGTGTCGTGACGTTGTTGAGCCAGTCGTCGCCCATCATGCCGCGCCACAGGTCCGGCACGACGGTGAGATGGAAGAGCTCCGCGCCGGAATCGGCGCACAAGGCGAGCGCGGCCTCCTCGGCGGCGCGCGAGCCCGCCGTGCCATGGCTCGCCAGCAGTATGCGTTTGGGCTTCAGCACGAGGCGAAAACCCCGGCGACGCGATGCGTCGCCGGGACTTCTCGATGGTCAGACGAACAGATAGACCAGCAACGCGATCACGAGGGCGAGGCCGAGTGCGACGAAGTCCTCGGCGCGATCGTTCTTGAATATGGTCAGTGCCGAACCGCGGTCGAATTTGTCTTCCATGTTTTCCCCCTCAAACGGTTTCGCCGACGAGCAGCATCACGACGATGAGCGAGCCCACCGCTTTGATGACGCCGACGATGGAGCCGATCACGAGCGGCTGACCGCCCGCCTGCCGGATCGACGCGACGGTGATCTGCATGCCGAGGCCGACCAGGCCGAAAGTGAAAAACCACGCAATGAGGTCGCGGAATTTCGCGACTTTCGGCGCGGTATGCCGCACGGCCCGATGTGCCTTGCCGAGCGCGGCGGCTGCTTCCTTGGAGAGGATTTTCGCGTTCACGACGCCGCGGAGCGTGTCGTCGTCGTCCTCGGACATGACCTTCCGATTGTCGATGAGCCTCTGCATCGCCGCGCGCTGGTCGTCACGCTTGACCTTGTCGAGATCCTTCGCGACCGCCGCCACCTCCTCCGGCTTGAGGTAGTTGCTGACTTCCTTGCCGGAGCGGTCTTTCCTCACCATGACGCTGTCGCTATTGTCGAAGTACGCGCCCTGATAATGGCGCGCCGGTGCGAATATCCCGGTGGACGACAGCAGGAACAGCAGGATGAACCCGAGGACGAAGACCGGGAACTTGCCGACGATCACGGACATGATGTTGACCTGCTCGACGTGGCGGGCTTCGGCTTCTTCCCTGCGCACGTACCACACCGCCAGCCCTACGACCATGATCGGCAGGAACAGCACGCGGGTGATGTTGAATATCTCCGCCACTTTCAGCGTCTCGATGCCCGTAGGCTGGAAAGCGAGCGCTGCGCCGGCCACCTGCGCGGAGTTGAGTATGCCCGTCCCCGCCCACGCGCCGAACTGTATGGGGCCCATGCCGAGGTTCTTCCCGACGATGGGGAAGATGAACATGCAGAGGACGCCGAACAGCAGGATGGTCCCGATGGTGTAGGCGATCTCCAGCGATTTCGCCTGCACCACGGGCGCCACCGCGACGGCCGCGGACACGCCGCACACGCCGACTCCCGAGGAGAGCACGCCCGTCATCGAGTTGGGAAGCTTGCGGCGCATGCCGACCGCGAGCACGAGCCACACCGATCCCAGAACGAAGACACCGATCATCGCAACGGACAGCTTGCCGAGCTGCGCGAGCTCGGCAAAGCTGTACAGCGAACCGAGCAGTATGACGCCGGTCTTGAGCCCGAGACGCGACAGGCGCACGCCGTTCTCGGCCCAGCGCGGCACCTTGAACACGTTCACGATCAGGATGCCCGCGATGATGCCCATGACGACGTAATTGAGGTTGAGCACGCTCGCGAAGTTGAACCCGAGCGCCGGCTGCGCCTCACGGCCCCATTTCGCCATGAGCGGGTCGAGGCCCCATTTCACGATGAAAGCGACCAGCATGATGAACATCACGCCGGCCACGGTGGACAGATAGTAGTCCGCCTGGCCTTCCTTGTGCCGGGCGAGCAGCTGCCACAGGCCGACCACGATGGCGGCGCCCCCGAAGGAATAGGCGAGAACGTTCATTTCGCCCGCGTAGCGGCCGGTGTTGAGGAAGTGGATGACCGGCGCCAGGACATTGCTCTGAACCAGGTAGGCGTAGGCCACCATGACGACGCCTATGATCAGCGTCCACGGGCTCTTCTGCGTGTAGATCATGCGCTCCTCCCTTCCGACGGTGAAATCCTGAACGGCCCCTGCGGGATGCGGGCGCCGTCCGGTGTTCTTTTTCAGCGCGGTGTGGCCGCGCTTGTATCATCCGTTGCATGAAGCCGCAGCCGATGCGAGCCCAAGCTGCGTATTAGAGAAGTCTCATTCGCCCCGACCGGGATGTCAACCGTGGTTCGTTTTTCGCGCGGCCCGAAGCCGCGCCGGCTGGCCATGCTGAGAGTGCCTAACGGAATGCCCCGCGCGATGCGCTCTCACGATTTTTGCCCTAGGACGCGAAGCCCGAGGCCGGCGATATCGCGAATATTGCCAAGGAGAGCGACCAAGTCATGGGCAAACACTCGTGCCAGCCCGGATGGGGAGAAGGAGCCCCATCGCCCTTCGTCGGGTTGCAGCCACAACGGCGGCTCACTGTGTCGGGCGGCTTGCGCATATTCGCGATATGAGCTGCGCCCC
>JACCDS011248438.1_pt1 | contig 13527 bp, 6 predicted proteins | sample 7446441 | NCBI WGS metagenome assembly JACCDS01 (sample SAMN15323445, study PRJNA562643) | freshwater metagenome | isolation source: river surface water | place: USA:Blue River Watershed | collected 2017-08-17 | reverse complement strand
GCTGACTGGCACCTTGTCCAGTGATCTCATCAATGCTTATGAAGGCAATGATACGATTCGCGGGGGTGGCGGCAACGACCTCATCTACGGCGGCGCCGGTAGCGACAGGATCGTCTTTGAAAGTACCGCCGGTGCGAATGGGATCGATACGCTGTATGACTATCGTTATTCGGCAACCAAAGGTGCGGAACAGGACGTGATTGACCTGACGCAGATGCTCGGCGCGCTCAGCACCAAGACAAATATTTCCAACTTTGCCCGGCTGGAAGCGGGCGATGGCGTGATCGTCCTGAAAGTCGCCAAGCTCGGGAGTTCTAAATCGCCCTTTGAAACGGTGGCTAATTTCGCCAACTTAACCGGTGGGGAAACCGTACGTATTCAGACAGGCACTTCCTTTTTTAATCTGGAAGCGCCTCCGTTGGTAGTCAATGCAGCACCCGTATTGAATAACGCCGACAGCCCGGCACTTAGTGGAATCGACGAGGACGATACGAATTCAGCCGGCACCACAATTGCGTCAATGATTGTTGACGGATCCATCACTGATTCTGATGTGAACCCTGCGGTGGAAGCAATCTACGTGACCAGTGTCGTTACGACTAATGGTACGTGGCAATACAAAGTCGCTGCCGGCTCTTGGACGAATTTCGATTTCAGTGGCGGGAATGCCGGTAAGGCACTATTACTCGACGCCACAGACATGATCCGGTTTGTGCCAAACACCAACTGGAATGGCACTGCGACCATCACTTTTGGCGCATGGGACAAGGCCGTCGGAACGGCCGGAGTTTATACCAGCATCTTCAGCACCGGTGGCGGCACCGCCTATTCGACAGCGACGGATACGGCGTCGATCACCGTTGCCGCAGTAAATGACACGCCGACTGGCTCTGTCACGATCTCAGGCACAGCCACCGAAGATCAGACGCTTACGGCCGCCAACACGCTGGCTGATGTTGAAGGTATGGGCACAGTAAGCTATCAGTGGGAGCGCGCGAGCAGTTCGGACGGCACCTACACTGAAATTTCTGGTGCAACGAGCAGCACGTATGTCCTGGGGAACGATGACGTTGGCAAATATGTCCGGGTCGTCGCATCTTACATTGATGACGCCGGGACCGATGAGTCGGCTACTTCGTCGCCGACAGCCGCTGTGGCCAATCTGAATGATGCTCCCACGATTTCAAGTGGTCCGACCTTTACCGCCACGCAAGTCACGCTGACTGCTAGCGATGCCGATGCCTCCGACACGATTGCACTCTACGCCGACAATACGAGCCTTGACTCTTTGACATCGGGCACGAGCGGAAGCATCACGGTCAGCGCCGCCGCCAGCGTGGTCAGCGGCGCTCTGAAGGTTAAAGATAATCAGAGTCCTGCCGGCGAAGCGGATACAGGCTGGGATATCTATATCGGGTCAACCAGTCCCAACGACACCCTCAGCGCTTCGACTCGAAAGGCCGTAATGTACGGTCTTGCCGGTACGGACAGCATCACAGGAAGCGCAAATGGGGATGTCATTTTCGGGGGAGATGGGAGAGATACTATTGCCGGAAGTGGCGGAGCGGATACGCTCAACGGGGGGGCCGGAGGCGACTCACTGACGGGTGGATTGGGTGACGATGTTTTCATCGTCGCGAAAGCGGAAGGTGTTGCAGCAGCCGCGGCCTATGCAACAGGTGCGACCGACATGGGCGGCAGCTACAACGACCCTTTTAACGGAATGGAGGCACTTGCGTCAGGATCTATCTTAACTTTTACCAATGGCGTTGATATTGTCACCGACTTTAATGCTTCGGGAGACGATGTGCTTAGCACCGGTACTGCGAATTCGGTAAGCACGCTGCTGGGGATCGAATATACGACGGCTCTAACAAACGCTACGAACTATGTTGTTTATGGCAATTGGGACGGAAGCAAATTTATTGCCGCATCAAGTTTTGCAACGACAACTGCGGATGACGCTCTTGTCGTGGTCGGCAACGGTAGCTCGACATTTGTGACAACGACCGGATACGTATTGTTAACGAATTTAAGTGCTGCCCTGGCTAATGGCGACTTCGTCGCTTAACCACTACGCTGTTATGGAGATGCTTTCCTGCGATGGCGTATGAAATAGAGTCAAGCTACCGCCGTATTTTCGATCAATCGCAATCTCCAATTTTCCTCGACATGTTGGCGGTTCGGCATGGTGCCGACCGCCAACATTTTGACTATAGCGATAGACCATCCGATAAAACCTATCTTGATTTTGGTTGTGCGCAAGGACACACTATCCTTGCGCTTGCGCCGCTATACCCCTCCATCGATTTTATCGGCATTGACTTCAATCCGAGGCATATTAGCGAGGCAAACGAAGAGGCCAACAGGCTTGGTCTGACTAACACACGCTTTTACCAGGCAGATTTTAGAAGTCTACCCACCGATTTGCCGAAAGCTGACTATCTGATAGCGCGTGGTATTTATAGTTGGCTATCGTCAGAAGTCAAACAGGGATTGGAGAATGCGTTCACCGTACTATCAAAACCTTCTTGCCTGCTGAAATTGCATTATTCCGTTCGTCCCGGTGCGCTCTTTCGTGAAAGTGCAATGGCCGCGATAAATCTCGCCATCGGAAAAGCAAATACTCCCAATGCAGGAAAGAAATTTCTGCTGCAATTGATTGAGGAAGCACCGGCATTCACCGGTTATTTTTCTGCAGGGCATCAAGGCATAGAGGCGATGCTCAAAGAACCTGAAGAAACATGGCGACATGACATTCTCAATAGAGACTATAGAGTCGAATATGCGAATGATGTAATTACAAGGATTGAAAAACATGGTTTTCAATATGTCGGGTCAACGCATTACTTAAAGAATTTCCCCAGGATTCTGGTTTCCGACAAATTTCTACCTCAATTAAATGACCTGCCTTCTGCAGATGCACAAACCCTTATCGATCATTTGACCTCTAATGGCGGTCGTGATGATGTTTTTATTCGACAGCCATACGTTGGTGGCCAGTCACATTACAATACTGGCTTGCGATACGGACTGATCGTACCTGAGCAAAAAATGGCTGCTCCATTACAGACCGTTCGGGGACAAGTCGTTTTTACCCGCGAGGATTGTCAAAGTATCATTGCGGCATTGAGTAAGGCGGCGTTGACATTTGGTGAATTACGATCGGTGGTTCCAAGTGTCTCGGAACGTAATCTGGTATTTTGGTTAGATATGTTGATTGCCGGGAACCGCGTAGGGCCATTCTTGCCTGTAAAAAGTGCGAAAACAGTCGATAGATCACGGTTGCGTAAGATAAACCAAGAGCGAATCGATTTTTCGATGAAGACGTTTAGTGAAAAAACAAACACTCCATTGCTTGCAGCTGAGTATGGAAACTGCTTGGTTGCCGGCTGGTTTGAAACCCTGGTCTTGCAGAACTTCAAGAATCGCCGTGAGATAGTTTTTCAGCGTGAGATGCTGAAGATAATTCACGATGCAAAGATCGGATTTTCCAGTCCAGACGGACAACCAGCAAAAGATCAGCTAGCGGCATTCCAAAATGAACTTGAAAAGCTTGAGAAAAACTATCTTTCGAAAATGGAGTACTGGGGTATTGAAGTTTAGCCTTTAAAATCGCGCTTCGTTAGTTTTCAAAAAGCACAATCTCCTTTAATTGCATGTACAAAAACACAATTGTATTGAACGCTGCAGCACACGCCAATCTGACCTTGTCTCCGACGACAGACTGGCGCTTCTCATTGTCAGAAATGCTGGTCCCGGTTGAATACTCTGAAATCTCAGAGGTCGCGCGCGAATATTCGCTGTTTTTTGTCCACGATCATCCCGGCGTATACGCCCTGCTGGGGGTTGAGAAAAATGTGAATGCCTATGTCGATAGCGAGGGGCGTTGGCTGGCCACCTATATTCCTGCCAGATTACGCGTCTATCCATTCATCCTGGCAACCGTTCCCAATCACCCGGGCAAGCTGGCCCTGGCTGCCGACGCTGATGCACCGCAATTGAAATCCGGTGGCAGCAAGCTTTTTGAAAATAATCAACTCAGCGCTGAGGGCCAGCGGCGATTGAAGCTTTTGCAGTCTTTGCAGAAATCAGAACTTGTTACCAAGAGAGCAGTCTCCGCATTACGCAATGCGGGGCTATTGGTGGACCGTGCGCTTAAGGTAAACCAGGCGGGAGCCGAGCCTGCAGGTCTTCGCGGGCTACAGGTGGTTGATGAGACCAAGCTCAATTCAATGGACGACGCTGCTTTCAATCAACTGCGCAAAGAAGGTGCGTTGCCGCTGCTTTATGCCCACTTGCTGTCCATGGCCAGCCTGAGATCCGGCCTCATCTCTGGAAAGCATGCGCGCAAGTCCTGAAAAAACTCAGCGCTCCATACCTCTCCCGGTGGCGATAAAGCCATCCGGGAAGCAGTCAATTTTTCTAAGAGTAGATTTTTCCGAGTCAGGATCAGGAAAGACTCAGCGATAGCGAACTTGCTGAGGCAATACCCACAATAAAACCAACCATTTCGTCTGTTCGTGTATCCAGCGCATTGTTGCCGTTCGTGTCGACGTAAATTGCCAGGCCGTTCGCGCCGCTCAACGTCGTCGCGCTATACAGGTAAGTTTTACCTGACGCGAGCTGGATGACATCCTGGCCGACGGTGTAGTCATTAATTCTCGCGAAGTCTTTCGTGCCAGAGTTCTTGGCATTTTTATCGTCGTAATAAATAACACCGTTCGCGCCGAGGATAAACAAATCATTGCCGCTACCACCGGTAAGCGTATCTATCGTCCCGGCACCTAGCAAGGTACTCGTTATAGGCACCCCAGAAATGATCTCACCACCACTGGTGCCCACCAACATATCACTGCGATCCGTACCGTACACACCGGCAGCCGGCGCTGTGCTTGTGTTAATTGAATAATTGCCGGAGACGCCGCCAGGCCCCGTATTGCCCGCAGCGTCAGTATAGCTTCCCGAGCCGATAGAGAGACTATTCACACTCGACTGCAGATTGGCCGTCGGCGTAAAGACAGCCGTCCAGCTACTTCCGCTAACTTGAGCGAAAGAGGAGAGCGCGCCGCCTTGCGCTGCCACATCGTCAACCGTAAACCCGGACACATTCTCACTGAATCGGAAAGTTACCACCGCCGTCTCACCGATGGTCAGCTGAGTATCGGACAGTGTAATCGTCACCGTCGGCGCCTTCGTATCTACTGAAAATGCGGCCGAGGTAAATGTCGTGCCGGGACGTGTGCCATCAAGACTCGTATAGCTTCCCTCTGTCACAGACAAAGTCACGCTTTGGGCTTCGGTGTCGGTGGTTGGCGTCAGTTGGGCGCGCCAAGTCAGGTTGTCCGACGTAGAAAAATCGCTGAGTGTTCCTGCAGTCGTCGAAAAGTTCACATCACCCTTCGCAAAACCTGAGACAGCTTCACTAAACACCACCGTCACAGTAGCTGATTCGCCTGCCTTTAATGCCGTATCGGAAAATGACAGCGACAGCACAGCCGGCGGAAGCGGATTGACGCCGTTTGCTGCAAGCACCGCCGACAACTTGCCCAAATCGAGCCAACCGTCCCATGCCAGCTTGGATTCGAGATCAATCTTATAAGTAACACACTCCTGCAAGATAGCAAGCAGCTCTTCTGGAGCCGCGCCAGGCATGGCCGACGCAATCAATGCAAGCGCGCCCATCACATGCGGCGTAGCCATGGACGTTCCGCTTAAAGAGCCATAGCCTCCACCCGGCAGCGTCGAAAAAATACCGGAGCCGGGTGCAGCGAGGTCAACCCGTACATTCCCGTAATTCGAAAAAGAAGACAAAACGCCTGATGAGGTAATCGACGCAACAGCAACGACCGCATCCCAGCCAAGCGCAGCAGCGGTGCTGTAGCTTGACGGGTAACTCGCTGACACATCATTATTGTCGCCAATTCCGTCACTGCCGCCGTTACCGGCAGCTGCAACAAACAGATTGCCCGCCTCGGCACTGCGGATAATTGCGTCCAGAACCGATTGGCTAAATGCGCCGCCACCCCAAGAATTATTGGTGCCGAAAAAATCACTGGCCAGAGGGGCCACTTTCGACATGGCAGTGTAATAGTCAATCGCTTTGATCGCGTTTGAGGTCGCACCCGCACCGCTGGATGAAAGGAACTTCAGTCCAATCATCTGCGTTGACCAGTTGACGCCTGCAACACCAATACCATTCCCGCCGATGCCACCAAGAATGCCGGCGACATGGGTGCCATGTTTATTGTCATCCAGCGGATCATTGTCATTATTGACAAAATCCCAGCCGATCAGGTCATCACGGTAACCGTTAATGTCAGTATCGGCGCCGTCTTCCCAGCGCCTGTCATTGAGCAGGTCACCGGCGTCGATATAGCCATTCTTATTAAGATCGCTGACGTATGGCCGGTTAGCAGTATGGTTCAGGTCGCGAAAAGTAATGAGCTGATCGTTGTCGGTATCCGTCAGAGAAGTACGCAAAGCGACGGGAATCTCGCCTTGGTTGAGCCAGATGTTCAGATACAAGTCCGGATGACGGTAGTCGATGCCAGAATCGATAACACCTTGTACCGTCGTCGTGGTACCGGTAAAGCCAGCTGCCCACGCTTCATCGACGCCGGTGCCGTAAGCGCTACCGCTTGAATCACCACGCATCCCCCAAAGATCTCCGCCGGTAAATCGGGGATCGTTACTCGTTGCGTCCACACTAACGATGTAATCGAGTTCCGCGAATTTCACGCCCGGCTGCCGTGTCAGCACCTCAATCGCTCGATCAGTCGGCAAGCCGCTGTTAATCCTCACACGGAGCAGCGGCGCGTCCGTCGAATCAAACGCTGACCCTTCACCACGAATTACTTCGATGACCGAGCCGCCGACTGCAGCCAAGGCCTTTGCGCGCCCGTCCGCACCACTGCTGCCAGAAAATTGAACAAGCAGTTCACCCTCGACATGTGCAGGAGTCCGCGCTATCGCAGGCGCCATGGCCGCCAAGGCGAGAGATGCGGGGCTAACAAAGCCGGCATCTGATGGCTCAACAGCGACCGTTTCCAGCCTGATTAATTTATTTTTTGTTTTCATCATGTCCAACGGGACGTCGCCAGCAGATGCAACGCATTGCGAGCTCGTTTTGCGAAATGCCAGGCACATTAGAAACTCGTCGCAGCAAAAGGCCCAAACTGCTACAAGACATGGCCTGGCCTTTTTCAGAGATGAAGATTATGCACCTATTAGCCCTAGAAATCTCAACGAGACTTATCAAATAAATGTTTTTTTGATATTTTTGGCGCGCCGGCGGATTTGTCGAAGCCTTATTGAGGCTCACACCGCAAGGACTTTTCTAAGCCGTTCACCTGTTCGCCTTTAAACCGAAGGACTGTGGAATTTTCTCCGCTGCCCGAGCAATGAATTCAACGCGTTCGTCCACCGTCTCAAGCTGTTGAGGCACATGGACTACAGGAAGGCGGGTGAGCTGGACATGCAGACCCCGGCAAAGGCTGTGCATCATCAGTTGGGTGTTCAGGCTACGCGGCCTCGGCAAATCCGATTCATTGGCTTCATTGGTAAACGCGGTGGTCAGTGGCAGGATTACCAGCAAATCCAGTTGCGCCGCCTGCTGCTGCAAATGACGAATGACTCTTGTGACCAACTCGTTTTCTTGACGAAATACGTTTTTGGCAAGCATTGCCGTCAACATATCCAGCGCCCAACGATCCGCTACGAAGCCTTCGAGACTACGGCATTCCTGGGCGCGATTATTCAGCCATTCTTGCAGCGTGCGCAAATAGTGCTGGGTTGCCGCATGACGTTCTTCTTGGGAAGAGTCCGGCCGGTCAAGCAGCCGTAAGCGCGTTATCGCTTCAAAGTAATCGCTAAAATTCTCCGGCAGAAACGGCACATTCAATTTTTCGGCTAAGGCTTTGGCCGTCGTGGTTTTGCCGATTCCTGCGGCGCCGGAAAATACAATTTTCATATTTAATATGTTGAAAAGAAATTTGGGCGTGTATGCTCTGCCTGAGGTACCAATCGACTGGTCGCGGCTTTTCAGAGTTCAGTCAATCCTTTTTAACATCCAGTCAATCACGCGCAACGCCGCATGGTATTTTACGAGAAGGGATGTACGGCGCGCTAAATAGCTCTAATCTTCGATGAGAAAAATCAGCGACATCGACCGCGTGCTAATAACAGGCGGCGCGGGCTTTCTTGGCTCGCACTTGTGTGACCGACTAATCGGCCTCGGCCATGACGTGTTATGCGTCGATAATTTTTATACCGGCACCAAGGCGAACGTCGCGCACCTGCTGAGCCGTCCGAATTTCGAGCTGATGCGCCACGACGTGACCTTTCCGCTGTATGTGGAAGTCGACTGCATCTACAACCTCGCCTGCCCGGCGTCACCGGTTCATTACCAGTACGATCCGGTGCAGACCACCAAGACCAGCGTGCATGGCGCGATCAATATGCTGGGTCTGGCCAAGCGCGTAAAGGCCACGATCCTGCAGGCCAGCACCAGCGAGGTCTACGGCGATCCTGAAGTTCACCCGCAGAATGAAGAGTACTGGGGCCGCGTGAACCCCATAGGCGTGCGTAGCTGCTATGACGAAGGTAAGCGCTGCGCCGAAACCCTGTTCTTCGACTACTGGCGGCAGCACAATCTGAATATCAAGGTGGCGCGCATCTTCAATACCTATGGCCCGCGCATGCATCCGAACGATGGCCGTGTCGTTAGTAACTTCATCATGCAGGCACTGCAAGGCCAGGACATCACGATCTTTGGCGACGGCCAGCAGACGCGCAGCTTCTGCTATGTGGATGACCTGATCGATGCGTTGATACGCGTGATGGATTCATCTTCGGATTTCACCGGGCCTGTCAATCTGGGCAATCCGGACGAGTTCACGATGCTGGAGCTGGCCGAGACCGTGCTGAGGCTGACGAAGTCCACCAGCCGGCTGGTGCACAAGCCGCTGCCGTCCGATGACCCCAAGCAGCGCAAGCCCGACATCAGCCTGGCGTCTGAAAAACTGGGATGGGCACCTGCGGTTGCGTTGGAGGATGGCTTGAAGGAGACCGTGAATTATTTCAGGCAGTGGGTAAAGCAATGAAGGCGCTGGTCGTCATCGCTCATTATTTCAAGCCTGAGCCGAATGCGCTACATGCATCGTTGAGTGAAAAGCTTCGTGACGCGCGTCGCACTGCACTTGAAGCGACTGTCTCGGGCTGGATGGCACACATCCATGAAGCTGCCATACTCAACATAGCGCACAAAAAATTTACGATTTCGCCCTCACAATGCTCGCAGCTTGACATCGCGATTCTTGTAAACGAGAACAATCACCTGATCACAAAAGAGTTTCAGGAGGCTTGTCAGCCGCAAATCGTTTCAGTGAGGCTGGACAATCCACGCTTTCTTCCCTTTGCTGCGCACAAGCTAATTGCCGAGCGCAAGCGTGACTATGATTGGTTTGTTTACACCGAGGATGATCTCGTCATGCGAGATTCATGGTTCTTCCGGAAGCAATCGGCCTTCCGGCAATTATTTGGCAATTCACGAGTTTTGCAGCCGCATCGGTATGAACTGAACCTTCGCGGACCAAGGATCAAGACATATATTGACGGCGACCTGCGCCCCGGTTTCATACGGCCCTTCCTTGAATTGCATCCGGAACGAGAAAATTACCTGGTGCATGAAACAGCACTCGGCACACTACGCTATGAACGTGCACTTAATCCGCATTCAGGATTTTTCTGCCTCAGCGCGGACCAGGTTGAGACATGGAGTGCATCGAAGCATTTTATGGATATGGACTGTTCGTTTGTATCGCCTCTTGAGAGCGCCGCTACGCTAGCCATACTCAAGAGCTTTTCTATCTACAAGGTGTCTGCACCTGACCAAGGGTATTTTGAGGTGCAGCATTTTGACAGGCGGTTCTCGTCGCTGTCGCTTCCACACTCGGGAAAATAAATTTTTTGTGTTTCCCCCAGAAGGTAGATGCCTACTTTCTGGGGGATCTCTCAGATGCGGAGTGCGTAAAAAAATTTCCTGCTGAAAAGACGTTAATTATAAAGTTCTATCTAAATGCAGCCGCGATTTAAACGACTAAAGTTGTTGTTACACCTATCGAGCCGCTTATTGCCACATCAGTTACCCCGACAAGAACAATCACGTTGTATGTAGTGCCTGAAGCAGCACCATTCTGATCCCAAACAATTAGCAGGTCTGAAGAGCTGGCCGACGCCTTTGAGGTAAACGTGTGGTTAACGGAGTCGTACGTACCGGTATAGGTTGTGATATCTTGGGTGTCTCCAATAAAGGAATTAGATTCAGCTGTAGTAATCTCATTCAATGCAGTGAATGCAGTGCCACCAGACTCGATTTTTATTAAATCATCGTCAGCCGCAACAACGTATACGACATCGAAACCTGTGGTGCTAACGCTTGAATTGGTTACATTCGGCCATTTTGATAGGGGGCTTGTTCCGGTGGAGCTCGAATTGAAGCGGAAGTCGTCGGCCCCCAACCCACCGGTCAGAGTATCGGCTCCTGCGCCACCGATAATTGTATCGGCACCGGCAGCACCTTTCAAAATATCGGCAGAACCAGTTCCAGTAATTGCGTCATTCTCTGCTCCGCCATCTACTTCCAGACGACTGTCGTTAATGGTAATCCCACTGGAGTAGTCGAGCGTATCAGCGTTAGCTGTGCCGAGGATAATCAACTTTTCAATGGCTGTGCCATCGGTGGTATAACCATTGAATGTTGTGATGTTATTCGTACCTTTGACATCAGTTGATGAGACAGTGACATCGGCACCATCGGCCGTGGCCGTTACAGTTTCAATATTTGCCAATTGAAGATCAGTAAAGGCTGCGTCAGCTGCAATTTTCATCGTATCGGAATCGTTGCCTCCGTCGATCAGGACATCAGCATCGTCTGCAATGATTTCATCCGCGCCGCCTCCTGCCGAAATCGAATCGGCACCAGTACCCCCCGTGATAGTGTCAGCCCCTGAGCCACCGGTTACTGTATTGCTTCCAGCGGAGACCCCTATGATCGTTAAGGCTTGGGACACACCGTCCATGTTTACCACTGCGGTGGATCCGGCGTTAGTCGATTCGTCCAGATCGATGGTACGCACATCATTCAGCGTGGCGTCGCTGTTGATCACAATGCTGTGCGATAGCGCAGAGGCTGAGTTCGCTGCTGCCTGAAGAATCTCGATACCTTCAGCACGTGCGAGACTCTGAGTATTTGCAATGCTGATTGCGCCTGATATATGCAGGCGATCCGTTCCGCCCGCATCACTGATGTCATCGACAACGGCCGTTCCTGTCACAAAACTTGCGCTTGTGGCAAAGGCATAGGTATCGTTGCCGCTGCCTCCCGTAATCGTGTCAGCGGCCGCTCCCCCTGTTAGAGTGTTAGCGCCGGCCGAGACGCCGATGATGGTCATGGCTTGCGTGACGCCCGTCAGGTTGACTACGGCAGTAGAGCCCGCATTCGTGGAGCCATCAAGATCGATTCGACGCACATCGTTGAGCGTCGAATCGCTGCTGATTTCAATGCTGTGCACGAGCGCAGACGCGGAGTTCGTCGCTGCCTCGAGAATGTCGATGCCTTCGGCGCGCGCCAGGCTCTGGCTGCTGACAACACTAATTGCACCGGCAATCAATGCGCGGTCCGCCGTCCCGCCAGAATCATTAATGCTATCGACCACTGCCGTGCCGGTTACAAAATCAGCACTGGATGAATAAACGTAGGTATCGTCCCCTGCGGCACCGGCTAGCGTGTTGATTCCACTGCCACCAGTCAAAGAGTCTGCAGCCGATCCCCCGGTTATCGAGTCAGCGGCCGATCCCCCTGTTAGGGTATTGGCGCCGGCCGAGACGCCGATGATGGTCATGGCTTGGGTCGTGCCCGTCAGGTTCACTACGGCAGTAGAGCCCGCATTCGTTGATCCATCAAGATCTATCCTGCGTACATCGTTGAGCGTTGAGTCACTGTTGATTTCAATACTGTGTGCGAGCGCAGATGCGGAGTTCGTCGCTGCCTCAAGAATATCGATGCCCTCAGCACGTGCCAAGCTCTGGCTGCTGACAATACTAATGGTACCGGCAATCAGCGCACGGTCAGCGGCGCCAGCCGAATCATTAATGCTGTCGACTACAGCCGAGCCGGTTACAAAATCAGCGCTGGATGCATAGACGTACGTGTCGTTACCTGAGCCACCCGCCATACTATTGATTCCACTGCCACCCGTCAGATTATCTGCGCTCGAGCCACCTGTAATTGCGTCGGCACCGGAGCCGCCAGTCAGGGTATTCGCACCGGCCGAAACGCCCGTGATGGTCATGGCCAGTGTCACGCCTGTCAGGTCGACCATCGCGGTCGATCCCGCATTTGCCGAGCCGTCCAGGTCGATAGTACGTACGTCATTTAGCGTGGAGTCGCTGTTGATCACAATGCTGTGCGCCTGTGCAGAGGCGGAGTTCGCTGCGGCCTCGAGAATGTCGATACCTTCGGCGCGCGCGAGACTCTGACTACTAGTCACGCTGATCGCACCGGTAATCAGTGCACGGTCAGCCGCGCCACCACCGTCGATAATATCGTCGACAACCTCATTTCCCGATACGAAAGCTACGCTGCTTGCATAAACATAAGTATCGTCGCCCGCCTCACCGCTCAGAGTGTCCGTGCCACCGCCTCCTGTGATCGTGTCATTTCCCGATCCACCAAAAATAATATCCCCGTCCGTGCTTCCGCTAAGGCTGTCTGCACCGTCTAGGCCATACATCACGGCCTTTCGGGAGGCAGCCGCCAGTGTGTCGGCGGCGCTGCTTTCTGCACCAATGTAGATATCCCAACCGGTATCTGCTTCACCAGCCAGGGGTGTCTTACTGTCTTTGACTTTGAGTGCGCCGCTAACGCCAGTCTCCGTCAGCGTAATGGCCGTACTCTCGCCCTTGGTCAGGCCTCCCAGGCTGGACGAATCTGCATAAAGGGCAATCGTGTCACCGCCATCGGTATCATTCGCGGTGATGGTAATCTGCGTTGAACTAAACGTAGGACCCGCGGAAATTGTTGGCGCGTCGTTGATCACTAGTGGTGGCACGTTTATATTGAAAAACGAGGTGCCTGCCTTGATTCTTACCGACGCACTCTGAAGATCTTCAAAAACTGCCACCGTTTGCCATGAAGGGCTTGTCAGGGACCCTCCTTTATTTGCCTTAAGCACAATCTTTCCGAGGTTAAGATCAGCCTCAAGCTTAGCGAAAGACAAGATGTTCACTTTTGAGCTCAACGCACCAAGCATCAGCGTCAGGTCGAGCACATCCTGTTCGGCACCTTTGGGCCCCGTGTATCTGTAGCCAAAGAGCGTGTCAACGCCATTCGCGCCAGGGGTACTTTCAAAGACGATCCTGTCGCTACCGGCGCCGCCGTAGATGAGGTCGTTGCCGCCACCCCCGCGAATCGTATCATTGCCTTCATAAGCATTGATGAGATCACTGGACAAGGTGCCAGTCAGC
>JACCDS012373660.1_pt1 | contig 13530 bp, 6 predicted proteins | sample 7446441 | NCBI WGS metagenome assembly JACCDS01 (sample SAMN15323445, study PRJNA562643) | freshwater metagenome | isolation source: river surface water | place: USA:Blue River Watershed | collected 2017-08-17 | reverse complement strand
GCAGGCCGACGTCGCCGTCTTCGGCCAGAAGGACCTGCAGCAGCTGGCCGTCATCCGCCGCATGGTCCGTGACCTGCATTTCCCGCTCCGGGTCATCGCGCACGAAACCGTCCGCGAACCGAACGGCGTGGCGATGAGCTCGCGCAACCGCTACCTGTCGCCGGAGGACCTCCAGCGCGCGACGGCCATCCCCGCCGCGCTCGCCGTGGCCCGCGGCCTGGTGGCCGGCGGGGAGACCGACGCCGCCCGCGTCCGCTCGGCGGTCGCGGCGCGGTTGGCCGCCGAACCCGCCCTCCGGGTCCAGTATGTGGGAATCGTGGACGCCGAGACGATGGCCCCCGTCGACCGCATCGCCCCCGGGCGTTGCGCCTTGGCCGTCGCCTGCCATCTGGGCGCGACCCGGCTGATCGACAACACCCTGCTCTGACCCCGAACGGGCCGGAAAACACCCGAGGACGCCGGGCGGCACTTGCCGACCGGCCGCCAACGGGCAACCTAGGCGCATGGGACAATACGCCTACAAGAAGGAATTGCTGACGGCCGCGCGGAAGACCCTGACCGAGCAGCTCGTCGCCGACCTGCGCCTCGTCCCCGAACGCCACCTCCTCGCCTTCGCGAACCGCTGCGAAGGCGGCTGGCACCACAAGGACAAGTTCCTGAAGAACGCCAAGCGCCTCATGCAGCCGCGCGGCGACGCGCTGGCGCAGGACGCCGCCGACGTCGTCGCGCACCTGCCTTGGGCCGGCCTGTCCGCCACGGCGCCCAAGGACAAGTTCCTCGGCAACCTCAAGGAAACCATCGCCGTCCTCGGCGGCCCGCGCGTCGCGCTGATCTGCCTGATCCGCAACGCCGCCGCCGAGAAGAAGGAGGACGCCCTGCCGCCCGAAGCCTTCACGGAATGCGCGCAGGCCGGCAAGGCCGTCGAGACCTCGCCCGACCGGCAGACGCTCCATGACCTGCTCGTCAAGGTCGGCGCCAAGCCGGCCGCGCCGCTCGAGGAGGAGGCCGACAAGGTCCACGCGGACCGCTCGTCGCAGAAGCTGAAGGACGAGCTCGACCGCGTCCTCGGCGCCCGCGAACGGGAGCTCAACGCCGAACGCCGCCACCACGCGAACGAAGCCGAAGGGTTCGCGAAGCGGATCGTCGCCCTCAACGCGGAGCTCTCCGAGGAACGCGCCGCGCACGCGGAAGCCCAGGCCGCGCTCAACGCCGCCCTGCTCGCCGCCCAGGCCAAGGCCGCGGCGCTCGAGCAGGACAACGCCCGGCTCAAGGGCGAGGTGGACCAAGGCCGCGAACAGGTCGCCCGACGCGCGCGGGAGATCGCCGAGGAACTGCTGTCCGAGGAGCTGCGTCCGTGGTTCGCGGACGCCCGGCGCCTGCGCGCGGCGGCGGAGGAAGTCGCCCGGATCCGCGAGCTGACCACGGATGAGATCGAGAAGGCGCGCAAGGTGCAGCGCGACGCCGACCCCTTCCTCGCCAAGGAGCACGAGCTGCGCCAGGCGCTGCCCCAGATGGAGGAGATGCGGAAGCTCATCCTCGGCTACCAAGGCAAGGCCGGGAAGCCCGTGCAGGCCTTCGTCGACCTCCAGCAGCGCATCACCGAACACATCGACAAGGTGCGCCACACCCTCGACGGCCGCGACGGCCCGAGCGACCCGACGCTGGCCCGCCTCTTGGCGCGCATCAACGCCGCCGAGATCCAGGAACTGAAGCCGATCGAAGACGCCTTCCTCTCCGCGGAACAGACCGGACTCATCGACTCCCGTCACGTCGACCTCTGCCGCCGCAAGCTGCACGAACGCCGCTCCTACCTGGCCGACGGCCATTACCACGAACAGAAGCAGGTCGGCCCGCTGGCCCTGCTGGAGCGCGCGATCGCCGTCGGCGAGAAGGCGCGCCTCGGCCTCGACGCCAACAACTTCGCGTGCCTGCAGCAGACGTTCCTGGGGCTCAAGCTGCCCTCGAAGAAGAACCCGCAAGGCGAGCCCCGGTTCATCGTGGACCTCGCCGCCCGCCAGCGGCTCATCGCCCTGCTGGAGAAGCTCGCCGACGACGGCACCGGCCTGCACCTCTGGGCGTGCTTCGACGGGCAGACCACGGCGCCGAAGATCGCGAACGGCCGCGTCCGCATGCTGACGAGCCGCGCCGGCGCCAAGGCCGACCACGACCTCATGGATCTCGTCGCCAAGGACAAGACGCTCGACGCCCCGTGGTTCATCGTCTCGGACGACGCGGAAGTGCGCGACGCCTGCCAGCGGCAAGGCGCGCACATCATCAACAACGAGGCGCTGGTGCGGCTGCTCTCGCGGCGCGGCATCCGCGTCTGAAAACGAAGAAGGCGTCCCGCAAGGGACGCCTTCGCGGCATCGTTCGACCGACGCTTACTTGGCGCCGGCAGGCTTCTTGGCCGGGGCCGGGGCCGTGACGGGCTCGGGCAGCACGCCCGCGAAGTCGGCCGACTTGAGGCCCTTGTGGTAGAGGTTGAAGGAATATTTGCTGGGCTTCCACTCGACCAACGGAGTCACGTCGGCGGAGGCGGGGACATCCAGGTTCAGGCCCCAGAACACGCCGTTGACCAGCAGGCGGCGGAGGGATTCGTCCTTCAGGTCGCTGGCGGAGGCCATCGTGGTCGTGAGGATGCGGTTCACCTTGCCGGCGTCGTTCTTGAGCTCGCGGGTCCAAGCGACGGCCATGGCGGGCTCGTTCACGCCCTGCTCCTGCTTGTCGGTGGAACGCTTCTTGCGGCGCTCGCTGGGCGGGCTCTTGGGGTCCATGTCCTTGAGGACGACCCCGCGGAACAACACCTTGGCGTCGGCGGGCGGATAGGCCTCGTAGACGTCGGTGTCGCCGAAGACCACGCCCACGCCATTGAGCAGCGGGGACTTCTCGGAGCCCGGCTCGACGGCCGTGCGGGTGGCCTCGCCCTTGTGGTTGCCCCAGTGGCTGATCCAGGTCTCGCCGAGGACGTTCTTCCCGAAACCGCCCTTGGCGTTGAAGTTATACGAGGCGAAGGCGCTTTCCTTCGGGATGCCGGCGAAGGCGTGCGTGCTGGTGCGCGTGGCGACGATCGGCACGCCGCGCTTCACGGCGGCGTCGAACTTCGCGAGCGTGGCTTCGTTCCACTTGCGGAAGCGCAGGCCGAGCACGAGCGCATCGGCGCCGTCGAGGGCCTCGGGCTTGCCCAAGGAAGCGCCGTTGTTCGGATTGATGGTGCCGTCCGCGTCATGGGAGAAGAGCACGACCGCATGGAAGCCATGGCGCTCGGCGAGGATGCGCGCGAGCATCGGCATCGATTCCTCGGAGCGGTATTCCTCGTCGCCCGCGAGCAGGACGACGGTCTTGCCGGCGCCGGGACCCTTGCCGCCGGGGAAATCGAGCCAGCCGGGGCCGGACGTGAAAGCTTCGGCAGCCGTCAGGAGCGGAGCCGCAAGGACGAGGGCGGCGAAAGCCGCCCAACGGTTGAGGGTAGGAGTCATGGGGTAAAGTGGTGATCAGCCTGCGGAGACGTCCCGCGGTTGCAAGCGGTCGATGCGGCCAAAACCCGTCATTTGCGGGCATCCTTCGCGCGCGGCGCGAAGGGGTCGGGCCGAATCGTCTCCGTGCGGCCGTCACCGTAGGTCGTGACCTGGTTGCCGAAGGCGTCGGTCCGCGTCGTCGAACGGGTGCCATCGCTGTAGGTCGTGTCGACGTTCCCGAACGCGTCGCGGCGCGAATTCGCCGTCACGCCGTTCGAGTAGGTCGTGGTCGCGCCACCGAACGGATCGGAACGGGTCGTGGCCACGGTGCCGTCGCTGTAGCGCGTCGTCGAGCCGCCGAAAGGATCCTTCGTCGTGGTCGCCACGACGCCGTTGTCCAACCGCACCACGCGGTTGCCGAACGCATCCACGCTGGCTTGGCCGCCGGTGGGCAGGGCTTCGCCGGCCTCGGCACGCACCGCGGACGGCGCGCCGATCACCGTCGACCCGACGGCCGGCCGGGCGGAAGGCGAAGCCGCGGCCGACGAGCGGGCCGGCGTCGAGGCTGGCCTGGCGGGGGAAGCGGGCGCCGCGCGACGTTCCTGCGGCGAGGTCGGCCAGGCGACGAGGACCACGGCGGCCACGGAGGCGAAACAAAGGGCCAGGAAACTCTTGGACATCGGTGTTCTTTCTAGAATGACACAAAGACGCCGCGGGGCAAGCCGGCACGAAAAAGGGCGGACCCCTCGCGGGATCCGCCCTTCGTCCGGCGACCGGAGCGCTTAGGCGATGACCTTGTTGACCACCTTACCGAAGTTGTCGGTGAGGCGGAAGTCGCGGCCGTTGTAGCGGTAGGTCAGCTTGGTGTGGTCGAAGCCGAGGAGGCGCAGGACCGTCGCATGGAGGTCATGGACGTCGACGCCGTCGGCCGCCACCTGGCTGCCGATCTCGTCGGTCTCGCCGTAGTGCATGCCGCCCTTGACGCCGCCGCCGGCCATCCAGCAGCAGTAGGCCTTGGCGTGGTGGTCGCGGCCGGAGTTCGCGTTGACGCGACCCGCGGTGGTCGGCGTACGGCCGAACTCTCCGCCCCAGATGATGAGCGTCTGGTCGAGGAGACCGCGCTGCTTGAGGTCGGCGATGAGCGCCGCGGCCGGCGTGTCGATGGCCGCGCCGGTGCGGTTGGCGGAGGTGAAGATGTTCGTGTGGTGGTCCCAACCGCCCGCGTCGATCTGCACGAAGCGGACGCCGCGCTCGACGAGGCGGCGGGCGCAGAGGAGCTTGGCGCCGAGGTCGCTCTTGCCGTACATGTCGCGGGTCTTCTGGGACTCCTTGGAGATGTCGAAGGCGTCGGTGGCCGCGGTCTGCATGCGGAAGGCGAGCTCGAAGGACTCGATGCGGGCCTCCAGCTGCTCGTCCTTCTGGACGGTCTGCATGTGGCGCTCGTTGAGCTGGTGGACGAGGTCGAGCTGCTTGCGCTGGGCCTCCTCGGTCGTGAACTCGCTCTGGAGGTTGGCGATCACCTTGTTGGACGGAGCGCCCGGACGGAAGGAGGTCTTCGCGCCCTGGAAGATGCTGGGGAGGAACGCGGACTGGCGGCCTTCGGGTCCGCCGCCGAGGCTGACGAAACCAGGGAGGTCCTGGCTTTCGGTGCCGAGGCCGTAGAGCACCCAGGAACCGAGGCAAGGCTTGGTGAGGATCGCCGAGCCGGTGTGCATGAGCTTGGCGGCCGGGCCGTGCGCGGGGAGGTCGGAGTGCAGCGAACGGATCACGCACATCTCATCGGCCTGCTCCTGGAGCTTCGGGAAGATCTCGGAGATCTCGAGGCCGGACTTGCCGCCCTTCTTGAACTCGAAGGGCGTGGGGAAGAGGACGCCACCGCCGCCGCCCTGGGACTTCTCGGCGTAGGCCTTCATGCCGGGCTTGTAGTCGAAGGTGTCGAGGTGCGAAGGGGCGCCGCCCGCGAAGATGTGGATGACGTGCTTGGCCTTGGCGGGCAGCGGAGCCTGGCGCGGCTTGAGCGTCGCGCTGATCTCGGCCTGGGCCGGATTGGCGGGGTAGTCGGCGACCAGCGTGCCGAACGCGATGGTGCCCATGCTCATCCCCGTCTGACGGAGGAAGTCGCGGCGGGAGGTGGGCGTCGGCAGGCTGTTGTTGCAGTTCTGGATTTCCATGGGGTCTTATGTGGTTAGAGTTTGAGGGGTGGCTGAGGTTAGTCGAGGTAAACGAATTCGTTGGAGCAGATCATCGCCTGGGCCAGCATCTCCCAGGGGGAAACGGGCTGTTTGCGGGAGATTTTCTCGCCCACGTTGACGATGACCCCGCCGGCGATGGTCGTGGCGCCCTTGGTCGCGGCCTGTCCCGGGGCCGGCGTGGAGGGCACGAGCGGCTTGTTCATCATGGCCCGGGCCTCTTCCTTGGTCACCTTGGGGGTGGTGGTAGGCGCCTTGGGCTTGGCCTGCGCGACCGGCTCATCGATGTAGCCGGCGACCTTCTTGACGAACTCCTTGGCGATGCGGACTTCCTCGGGCTTGGGCACGCGCTGGAACATCACGCGGTAGAGGACGGCGACGCGGGCCTCGTCGCTCGAGGCGCCCAGGAACTCCGGACGGGCGGCGACGGCGCGGGCGACCTCGACCGAGAGCGGGTTGTTCATGAAGAACAGGGCCTGCTGCGGGACGATCGTGGAGTTGCGCTTCGAGTTAGCCATCATCGGATCGGCGAAGTCGAACTGCGACTGGAGGTCGCTCAGGCGGTCGCGGTCGATGTAGCCGTAGATGCTGCGGCGGTAGCTGATGGGCTCTTCGGTGATGTTGACCGGACGGCCACCGACGGAGAGGTCCATCTTGCCGGTGAGCATGATCATGGCGTCGCGGATGCTCTCGAAGTCGAGGCGGCGCAGGTTGGAGCGCCAGAGGAACTTGTTGCCGGCGTCGAGTTTGAGCGGATCGACCTCGCCCTTCTGGGCCACGAGCGGATTCAGCGAGGGGTTGGCGGACTGGCGGTAGGTCTGCGAGGTGAGGATCTTGCGGTGCAGCTTCTTGACCGACCAACCGTTGTCCACGAAGTTGGCCGACATCCAATCGAGCAGCTCGGGATGCGTGGGCTTCTCGGACATGTTGCCGAAGTCATCGGGCGAGGAGACGATGCCCGAACCGAAGTGGTGCATCCAGATGCGGTTGACGAGCACGCGGGCGGTCAACGGGTTCGTGCGGCTGGCGATGGCGACGGCCAGTTCGCGGCGGCCGCTGCCGTCGAAGAAAGGCTGGCGGTCGGGGCCGGCGAGCACCTCGAGGAACTGGCGCGGGGCGACGGCTCCCTGCTTGTTGCGGTCGCCGCGCAGGTAGACGTTGGTGTTCTTCGGGCGCTCGCTGTCGGCGACGACCATCGCGGTGCCGGGGCCGCCCGGGTGGGTCAGCTCGAGCTTGTTGAGGTCGTCGAAGCGGAAGTACTTCGTGGGGATCTGGCCGTTGCGGAAGGCCGGCGCGACCTGCCACGGCTCGCAGAAGCTGCGGGTCGAGATCAGCACGGTCATGAGCGGAGTCGAGGCGACCTCCTCGTAGTTGGGCAGCGGCCAGGGCCAGGCGGCGAGCTGGGCGAGGGCCTTGTCGTCCTTCTCGCCGGCGCCACCGGGCGTGCCGCGCAGGCCGATGTGGGAGAGGATGCGGGCGTGGTGCTTCTGGAAGAGCGCCTGGTAGGCCAGCGCGACGTCGTCGAGGGTCTTCGGCTTCAGGTTGGCCAGGGCCTCGGCGACGAGCGGGTTCACCGGAGCCTTCTTGTCGGTCAGCGCGGCGGCGATGACTTCAGGCGCGCGCGCGGCGAACTCGGCCTCGGTGAGGCGGCGGAGGCGGGCGAGCGGGCCGGTGATCGGCGAATTGGGCGTGATGCTGATGGAGCCGTCCACCTCGCGGACGGGCTCGAACTTGTACTGCTTCTGGATGTCGAAACCCTTCTCGGAGCGCTGCCCGGCCATCTGGAAGAGGGCGCGGCCGGCGAAGTCCTTGTGCAGGATGCCCAGCTGCGCGGCGATGTAGCGGTAGTAGCCGCGCGTGTTGGATTCCACGAGCTCGCGGAGCTTCTTGTCGTAGTCGGCGCGCTCGGCGGCGTTGCCGATGCGGGTGCCGCGGATGACCGGCTCCTGCAGCGGCTCGATGGTCGAGGCGAAGATGCCATGCATCGAGTAGTAGTCGGCGGCGGGGATGGGGTCGAACTTGTGGTCGTGGCAGCGCGCGCAGGAGACCGTCAGGCCGAGGAACGCCTTGGTCGTGGTGTCGATGCGCTCGTCGATGGTGTCGTCGTTGTTGTCGAAGCGCTTGCCGACGGTGATGAAGCCGAGCGCGGCGAGGCGCGGATCGTCCTTGGCGAGGTCGGGCAGGCGGTCGGCCGCGAGCTGCTCGATGACGAACTGGTCGTAAGGCTTGTCGGTGTTCAGGGCCTCGATGACGTAGTCGCGGTAGGTCCAGGCGCTCGGGAAACGCTCGCCTTCGATGTCGCGGCGGTTGCCGCGCGTGTCGGAGTAGCGGGCGGTGTCGAGCCAATGGCGGGCCCAGCGTTCGCCGTAGCGGGGCGAGGCGAGCAGCCGGTCCACGACGCGCTCGACGACGAGGGTGGCGTTGCGCGCGGGCTGGCCGGCGCGCATCGCATAGGTGTCGCGCGCGACGGCGGCGTCGTACTCGCGGGCGAAGGCGTCGGATTCGGCGGCCGTGGGCGGCAGGCCGTGGAGGTCGTAGGTGAGGCGGCGCAGCAGCGAATCGCCGTCGGTCGGCGGGTTGGGCTTGAGGCCGTTCTGCTCGAGCTTCTGCATCACGAAGGCGTCGAGCTCGTTCTGGCACCAGGCCTGGTTGCGGACGGCCGGGAGCTCAGGCTGGACGACGGCCTTGAAGGCCCAGTGGTCGCGCGCCTTCTGCGAGAGGCCCGTCAGCTTGACCGCGCCGGAGCCGACGGGAGCGGGCGCGCCCATGGCGATCCACTGCTCAAGGACCTTGATCTGCTCGTCGGTCAGCTTGGGGCCGGCCTTGCGGGGCGGCATGGAAAGCTCGGGGTCGGTCTGGTAGACGGAGACGAGCAAGAGGGACTTCTTCGGGTTGCGGGGGACGACCGCCGGCCCTTGGTCGCCGCCGGCGAGCATCGCGGCGCGCGAATCGAGCACCAGGCCGCCCTTCGAGCTGCTCTCGGCGGCGGAGTGGCACTTGTAGCAACGGTCGGTGAGGATCGGGCGGACGTTCTTCTCGAAGAATTCCAGGCCGGCGGGGTCCTGCTTCTCCTCGACCTTGGCGGCGGCGGGCGCGGCCGACGTGGCGGCGGCCTTCATCATGGACATGTCCTGCATCTCCTGCGCGGACAGGGCCGCGAAGGCGAAAAGGGCGAGGGTGCGGGACGACAGGAAGGACCGGGACATGAGGGCGAGGGATGCGGGATTCGGGGCTCCAGGCACGCCGCGGTTTCGGAGAATCCACGGGGCCAAGACAGGGGTTATTAACTACGTATAATTCTCTATCCGCCGCCAGAGACTGCAAGCGGGAGATTCAAGTCTTTTAGGAGCGAAAAAGAAAGGCCGGGGCTCCGGAAAGCCCCGGCCTCAATCGGGCCGGCAATGGACGCCTTTCGGCGCTCAGTTCACGTAGACAAACTCGTTGGAAAGCAGAAGCGCGTGAGCCAGCAACTCAATGGGGGTCAAGGGGTTGCGGGAAACCATCTCACCGACGTTCTGCAGGACGCCTTCGGCGCCACCGGCGGTCTTGGCCTCCATCATCGACTCGTTCCCGTCCTTCATGGCCGGGCTGTCCTTCGTGCCGGTGGCCGGCTTGGTGGTGTCCTTGGCGACCGTGGTCGGGGCCTTGGCGTCCTTTTCCTTGGTGGCGGTGGCCTTGCCCTTCGTGGCGGTCTTCGCGGCGCCCGGCGGGGTCGGCGCCGCCTTGCCGGAGGCGACCGCGCGCTTGGCGTCGTTGGTCAGGGTGCGCTCCTTCGAGAGGAAGTCGCTGGCCCAGCGGATCTCGTTGGAAGTCGCGCGGCGCTGGAAGATCGCCAGGAACATCGCGTTGATGCGCGAGTCCTCGGACATCGCCTTCGCGACCTCCGGGCGGGCGGCCACGGCGCGCGCCACCTCGACGGCCAGCGGGTTGTTCATGAAGAACAGCGCCTGCTGGGGCACGATGGTGGAACCACGCTTGGAGTTCGCCATGTCCGGATCGGCGTAGTCGAACTGCGAGAGCGTGTCGTTCAGGCGCAGTCGATCGACGTAACCGTAGATGCTGCGGCGGTAGGAATAAGGCTCGTCCGTGATGTTGGCAGGCTGGCCGCCGACGACCGGGCTCAGCTTGCCGGTGAGCTTGAGCATGGAGTCGCGGATGGCCTCGAAGTCGAGGCGATGGAGGTTGGCGCGCCAGAAGAGGCGGTTGCCCGCGTCGACCTTGAGCGGATCCACGCCCAGCTTCTTGGCCACCAGCGGATTGAGGTTCGGGTTCGAATCCAGGCGATACGTGGAGCTCGTCATGACCAGACGGTGCATGCGCTTCAGGGACCAACCGTTCGAGGTGAATTCGCTGGCGAGCCAATCGAGCAGCTCGGGGTGGGACGGCGGCTGGGACATGTTGCCGAGGTCGTCCGGCGTGGAGACGAACCCTTCGCCGAAGTGCTTCAGCCAAAGGCGGTTCATCGCGACGCGCGCGGTCAGCGGGTTGTCCTTGCTCGCGATGGCCTTGGCGAGCTCGAGGCGGCCGCTGCCTTCGGTGAAGGGCTTGCGCGGGCCGGCGGTGAGGATGTCCAGGAACTGGCGCGGGGCCACGGGGCCGCGCTTGTTCTTGTCGCCGCGAAGGTACACGTAGCTGTCGCGCGGGGTCTCGGCGTCGGTCACGGCCATGGCTTCGCGAGGCACGCCCGGATGGGTCAGGCGCAGCTCGTTGATCTGCGTGAAGCGGAAGTGGCGGGCCGGCGCGCGGTTGTTCTGGCCGCCGTAGATGGGGCGGTTCTGCCAATCGTTGCAGAACTTGCGCGAGTTGAACATCGCGATGAGCTCCTCGTTGTCGAGGATGGCCTCGACGTCCGGCACGGGCCACGGGTAGCTGGCCAGCTGGGCGATGGCGGGCGGGGTCTCCTTGCTGCCGTGGCCGGGCTTGGCGCATCGGGCGATGTGCGCGAGGATCGACTCCTTGGAGTCGTTGTAGACCTTCTGGTAGGCCATCGCGACGTCATCGATCGTCTTGGGCTTGAGGTCACGGAGGGCGGCGGAGATCAGCGCGTTGACCGGGCGCTTCTTGTCCGCCAGGGCGGCGGCGATCACCGCCGGGGCGCGCTCGGCGAACTCCGCGACCGGGATGGCGGCGCAACGGGCGAAGGGCCCGGTGATGGGCGAATCGATCTGCACGCGCATGGGCTCGAAGTCAGGCAGCGGGGTCTCGAGCTTGTAGCGCTCGTTGACGTCGCCCCATTCGGCCGAGCCGCGGCGGAAGGTGGTCGCGACGAGGCGACCGGCCATCTCGCGGTTGTAGCGGGCGCGCATCTCGCGGATGTATTCGTAGAAGCCCGCGGCGCTCTCCTCCTGCAGGGCCTTGAGGCGCTTCTCGAAATCGGCGCGGAGCGCGACGGAATCAGGCGTCGAGATCACGGGGCGCTGCAGCGGCTCGATGGTCGAGGCGAAGATGCCGTGCAGCGAGTAGTAGTCGGCCATCGGCACCGGATCGAACTTGTGGTCGTGGCAACGCGCGCAGGAGACCGTCAGGCCAAGGAAGGCCTTGGTCGTGGTGTCGATGCGCTCGTCGATGGTGTCGTCCTTGTTGTCGAAGCGCTTGCCGACGGTGATGAAGCCCAACGCCGCGAGACGCGGGTCCTCCTTCTTGAGGTCGGGCAGGCGGTCGGCGGCGAGCTGCTCGACGATGAACTGGTCGTACGGCTTGTCGGCGTTGAGCGAGTCGATGACGTAGTTGCGGTAGGTCCAGGCGTAGGCGTAGCGGTAATCCTCGAAGAGGGAGTTGCCTTGGTCGACGGCCAGGCCGCGCGTGTCGGAGTAACGGGCGGTGTCGAGCCAGTGGCGACCCCAGCGTTCGCCGTAGTGCGGCGAGGCCAGCAGTTCATCGACCTCCTTGGCGACGAGCGCATCGACCGCGGTGGCCGGCGCGCCGCGCTGGGTGCTCGCGGCGTCCACGTTCAAGGCGGCGGCATACTGCTGGCTGAAGGCGCGCACCTTGTCGGCCGCGGGCGGCAGGCCCACCAAGTCGTAATGCAGCCGGCGGAGCAGCGATTCCGGGCTCGTCGAAGGGTTCGGCTGGAGGCCGGCGGCCTCGATCTTGGCGAGGATGAAGGCGTCGACGGGGTTGTGCACCCAGGCCTTGTTCTTCACCGCGGGCACGGCCGGCTTCACGACCGGCTGGTAGGCCCAGTGGCCGCGCGCCTTGTCCGAAAGGCCCGTCAGCTTGTTGCCGGCGCCGACCGGGGCGGGCGCGCCCATCTTGATCCAGTTTTCCAGGACCTTGATCTTGGCGTCGCTGATCTTGCCGCCGCTCTTCTTGGGCGGCATCTGCAGCTCGTTGTCGGTGTAGGTGATCGCGCGGATCAGCATCGACTTCGCGAGGTTGCCGGGGACGACGGAGGGGCCTTCGTCGCCGCCCTTGAGCATCCCATCGCGGGAATCGAGGATGAGGCCGCCCTTGGCGGAGCTTTCGGCGACCGAGTGGCACTTGTAGCAATGCTCGGCCAGGATCGGGCGGACGTTCTTCTCGAAGAATTCCAGCCCTTCCTTGGTGGGCTCAGGCACGGCCTCGGCGGCCGCGAGACGGACGACGCTCATGGCGGCGAGGAGGGCGAGACGGGGAACGAAGGCGTTCATGATCGGAGAAAACAAGGGTTAGGGAAACAAACAGCCAAGGGAGGTGGGGGTTCCCGCCTGAGGGCCAGACGAGGGGGGCCGCTAACCTAAAAGCCCCATTGCATGGATGCAAGAGGGATGGCAGGCCCTAACGGGGGCTTAGGCGAAAACCCTTTCGCCTCTTGGTAAACGATGCTAAAAGGAAAGGGCACCATGCGGATCCTTCTGGCCAGCGATAAGTTCAAGGGCTCCCTTTCAGCCCAGGGAGTCGCCCAAAGCTGTCAAAAGGCCTTGGAAAAGGTCTTCCCCGAAGCTGAATTCGACGTCTGCCCCATCGCGGACGGAGGCGAAGGCACCACGGAGTCCATGGTCGCCGCCATGGACGGGGTCTGGCGGGAAACGACGGTCCTCGACGCCCAGGCCCGGCCCCGCCTCGCCCGCTTCGGCTGGGTGCCCGAACAGAAGCTGGCCATCATGGAGATGAGCGCGGCCAGCGGGCTGGCCATCGTGAGCGACCTGCCGCTCGCTCCCCAGCGCGCCAGCACCTTCGGCACCGGCGAGATGCTGCTGGCGGCGCGCGCCCTCGGCGCGACCAAGGTCATCCTCGGGATCGGCGGCAGCGCGACCAACGACGGCGGCCTCGGCGTGGCGGTCGCGTTGGGCTGGCGGTTCCTCCGCGCCGACGGCTCCGCGTTCCAGCCGACGCTCGAGAACTTGCCCGAGGCCGCGCGCCTCGAACGCCCCACCCTGCCCTACCCGGAGCTGCTCGTCGCCTGCGACGTCGACAATCCGCTGCTCGGGCCGCGTGGCGCGACGCGCGTGTACGGCCCGCAGAAAGGCGTCGCGGACTTCGCTTGGTTCGAGACGCGGCTCGCGCATCTGGCCCAACTGGCCCAAGCCGCGAACGGCGCGGACGTCCAGCATCAGCCAGGCGCCGGCGCGGCCGGCGGACTCGGATTCGGCCTGCTCGCCTTCGCCGGCGGACGCCTCACCAGCGGCTTCGACCTGGTCGCCGCGCAGGTCGGCCTCGCGGAACGCATCCGTCAAGCCGACCTCGTGCTGACGGGCGAGGGCCGCATCGACGACCAAAGCCTGCAGGGCAAGGGGCCCGTCGGCGTCGCGAAACTGGCCCGCTCGCTCGGCAAGAAGGTCGTGGGCGTGGCCGGTAGCGTCGGCGACGCGCCTGGCTTGCGCGCGTGCTTCGACGCCCTCATCGGCGTGAAACCCGCCGACATGCCGCTCGCCGAGGCCATGCGGCGCACCGACGAGCTGATCCAG
>JACCDS010137211.1_pt1 | contig 13532 bp, 10 predicted proteins | sample 7446441 | NCBI WGS metagenome assembly JACCDS01 (sample SAMN15323445, study PRJNA562643) | freshwater metagenome | isolation source: river surface water | place: USA:Blue River Watershed | collected 2017-08-17 | reverse complement strand
TGAGGTTAGGGTCGGCAAACAGCTGGTCGGCCAGCGGTTCCAGTCCGGCTTCGCGGGCAATCTGGCCCTTGGTGCGGCGTTTGGGCTTGTAGGGCAGGTAGAGATCTTCCAGTTCCTGCTTGGTCGGCGCGGCCAGGACGGCGGTGCGCAGCTGTGGCGTGAGCTTGCCCTGCTCCTCGATGCTCTTGAGCACAGCCTCTCGCCTGTCCTCGAGTTCCCTCAGGTAGGCCAGCCGGGCCTCCAGTTCCCGCAACTGGATGTCGTCCAGGCCGTCGGTGGCTTCCTTGCGGTAGCGGGCGATGAAAGGCACCGTGGCCCCCCCATCGAGCAAGGCCACGGCAGCCTCGACCTGCTGTACGCGAACCCGGATTTCCTGCGCGATCTGCGCGATGATTTTCTGCATGACTCTCTGACGATCGGCCGGCTCCGAGGCCGGTCCATGGCAACAAAGTCAGCGAGTGTGCCACAGGCCCGGGAGGCGTTTGTCAGACAAATTCTTACAACAGGATCAGACAAATACCGACTCAATTTTTTAACGGTCCCCGTTTAGAGTGGTTCTCATGTTCGTAGGGGGGCTGCTCATCGGCCGGACGGACAACAACCGTCGTCTGAGAGGATTCTATGACTACCAACCTTCATACCCTTGCCCCTGCTGCCCGTACCCTGGCGATACCGCCGGCCTATCGGGACTCCGTCGCTACCGATGGCGCCGGCGGCCAAGAATACCTGCCTTTCACCGTACGCCAGATTTCCAGCCCGGAGGATCTGGCGCGCGCCATCGACCTCAGGCATCTGGCCTACGCCCGGCACATGCCCGAGTTCGCGCAAGCACTGAAGACTCCGGAACAGGACGATCTGGTCAAGGGGGTGATGGTGCTGATTGCCGAGTCCAAGCTCGACGGCTCCGTGATTGGAACGGTGCGTATACAGACCAATGTGGAGGCGCCCCTGAACATGGAGCAATCCCTGGCCTTGCCGACCCGTTTTTCAGGCCAGACCATCGCGGAAGTCCGGCGTCTGGCGGTAGCGCCCGGAACATCTGGCCGCCTGGTCAAGATGGCGCTGCTCAAGGCAGTCTATCTGTACTGTGTCACCCAGGACCTGGACTGGATTCTGGTCGCGGCGCGGTCGCCCCTGGACCGCATGTACGAGCAACTCACCCTGGAGGATGTGCTCGATGGCGGTACCTTCATCCCCCTGCCCCGCGACAACAACGTCGCCCATCGCGTGCTCGGCGCCCGCATCGCTGAGCTCCCGGCCCGTTTTACAGCCGTCGGACATCCTCTGCATGACTTCTTCTTTGTCATGCAGCATCCGGACATCGTGGGAAGCGATCCGGACCTGGGCGCATTCGGATCGCCCCCTGATGTTGCAGGAGTGATGCAAACCCGGCATGCGCGCCCGGTAATTGCAAGCTGAAAGCGGGTGCATTGACCACTTCCTCCCAAGATCGCGCTATCCTATGGCCCTCGCCTGGGCAATAACGCGTTCCGCATACATTCTCCAAGCCTTGGCCTGGGTATGCGATGTGTTTAATTGGGAGCGATTTTGGCCAGTTTTTATCGGAAGTTTTCGTCCATTGGGGCTCGTGTTCAAGGCACCCTGGATGGCTTGACGCAGGGGATGGCTCTTTATGTGCTGCCCATCGCCCTGCTTCTGATATCGCTGATCGCCCTGTTTCTCTGGGACAACGCTTACACCTCCCGTCCCGACCAGTCTCTGCAGCTGCAGGTGCTGGTCCAGGAAGATCAGGAGCCGGCGCTGGCCATGGTGCGCAACGAACTCAACGGTTCACAGCCCACCCTGTACTTCAACACCCAACTCTCTGAGCGGCCGGTCTGGTTTCGTTTCCAGGTCGACCCGGACAAGGCCGCAGCCGGTCATTGGGTCGAGTTCCCCTCCAGGCACACCACCGAGATATCCTGCTGGAATGGGGAAACGCTGGGGACGCTCGGGAATTCGCTGGACACCCATCCGGATCGCCGCATCACCTCGGTCAAGGCTGGCTATGCCTTGAGGCTCGGCAAAGGCGATGTCTCGGTGATCTGCCGCGCACGCTTTGTCGGCCCGGCCCGCCTGAGTGCCGACCTGTGGAACCCGGATGAACTGGGGGTTTCCATACGCTCTTTCCATCGAGCCTCCGGCCTCATTGAAGGCGGCCTGGTGGTGCTGGCACTCTTTGTCCTCGTCTCCGCGGTCTTCAATCGGAAGAGCATCTATGTGATCTTCGCCGCCTGGTTGCTGGTCACCATGCGGCTGAGCGCCACGTCCGGCGGCTGGGACGAGCAATGGCTCAATCACATCGTTCCCCAGGACTGGTTATCGCCTGGCCGCTCCTACACGCGGGCCGCATGGGCGCTGCTGACGGTCACTCTCTTCAAGCAGCTGTTTCAGGAAGATCTCCAGCGTTTGCGCTATGCCTTCGCGGTCACCGTCATGCAATGGTTCTGCATGCTGCTGTTCCTGGGGGCCGCGGTACTGCCACGCAGCGTTTTTGTGCCCGCCATGTGGACCCTCGGCCTGGTTTGGGTCCCGTTCTTCATTTTCTGCCTGGTCCGTATCGTGATGTCGACACGGTCCAAGGCCTCCCTCTTTTATGGTGCCTCCCTGGCCGTCACCCTGCTCTCGACGCTGCTGGATATCTACGCGGCTTCCTATGGGATCAAGGGGATCGACAACTCCATCAACAGCATCATTGCATCACTCGCATCTGGATTGCTGATTTCCCTGGCGATCGCCGAACAGATGCGCCAGGAGCACAACGAAAGGCTGAAGGTCCAGGCCCAGCTCCAGCACACCTACGACGCCATCCCCATCGGCATGTTCACGCTCGATCTGCAGGGCCATTTCACGAGCATCAATCCGGCCCTGCGCAGGATGCTGGGCCCCCGCTCTTTCAAGACGACGCACAACACCTGGCAGCAGTATTTCGGGGCCGACATCTGGCACGCGCTGCTGGATCTGGTGCAGAACCGGCAGGACGGAGATATCGAGATCCGCAACCAGATGGACGTGACGGGTTTCGAGGCGCCGCGCCGCTACCTGGTCAAGGCGGCCCTGTCGGGGGACAAGATCGAAGGCTCCATGCAGGACGTGACCGACAAGTCCATGGCCGCCGAGGAACTGAATTTCCTGGCGGACAACGATGCCCTGACCAAGGTGCTGAACCGGCGCGGTGTCGAAAAGGCCTTCAACGAGGCGGTGGCCGCCATCGACGAGGCCCACCCCCTGGCCCTGGCCTACCTGGACCTGGACCGCTTCAAGCTCATCAACGACCTGTATGGGCACAATGCCGGCGACGAAGTGCTGCGGCAGGTCTGCCAGCGCGTCAACACCCTGCTGGCGGCCCATATGCGGCTGGGTCGGGTCGGCGGCGATGAGTTCGTCATCCTGCTGACCGATACCCGCATGCCGCTGGCCACGGTGATCTGCCGCGGCATCATCGAAAGCATCGACGAGAAGCCCTTTCGCGTCGGCGAAAAAGCCTTCTATGTACGCGGCTCCATCGGACTGATCGAGGTCAGCCCGGGCACGCAGTTCAAGGAGGTGCTCTCGACCTCCGACCGCGCCTGCCGCGAGGCCAAGACCGGCCAGTACCGCGGCCTGGTCGTCTACGAACAAGGCTCCCCGGCCTTCAGGGAACACCAGGCCGAACTCCGCCTGATCGGCGAGCTCTCGGCCAACGAGGCCCTGGACGGCCTGTTCCTCGAGATGCAGCCCATCATGTCGCTCACCCGTCCCTACGACGCGCTCAACTTCGAGGTGCTGCTACGCATGCGCGATGCGGCCGGGGAACTGGTGCCGGTCAGCCGGGTGATCGCGGCGGCCGAGGACAGCGGCCGCATGAGCAGTATCGACCACTGGGTCTTGTCCACCACGCTGGCCTGGCTGGACCAGCACCGGGCCTTGCTGCTGCGCACGCAGTTCGTCTGCATCAACCTCAGCGGCGCTTCGCTCAACGACGAGGAATTCATGCAGGAGGTCTTCGACATCCTGCGCCGCAACAGCCATGTGTCCAACTTCCTGTGCATCGAGATCACCGAGAGCATCGCCCTGCACGACCTGAAGAACACGCGCCGTTTCATCGACAAGGTGCGCAGCTATGGCGCCCGCGTGGCGCTGGACGATTTCGGCGCCGGCTACACCTCCTTCTCCTACCTGAAGGAACTGCCGGCGGACCTGCTCAAGATCGACGGCAGCTTCGTCGTCAACATGAACCAGCACCCTGCCAATGTGTCCATCGTCGAGGCCATCGTCAACTTGGCGCGCAACCTGGGCATGAAGACCATCGCCGAATGGGCCGAGGACGCCGCGACCGTGCAGGCCCTGGCGGAAATCGGCGTGGACTATGTGCAGGGCTATGCCGTGGCACGCCCCATGGCCCCGGAGAAGCTGCTTGAGGTCAACTCGGCGGCCGGCTTCATCAAGAACGCCGAACTGCTGCAGTTCGTCGAGGCGCAGGACCGCCAGAACAATCCCCTGTCCCAGCTCGACTTGCTGATCGAGGGCGAGAAGCCCTCGCCGCCCAAGATCCACTGAGCCTCAGTTCGCCGCGCGCAATGCGCGGCGCAGGTCCTCGCCCAGCTCGGGCTTGTGGGCAAAAGGGTCGGTCGGGTTGCGCGCCTGCATCACGTCTTCCAGGCGGGTCTGCACCGAGGCGATCGCCTTGGGATGACTGTAGATGTAGAACTGCCCGGTCGTCGCCGCGTCGAAGACCTTCTGCGCCACTTCTGCGGCGGTCACCTTGCCCGAACTCACGGCCTTGTCGCTCATGGCCTGGCCGATCAGCTGGCTGCGCGTGGGCGCAGCCATGGCCAGCTCGCCCGGACGGTTGCGTTCGCTCTGGTGAATGCCGGTGGGCACGAAGAAGGGGCACAGCACCGAGGCGCCGACCTGCTCGGTCACCAGCGCCAGATCCTGGTAGAGCGTCTCGCTGAGCGAGACCACCGCATGCTTGCTGACGTTGTAGACACCCATATTGGGCGGGTTCAGCAGGCCGGCCATGCTGGCGGTGTTGACGATGTGGCCGCGGTAGGCCGGGTCTTTTTTCGCGGCCTCCAGCATCATGGGGGTGAACAGGCGCACGCCGTGGATCACGCCCCAGAGGTTGACGCCCAGCACCCAGCGCCAGTCCTGCACGGTGTTCTCCCAGATCAGGCCGCCGGCGCCGACGCCGGCGTTGTTGAAAACCAGATGCGGGGCGCCGAAGCGCTCCCGCGTACGCTGGGCCAGATGCTCCATCTGCGCCGCGTCCGCCACATCGACCTGCTGGGCCAGCACCTCGGCACCCGCTGCCTTCATCTCGGCGGCCGCACGGTCCAGCGCATCCTGCTGCACGTCGGCCAGCACCAGTTTCATGCCCAGGCGGGCCCCGATGCGGGCGCACTCCAGCCCGAAGCCGGAACCGGCGCCGGTCAGCACGGCGGTCTTGCCGGCGAAATTCTTGATCATGTGGCTTCCTTCTTGAGTACGTAGCCGATGCGGGGGAAATGCACATGGACCACGCCGGCGCGCTCGTCGACACGGCGGATCGTGTAATGCATGCGGGTGGCGGCGACCAGCTCGCCCGTGCTTGGCTCCGGGCCGAAGCTGTCGCTGGCGATGCTCACGCGGCTGCCCAGGGGTATGCCGTGCTCGTCCTGAAACGGATGTTCGGGCAACACGGCGCCGCTGTCGGGCGTGGCGGCGCAGCGCGATATGGCTGCCGCCGCGTCCAGCTCGGTACGGCTGCCGTGCCCGATGGCCGCCATGCGCGCCATCCAGACCTGGACCGCAGCTGTGGCTTCCAGGATGCCGGCCATTGCGGGGGTCTGGGTCTGCGTGAACCACAGCGGGTGGTAGGCCGCGAAATCGGCCAGGCAGGGCGTGTCACCCAGCAGGTAACGCTGATCGTGCAGCATGTCCGAGAGCCGGCGCAGATAACTGCGGTAGGCCGCCGCCGCGTCAGGCGCCGGTGCGCGCGGCACGGCGGTGCGCATGCGTGCGCGATCCTCGCCAAAAACTTTGGCCATCGGGCCCCACTGCTCGGGTGTGCCGCCACCGAAGACCTGGGCCATGCCCCGGGGCTGGAAGTTGTAGCTCATGGCGGCCCAGAACAGGCGTTCGTCGGCCCACTGCGCCACCACACGGGCCAGGCCCTTGTGCGTGACCGGGTACAGGGCCGGCTCGGGCTGCAGATGCTCCAGCACGTCGCAGATCAGGGCCGTGTCGCAGTAGATGTGCGAGCCGATCTGCAGAAAAGGCGTCTTGCGATAACCACCGGTCAATGGCATCACGTCGGGCTTGGGCAGGATCTTGGGCACGGTGACGGACGTCCAGGCCAGTTGCTTCCAACCCAGGATCAGGCGAACCTTCTCCGAGAACGGCGACGAGTCGTAGTGATGCAGGATCAGTTCCATGGTCATCCTTTACTGTGGCAGGGCCCGTTCAAGGATGGCCTGAAAGTCCGTCCCGCTGCCCAGGCTGCCAAAGGTCTGGCCCCAGTCACCGCCCAGGCGTGAGGCGCAGAAGGCTGCGAACACGGCGGGTGGTGCGCTCCGTGCCAGCAGCGCGGCCTGCACGGCCAGGGCCACGTCCTGCGCCAGGCGACGCGCCTCGGTCTCGGTGGCCATGGCCTCCACACGCTGCGGCAGACTGCGCGCCAGCCGGTCCAGGGCCGCATGCTGGCCCAGGGCCGGTGCGAGTTCCTGCGCCAGCGCGCTGGCGACGTCTCCCTTGCGCAGGGCGCGCAACAAGTCCAGGGCCATGATGTTGCCCGCGCCTTCCCAGATGGAATTCACGGGCATTTCGCGGTAGATGCGCGCCATCACGCCCTCACCGCCCTCTTCCACATAACCGTTGCCGCCCAGGCACTCCATGGCTTCCTGGGCAAAACCGGCGCCGCGCTTGCAGATCCAGAACTTGGCCACGGGCGTGAGGAGGCGCGCCATAAGCTGTTCGTGCGCGTCACCCGGGCGGTCGAAGGCACGCGCCAGACGGATGGACAGGGCCGTGGCGGCCTCGCTTTCCAGCGCCAGGTCGGCCAGCACATTGCGCATGAGTTCCTGCTCGATCAACGGTTTGCCGAAGGCCAGTCTTTGCCGCGTGTGGTTGAGCGCCAGGGCCAGGGCCTGGCGCATCAGGCCGCTGCTGCCCAAAGCACAGTCGAGCCGCGTCATGGTGCCCATCTCGAGGATCTGCGGCACGCCGCGCCCCTCCTCGCCCAGCAGCCAGGCCGTGGCCTGCACGAACTCCACCTCGGAACTCGCATTGGCCTTGTTGCCCAGCTTGTCCTTGAGGCGCTGGATGTAGAGCGCGTTGAGCGTGCCGTCGGGCAGCACGCGCGGCAGGAAGAAGCAGCTCAGGCCGGCAGGTGCCTGGGCCAGCACCAGGAAGGCGTCGCACATGGGGGCCGAGAAAAACCATTTGTGGCCCGTGAGGCGGTAGCGCGCACCCCAGGCATCGTTGCCATCGGCGACGGCTTGCGTCGTGTTCGCGCGCACGTCCGAGCCGCCCTGCTTTTCCGTCATGCCCATGCCCATGGTCACACCAGCTTTTTGCAACACAGGCTTGAGCACGGGGTCGTACTGGCGACTCGTGAGCCTGGGACCCCAATCCGCGTAGAGGGCCGCGTTGCGGCGCAGGGCCGGCGTGGCGGCGTAGCTCATGGAGATCGGGCACAGCATGGAGGGCTCGAGCTCGGTGAAGAGCATGAAACCTGCCGCGCGCAGGACGTGAGGGGAAGGCGTGAGCGCCGACGGGCCGCCCCTAGGCGCGAGGGCCCCTTCGGGGGGCAGCGAGGACACGCCAGTGCCGAGCGTGGTGGCCACATGCTCGGCCCAGGGCGTGCCGTGCAGGCCCGCACCAACCGCCGCCGTCATGAGCGCGTGGTAGCTCGGGTGGAACTCCACCTGGTCGATACGCCGGCCCTGGCGGTCGTGGCTGTGCAGCTGCGGTGTGTGCACATTGGCCAGGCGCGCGTGGGTCTGCATCGTGGCTGTGCCGACAGCCGCGCCCAGGGCTGTCAGTGGCGCGGTGTCGAGTTGCGGCACGTTGAGTTTCAGCGCGTCGCGCAGCGGCCGGTTGGTTTCGAAGAGGTTGTAATCCACCAGCGGGGTCGGCTGGTTGGTCACCTCATGGGTGGCGTGCATCATGTCCTCCTGTTTTCCGGCGTCGCGAGCGGCCTTGAGCCTAGGCGGACGGGGCACGAAAACCGGAACGTACTTGAGCGTACGTGAGGATTTCGAGCACCGCCCAACGACGCATGAAGGCCGCGCTTAGCCGGCTCAGATCAGCTTGACGAGCTGCTTGCCGAAGTTCTTGCCCTTGAGCAGGCCCAGGAAGGCCTCGGGTGCGGCTTCCAGGTTCGGGGCCACGCTTTCGCGCGGGCGCAGCTTGCCCGTGCCGACCAGCATGCCCAGTTCCTTGAGCGCCTCGGGCCAGATGTCCATGTGTTCGCTGACGATGAAACCTTCGATCTTGAGGCGGTTGACCAGGATCAGTGCCGGGTGGGCCAGGGGCATGGGCTGGCCGTCGTAGCCGGCGATCATGCCGCAGACCGCGATGCGGCCGAAGGCGTTCATGCGCAGCAGCACGGCGTCCAGCACCATGCCCCCGACATTCTCGAAATAACCGTCGATGCCATTGGGGCAGGCCTGCTTGAGCGCCTTGGACAGGGAGCCCGCGTCCTTGTGCTGCTTGTAGTCGATGCAGGCGTCGAAGCCCAGCTCATGGACCGCGTAGTCGCACTTGTCCTTGCCGCCGGCGATGCCAACCACACGACAGCCGCGTGCCTTGGCCAGCGCGCCATAGGCGCTGCCCACCGCGCCGGTTGCGGCGCTGACCACCACGGTCTCGCCGGCCTTGGGGTTGATGATCTTCACGAGGCCGTACCAGGCGGTGACACCGGGCATGCCCACCGCGCCCAGGTAGTGGCTCAGCGGCACGTGGGTGGTGTCCACCTTGCGCACGGCGCCGGGCTGGTTAGCGTCGACCACGCTGTACTCCTGCCAGCCGCCCATGCCCACCACCTTGTCACCCACGGCGAACTTGGGGTGGCGGCTTTCGACGATTTCGCCCACGGTGCCGCCGATCATGACTTCGCCCAGGGGCTGGGGTTGCGCGTAGCTCTTGCTGTCGTTCATGCGGCCGCGCATGTACGGGTCCAGGCTCAGGTAATGGTGGCGCACCAGCACCTGGCCGTCCTGCAGGGCGGGCGTCTGCGTGGTGACGAGCTTGAAATTGCCTGTAGTGGCTTCGCCCTCGGGGCGGTTGTCGAGCAGGATCTGGCGGTTCGTGGGCATGGTGTCTCTCTCAGTCGTATTCAGTCGGTGGAAATCACGTTGAGCGCGTTGCTGTCCTTGGGGCCGGTGGGCAGGCGCTTGACGTACTTGAAGGTGCCGGTGGCGTGGGAACAGGGCTTACCTTCGGCGTCGAAGATCGTGGCCTCGGTGAAGGCCAGGGTGGCGGTGCGGTGGATCAGCCGGCCCCTGCCGGTGAGCTTGCCGCGCGCGGCCTGCATGAAGCTGGTCTTCATCTCGATGGTGACCACACCCATGTCGGGCTGCACGCTGCGCGCCGCCGTGGCCATGGTCACGTCCATCAGGGTCATGGTGGCGCCGCCGTGCGTGACGGCAAAGGAGTTCAGGTGCTCGGGCTTCGGTTCATAGTGCAGTTCGGACTGTCCCCCCTCGAAACGCTCCAGGGTGAAGCCCAGGTGATCGACAAAGGGAATGCGTACGCCAAAGGGGATCGACATGGCAGCTCCTCAACCGCCCGTCACGCAGCTCACGCCGCCGTCCACCGCCAGCCACTGGCCGGTGATGTGCTTGCCGGCAGCCGAGGCATACAGAACGCACAGGCCCTTGAGGTCTTCGTCATCGCCCAGGCGCTGCAGCGGTGCGTGTTTCTTCAGGTTCTCCACCCCCCAGGCTTCCAGGGTACCCGCCGTCATCTTGCTCGGAAAAAAACCCGGGCAGATGGCGTTGACGTTGATGCCGTACTTGCCCCATTCGGCCGCCAGGGCCCGCGTGAAGTTGATCACCGCGCCCTTGGAGGTGTTGTAGGCGATGGTGGTCATCTCGGGCGGGTTGCCGCCCAGGCCGGCAATCGACGCCACATTGATGATGCGGCCCGATTTTCGCGGGATCATGCTCTTCTTGCCGATCACCTGGCTCAGGATGAAGTAACCCCGGATGTTGAGGTTCATCACCTTGTCCCAGGCGGAAATCGGGTGGTCCTCGGCCGGTGCGCCCCAGGCGGCACCGGCGTTGTTGACCAGGATGTCGACCTCGCCCATGCGCTGCATGGTCTCATCGGCCAGGCGGTGGATGTCATCCTCCCTGGCGCAGTCGGCCGCGATCCAGCGCGCGTCAATGCCGGCGGCCTGCAGGTCGGCCACCGCCACCTCCAGTTCCTCGGCCTTGCGGGCACTGAGCATCACGCGCGCACCAGCCTCGCCCAGCGCCTGGGCCAGCTGCAGGCCCAGGCCGCGCGAGCCGCCGGTGATCAGGGCGGTCTTGCCCTGGAGGTCGAAGAGTTGCTGGATGCTGCGTGTCATGTCGATCTGCCTTGGTTCCTTGCTTATTTCATGCGGGAGCGGACCCAGATCAGCAGGGCCCCGGCGCCTGTGACGATCGTGCCACCAATCTGGAAGATATCCGCCAGCAGCCGGTCATAGCGTTGCAAAAACATGCCCAGCACGAGGGCCAGCAGCCCGCCGTAGACCAGGATCCAGACCAGCCGCTCGACGCGGAGTTTGTTGAATTCAGTTGCCATCAAAACGCCTCCTCAGGAAATTCCGCACACGTCATGTCACGGGATTCCACCACCTTAAGCCAGGCATCGATTTTCGGCAATTCATATCGGAAGAAATATTGCGCTGACAACAGGCGCCCTCGGTTGCCCATGTCCTGCGCATCGGCCTGCGACACCAGCGCCACCTCCAGCCAGATCCAGGCCAGCACCGTGTGGCCGAAGGCCTGCAGATAGGGCACGGCATTGGCCAGGGCCTGCGCGGGCTGGCCCGTGGACCAGGCCGCCTGGGTGACGGCGCCGACCTGTTGCAGCGCCTGTGCCAGCTGCGCAGCGTGCGGCGCCAGTTCGGTCTGTTTCTGGGCACGGGTGATGGTGGCCGTCATGCGGGCGGCCAGCAGCTGCAGGCCCCGGCCCTCCTCCATCAGCACCTTGCGGCCCAGCAGGTCCAGGGCCTGGATACCATGCGTGCCTTCATGGATCATGTTGAGGCGGTTGTCGCGCCAGTACTGCTCCACCGGGAAATCACGCGTGTAGCCGTAGCCGCCATGGATCTGGATGGCCAGGGAATTGGCCTCCAGGCACCATTCGCTGGGCCAACTCTTGGCAATGGGCGTCAGCACCTCCAGCAGCAGGCGCGCCTCGTCGGCGGCCTCGGGCGTGCCCGTGTGCTGCTCGTCGACCAGGCGCGCGCAATACAGTTGCAGCGCCAGCGACCCTTCGCACCAGGACTTCTGGGCCAGCAGCATGCGCTTGATGTCGGCGTGTTCGATGATGCGGATCTGCGGTTTCGCGGCGTCTTTCCCATCGGGTCCGATCGGACGGCCCTGGGGCCGGTTCTTCGCGTACTCCAGGCTGGCCTGGTAACCCGCCATGCCCAGCATGGTGGCCGCCATACCGATGCCGATGCGCGCCTCGTTCATCATGTGGAACATGTAACGCAGGCCCTGGCCGGGCTGGCCAACCAGATAGCCCACGGCGCCGGCACCGGCGCCGTCCAATCCCCCGCCGGATGATCCGCGCACCGGGTACTTGCCCTCACCGAAGTTCAGCAGGGTGTTGGTGGTGCCACGCCAGCCGCATTTGTGGTTCAGGCCGGCCAGCGCCACATCATTGCGCTCGCCCGTCAACTGGCCTTGCGTGTCCACGAGCTTCTTGGGCACGATGAAAAGCGAGATGCCGCGCGTGCCGGGGATGAGCTTGCCGTCCGCCCCCGGAATCTTGGCCAGCACCAGATGGATGATGTTTTCGGTCAGCTCATGTTCGCCGGCCGAGATCCACATCTTGTTGCCCTTGAGGCGGTAGCGCGGGCCCAGGGGATCGTTCTCGAAATCGGCACCGTCAGGGACGGCGCGCGTGCTGATGTCGCTCAGTGAGGAACCAGCCTGTGGCTCGGAGAGGCACATGGTGCCGGAGAAGCGCCCCGCGAACTCATTCTTCGCGAAGACCTCCTTCTGCAGCGCCGTGCCATGGGCCATCAGCAGATTGGCGTTGCCCGAAGTGAGCATGCCCGAGCCGATGCTCACGGAAGCCATGGCGAAGAAGGAATTGGCCGCCGCCTCCACGGTATAGGGCAGCTGCATGCCGCCCACCTCGTAATCCTGCGCGGCGCTGAGCATGCCGGACTGGGCATAGGCTTTCTGCGCCTCATGGGTGGCCTGCGGCAGGATGACCCGCTCGCCGTCGAAGCGCGGCTCCTCGGTGTCGACCGTGCGGTTGAATGGGGCGTATTTCTCGCGGGCGATGCGCTCGCAGGTGTCGAGCACGGCGTCGAAAGTTTCGCGGCTGTGGTCGGCGAAACGTTCGCGCTCGTTCAGCGCGTCGGCGTGGAGCCACTGATAGAGCAGGAAGTCCAGGGTGGGTCGGTAGCTCATGACGCTCTCACATTCTCACGTTCTCTGTTCCAGCACCTTTGTAAGGAGTGTCGGGTATGCCGGGTTCCTCATGGTGCGAGCACAAATCGTCACCCGGCATACCCGACACTCCCCGCCCGCGTGACTTGCTGCGGACTCGTCAACTCCGCTGCGCAGGCCGTTGGGTTCAGGGGCGGTGACGATTTGTGCTCGCACCATGAGGAACCGCCCCTGAGCCCAACGGCCTGAAGCCACGTAGGCAGGCGGATGGGTAGGAAGTTACAGCACCTCGAAAACGCCAGCCGCCCCCATGCCGCCGCCAATGCACATGGTCACAACCACACGCTTGGCGCCACGGCGCTTGCCTTCAATCAGCGCGTGGCCGGTCAGGCGTTGGCCGCTGACGCCATAGGGATGACCCACGGCGATGGCGCCACCGTTGACGTTGAGGCGGTCCGCCGGGATGCCCAGCTTGTCACGGCAGTAGAGCACCTGCACCGCGAAGGCTTCGTTGAGTTCCCAGAGATCGATGTCCGACACCTTGAGACCCAGGCGCTTGAGCACCTTGGGCACGGCGAAGACGGGGCCGATGCCCATCTCGTCGGGTTCACAACCCGCCACGGCAAACCCCAGGAAACGGCCCAGGGGCTGGAAGCCACGTTTGCTGGCCAGCTCTTCGCTCATGAGCACACAGGCGCCGGCACCGTCGGAGAACTGGCTGGCATTGCCGGCTGAGATCACACCACCGGGCATGGCGGGCTTGATGCCGCTGATGCCTTCTTTGGTCGTGCCTTCGCGCAGACCTTCGTCGGCGCTGATCGTGACCTTCTTGCTCATCAGGCCCAGGGTCTTGTCGGCCACGCCGGCCGTCACCGTGATGGGCGCGATCTCGGCGTTGAACAGGCCGGCGGCCTGGGCTGCGCAGGCCTTCTGCTGGCTGGCGGCGCC
>JACCDS010079917.1_pt1 | contig 13532 bp, 6 predicted proteins | sample 7446441 | NCBI WGS metagenome assembly JACCDS01 (sample SAMN15323445, study PRJNA562643) | freshwater metagenome | isolation source: river surface water | place: USA:Blue River Watershed | collected 2017-08-17 | reverse complement strand
TGCTCCCAGCTCCTTGCTCCTAGCGTAATAACTTATCCGCTTCCGCCCTACCTTTCGCCATTATATCATCTGCTTTTTTATCGCCTTCGGCAATAATTTTATTGCATTTCTCGTCGGTTTCTTTCTTCGCTTTTTCTGCTAATTTTTTAGCTGCTGCTTTTGCTACAGGATTGCTTGCTTGTGCGACTAATTTATCGGCTGCTGCATAACCTTCTTTACGTGTTACTTCTGCTAAATTTCTAGCTTGTGCTTTTACTGCATCTGCTTGTTGTTGAGCTGTTGCTAAAATCTGATCGGCGCGCTTTCTTGCTTCTTCTTTTCCTTTCGCAACTGCTTCGTTTTTCTTGTCGTTAAGTACATCTTTTATGGCACCTTTAATTCCAGCACCTGCATCAGCCATGCTTAATTTTACTGTTGGTTTTGTTACTACTCCTCCAATCAATGCGGTAACATTTAAAGCATCACCAGGATTATAATTCGAACCTACTTTTCCTAATTGTGCCGACAAACCATTGAGCACTCCTGTAGAAGCTGCACCTAAAAAGTTTTTCGGTAATTTTAATTTCATTGTGTAAGCAATCGTTTGGTCTAAGCCACTCGAACCACCAATATTTATTACTGTATTCAAGGTAGTCATGTCGAATGGTTTTACTACCACTCTGCCATCTACCAATGTGAATTCAATTTTTGTGTCTTTAATATTTAACTCTTTTAGTTTATCTGTTTTTAAGGCATCCGATAATAAATTTAATGTGTTCGATCCTTTTATATTTGTACCTAATAATTCCAATACACCAGCACCTTGAATTGTATTCATAACGGGACTCATATCATTACCAAGCACTGTATTAAATTTCAACTGTGTATTAAATTTACCAGATGTGTTTTCTGCTATTGGTGCTAATTTTTGAACGGTATTAAAAGTTTTGAATGCTTTTTGAATATCCATTTGTTGTATTGCGAATTGCATATCAACCATTGGTTTCTTAACATCCTTTGTGCTATATGAACCATCCATAACAATGGTTCCATCGAGCGTTTTCAATCCTAAGTCTGTAAATAAAACTTCTTTATTTTTTATACTGATGTTGCCTCTCAGTTCCGTCAGCTCCATGTTATCATACAATACCTTATTAATTTTTGAACTCAATACAAAGTCGACGTTTTCAGGAACTTCAAATACTGATGTAACACCTGTATCTACTGTGCTTTCCTCTTCAGTACTTGCAGGGCCCATCATCTCATTAAGGTCTATGGTGTTTGCTGAAAAATTCAAACGTGCTTTAATGGCTGTTCCTCTCAATGCAAAACCTAAATAATTTTCGAGCGTACCATCAGCAGCAAAATCGCTTTTGCCATAGTTCGCTTTTAAGTTTTTCATTGCAATGTTTTTAGGACTTAAATTAAACATTACAGATGTAATGTTTAAAGGCAATGGACTTTCTTTACTGCTATAGTTTAAATTAGATAAGCTAACATTTCCTTTGGCATCAAAACTTTCATATTGTCCTTTTTCAATGGTTGAAAGTTTTCCTTTCGCCATCATGTCTGCTTTAATTACTCCCGTTAGCTTGGTATCTTTTATTGGAATAATTTTTAAAATATTGGCAAGATCAATTGTTCCTTTTATTTCTGTAAAAATATCTGGATCAGATTCGGGTGTCTTTAATAATAACTTCGCATCAAATGGTTCTTTGCCAAATTCAATGTGTAAATTTTTCATGTCAACAACAGTATGGTCGTATATTCCATCTTTGTCTTCAATACTTAAATTTAATTGAACATTGTTTACACCAGTAGGTAAATCAGGGTATTTAAAGTTTCCATTTTCTACCAATACATTTAATCCGAAACCTGGCATTTCCACTGCATTCATTCTTCCTTTGTAGTAACCACTTAGTGCAAATTTTCCCGATGCAGTTAAGTCGTCGAAAGAGCTTGCATAAATTGCAGGTACAAGCGAAAGGAAATTTTTAAATTCAGATTTTTGAGCATCAAAAGATAAATCCAAATCTATATTAGTATCAGGCATTGCTACCATCCCTTTAAAATTAATTAGAAGGGCATTTAAGTTTATCTCATTGTCTTTAAATGTAAATACAAAATCTTTTAGGTTCATGTCGATGGCAGCATCGGCATTAAGTTTTACATTATTTAAATAATTTACTCCAGCATAACCTACGGTTAATGCATCGGCTTGTGTTTTCGTTATTAATGTAAATAGGTCTTGTGTAAAATCACCCGAACCGCTATGGTTTACATTTTTTAATTGTGTAAAGAAACCAAGAGAAGCATCATCATAAATTATATTACTATTTTCTAAAGCATACGATTTAAGTGCAATGCTAAATTTTGTTGTACTTGTGTCTTCAGGCAAGGTGGTTTTAGTAGTATCAACTTTCGCAATATCCCAATTTGCTTTACCCGATGCCAACACTTTAAATTTTAAATCAGCATGATTTAATTTCAACGATTTGATTTTTATCGTTTCGTTATTTATCACCGTCATGATATCGAGTACGATGTCTAATTCTTTAATATTTGCTAAGGTGTCGTTTTGAAAGGAATCAATTCCTGCAACACTTAAGTTCTCCATTCGGAAAGATAAGTCGGGGAAACTGCGGAAGAGGCTTAAACTAAAATCGCCAAATTTTACATCGGCATTTACATTTTCATTGATGCTCGATTTTACTTTCGCAATAATATCATCTTTATAAATAATTGGAAGTGCAACTGCAGCAGCCAATACCAATACAATTAACAAGCCTAAGCCAATAAATATTTTTTTAAACATGGTGTATTTGTGTTTATTACAAAACTACTAAATACTAAACGAATAAATGGAAAAAGAATTTTATTCAGATATAAATTCAAATTGCAGTGCACGTTCAGTTTCAGAGACAAGATGGATTGTAATTTCCATACGCTTTTGAGGTAAAAGCTCCTGAACTTTTTCTGCCCACTCTATAAAGCAAAGTTTATTAGAGTATAGATATTCTTCGAGACCAATATCAAAGGCTTCCGACAGATGTTTTAATCTATAAAAATCAAAATGGTAGATAGTGCCTTTCTCAGAATCGTATTCATTAACAATGGAGAAAGTGGGGCTACTGAGTTCATCGGTAGAACCTAGGCTTCTACAGAGAGTTGTGATGAGAGTAGTTTTTCCTGCACCCATAGGACCATTGAACAGTACAATTTTGTACTCATCAAGATAAGGCTTAATGTTATCAATGGCCTTATGGATTTCGGAAATGGTATAGTTTATCATTTAAGCGCTTGCCGTAGGCATTTGGCGATCAACCTTTTTAACTAAACCTTGTAATACGGTGCCTGGACCAACTTCTGTAAATGAAGTTGCACCATCGGCAATCATTGCTTTTACTGTTTGTGTCCAACGTACAGCACCTGTTAGCTGAGCAATTAAATTCTCTTGTATAACTGCAGGGTCTGATGTTGGTTGTGCGTTTACATTTTGGTAAACAGGGCAAATAGGTACGTTAAATTGAGTTGCTTTAATTGCAGCCTCTAATTCTACGCGTGCTGGCTCCATTAATGGCGAGTGAAAAGCACCTCCTACATTTAACACTAGCGCACGTTTTGCACCAGCTTCTGTAAGTTTAGCACAAGCTTCATTTACACCTTCAATGCTACCAGAAATAACTAATTGTCCTGGGCAATTGTAATTTGCAGCTACAACAATTTCTGAAATAGAAGCACAAATTTCTTCCACTTTTTCATCTTCTAAGCCTAAAATAGCAGCCATCGTTGATGGTCGTATTTCACATGCTTTTTGCATGGCATTCGCACGAGCAATTACGAGTCTAAAGGCATCTTCAAATGCTAATGTTCCGTTGGCAACTAATGCCGAGAACTCACCTAATGAATGCCCAGCAACCATGTCTGGCTTAAAGCCTTCGATGGTTTTAGCCAAAATTACCGAATGCAAAAATATTGCAGGTTGAGTAACTTTTGTTTGCTTAAGGTCTTCGTCAGTTCCACTAAACATTAAATCAGTTATTCTGAAACCTATTATCTCGTTTGCTTTTTCGAACATCTCTTTTGCAAGAGCATTTTGTTCGTATAAGTCTTTGCCCATTCCTACAAATTGAGCGCCCTGTCCGGGAAATACATATGCTTTCATGTTCACAAATTATGTTGCAAATATATTAATTGCTCTTATTTTTCCATTGCTTTATTAATCGCAAACACAATATGTTCTCTGTGTGCTTTTGTTTCTGCATTACCAGCACCCGCAGCCATCATCGATTTAATTGATTTTAACTGTGCTAATACTGCTGATTTTGCTTGGTATCCGTAAGCATCAGATTTCATTGCTGCAATAAGCATATTCACATATTCTAATTGTAAATTCTGACGGAAGCTATTCACATTACCTGCAGCATCAGCCTTAACAATACCATCTGTTAACTCTTTCATCATGTCTGTTAAAGAGTAGGCATTTCCTATTAATTGAATGTCAACCATTCTTTTAGTTACACTCGGACTTAATAAATGTGCTAACACTCCTTTTTGAATATTTAATATACGTTCATGGATTTTAGGGTCTTCATTACCGCCATTAAATCCTCTGCGTTGGTATTGTAAGTACGCATAAAAATCAGCAGGCATATCAAAGGCATTTGGAGCGAAAACATATTCGTTTAAAGCTTTCATTGCACGTTTTTGATCGGCTAAAGCAACCGGCTCCATTGGTTTGTTTTTGCTTTTTTGCTCTGGGAAACTTCTATCAACATAAACACCGCCAATGTATCTCGAAATTACACCTGCAGCAACATTGTATTCTCCTGTTACTGTTAAATATGCATTTCTTAACTCGTGGTACGATTGTCCTTCTTTAATGTATTTCGATTTTAATCCTTTAAGAATATTGTTCGATAATTTCATTCTGTCAATCGAATAGGTAATTGCATCAGAACTCAAATCACCAATCATTACTCTTGGGTCAATTCCTTTTCCAGCAGCACGCATATCATCGGCATCATTACCAAAAGTTAATTGAGGTTCATTTGAACGGTTTAATAATTTTTTTACACGTTCAGCTTCTGCTTTTTCATCTTTTAATGATGGTGCATATCCAAACTCTATTGCCCATAAATCATATGGCCCTGGTTTAGTAGTGAAATATTGTCCTTGTTTTGATTTATCAAGTGCAACGTTTGCCGCGGGGTAATCCATTACCGAACCGGTTAATCCAACTTTACTTGTAATCTCTTTATTGTTTACTGCAACAGGGTCGTGTAATTGACTCGACTTCATGTTGTGGTTCAAACCGAATGTGTGACCTACTTCATGTAATACTAAGTAATAAAGCGACTCTTTGATGTATTGTTTTTTATCTATTTCAGATGCTGAATATGCTGCTAATGCAATGTTTCCGAATTGTGTTGCTTGCATGAAATGATTACCAATATCGCAACCGTGTTCTGCAATGTTTAACTCTGGAATATCATTTACTAAATTTAATGCAGCAGCATCGAATAGTTTTTCTTGGCGTAAACGATTTGTAAAGAATACATATTCTAACATAATATCGGCACCTAAAATTTCACCAGTGCGTGGGTTTACAAAACTAGGGCCATAACCACCAAATGGAGGGAATGGAGAAGATGTCCAACGCAATACGTTGTATCTAATATCACCTGCATCCCAACTTGCAGTATCAGGTTGTACTTCACAACGAATGGCATTTTTAAATCCTGCTTTTTCAAACGCTTCATTCCAAGCTAACACTGCCGATTTAATAGTTTCACGAAACTCTATCGGAGTAGTATTTTCAATCCACCAAGTAATTGGCTGAACTGGTTCCGAAAGTGCAGCATTAGGATCTTTCTTTTCTAAGTTCCAACGATTGATATAATCTTTGTAAGGTGTCGATGAAGTAGAGGTCATATCTTCTGCTTGTTGCATGAAATAACCAACTCGTGGATCATCTTTTCTTGGTACGAAATTATTTTGTGGAGCTTCAATTATACTGTGTTGAATTTTAACAGTTACAGAACGTGGGTCAGTAACATCTGGTCCACCAAAATTAACCGGACTAGGATTGTCATATACATATTCAACTACGATGTCGGTATTTTTTGGATAATTCCTTAGTGAAGCAAATTTGGTTTTTTCTTTACTTAAACTTCCAAGGCTAAAACTAGAACCTGGAGTTGCTCTAGGATTTGGTGATGGTTTAATTTGTGATAAGTTCTCTACTAAGAACAACTCATCCGCCTTTATTAAATAATCGTCGCCATCTTCTGCTACAATTTTTATACTTGCTAATATTGGTTTGTTAATATTGGCATCAGCTGATTTTGAAATAGCATTCTCTTTATCGAAATAATAGCTAGTGTTTTCTTTAACAAATTCAATTTTGTCGTAGTATTTACGAATACTGAATATCTCGTTATCGCGAAAAGCACCTTTAAAGTAACCAGCACTTACAGCGCCATTTTCAGCATAGTTAAAGTAAATGTATTCTTTGTTTAACTGACTTTTCTTGATTTTCATAAACACCGAACCGTTGGTGGTGTCTTGGTATAAGGCAAACAAACCATCTTTAAGTTTGGTTGCTTTAACGGTTTCTTTGATGCTTTTTTTGGCATCTTTTTTTAGAGCCTCAGCCGTAGGTGCTGCTGGAGCTTTCTTCTTTTTCTTTCCAAAAGCACTGCTGTCGGTGCTTGCAAAAGCAAGACATACGGCCAAGGAGTAAATAATTGATTTTTTCATAATTATTGAATCTAAGCGGTTATATTAGAATAAATGAATTTTAAACTTAATTGTTTTTTGGTCATTTAAGGGCATTCAAACTAATTTTTTACAATTAAATGCCTTTTTGATGACGAATGCCTAGCTTTGTAGCATGAGTATCCCATTTACAAAAGAGAGTAAAATAATAATTACTTGCCCTAAATACATGTCGATTTACCTAAGTGAAGAGGTTCACTCCTTGGGTTTTACAGTTACCGAACAATGGAGCACCGGTGTTTCTATAGAGGGTAGCCTAAACGATTGTATTAAACTAAACATGAATATTAGAACTGGTAACCAAGTACTTTGGTTATGGTCGCAAGCCAATGCTACCAATGCCGATGAACTTTATAAACATGCTCTTTCTCTTCCTTGGGAGAACTTATTAAATGCCGATGGTTATATCTCCATAACTTCGAACGTGCAGAACGAAACCATCGACAATAATCTTTTCGCCAACGTAAAATTAAAAGATGCCATTGTTGATCGTTTTCGTGAGAAAACAGGTGTACGTCCTAATTCAGGTCCCGAACGCAATAAAACAGTTGTTCATTTATTTTGGAAAGAAAACGATGCTTCTATTTACATCGACACCAGTGGTGAAACTCTTTCTAAACATCAATATAGAAAACAACCAGGGTTAGCCCCAATGCAAGAAAACTTAGCTGCTGCTACCATTATGGCTACTAAATGGGATCGTAATTCCAACTTCGTAAATCCAATGTGTGGTAGTGGTACTTTGGCCATTGAAGCTGCACTCATGGCATTAAACAGAATACCAGGTTTATTACGCAGCAATTATGGCTTTATGCATATTAATGGGTATGACGATGAGTATTACGAACAATTAAGAAGAGAAGCTCGTTTAGCAGTTAAGAAAACTATTGATTTTGAAATTATAGCTAGCGACCTCGACCCCATTGCATTACATGCTGCAAAGTCGAACGCAAAAACAGCAGGTGTCGATCTACATATTACCTTTCGCAAAGAGGATTTTAGAGAAACTCCTTGCCCTGATGGAAAAGGTGTTGTGATGTTCAATCCTGAGTATGGCGAACGTTTAGGTGAATATGAAGAACTTGAAATAATTTACAAAGCTATGGGCGACTATATGAAAAAAGAAGCCAAAGGATATTTTGGTTACATTTTCACTGCAAGTCCTAACCTCGCAAAAAAAGTTGGTTTAAAAGCAGAACGTAAAATTGAATTTTTTAACAGTAAATTAGAATGTCGTTTGTTGGAGTATGAATTATACGATGGAACAAGAAGAGCCGACAAACGATCGTAATGGATAAGCAACGTGTCGAAATACCTAAAAAATAGTCGCAATTTTTTTCTTTTAAGTGTATTTGTCATTTTACTTATACAGCTGATGAACCTATGGGGCAAACCCGAACTCGTTGAAAACAGCATAGGTGAAAAATTAAGCTCCAATATTCAGTTCTACGATGCTCAAATGGAAGAGTATTGCAAAAATCCTTCCCTCGATAGTATCATCAATGATTTTAATCCTGTTAATAAAAATAAAAACTGGAAAAAATTTGAAAGCATTTCTGCTAAGAAAAATTTTTCAGTTATAATATTTCAAAAAAATAAACTCAGCTATTGGTCTACCAATATTGCTATCCCCGATTATGAACATCTAAAACTTAAAGAAGGAAATAATTTTCGCAGACTGGATAATGGCTGGTATATTATCAAACAAAAAACCATTGGTTCTGTAAAAGTATTTTGCCTATTTAATATTTACAGAGAATATAGTTATCAAAACGAATACCTCGTAAATAAATATAATCCACTGTTAAATGTTAAAGATTATGTTGAAATAAATTCATTTGTTAAAAACAAAGGGTATATCATTAAAGATTTAGATGGAAAAAATTTATTTAGCATTAGCATAAACGAACAATCTTATTACAGCAACCCGAGTTTATTAGTTATAGGTCTTTGGGTATTGTTCTTTGTATTTGCATATCTAACAGTAAATGGTTTCACAAAACATTTGTGGCAAAAAGGTGAAACAATTGCCGCTATGGTATTTATGCTCTTCGCCATAGTTCTTGCTCGTAGTGTGAGTATGTATTGGTCTTTACCTTCGGCTATTTATCAACTACCAATTTTTAGTCCAGAGAAATATGCGAGTAACTTTTTATTCCCATCACTTGGTGATTTAATTATAAACCTTATACTAATACATTGGATTGTTTATTTTTTATTTGACAAAATAAAAGATTTAAACTTCAGAGTATACAATGTTAAGTACAGCTATCTACTTAGTGTAGTATTTATTTTCTCTTCATTTTATGTCTTAGATATTATTGATTATATAATCGAAGGATTAATCATCAATTCAAACATATCATTTGAATTAACTAATATTTTAAGTTTAGATGTATACAGTGTGATTGGCTTATTTGTAATAAGCTTAATGATGTATTCTTTTTATTTATTTAATGATATTCTGTTGAGTATTTTTCATCAGTTCTTCTTAAGTAAAAAAGAAAAATACAATGTACTAATCATCAGTTTACTTATTGTATTGTTATCTAAATTAATTCTCGATGAAGTAAACATTTTATTTTATTCAAATACTCTATTTCTAATCGTATTAGAAAATACTAAAAGCCGTAAACGCAATTATTTAAATTTAATAATGGTAGTATTTATTCTTACCATTTATTCTATTGCGAGCTCATCGCGTTTAATGCATTTTAATAAAATAAAAGAGCATGAGAACAGAGAACTACTTGCCTCTAAATTAGAATCTGCAAACGATCCTATTGCTGAGTATTTATTAGAAGGTTTAACTAAGAAAATCCAAAATGATAATACGATTATTCGTTTTTTTAAATTAAATAACGAAAGCAATGAGCTCTTAAATTCTAGGATTCAAAAGTTATATTTTGGTGGCTATTTTTCTAAATACGATTTGGCTGTTTATGAGTTCGACTCTTCAAAAAACTCTTTAAAAAGCAGTCAATCAAATTCTCTAGAGTATTTCGATAATATTATTTATAACAATAGTACACCAACATTTAATCCGAATTTCTCTTATCTCTCAAACACTTCGGGGCTACTTACCTATTATGGTAAAATTCCTATCTATGAGAATAATAAACTTTTAGGCTGGTTAGTATTAGAACTCACTTCAAAATACTTTAAAGAAGATAATATTTTCCCAGAATTGCTTTTAGAAGGTAGTTTAAAACTTAACAAAGAGTTTAATTCATATTCTTACTCTATCTATAAAAACAATAAACTAATTAGTCAGCAAGGTGCTTACCCCTATAGTTTACAATCGACAGAATTTAGTGGAACTAACAAAGAATTTGAGTTCAAAGAATTTAATGAGTATAACCATTTAATTTACAAGCCTAATAACAATAGTATTATTGTAGTAAGTAAACCTGTGGATTCTAGAACCATTGGCTTTACTACATTTTCTTATGTATTCGGAATCTTCGTTATATTCCTTAGCATTTTTTATGTTCGCAGATTTTTAGGTAAACGATTTAATCTGTTCACATTAAACTTCAAAAATATTCCAAGTCGTTTCCGAATATTATTTAAAACTAGAATTCAACTCTCTCTTATTTTTACCATTCTTCTCTCATTAGGTGTGGTAGGTTATATTACGTTCGTATATATCACCGATCAGTATACAAAACAACAAAATGAGCGCTTAAGCCAGAAAGTACGTTCTATTTTATTGTCGTTAGAGAAAAAATCATACCTCATAAATTACTGGACCAATACATACGACGAACAAATGTCGGTTGAGTTAAAAACATTATCAGACTTGTATTTAACCGACATTAATATTTTCAATTTAGATGGTAAATTAATTTTATCAACTCAGCCAAAAATTTATGAAGAAGGACTGATTGCGAAACAGATGAATACCGAGGCATTTGTTAAAATGAAATTTTATGAGCAGTCTGAATTTATAACCACAGAAAAAATTGGAAGCTTAAAATATTTATCATCTTACGCACCCATCAGAAACGCAAACAACAAAACGGTAGCCTATTTAAACTTGCCATATTTTGCCAATAAGTTAGAGTATGAAAGTAGAGTATCGCAATTTTTAACAACATTTATCAATGTTTATGTGCTCATTTTTGTACTCATCGGTTTTGCAGCATTTTTTATTGCTAACTCTATTACCTTACCATTAACTTTAATTGAGGAGCAATTGCGAGAAACAAAAATTGGTAAAAAAATGGACCCCATTGCCTGGAAGAGTAAAGATGAAATTGGCAAGCTAATTAACGAATACAATCGAATGATTGTGGAATTAGAGGAGAGTACCGAGCGTCTTGCAAAATCGGAACGTGAAAATGCTTGGCGCGAAATGGCTAAACAAGTTGCACATGAAATAAAAAATCCACTAACGCCAATGAAGTTAGGTTTACAACACCTTCAACGTTCGTGGTCTGATAATGATCCAAATTTTAATGAAAAATTTGAGCGTTTTCATTCAACTTTTATACAGCAAATTGAATCGCTATCGATTATTGCTTCAGAGTTTTCAAACTTCGCGCAAATGCCTGTGGCTAATAAAGTAAAGTTAGACTTAAAAGAAATTATTACCAATGTTGTCGACTTGTATAAAAATGAAAGTGATGTATCGATAGAGCTTGGTTATATGCCAAACTTGAAATCAAATATTGTTGCCGATAAAGATCAAATGATTAGGTGTTTTAACAACTTAGTAAAAAATGCAATTCAATGTATACCATCGCAACGTAAAGGAGAAATAAACATAGAACTCATTAACGATGCTTCAAACATTGTGGTGATGATACAAGATAATGGTACTGGTATTGAGGAAGAATTACAAGACAAAATATTTCAACCAAACTTTACCACCAAAAATTCGGGTATGGGTATGGGCTTGGCAATTGTGTTTAATATCGTTGCGAACGCAAATGGCAAAATTTGGTTTCAATCGGCACTCAATAAAGGCACTACTTTTTACGTTTCTATACCTTTAGATAAGGATAATGCTTAAAATGTACCGTATTTTTTTTATGCTGATGCTGCTATCAAGCCACTTGTTTGCACAAACAAGTACCGACAGCGTACCATCAGTATTTATAAAAAAATACCTGCATAAAGATATCTCACTCCTTCAAAAGAGCGAACAAGCCATAAATAACCCCTTTGCTTTTAGTGTAGAAAGTCGGTCAAACAACGATATTGGTTTTGCAGGATTAAATCGTTCGGGTAGCATTTCAAGAGCAATAACACTTGGTAATAACCAAGACCTAAGCTTAAACTCTAGTTTAAATTTACAGCTCAATGGTCGTATTTCTGAAGATCTTGAAGTAATTGCTGTAATTTCCGACGATAATATTCCAATACAACCGGAAGGCAATACACAGCAGATACAGGATTTTGATCGTGTGTATATTCAATTATTACACAAAAACTATAACCTAACGGCGGGAGATTTTGAATTACGTAAACCGAACTCCTATTTTTTAAATTATTTCAAAAAGGCTAAAGGCGCTTACATACAAACAAGTTTTGAAACTAAAAATAATTTAAAAATAAGAAACGACCTCGCCGCTGCAATCGCTAAAGGAAAGTACAACCGACAAGTATTTTTAGGAAGAGAAGGCATACAAGGACCATACCGATTACAAGGAATTGCTAATGAAAATTTCATTATTGTACTTGCCGGAACCGAACGTGTATTTATTGATGGAGTGTTAATGAAACGTGGAGAGAACCTAGATTATACTATCGATTATAACACCGCAGAAATTACATTCATGCCACGTAGAGTTATTACTGCTTACTCACGTATTACTGTTGAGTTTGAATATTCCGACAAAAACTATTCGAGAAGTTTAACTACTCTTAGTTCAAACATTGAACGAAATAACACATCATTCAGATTCAACTATTACAACGAACAAGACGCTAAAAACAGACCACTTCTTCAAGACTTAAACGATGCACAAAAATTATTTTTGTCGACTGTAGGTGATAATACTAGTACAGCATATTATCCATCCGCTGATAGTACAGGTTTTAGTGATTCGGAAATTAGATATAAAAAAATTGATTCGAACGGAGTAAGCATTTATGTGTATTCTACCAATCCGGAAGATGCTATCTACAAAGTTAATTTCTCTCAATTAGGAAATAATCTAGGAAACTATGTGCTCGAAAATTCATTAGCAAATGGAAGAGTGTTCAAATATGTTACACCTATTAATGGTATACCACAAGGAAGTTTTGAGCCTGTAGTAGTTCTTATAGCCCCTCGAAAGTCGAGCATGATGACATTTGCTGCGGAACATCTAGCGAATAAAAAATGGAGAATGGGAACTGAGCTTGCTATTAGTAATACCGACTTGAATTTATATTCAAAAATTAATGATAATGATAATGTTGGAATTGCCAATAAAACTTTTATTGAATATAAAGAAAAACTTACATCCGACTCAACGAATTCATTGTATTTAATAAGTTCAATACAAGCAGAAGTGCTCGATAAAAATTTTCGCTTCGTAGAATTTTATCGTCCGGTGGAATTTAATAGAGATTTTAACATCATTAATAATACTCGAACTCAAGAACAATGGTATACATTTCAAACTGCCTTAGTAAAAAACAATAAAAATATATTGTTCTATAGAAATGCGATTTTCTTGAAAGACACCATTTATAAAGGAGTACAACAAAGTATCGGCTCCGATATTAATTATCGTAGTTACCGATTGTTTTCTAATGCTTCACTACTCTTAACGAAATTG
>JACCDS011573124.1_pt1 | contig 13536 bp, 21 predicted proteins | sample 7446441 | NCBI WGS metagenome assembly JACCDS01 (sample SAMN15323445, study PRJNA562643) | freshwater metagenome | isolation source: river surface water | place: USA:Blue River Watershed | collected 2017-08-17 | reverse complement strand
GTTTCAAAGTAATCTTTATTAATAAATGTTTTTCTTTTTGGACTAAAAATTTTATTCCCTGTTACTTTTTCTTTTCGAAAAGAATTTGTGTAATAATTAATTTCTGATGAAACATTTTAAAAGTGATGTTTTTATATATATTTCTTTATACATAGATTAGAAATAGAAATATCATTATTTGTAGATAAGCTAAATTCAAAATAACTGACTTCTGGTGAACTATCATAATATAAATTATCCAGAAAATTAGAAATAAAAAATTTATAATATGATGGCTCTGGATTCATATTAAGAAAAAAATTATCTGGTAAATTATATTCTGTATTTAATATATTTACAGCATCTAATATTGGTGATATTTCTTCATAAAAAATAGAGTTTTTTAATAAAGAGACATCAATATTTGTACTAACTTTATTAAACTCAGGTATGTAAGATACAGAAATTTTTTTAGTTCCATTATATATGAAATATAATTCAAATTCAGTAACATTTATTCTTTGATTTCGTACTTTCACATTAATAATATTTTTTTTGTAATAACTATCAAGAGATAAAGTAGGAAAATATTGGGTAATAAATTTTTCACAAAAAGCATCAAAAATCTCAGTGTCTGTCATGTCACTTATTTTTTTCATATTGTATTCCTATTAAATTTCTGTCATTTCAATTAAAGAAACCAAATTATTGAATCGTTTTTCAAACTCAAAAATGGATATGCGGTCATCACATTCAAAAGTTTGCTCAGATAGTTGACTAAATCGTCTTTCATTTGCCCATTTTACATAGAAATTTAAAAATTCTCGATGCTTATATGAGTAGTCATCAATATGTAATTTATGCTTTGTTGCTATATAAATACACTCTTTGATATCATTAAAAATACTATCTTTAATGAAATCATCAAATATATCACTATGTAAAAAGTCATATTTATTAATTAGTTTAATTTTAAATTTTTTACTATGTTTGTCATAAAAATTAAACATAATAGAATCATCAAAAAAAATATAACTTAGTTTTAAGAAAGATGTAACAATATTTTCTCTACTATATCTTATTTCAATAGTTTGTTTGGTATATAATTTGTCATGACCAATACATAAAAAATTAGAAAAATTAATTGAACCAAAACCTTTTGATATATTAATCCTTCCAGCATAATGACAAGGATAAAAGTTCTCAAATTCAAAAACAGATCGATAATAAGGTTTAGAAATTGTCTTATCAAGACAATTGAAAATAGTTCTTTTTGAATTATCTACTTTTGCAAGGCCAAAAGTATAAAGATTTTCGAAAATAGAATTGATAATTTTTCTACGAATATCATTATCAGTGAATGTAAAACCACAATTATTAACAAAATTTGAATATGTTCGATGTGTTAAAAATATATCTCTACTAAATGAAGATATGGAACCATCATCATTAAATTTAACTGGAAGAAGTTTATCCTTCAATATAAGAGTATTATATTTAAATTTATCCTGAAAATTTTTGTAATGTTGATATTTTTTCATTTAAAAAAAGAACCTTTTTGATAAAGATGTTTAAGTTGGTGATGATTAATATTTAAGTATTCTAAAATTTGACACTCTTCTGAAATGTCTTCTTTAAAAAGATAGTTTCTAATTTTATCATCATCAAAAGACGATACATTAAAATCTTTAACTTTGTCAAAATACAAAATAACTAATGGTTTTAAATCAACAAGGCTATATTTTTTAACATTAAACTTCTGATGTATTTCATCAATCAAAGATCTCATATAAGACAGATCTGAATCTTTCAAGCAATCATTCATTTTATTACTATATTCAGATTCAAGGTCTTGTAGCCAAAAAAGATCTAAAGATTTTTTACTATGATAATGGTTTTCAAAATTATTATAAACAAATTTTGCGAGGATTTTTTTTCTATCTTCTGTAATATTACTCATCAAGAAGTCTCCTTTATCAACGCATAGTATATCAAAAAATAAATAAAATAGCAACAAACAAAAAATTGACAAAAAAAGGAAAATTTTGTTATAATAGTGAAAATAAATTAAGGGGTTATCCATGTCTACTATAATTGATGAGTTTTATATTTTAAAAAGTAATAATATAAATGAAATAGATAATCTAAACAATGTAATGAGTTCAAAAATTAAAGAAATTACACATAATCATATTTACAATCAAGTCATTGAAGATTTTAAAGTATGGCATAATGAAAAATCATTGAAAGAAGTTTTTTCTGAGAAATATCATAATTACAAAAACGTTAATTTATTTACTGTTTTAGAAGATAAATTTAATGGTGAGTCATTTAAATTTAAAGATTTCTATTATGCAGTTTTTGAATTAGCTGAAAAATTAAATACCGAATGTAATCTAAACAAATCCACAAATATTTTTTTCAAGACACAAGGTGAAAAAACATTCTATAGATTTTGGAATAGTAGCAATAATGATTGTATTCAGTCATTAGTTAAATCAACAGAAAAATTATCAGAATATAATTATCAAGATCAAACGGAAAAACCATCAGATAAAAATGATGAAGAATGGGAAACAAGAAAAAAAGATTATGATATTTTATTTAAAGATAGTAACTTATTTGAAGATGCTATGAATATTAAAATTATAAAAGCATCAAGAAATCTATGGTATAAAGATAATTTAATTTATAATAGAATTTTAAAGGATAATGATCTATTAGAAAAATTTAATAAAAAGATATTTAAATATTGAATATCTTAAAGAAGGCTTATTGATTTCAAAAGCTGTTAATAAGCCATGCGAACATATAATAAGGTATAAATATTAAAAATGGAAAGAATAAAGCAAACCTGAATTTTTCTTTCTTGATTACTATATTTAAAAAGAAGTAAATATTATAGAGAAAAGCAAAAGTTACACCAAATATAATAAAAAAATCAGCAATATTAAAGCAAACACTATGAAGATTGCTACTTTGTTGTATTGAACACATAATATTTGTAGCATTAAAACTAAATAACTTATCTATAAAATTACCTAAACCACCTGATATAATTAAAGCCATACATAACTTAGCAAATTTATCAAAATTTAAAGTAAGAGTACAACTAAGAACAATTATAAGTGATGCAATAACAAACATGGTCATTGTGTAATTGTCTAAATCACTGGAACTTATTATGATTTTCTCATCAATATGTTCAGTTAGAATTATATCAAAATATCCATTTAATAATTGATATATAACGGTATCAAAATCAAAATTCCAAATAAGGTAATATTTTGATATTAAATCAAGAAAAGTTAGTATGAATATGAAAGTCATGTATAAAAAGAAAGAACTTTTTATCTTTGGCTCTATGTTTAAAGTCTTTTTTAATTCTTCCATAAATATTATTTTTATTATTATTATAATATTAACAAATAATTAACATACTTCAATATTAAGAAAAATAAAAAAGGAACATTAAGTTCCTTTTATTATATTTTTGAATAAAGTATATTGGCTTTATCAAGTGCTCTTTTTGCTTCTTTTTCATAAGTTTCTTTTCGTTTCTTCCAAAAATAAGTAATAAATTTTGGTTTAGGCTCTTCATATTTATAACTGTCAATAACTGGAATATAATCACAATAAGTATATGAATCCATAACTGTTTCGTCATCTTCCATCTTAATTTCCAATTCATCCCACTCATCATCAGAAAGCAATTTTTTAGTTTCAGTATGGTATAAAAATTCATCATGTGTATTTTCATCATAAAAACTTGAAGCAATAAGGAAATTATAACAATCTTTTGCCTCTCTTATATAGTAATAGGATCTTTTATCCTTTAAGGACATTTCAGTTGAACCATATTTTTTTAATATTTTAAAAATAAGAGAATATAAAAGAATATTTTCATAGATATCTAAATCATAATGAGTAATATAAATAGAATCCTCAAAAGCTTCATCTAAATCATGTTCTTTTATATTTGTTGAAACAACAATATTATTAGAAGTATTTTCTTTTAATAATGAAACCAATTTTTCAAATGGTGCATCTTTATTAAGGTTTAATGCAAATGTGAATGAACTACTCATATAAACTCCTATATTAATAAGTTATCTTAATAATATCATAGAAAAATTCAAAGTAAATTAAGTGATAGTATTTTTTGTAAAAATAACTAGTAATTTATTAATGTCAATATTAAAAAAATTGACTATATTAACAATGTTCTATAAAATATATGCGAAAATAAGAGGACATTAAAATGTATACATACCTTAGATTGTTTATAGGAATACCACTATCACAATTCAATAATAAAAATGCACCATCAAAAAGCAAAAGTTTAATAAATGAGCTTGCTGAGTTAACATCAGAAGATCTTAGTATGGATAGATTAGAATTTTTTCTAGATAATACTGATAATAAAAATAGTCTTGAAGTTAAAAATATTTTAAATAGATTGATTGAATTCAGGGATAACAAAATTTTATCAGAATATAAAGACTTAATAACAGAATATAAACTAGACTTTAAGTCAGATTATCATGGTGCAGATGAAGAACCGTTAATATTTGGGTTTTATATAGATAAATTATTACCAGTTCCTGCTATAGGTCTTGAGGGATTTTCAGAAGATATCAACAAAATATATAAATTGAGGGATAAAATGAAAAGAGTTTGCTATACTATTTTTGGTGAAAAAAACTTTGAAGATCTTAATAGTGATAAATTAATTGGTATTTTTTGGAATAATCATTCAAGTTAATTATATATGGCCTTCGGGCCTATTCTTTGTTTTAACATATAAGAATATATAGAATATAATTAAAATGATAGAAATAAAGAAAGTAACAATATTAAACAAGAGCAATAAAGTAGTAGCAGATAATAATGTAAGAATTAACTTTTTATTATACATTAAAATCTTCTTTTTTAATATAAATCCAATAGATTTAAAAAATAACATATCAAAGACAATAATGCTAAAAAAGAATAACAATGAATAATAATACATCTTAACAACTATATTATTATAAAATAATTCAACATGGAAATATGAGTTAATATCTTGAATATATGTGTAAATAACTTCATGTATATAAAAAAAAGAAACTAAAAAATAAATTAAAGTAAAATATATAATATTTCCTAAAAAGCTATATACAGGATTTCGATCTATCACATAATCATCAATCATAAAAACTCCTAAAATCAAATTATAAATCTTAAAAGTTCAATGTCAATTAATTTTCAGGTGCAGGCATGCGATCAAGAAGAGTCCAATAAGTTTTTCCAGAATACGAAACTTCACGAACTTTCCAAACCTCTGTTACATTTAGTTTAATATATTCCTTTTTTTCACCAAAAGTATATAAAATAAAATTAGTGTAAGGTTGTTTATAACTAATATCATACCATGGAGTTTCATATGTAGATGCATTAATTCTATTGAAGTTATATACATCATTAACAAAGACAATAAAGTAACCAATAGCAAAAATAGATAAAATATATTTTAAAGATGATGTCATGGTTTAACTCCTTAATAATGGATTTTATTGTAACATAAATACCATATCTTTAAAAGTGATATTTAAAAAAAATATGATATAATAAAAAAATAAACATCAAAAAATATCATGGAAATAGAATATAAGAAACAAATAAGTAATGATAGTTTACTTAGGACTCATGAAGAACATCAAATAACATGTCCTATAATTAATGCACTCAAATTTAATGGTGAGTCTTCAAGTAAAATATATGAAATAAGATTAGATTATGATCCAATAGAATTGAAAATTGATGTAGAAAATTTATTAAAATCAACTGATGATCTAGATAAATGGGCTAATTCCATTTTGAAACTTCATAATGAATTACCATATACAATAAAAGAAATATTAAAAAATAAAGCAGATATAGATATGATTAATAATTTAATACATGAATCATATAATGAGAGATTAAAAGAATATAAAACAGATATAAATGGTCTAATTGATCAATGGATAGATTATAGAAGTGATTTGAAAGATTTAAAAGATCTTGAAAATTCAGAAATAAATGATTTAGAAGAGTGCGAGAAGAAATTATTACTAAAAAAAATGAAAAATGAATCAACTGCTGATACTGAAGAATTAATTGATTTTCATAAAAACGAAATATTAAATATTAAAGAAAAACAAGAAGATGTGTATGGTTATTTTGATAGATATATAAAAGAAGAATTTGAACAATTAACAACAACATTTTCAAATGAACTTGAAATAATCAGAAACAGGAATGATGATTTAAGATCAGAAGTAGGAGAACTTCGTTATTATATAATAAAACACTGTAGAGATCTATTAGAATTATATCAGCCAGATGAATACTTAGATAATAAATACGGTATAACTAAAGATACAGTAAATTTAGGTATTTTCTATAACACATCAAAGGCAAATGAAAGAAATGAAGATAAACACTTCAATGGATTAATCATAGGTTTAAAAGTAAAAAAATATATAACATTTGATCAGATGAATTTTTTGTTAGACATTAAATCTGAAGATTATGAAGAATTAAAATATAAAAGAAAAACAGAATTATTTAAATGCTTTAAAGAAAATGGAATAAAAAAAGTTAGATACTATAAAAATCAAAAAGACTATATAGAAAACAAAAATAATTTTAAAGAAAAAGATTTACAAAAATTAAAACAAAAAATAACTCCTTAATGGAGTTATTTCTTTTTTTCTTTTACATTTTTATCAAGCCTTTTTAAAATCGCCATTGATTGATTAATCGCAAGAATAACTGCTTTTGAATCCTGACTAGTCATCATCTTTTAATCCTTCAATAACTGACTCAACATAATTAAGAGTTTTTGTTTTCATTTTATGATGGCTCCCAAACATATTAAGATTACGAACAATATTAAATTTAGCAACATTATAGCATTTTCTTGAAATAGATGCCAATAAAATATCCTTAGTATTAAAGAAAATATCTTCAAATTTCTTTTCAATTTCTGGAATCATCATAAAAATTTCATGATCAAGATCTTTTAAAGTCCTAATTGCATCATTCTTGTCTTTAACAAACAAAATATCAATAAAATTTTTAAATGGATAATGAACTTCAACAGTATGATTGAATTTATTATCAAAATAAAAAATAGTAATGCCTGTTTTTTTTGAAAGTGCTGATGAATTAAAAGATTCAAATTCATCTTTTTTCAAAAATCTATTCAATAGTTTTTTAATCATAAAAACCTTCTCATCAAATCTCAGTTAATAGATCAGAACCATCTTTAAGTTCTTGTTTTCTTTCTTTAATATCAATAAGTCTTTGTTTATATAATACTGCTAATTCTTCATTAGTGACTTGTAAACTACCTTTTAAACAGTTACATAGTTTACACATAGGCTGTAAATTTTTTATATAATCATTTCCACCATTATTCTTAGCTACAATATGATCAACATTCATCAATATAAGACTATCAGTATATACATCCCAATGATAGCCTCCACCAGCATCTTGAGCCTTAATAAGACGTGTTCCAATATTTCTACATGCAGAATTAGAACATTTTAAGCCATAAGCGTTAAAAACTCTTAGTCGTCTATGATTAGCACCAAAATCAGTAAATATATTTTGAATATTTATTTCTTCTACAAATCGAAATCCTGTAGATTTGATAACATCTCCAATGTTTAACTTCTTCCAAGACATAAAAAATCCTCACAATATGAGGATTTTAACAAATCTATAACTAAAAATCAATTAAAATTATTGCTGATTATGAGCACTCTTCTGACCCATTGGTGTCCTTTCAAAACCATCTTCTGCAAAAGTTAAGCTTGTTGCTGAAAGTGTTAATAATGTAATTAATGTAATTGCTACTTTTTTCATATTTATATCTCCGTTAGTTTGTTATCAATATAATATCATAAGTTTTATATTTGATAATATAGTGTTAATAGAAAAGACTTTTGAATAAATGGAAAGATTGAAATTTTAAATAATATCATGTATAATAAAAACCAATTTGGAGATGTTATGAAAAATAAAAAAGAATATAACTATTTACCTAAATTCTTAAATACCCATGAAAAACAAGATTCATTAATGAACTTTTATGTGTATTATTACAATTCTTTACCAGAAGATTCTCTCTTAACTAAATATAATCTATCAGTTCTAAAGTCATATATGTTTGATGGAGTAATGAAATATTTATCAGAAAAAAAGCTATACTTACAAAAAACAGAAATTGATATAGATTTTCCAGATATTGAATTAATAATAAAAAAATATAACGATTCTGAATTATCTGATTCAGAATTTCAAGAGATAGTGGGCTTTAAAGTAGAAAAAGAAAATTGGGATGTAAAAATTGAAAGATATAGAAAATCATATCTATTTCTACCAAGCCACATTAGACAATTTGATCAATTTAGAACAGTTTTCAAAGATTTTCATGATAACTATTCGCTTTATAATTTAAATGAAAATGCAATTGACGCTATTAGAAATATAAATTATCGTGAAGGTTGTGTTTTTGCAATAGATTATTTTATATGGATGCTTTCAAGGTATGGATACGAAATAAAAGAAAAAACAAGAAAAAAGACTACAAAGTAGTCTTTCTTTCTATAAATTCGTTTTCGTTCTCACATCCATTGATTTCTGCAATTGAATTTAAATATAAATAATCATCATAAGACATTGTATCTTTTAAGTATACTAAACGACAAACTGCTGATAAATAACTATATTTTTGATTTTTTTCATTGGTATTTTTCAATATATAATAATAGTCATCTGGTGTATCTGAAATACCAACCAATCTAGAAATATTCAAATCGGATGAAATAACTAATTCATTAAATCTATCAAAAACTTCTTCTTTTAGATGTTCGTATGTAAGGCTTAACATAATCTCTCCTTTTTTTAATTGTATCATAATACAAAAAATGAAGTCAACAATATTCTAATTAATAATAAATATGATAAAATATAATTAATAACATTCAAAAATATAATGAAAAAAGATATATCAAAACTTAATGATGATGAAGTTGAAAAATTGTCTCATCATAATCTTAGTGTCAAAAAAATAATGGAGTTCGCAAATCCGTTCAACGGATGCTGGCCAGAACTTGAGTCACCAATAACTATTGAAGAAGTAAAACAATGTATAATAAATAAAAAAGAAGAATTAATAGATACTCCTAGTTGGTATGATATTGCGTTTAAAAAAGTTCTTTTTACACCAGAAGAAATAAGAGAAAGACATATTAAAAAAATAGCTTTTTTTGCAGTAAACGAATCTGAAAACCCAATATCAATTGATGTAGGAATACCAGAGATGGGATGTTTTGTAAGCTATATAGTGGATGATGGCAACCATAGATTAGCTGGTGCAATAGTAGGTGAAAAAGAAACATTAAAAGCATCTGTGTCTGGATGTATGAATCATGCAAAAGAACTTGAACTTTGGAATCCTAATGAATACTGGACTGAATCCTATAATAGATTTATGAAAAAACATCTAAAAGAAGAAGATGAAAAGCCTAAAAAAGTACCTAAAATGAAATTATAAAAAAAGACCTTTAAAAGGTCTTTTTATTTCTTTTTAATTGTGTTAAAAACAAGTTTATAACCATCAGCCTCATCAAACTCAGGATAATCAAAACGCCCGTCTTGATGCTTAATAATGACATCAGCACCAACAGAATGTTCTCTTTCCTTATCTCGTTTAACAATGTTCTCCAAAGAATCAGTCAAGAAGTTAAGATGTGTGAGTGCATCATAATTATGACCAATAGTTAAAACTTTATCCCTAAAGTCAGAACGGATATTGGTAGAATCATAAACCACCTTCTCACGCTTAGCCAAAAGAGTCTTCAAACGAAGTCTTGCTTGTTGAAGAACTTTATCTTCCTTAGTGTGATCTTGACGATGTTTTCCAATTTCACCACGAAGTTCATCAAGAGAAATTAAGTTATGTTCTGGATAGTTTTCTTTTATGAATGATGATTTACCAACACCACTTAATCCAGACATTACAATTAATTCACCATAATTATCTTTATGTTTGAAAAATTTTGCTTCTGCTTCTTCTGGCATATGAATGCTACCATTAACAAGTGCCCTGAAACCTTTTTTCTGAATATACTCATTATCACTGATAAATGGCATATTTGATTTATCAAAACAATCATTTTCTTGAGCATAAAGTTTAAATAGTTCAAGATATTCTAACTGATTGTCAAGATCATCACCAATACGACCTTTCATATCAGCAATTTCAAGAAAATAAAGGAGGTCTAAACGGGCTTTGTTAGAAAGATTCATATATTCCCATTTATTTTTATCTCTGATAATCATAAGCTTTGGTGCTTGATGATAACCAATGAGACCAATAATCTTCATAATGTTATCTTGGCTAATATTAAGTGACTGAATCTTGTGGATCATGTAAGAAATTCCACGATATTCATGTTTTGGAGCAATAACACAAGCACGGCCATTACGCTCAGCCGTCATTGTTACAATTGGTTTTGCAATATCATGAAATAAAGCACCAATAACAAGACAAAACTTATCATCATCTGAAAGATAAGATGCTTGGTTAGCAATGATGTCATAAGTTTCATTTAAAACCATATCGGTATGGATATGAACGTCACCTTCTGCATGCCATACTTTATCTTGCTCTGTATTTTTAAATTCTTTAAGCAACGGGAATTTATCACCAATCATTTCAATAAATTGGTCAACATTATAGTGATTTTTTAAAATTTCTTGAATGTCCATTATATTATCCCTTAAATCTATTTCACTTATTATAACAGAAACAAAGAATAAAGACAATAAAAAAGCACCTGATGGTGCTTGTGATTTAGTTTTTCCAAGAACCTTTTCTTTCTTGAACTAGTTTGTCAAATTCTTGCTTTTGACTATCATCTAATTCATCTCTAATATCATCCATTAAATCTTTTTTGTGTTCTTTAATAACTTCTGCTATCTTATTTTTTTGTTCAGGTGTTAGATTCAATCTAGCAGCATCAGCTTTAAATTGTTCATGTATAACTCTTTGAACTTCATCTTTTTGACCGGCTGTTGGTTCTGCTGCTATTGCTGAGAATGAAACTGGTAAAACTGCTGCTAATGCTGTTGCAAGAATAATTTTTTTCATAATATCTCCTTAGTTTAAGTTTGTTTGTTAGATTTTTAAAACTCATTTAGGGATGAAATCATTTCAAATACACAAATATCCATTAATACCTTAAATTTAATAATGAACTTATATTCATTATTGAGTTTATAAATATATATCAAAAAAACAAAAAGTCAAGTTATTGAAAATCATTATCATCATCAATGGTTATTCATCAATGACTTCTGTTATTGAGTTTCTTAATATTTCAAACGCAAGTGTATCAAATTCTTGACCAGCATACATAGATTCTTTCCAGAAAGTGTTAATAGCAGAAAGATAAAGATCAATAAATAATACAGTCATTGTATTTTTAAACATTTCACCAGTAATTGGATTATCATTTCCATCAAATTTATAAGAATGAGCAATATTTCTATAAATAAACCTATATTGGTGAATAAGATAATCTTTACTTTGAGTATTTTTTATAGATCTTCTTTCTGTATCTGCTGCTTTTATAAATTCCTTAATACCAATTAATCCAAAATTTTTAGGATCATAATGATCTATTGAATCATCTAAAATACCAGTGTATTTATAATTATTAATTATATTATCAAAAACTTTTTTATTTATAGCAAAATAAGACATTCTACCATAAATAGTTTCAAATTCATCATGGCATAACATAAAGAATTTCTTCCATTTAAATTTATCAAATTTAATTATGTTTCCTTCATCAACATCTTCTTCTGATGGCCTATAAAATCTTACTAACAATTTTTTAAGTTCATCAAGAACAGAATTAGAGATATCAGATTTATCAATGATAAAATCACCATAGTCATCATATTTTCCATTAACATAGAAAGGAAATATGCTAACAGGAGTAGATACATCAAGTGGTCTAGAATAATCTTTTTTTATAAATAATGGTATGATAACCACTTCGTCACGATGCATAAATGGAGTTCCTGTTATACTACAACTCATATTAAAAGATCCCATTTAATTACTCCTTATTAAAAAATTTTTTTGTATCTTCTGAAATTTCTATAAAATCAAGATCGGATTTATTAATTAATGTTTGCTCACCATCAGAAAAATCTTTTTTCTGCGAGTTAATGACAAGTCTAGAAATGGAATTTCTTAAAATTTTAAAAGAGTCTAATTTAATTGACTGTCCTGCATAGCGACTTTCTGGCCAAGAACGATTAATTGAGTTAAGAAATTTATCATAAAACATTATTTCAGTTGCTCTATCCATCATTGATTTTGAAAATATATCTTCAGAGAACTCTTTGTAATTAGGCAAAAATACATTAAATTCTAAATGCATAAAAAATGATCTAATATATTCATTGAGAACTACATTATAATAGGGATTATTAATATCTTGTTTAAATTCTTTTGAAAATTCATCAGTTTTTAATTTAAACCTATTCTTAATATTTTCATGATATGATTTAAAATCATATGTGGCTAAATTTCCATTTAATATTCCATAAAAACTATAATTAGAAATAATTTCATCAAATACTAATTTATTAATAGCAGCAAAAGAAACTCTACCTTGTTTAAAAAAATGCCCTTCATTACAAATATTAAAAAATGTTTTCCAAGTAAATGAGTCTTCATCTATAGAAAATTCACATTTATCTGAATAGTTTTCTTCTTTAGTTAGATAATCCTTTAAATTTGAAAAGACTAATTTAGAAATGGGATCTTCATCAACAATAAATTGACCATAATTATAATATTTTCCAGTAACATAAAATGGTATAAGATTAATAGCTCCTGACACCTCAAGTGTATTTAAACTTAAAGTATTTAAAAATAGTGGTATAATAACAGCTTCTGTATCATGAACAAAAGGATATCCAGTTACCGCACAACTTAAATTAAAATCGCCCATAATTATAACTCCAAGCTTAATAATGTATAAATCTCAATATCATTTTCATCATATTTATTTTTTTTAATAATTTTTCCATTATCAAATAAGATAGCACCTTTATCTTTTCTACGGTCACCAGAATACTTTAAAGTTGATGATACAAAGGTAATATTCCATTTAATCAATATTTGATCATGGATATACTTTAACCATTCAAAATAATAGTGGAATTTTTCACATTCATTCCAGACTAAGGATTTATTATCATCACCAACAGTCCAATGCATCCATAACTCTGGTTGTGTTTTTGGTGGTTTGTTATGATCAATTACACTTAAATCAGGGTTTTGACCCATAAAACCAATAGAAAAAACAGTGAATTCACCATCTTCTCCAATTGGAAGCCCCACAGCCTCTCTAAAAGGATCTAAATAATTTTCACAAATCTTAGCACATCTTTTCATTCTTCTTGTTTCTGAAAATTTTCTTATATAAAGAGCTT
>JACCDS011042260.1_pt1 | contig 13537 bp, 10 predicted proteins | sample 7446441 | NCBI WGS metagenome assembly JACCDS01 (sample SAMN15323445, study PRJNA562643) | freshwater metagenome | isolation source: river surface water | place: USA:Blue River Watershed | collected 2017-08-17 | reverse complement strand
TCATTCCAAACCAATGACGATAGTAAAAATAATCTCATTGCCAATCTTATTTTGCTGGGTAACGGTGTCGCATTTCATAACACACACCATGCGCACCCTGGCGTCTACCGAATTTCTAGCAGGTGGTATGAGATCGACGTCGTGGCATCGCTGATTGATCTCTTCCGTAGAAAGGACAGACCCAATTGATATCGAGCGAAAGCGAAAAGAACATCGAATATTCCATTGCACTACTTTTCCCTACTGCCGTTACTTCCTTTAAATGTGGTCAGCATGTGGAATTCAAGCATACTTTTATGGAGCAAATGTCGGATCACTGCATACCCCATGAGAGCGGCTCGGGGTTGATTTCGGGTGAGAGCTCAGGAAAGGTCTACCTTCACACGGATGAAGCGTTGTCGCCGATTTTTCGATTCGTGGCGCGCTGCATCGCAAGCTATCTGGATCAACTGTCCTATGACAAATCCCGGGTGAATATCAATATTGTCAAAACCTGGATCAGCGCCACGGACAACAAGACGGTCACACCCGTTCACGCGCATGGCACCAGCCACCTGTCATTCGTCTGTTACATGAATATACCCAAAGAGGCTGATGCGATTGCTTTCCAGATTCAATCCTCGCCGAATGAACCGTATTACAGTGCGTTTTCAGAATCGACTCACCGGCAGCGATCGATGGTTATCCAGCGTAATACCCTCAATTCCAACCAGGCAGTCATGCCGGTTGAAGAAGGGCAGCTTTTGGTGTTTCCCAGTCATTTACATCATGGAACGGTGAAGATGGGTGATATGGGAGCAGATCAGAGGATTGCCGTGGCAGGCGATGTGCTCTTGGTTTTTAATGAACCAGCTCCGAACTACGCTACCGGAGTGTTTGATCCGCGCACCTGGCGATCCTTTGACAAATCGTAGATTTATCGAACCACAAGCAATCTAACCGTAATCCCCCTTTGATGCCTGCCCGGAATTCTCCTGGCAGGCATTGTTTTTTGGAGACATGAATGGTTATTGACAACGACTATCCCGAAATTCTGAATCTGCGACCCGACGATCTGGATGAACTATTGACTAGAGCGGCTGAAAAAGGAGCTGAGCGTGCGTTAGCAGCACTAGGGCTGGAGAACGGCCATGCGGCAAAGGACATTCGGGATCTGCGAGGACTCATTGAAGCGTGGCGGCAGGCGAGACAAACTGCCTGGCAGACGCTTATCAAGTTGCTGACTACCGGCATTCTGGTTGCGCTGATCGTCGGAGCAAGTATTAAGCTTAAGCTCTACGGGGGTGTTCAATGATCGAGACGCTTCTGGGTGGGTTGTTGGGTGGTGCCTTCCGTTTGGCGCCTGAGATTTTGAAGTGGCTCGATAGAAATGGCGAACGCAGCCACGAATTGGCCATGCAGGATAAGGCTCTGGAGTTCGAAAAGCTGCGCGGAGCGCAGCGTATGGCCGAAATTGGTGCCTCCGCCGATGCCGCATGGAATTCGGGTGCTATTGAGGCCTTAAAAGAGGCTGTGGCTGGCCAAGGGCGGCTTTCCGGCGTCAAATGGGTCGATGCGCTGTCCTCCAGTGTTCGGCCGGTGCTCACTTACTGGTTTATGGCGTTGTACTGCGCTGCCAAGACGGCGGCGTTCGCCGCTGCAGTCACTGCGGGTGCTGGCTGGGGAACAGCCATCTTGCATGCCTGGACGGAGGCTGATCAGGCGCTCTGGGCTGGTGTGCTGAATTTCTGGTTCCTAGGACGCGTGTTTGACCGGGTGCGCCCGTGATTGAAGTTCCGCAGGCTGCCGTCGATCTGTCCAAGCGATTTGAAGGATTTCATCGGGTACCCAAACAGGATCCTTCGCGAGCGCATCCCTATATCTGCCCGGCAGGTTACTGGACGATCGGATACGGCCATCTTTGCGACCCAAAGCATCCGCCAATCACGGAGGCGGATGCCGAGGCTTATCTGGCGTGTGATCTGCAGACCGCACTAGCTGCGACGCTGCGTTACTGCCCGGTGCTGGCTACAGAACCCGAGGGGAGGCTCTCAGCAATTGTCGATTTCACGTTCAATCTTGGGGCGGGACGGCTGCAAACGTCAACGCTACGAAGACGGATTAACCAAAAGGACTGGACTGGGGCAAAACAAGAGCTATCCCGGTGGATCTACGGAGGTGGAAAAGTGCTCCCGGGCCTTGTAGCACGTCGAAATATAGAAATCCAGTTGATTCAGTAGAGGCATTACGATCGCGCGGAAATTCACGCATTGGATATGTTATGCGTGCTAGAACCAGACGGTGACATGATTAAAGGCTTTTTCTTGATTTATTAGAAACGTTACCACTTCCACGCTGCATAATGATGCTTCCTGTATAGATCGCATCGGCCTCGAAATATCGAGTTTGTGTCACGCTCACTGAGTCATCATTTCCAATCGCAAGAAAGTAGTTACCCGGACAAAGGTTTGCGAAATTGACCGCACCTCCATTACTTCTTCTGGATTGGACAACTCTCGAATTTCCCGGACTACCAGACCGCAGCTCCACAAGGACACCTTCACCAAACGTTTGTAGCGTGATGTTGTATTTTGTGTTGCACGCTAATACGCTTTCAGTCATTGAAAGAAAGAGCAAAGTAGCGATCAGATACTTATTCATGGTCATCCTTTAGGTTGTTTTTAAAATGATCACGCTTTCATAGTATTTCTCAATAGTATTGCCTAATATAGCTATAAGCCTTCTCAAATAAATCTTCATCCGCGTGTAGCTTATATTTGAAAAGGGCCTTGCGCAGCGCCTTCTTGACCTCGCGCTCGCCAGCCTGCGTGCCTTGCCAGCCCGGGAATCGGACAAGGCGCACAATCTCGTCGATATCCGTAACCACGCGTTCGACCATGATAGGCGTCTCAGAAGTCTTGACCTCATTGAACAGCTCGGTGAGCGCAGCCTTGCCACGATCCTCGTCCTCTTCTGGTGGTGCCTCTTTCTCAGCTTGCAGTGTCTCCTTAGCTATCTGCAGCAACTGCTTCAAAAACTCGACGCTGTTAATTTGTCCGGATTCGAATCGGTCTTTCAACGCATCGAGCCTTTCCGATAATTTCTTAAATTTGGGATTTCCCCCATGCCCGCGCAGCCGGCGTTTGAGCTTGATCTCGATCTCCTTAGCCTTTTTCGGATCGGGGTTCGAAAGCACGGCCTCCAGCAGATCGGCGTCCAGCACCAGAGTGTCGAGGTCATCGCGCACCGCGTCGACGTGCACGTTCTTATGGATCAGCTCAATGGTTTTGGCACCCAGCGAATGCCAAATCAGCTTGCCGTGGCCACTGGAGGGCTGCACCGATTGATAAACCTGCGATAACCACTTGTAGTCCTTCTCGAAGGGGCCAAGTACGGTATCTGGTGATAGCGCCTCCCAGACCTTGTTGAGCACGCTGTACTCGGCAGCAAAGTTATCTCGCACCTCGTTGTTGGGCAAGCACTGCTGCGCGGCGATCAGCCCCTCATAGCCCTGCATACTGCGGTCACAACCAGCAAAGAAGGCCAAGCATTTCTGCATCGCTTCAGGCAGTTTGTCCTTCAGCTCCTGAATGTTGCTGACCACCTGCTTGACGCTCTGGTCGTCGAATTCCAGCGCTGCTGCCACGTCATCAAATATGCCGAGATAGTCCACAATCAGGCCGTGGGTCTTCTGTTCGGAGTAAGTGCGGTTCACCCGGCAGATAGCCTGCAGCAGCGTGTGGTCGCGCAGCGGCTTGTCCAGGTACATTGCCTGTAGGATGGGCGCGTCGAAGCCGGTCAGCAGCTTCGCAGTGACGATGATCAACTTTAGGGGGTCGGCCGGGTCACGAAAGCGGTCGAGGAGCCGTTCTTCTTCATCGCGGGAACGGTCATAGGCCGCGTACTCTGGGTGCGCCTTCTTATCGGCGGCCTGCACTGACATCACGATGTCGGTGGCCTCAGGTGGCATTAGCTTATCCAACTCCAACTTGAACAGCAGGCAAGACTCCCGGTCGAAGGTGACGATCTGGCCCTTGAAGCCGTTGGGCTCCACCTTGGTCTGGAAATGCTCGACGATGTCTTCGCACACCTTGCGAATGCGCTCGGGAGTCTTCACAAGCACAGCCATCTTGGCGGCGGTCTTGGCAAGATTGTCCTTGTCCAGGTCCGACAGGCCGCCTGTCAAATCCTTGTAAGCGGCATCGAGCGCGGGCTTATCGATGTGCAGATCAATCAAGCGTGGCTCGAAGTGCAGCTTCAAGGTTGCGCCGTCGCGGATCGACTCCTCGAAGCCATAACGGCTCATATAGCCCTTCTCGTCCTCGTCAGCACCAAAGGCGTAGAAGGTATTGCGGTCGGCACGGTTGATCGGCGTACCGGTCAGGCCGAACAGAAACGCGTTGGGCAAGGCCTCGCGCATCTTGCGGCCCAAGTCGCCTTCTTGCGTGCGATGGGCTTCGTCCACTAGCGCGATGATATTGCTGCGATCGTTCAGGCTGCCGGTGGCCTCGCCGAACTTGAAGATCGTAGTGATGATGATCTTACGCACGTCCTGCGCCAGCAATTGTTGCAGTTTCTCGCGAGTGTCAGCCTTCTCCAGGTTAGGAATGTCGGCCCCAGTGAATGTGCCCGTGATCTGCGTATCCAAATCAATCCTGTCCACCACGATCAGCACGGTGGGGTTCTTCAGGCCGGCATGCATGCGCAGCTTCTGCGCGGCAAACACCATCAGCAGTGACTTGCCCGAACCCTGGAAGTGCCAGATCAGCCCTTTCCTGGGGTAACCCGCCAGCACGCGCTCGACGATCTTGTTGGCCGCTTCAAACTGCTGGTAGCGGCAAATGATCTTGATGCGCTGCTTTTTCTTGTTGGTGGCGAATAGGGTGAAGCTGCCGAGGATGTCCAGCACTACGTGCGGGCGCAGCATGTTCTCGGCCGAGAGCTTGAGGGATTTGAGCGGGTGGTGCTGCCCATCGTCGCCATCGCCATCCAGATGCCACGGGCCCCAATCCTTGACCGGCAGGCCGATGGACCCGTAGTGGTAAGCCTTGCCCTCGGTAGCCACTGAGAACACGTTGCAGACGAACAGCTCGGGTACGAACTTTTCGTAGTCGTCGTGCACCTGCACCGCGCCATCGACCCAGCTGATGCACTTCTTGACCGGCGTCTTGGCCTCGATCAGCACCAGCGGCAGACCGTTAACCAGCAACACCAGATCAGCCCGACGTTCGGTGGGGCCAGCACGGTAGGTGTACTGCTGGGTGACGATGTAGTGGTTCTGCGACAGATCATCCAGGTCGATCAGCCGCACCGGCACATGCTCATTGTTGGGGCCGAAGGGCATCGAGCGCTCACCGCGCATCCACGCGGTCATCTCCTCGTTGGCGCGAATCAGCCCATCCGAGCGCACCGACAGCACGATGGCGCGCAGCTTGTAGAGCACTTCGTCAGCCCGGTCGGGTTGAGCGGCAATCTCCGGGTTCAGGCGAATCAGCGCCTCGCGCAGCCAAGGTTCTACCAGCACTTCCTGAATCTGGCGCGGCACCTCAGCCGGAGCGGCGTAGCGCCAGCCGATGCCTTTGGGGCTTGGGCCGTAGCTGGCTTGAGGTTCCTGGGCGGTGTTGGCCGGGACAGTCTTGATCGGGCCGGCGAGCAGATCGCGGACGTAGGCTTCGACGGTGTTGGCTTCGTTAAACACTATGCCGCCCCCCAATTGTTCTCATGGCAATGAGTTTTGTTAGCTGCCGCGCGGCATCCCAGCGTGACTTTTGCGTTGCAATCGCGTTCTTAAATTGCTGCAGTTCATCGAGCGCCAAATCCTGGACATCAAGATCCGGCACGTTCAAGCGCATCTGCAGCAGGTTGGCACGATTGATCTTCTTCATGCTCGCACTGGTGCCCGCTGCAATTCGCATCAGGAATTCGCGTGCAGATGTGGTCTGTAACAAGGCTTCCAAGAAATACGGGTGAACCAGTGCAGGGTTTGGCTGGAGACGCATCATCGTGTCCGGAAAGGACACGTCATCACGGCTATCGCTGAAAATCCCAACGAACCCAACTCGATCCACTGTATTGGAGCGAGAAATCAGCATGTCGCCCATAGAGAGTTTTGCCGCGACCATCTTGCTTGTTGGCTCGACGGGCTTGAAGTCCCCTGATACATATCCATCGCGAGACAGCGCAGCCAATCCGAGTACGAAATAGCCTGTGTCAGCATCCTTTGGCGGCGCACTGCAGCCGCTTTCCGGTGACCTCAACAAGAGGTCGCCCAGGAGAAAGGAATTTGCTAAGGACGATGTTTTGGGCAGAAGCAGTGAATCCTTGAACGACTGCAGCATCCGGCCTGCGGCGCGAAGTGCGGCTTCGACGGCATGGCATTGGTCGGTTGCGGCGCTCAGTAGGGCTATGGCTGATTGCTGCTCACCAATCGGTGGCAGTACAAATTCAAAATCCGCCAAACTCGTCCAGTTCGTGCGGGGGCTCAATGATCCCGCTGATGTGCCCACCGCGTGATCGAAAAAGGCATCGGTCTGGCAAATGAAGGGCAGCAGCTCCGGCAGCAAAACCTGCGCGTCCATGGTCTCCAGCACGTAGATGTCCCCGGAACACACCCCAGAGAAATCCGCCATAGCCACCTTGCGCTGGTAAGCACGTCGCTTGCCGAACAGCACCTGTCCAGGTTGAAACATGCTGGTGAAGGTCACGCCATCAGCGACGTTACCCCAATTACGGATGCGCAAGTCACCTGGTTCGAGATGTTCCAGCCCGACGTAGCGTTCAATGCCATCGGCCAGCGGATCTTGGCTGCGGGCTTTTGAGAGGCGCGCCACGTCGCCGAATTTCACTCGACGCCAGCCGGGCTTCAATTTTATTTCAGCCATGCTCATTACCTTGATCTGAGGGTACCAGGTAAGCCTGGTGCGGGTGTTTTTCGCTTTCCGGGTAAAGCAAGGTTAGCTGGCCAGCCTCACGCATGGGTTTGAGGTGGTCGCGGGTTAGCTCTCCGGCGTTGCTGCGGCCCAGTACCCTGCAAAGCTCGACGGCCGAGAATGCTCGCAGGGCACATAGTTCGAGCACAAAACCACGCAGGATTGCCTGACGCGGCTTTTTCCCGGCAGCCTGAATCCGGGTCAGCAGGTCAGCTGGAATCCCCGTAAGCTCATCTGTGGATTCGGCAGCAGGCATATGGGGATTTGCGGGATCCCCATATGGGGAATCGCCAGCCCTTAAGGGAATATCAACTTCTTCAAGCGGTAAAATGGCCTGTTCAGGATTTGTCTTTGGCCGTTCGGCTGGAGAGGACAAGGTGTAATAGGTGCGGCTTCCGCTCCCCTGTTTTTCCAGCAGACCTCGGTCGCGCAGACGGCGTAGCACATTACTGGCTGCCAGCGTATCGAGACCGGAGAAATCGCGGCAGGCAGTGTTGTCCACGGCACCGGTCTCACGGGCATAGATCAGCACTTTGGCTTCCTCCGAGCCAAGGGTATTGCCAGCAAGGCCATGTAGCCAAGCGTAGTCTTCCTCGGTCAGCAAGTTGTGCAGGAACAGGGTGACCTTGAAGTCGTTAGCCTGCCGGTCGGAGTGGAACTCCGGTAAGGGCAATCCGGCTTCAGCAGCCAGGCGACGCATGGCGCGAATGCCTGTGCCTTTGGCCTCAGCTAGGTGTAGGTCATGCATGACTGCCGCGATGGTGGGGTTCCGCAGCCGCGATCCCGGAGTCCCCAGTTGTTCCGGTTCCTTGAGGGAGTGACCAACATTGAGGATTTCAATGCGATTGCTGTAGCGGATGATCTGGGTTGGACTGTGCAGCAAGTAGTTGCGGTGCATGACAGCATTGGCCAGCGCCTCGCGGATGACCTTGCGCGGCAGGATGGGCTCCTGACGACTGTGCAGATCGCCTTCAGGTAGGTGAAAACCCTTGGGCAGTTCGTCGATAATGCTGGCCTCGGCCTGCGGAAGGGCCAGCAACAGCGGCTTCCGGATATCTATGGATTGAAAGCGCTGCTCGGGGTCTTCGACCCACTCGGTGCCAGCGATGCGGATATAGTCGATACGCAGCATGGGCATAAGACGGCGCAGGGCCATCGATTTGCCGAATAAAACGATACCGGCCAAAGTTGGCTGGAGCCTGTCTTCGGCGCGGCGTACGGCACCCAAGGCTTCGAGCAAATCGTCGTCGCCATAGTCGAGTTCTTCGGCCTGAGGATTGAGGCGAGCACGAACGCGCCGGTATTCGGCGATTGCAGCCGGATCGAAGTCGTCCATGCGAGCATCAGGCAAGATGGCCTGGTCGGGTCCATGCTGTGGCTGGGTATCTCCGCGCAGCACCCAGATGTCTTCGTCAGTGCAGTGCTGGTCGGTCGATCCGATGCGCCGATAGGCGCCACGCGGCAGCCCCGTGGCTTTGATGTAGATTGGTTTCTGGCGAGCATCCGCCTCGGGAACATATACGACAATCAGCGTCTTGCCGTTGATGCGTTCGACGGTGATTTCCGGACGCAGTGGATGATTGAGCGTGCCGGCGCACTGCGTCGCCAAATCTTTCTGGGCCTTATCTGGGTCTGGCACACCTTCCGGCCAATACTCCGTATCGCCCTTCTCATTGATCTTCCAGTCCACACCCAGAAGCAGCCAGCCTCCCTTGATGCCGGGCTCGTTGGCAAAGGCGATTACGGTTTGCAGCAGAGATTTGCCGATTTCCCGCGAACGCTTGGCCTCGATGCGGTGAGACTCATCAGAGGCATTGAGTTCGTCGAGCAGTTCCTGTGCGCTACGCATGAGGCTCTCCTTGTTCCGGTGTCAGCCCATCAAGCGTTTCCACAAGGGCATCCATCTGTTGCCAGAATGCGCGGCCATCGGTTTGCCATTGATCCCAGGCAGAGCGCAGCGATACCGCGTCACCATTGCTGTCGGCGGCGATGGCGGCGGCAATGCGCTTCACGTACAGCGGGATCGAGAGGTTGCCGGCATTGGCGCCGATCTCGGCCAGGGTGGCCACCTTGGCGAAACCGGGCACATCGGCAAAGGTCTTGTAAGCGGTCAGGATGCGCTGCTGGTGCTCGGGCTTCAGAAAGCTCTGCGCCCGCTCCCGGGTGACCTCGTTCACCGCGTCGATGAAGATCACCTTGCCCTTGCGATCGGCGACCTTCTTGCGATTACAGATGACGATGCATGACTCCATCGGGGAGTTGTAGAACAAGTTGGGGCCCAAGCCGATGACGGCCTCGACCCAGTCCTGCTCAACCATCTTTGATCGCATTGCCTGTTCTTCGTTACGGAACAGCACCCCATGGGGCCAGAGCACAGCACTACGCCCATTGGGGGTGAGGCTGGTCAGGATGTGCTGCTGGAAGGCGTAGTCGGCGCGGCCCTGTGGCGGCGTACCCAGCGAGTTGCGGCCCCACTTGTCACTGCTCCAGGCCTCGCGGTTCCACTGCTTGATGGAGTACGGCGGGTTGGCCAGGATCACATCGAACTGGCGCAAGCAGTCGCCCTCGATGTGCTTGGGGTCGGCCAGAGTGTCACCCCGAATGATTTCAAAGTCCTCCACGCCGTGAAGGAACAGGTTCATGCGGGCGATGCTTGATGTGATGAGGTTGCGCTCCTGCCCGTAAAGCTTGAGCGTGCGGTACTCGCCGCCCGAGCGCTTCACTTCGTCCAGCGCCGAAATCAGCATGCCGCCGGTTCCGCACGTGGGGTCATAGATCGACTCTCCCGCCTGCGGTGCCAAAAGTTGCGTCATCAGGTGAACGACGGTACGGTTGGTGTAGAACTCGGCGGCTGTATGGCCGGAGTCATCCGCAAATTTCTTGATCAGGTACTCGTAGGCGTTGCCCAGCTCATCTTCGGGGACGTTGGCCACCGACAGCGCTTGAGTCGAAAAGTGTTCGATCAGGTTTTTCAGGGTTTCGTCGGGCAGGCGCTCGCGGTTGGTCCAGGGGGCATCGCCGAAGATGCCATCGAGCAGATCCGGGTTGGCAGTCTCAATGGCTCGCATGGCCTTTTGGATGCCGGCTCCGACGTTCTTCGGAGTCTGGCGCACGTCGTTCCAATGCGCGCCCTCGGGGATCTGGAAGCGGTGGTTCTCGGCGAACTGCGCGTAGGACAGGTCGCCGCCTGAGTTGGCCAGCGCCGCTTGGTACTCCTCGTCCCACACATCGGACACGCGCTTGTAGAACAGCAGCGGGAAGATGAACTGCTTGTAGTCGCCTGCGTCAATCAGGCCGCGCAGCAAAACGGCGGCGCCCCAGAGGTAGCTTTCGAGTTCTTGTTGGGTGATGCGGCTCATTGCAGCCATCCTCCTTCGGTCATGACCTGTGCGAGCCGCTCCTCGGCCTCTCGGCAGCGGGTCAGCGCATCCTTGAATGCAGCAATGGCCTCAGGCAGTGGCGGAATGTCTTCTTCCAGGGGCGGTAGCACGTAGCGCGAGATGTTTAGCGTCCAGTCCTCGGCTTTGATTTCATCGAGGCTGACCACGCGAACGGCGTCTTGCACATCGGCAAAGTCGCGATACCATCCGAGGATCTCAGCGGCGTGTTCGGGCTCAAGATAGTTCTGCGCGCGGCCCCTGCGGAACAGTCGCGACGCATCGGCGATCAGCACCTTCTTCTTATGCTTGACCGATTTACGTTTGCGCAGGACCAGGATGCATGCGGCGAGCCCTGTCCCGTAGAACAGGTTTGGCGCTAAGCCGATGACAGCCTCGACCAGATCCATTTCAAGCAGTTTCTGTCGGATGTTGCCTTCCACACCTTTCCGGAACAAGGCGCCCTGGGGTAGAACTACGGCCATTCGGCCCGTCACATCGGCCATCGATTTGACCATGTGCTGCACCCACGCGAAGTCACCGCTGGATGACGGTGGAAGGCCAGCAAAATTGCGCCCAAAGGGGTCGTTCAACCACTGATCTTCGCCCCACTTTTCTAATGAGAAGGGTGGATTTGCGATGACGCAGTCAAAAGTGGCGAGTCGGTCTCCCTCGAAGAAGGCCGGGTTACGCAGCGTATCGCCGCGCACCACCTGGAAGTCTTCGATGCCGTGGAGGAATAAGTTCATCCGCGCGATGGATGAAGTGGTGAGGTTTTTCTCCTGCCCGTACAGCTTGCCCCACAGCCGCTTGACGTCCCCGTGCATCTCTTTGATGTGTTGCACCGCTGCCAGCAACATGCCGCCTGTGCCGCAGGCTGGGTCGTAAATGGTCTCGGCTTCCTTAGGATCAAGCATGTCGATCATCAACCGTACTACGCTGCGTGGAGTGTAGAACTCGCCCGCCTTCTTGTTAGTGGCGTCGGCGAATTTCTTGATCAGGTATTCATAGGCATCACCGACCAAGTCCGACGCAACATTTTGATTTCCGAAAGACAGTGCAGAAAAATGCTCGATCAAGTCCTTAAGCAGCGCATCCGATAATCGATCTTTGTTTGTCCACTGGGCATCACCAAATACGCCATACAACGTGTCAGGGTTGGCTTTTTCGATTCCACGCATTGCATACTGAATGGCCGCGCCGACATTAGTTGGCTTTGCACGGACATCCATCCAGTGACATTCGTCCGGAATCTGAAATCGATGCGATTCAGGGAAGCAGGCGAGCTGCTCGTCACCAGTGTCATCGATGATTTCCTGGTATTCCTCGTCCCAGACATCGCAGATTCTTTTGAAGAAGAGCAGCGGGAAAATATAAGTTTTGAAGTCAGCAGCATCGACCGGTCCACGAAGGATATTAGCGGACTCCCAGAGATGCGATTCAAGAGTAGTTAGAGATACGACCATCAGTTTTCTGTTCTTTTAATTTCTACGATTTGGAATGTTTTGGAGACACTGCCTGCGAGATGGAGCGCCACTTCATCTCCAACAATGGCTCCAAGTAATGTTTGTGCGAGAGGGCGACTCTCATTGACAATGCCATTTGCAAAGTCATCCTTGCCCCGGGTGATTTGAATCGTCAGCACATCGTTTGGATGAGCCAAATCTACATAGCGAACCACATCACCCACTTCGATTTCTAGGTCATCTTCGGTGTCGATCAGCACCGAGTTAACAGCTTCCCGGTCCAAATTGGCTTGCTCGGTATTCTCAACCGGTTCAATTTCCGGGGTTACACGCGCGGTTGGCTGCCCTGCACCTTGGCCTTCTTCAACCCAAGCTTCGCCTGAGGCGTATTCGGGCTTCCAACTCTCGCGAAGATCCTCAAGAAAGCTGATGAGCTTCTCGGTTTCTTGTCTTGGAGTACGGAACCAGTCTGTCGACCAGATGCGCCAAATGCGCCCACGCCATCCAAGCGACTCGAGGATCTCCTGCCGGATGCGATCACGATCGCGTACTGACAAGGCCGAGTGATAGGTGGCACCATCACATTCGATCGCTGCCAGATAGGAGCCTGGGGCATCTGGATGCTTGACTGCGATGTCAATGCGATATCCTGCGACGCCCAGTTGGGGCGTAACTTCATACCCGCGCAGCTTGAGCATGTCCATCACGGAGATCTCGAAATCACTGTCTGGCTCGCGATCCGTCTCCTCGATGCTTGGTAAAGAGCCTGTGCGGGCATACTCGAGGTAATTGCGCAGAGCCTTGGTTCCGTCCGGGGTAGTGCCATCCATTACGATGTCTTCTGGACGCAATGAGGTATATAGGGCGATCGATTTCTTGGCCCGGGTGAATAACACGTTAAGTCGCCGCCAGCCGCCTTGACGGCTGATAGGCCCAAAGTTTTGGCGAACAGCGCTGGACCCAGGAGGCTTGCCAAAAGTCGTTGAGATGATGATGGCGTCCCGTTCATCACCTTGGACGTTTTCAAGGTTCTTGATGAACAGAGGTTGACCCTCTGTCGTCCAATGATCCCGATAGGAATCGGCGCCACGAACGGACTTCAGGCGCTCTTCCAGGAGTTCGGCGATCAAGTCGCGCTGCTTAATGTTCAGGGTGACAATGCCCACAGATTCGTTGGGACGGGTTGCGATGTGCTCAACGACTGCTTCTACGACACGCTTGGCTTCACGAAGATTGGTTTGATTCTCGTAGATGGCATCCGCTAGGTAGACGGCACGCACACCGAGCTTGCCGCCCTGCCCATAGGGCGATGGGAAGATCACCAAATTTCCACGGTAAAAGCTGTGGTTTGAAAAGGCGATCAGCGAATGATGCTGTGAGCGGTAATGCCAGCGCAGGGATCGAGTCGGCCTAAAATGCGAAGAGCAGACATCTAAAATGCTCTCGGCGTCCGTAGTACTGAAGTGATCGTCTCCGCCCTCACCCTCTTGGGTCATTCGTGAGAAAAATGATGTCGGGGGCAGCTGTTTCGGATCACCAACCACCACCAATTGACCACCACGCGCAACTGAACCGATAGCCTCTTCGGGCTTCAACTGGGATGCCTCGTCCATGATGACAAGGTCAAACTTAATGATCCCGGGAGTGAGATATTGCGCTACAGCTTGAGGGCCCATCATGAAACAAGGTTTGAGTGCCTGAATCGATCCACCAGCGCGTGTGAGTATTTTTCGAACGGGCATACGGGGGCGTTGCTGTGGCATGAGATAGTTTAAGAGAATCATCT
>JACCDS011286889.1_pt1 | contig 13542 bp, 13 predicted proteins | sample 7446441 | NCBI WGS metagenome assembly JACCDS01 (sample SAMN15323445, study PRJNA562643) | freshwater metagenome | isolation source: river surface water | place: USA:Blue River Watershed | collected 2017-08-17 | reverse complement strand
AGCCCCAGAAGCCGCGCCGCAGCACCAGGTTGCGGTCTTCCTTGTAGATGTTGGTGAAGATGTCGATGTAGCGCTGCAGGAACAGGCGCCCGATCTTGAGCAGCTTCACTTCCTTCACGCCGTCTTCGCGCGTCAGCACCATTTCCAGGTAGATCTGCATGCGGCGCTCGGCCGAACGGCTGCGCTGATTGCGGAAGGCCTCGCCGGAGAACTTCGCCTCAGCCATGAAGGCGGGCAGCCCGGCAAAGCCCAGCAGCAGCACGGCCCAGGGCGAGAACTGGAACAGCAGCACGCCATAGCTGACGAGCGAGATGGACTCGCGCGCCAGATCAAAAGTGCGAATCACCAGACTCAGCGGGCGACTGGATGCCTCGCGGCGGGCACGCACCAGCTTGTCGTAATACTCGGAGTCCTCGAAATGCTGCAGCTCCAGCGTCAGCGACTTCTCCAGGATCATCACGTTGATCTTGTTGCCCAGCAGTACGCGCAGGATGGACTGGCAGACGGTGTTCAGCCGCTGCACGCCGGTGAAGAACACCACCAGAGCTGCCTCGCACAGCACGTAGAAAATGGTCTGATCGGTGGCCGCCTCGCGCGCCTCGGGCAGGGCCTGTATCGCTGCCACCACGGCATCGACAATCAACTGCCCCACATAGGCGATCGCGGCAGGCAGCACGCCGGCCAGCAGCGTGGCAAAGGCCATGGTGAGGGTCAGGGCGGCACTGGTGCTCCAGACAATCTCGATGGCCACCCGGCTGTACTTGAAGACAGCGAAGAAACGGGTGATGAAAGAGAGCGGGGCGGTGTCCTGCAAGGCGTGACTCGAAGGGGGTGGCGCGTCGGGATTGCGGGAGGCAAAACGGCCCGGAAATTCCTGTCTTCCCGAGCCGTTCGTCATGTCAGACCGCTTACTGCGGCTTGACCAGCTTCAGCATGAAGCGGTCGGTGTTGCGCTCCAGTTCGGCAGAGGAGGAAGCCAGTGTGCGGTCATCGGTCGGCACGTCCAGCAGATTGCCTTCCTCGGCGATCTCGAAACCGGCCTGCAGCACGGCAGCGCGAACCTGCTCCACCGGGATGCGGTGCAGGGCAGCGTTGTCAGCGCCCACATTGCCTTCGTGGTCGATGATGCCGAACACGGCACCCGGCTTGAGCGCATTCTTGATGTTGGTCAGGAAGGCCTGGGCAGCTGCCGGATCACGATTGTAGACGTCGTGGAAGTTCAGGTTGGTGATGGCGAAGTCGATGGAGTTCGCAGGCAGCGGCAGAGACACAGTGGCATCGGCCTTCAGCAGCTCGACATTGCTAAGACGACCAAGACGCTCATCGACTGTGGCCTGAGTGGTGCCACGCGCCAGAGAACCTTCGGAGTTCTGCATGTAAACCTTGCCATTCGGGCCGACAGCGCGAGCCAGCACTTCGGTGTACCAGCCGCCACCGGACATCACGTCCAGCACGGTCATGCCGGGCTCGAGGCCCAGGAAATCCAGCACTTGTGCCGGCTTGCGCGCGCTGTCCAGCGCCTTGTCGGCGTCGCTGCGGTCGGCAGCGGCGAGTGCCTGAGTGACGGCAGCAACATCGATCGCCTGAACATTGGCACCGACCAGCATGGCGACGGCGGCAACGAGGGGAAGTATCTTTTTCATGATGGCATATCCTTGGAATTTAATTGTTTTTCGGGAAACTCGAACGGCGCCTAGGATAAACCAAGGCCCCACCGGGAGTACACCTGCACGTGACCGGCGAGGGTAGGTTTTGCTTCGGATGGCACGGGCTCAGTGCAGGCGACGCGCGCTCATCAGCTCCTTCTCGAAGAGCTTCTTCACGCGCAGCAGTTCGTTCAGGCCGCCCTGGGATTCCATGTGCGGCAGGTGGCTCTCGATGTCATTGAGGATATTGGTGATGCTGCCGGTGTCCAGCGTGCTCAAGTCCATGTCGACGGGCCAGGCGGGCTCTTTGCCAAACATGAGAGGGATCTCCGGAAATTGAACAGGTTGCCGGGTCATCGACCGGTAGCCGCAAAACTTGAGCCTGCGCTCACTCCAACCCCATGGCGGCGCGCATCACCCGGCTCTTGAGCAGCACGCTGCGATCCAGAGCGGCCATGCCGGCATTGCGCAGCCAGCGCAGCGGGAGCACCTGATCGGCGTACAGCCGCTTGAAGCCTTCCATCACCCACATCATGCCCAGATTGTGGCCTATGCGTTGACGCTGATAGCGGCGCAGCACCTGCAGGCTTCCAATCTCGTCATCCCGCGCCAGGGCCTGACGCAGCTGGGCGGCGAGTGCAGCGGCATCGGCAAAGCCCAGGTTCACGCCCTGTCCTGCCAGCGGATGAATGGTATGGGCCGCGTCGCCCACCAGCGCGATGCCTTCCTGCACATACTGCTTCGCGTGGCGCTGGCGCAGGGGCACGCACAGCCGCGGATCGACCTGCTCGATGCGGCCGAAGCGCCCCTCGATGGCGTGTTCCAGGGCGTGTGCGAAGGCCGTCTCGTCGAGCGCCATCAATGCGGCTGCGCGCTCGGGCACCACCGACCACACGATGGACGTGATGTGCTGGTCGGCCGCGACAGACGAGGCCTGCAGCGGCAGGAAGGCCAGTACGCCCTCGTCCATGAAGCGCTGTGTCGCCGTATGCCGGTGCGGCAGTTGCGTGCGCACGGTGGTGACGATGGCCTGGTGCTCGTAGTCCCACTCACTCAAGGCAAAGCCGGCCAGCTCGCGGACCCGGGACGCGCCGCCGTCGGCCGCCACCAGCACACGTGCACGCAGCTTCCGGCCGTCAGCCAGCTGCAACTGGGTACGCGACTGATCGTTGTCCAGCGGCGCGGGCACCGGCAGCCGCTGCAGGCCATCGAGGCTCACCGGTGCCAGCAGCGTGATGCCGGGCGCAGCATGCAGACGCTCGTGCAAGGCGTCCAGCAGCACGCCGTTCTCGACGATATGCCCCAGGCTCTCGCAATGAATGTCCTGGGCAGCGAAGTGGATGGAGCCGGTGCCGTCGGCTTCCCAGACGTGCATGTCGGTGTAGGCACAGCTGCGTCGCCGCTCCACGCCGGACCACGCGCCCAGCGAATCGAGAAAGCGGCGCGAGGCCGGGGTGATGGCGGAAACTCGCGGGTCGAAACTTGCGGGCGCCTCGTACACGGCCGCAGGCGCCGGCAGCGGCCGGGCATCCAGCACGGCAATGCGCAGACCGGTGTCGGCCAGCGCCAGCGCGACACTGGCACCCACGAGGCCGCCGCCGACGACGATGACGTCGTATGTCATGACAGTGCTCTGTTGCATGAAAGCTTCACCGGAATGCTGAATGTGCGCGCAGTATAGCCGGGCCGCAGCCGCCGGGGCAGCCCGCGTATTGCCGCACCTCTGACGATGATCGATACTGCCGGCCAGTTCTCGCCTCCTTCCCTGCAGGTGCACACACCTTGACCGAGTCTCCACCCCCTGCCGCCACGGCTGCCCCGCCGGGGCTCGCGACGCTGGCCGAAGCGCAGGCCCGCATCGGCCTCGAAGTCGGCGTGTCTCCCTGGCTGGCGATCACGCAGGAGCGGGTGAACCAGTTCGCCGAGGCCACCGGGGATTTCCAGTTCATTCATGTGAACGAGGCGCTCGCCCGCAGCCAGGGCCCTTACGGCGGCACCGTGGCCCACGGCTTTCTCACGCTTGCCCTGCTCACGCTCCTGGGCTCGCAGGGCGGCATGCTGCAGCTCAAGGACGCCCGCGCGCTGATCAACTATGGCCTGGACGCCGTGCGCTTCGTGCAGCCGGTGCCGGTGGGTGCCCGCATCCGCGCCCGCTTCGTGCTGGAAAGCGTCGTCAGCAAGAGCCCGGACCGAGTACTGCTCACACATCACTGCACCATTGAGATCGACGGCAACGAGCGGCCTGCCATGGTCGCGCGATGGATGAGCCTGGCCATGATCTGAGACCGCCTGCCCCCACGTATCTGCCCCAGCGACTTTCCAACAAGAGACCCCTGCCCATGAAACGGAGCCTGCTGATGATTCCCCTGCTGACCTTGCTCGGCTGCGCCGGTGAACGCCCTGCCACCCTCGGTGCGACGGACGGCCGCCTGGGCACCTGCCCGGATTCCCCCAACTGCGTGTCGAGCTTCGAGACCCGCGACAGTCACCGCATCGCCCCGCTGCAGGCCACGCTCGGCGAAGTCCGCACTGCGGTGGATGCCATGCCCGGCGCGCGCATCGTCGAGGAGCGCGAACTGTACCTGTACGCGGAGTTCACCTCGCGCCTGATGGGCTTCGTGGACGATGTGGAGTTTCTGGCCGAGCCGGCGGCGGGCCTGGTGCATGTGCGCTCGGCCTCACGGCTCGGGCACAGCGATCTGGGAGTGAACCGCAAGCGCATCGAGGATCTGCGCAACCAGCTTGGCACGCCCTGAGTCAGGCCTGCAGGGAGCGTCGCTCGCCGAGGCCCATGGCCTGACGGGCAAACTGCTGCTTGACGGGGGGCAACAGGTCGATGGAGAAAAGTCCTGCCTTGCGCGCCCAGACCAGCGCCGGATGCGCGCTGGAGAACAGTCGGGTCATGTAGTCACTGAAACCGATGGTGAGCTGCTGGTCGTTCTGCTGCTGCGCCACATAGGCTTGCAGCACGCTCATGGCACCTGGCGCGATGCCCTGCGCCCGCGCCCGGGCGATCTGCTGCGCCAGGCTCTGCGCATCGCGCAGCGCCAGGTTCAAGCCTTGCCCCGCCACCGGGTGCAGCGTGTGGGCGACATTGCCCAGCAACACCAGGCCCGGTCGCACCTGTTCCCGCGCCACACTGAGAGTCAAGGGGTAGAGAACGCGCGCGCCCACCTTCTCGAAACGCCCCAGCCGATACCCGAAGCGCTCCTGCAGACGGCACAGGAACTCCCGCTCCGGCAGTTCCGACACGGCCTGCGCCTCGGCATCCGGCAGTGTCCAGATCAGCGCTCCGCGGGCCCGGCCCTCGTCATCGTCCGCCAATGGCAGCACCGCCATCGGCCCGGTATCAGTGAAGCGCTCGTAGGCGACATGCCGGTGCGGCTCGCTGAAGGCCACGTTGGCGATCAGGGCGTGCTGGCCATAAGGGGTCTGACTGCTGGCGATGCCCAGCTGCTCGAGCAGCGAGGAGCGCCCGCCATCTGCCAGCACGACAAGCTCAGCCTCGATGGCAGGCAGGGCGCCGTCAGCCCCCTGCCCCTGAAGGAGCATGCCCTGAGGCAAGGGCGTCAACGAGCTGATGCTGGCAGGGCTCAGCAGGTCGATGTCCGGGTCCTGTTCCAGCGCCTGCAGCAGCACCTTGCCCAGAGGCTGATTCTCGGCCACATGGCCCAGGGCATCGACCTGCATGGCAACGCTGTCCATGCGCACGGCGCCGAAGTGCCCGCGATCGGAGACGTGAATGCGGCGGATGGGCGTGGCATGAGAGGCGATGGCGGACCACAGCCCCAGCTGTTCGTAGATGCGCTGGCTGCCATGGGAGAGGGCGGTGGAGCGGGTGTCGAAGCTGCTGGAGGCCTGGGATGTGGCGGCCGCCTCGATCACGGCGATGCGGGCTGCGCTGCCGCGCAGCTGCGCCGCCAGCGCACTGGCGAAGCTCGCGCCCACCAGCCCACCGCCGACGATCACGATGTCATAGTGCTGCCTGGCCTGCTGGATCTTCATGCCGTGACGCCCTCCGCGTGCATCAGGCGACGGCCTGGGCGCGCGCCTGCGCCATGAAGGATTCGATCTCGTCCACCGTCTTCGGGGCGCCGGCGCTGAGAATGCGATGTCCGGTGCGCGTCACCAGCACATCGTCCTCGATGCGGATGCCGATGCCGCGCCACTTGCTGTCGACGTCCATGTTGTCGGGGGCCACGTAGATGCCAGGCTCGATGGTGGTGACCATGCCCGGTTCCATGAGGCGCCACTTGTCATCAATCTTGTAGTCGCCCACGTCGTGCACGTCGATGCCCAGCCAGTGACCCGCACGATGCATGTAGAACGCCTTGTAGGCGCCATGCGTAATCAACTCCTGCACATTGCCCTTGAGCAGACCGAGACGCACCAGTCCCTCGGTGATGATGCGCACGGTGACATTGTGCGGCTCGTCCCAGGCGACGCCCGGCTTGACGGCCTTGATGGCCTGCAGCTGCGCCTCGAGCACGATCTCGTAGAGCGCCTTCTGCTCCTTGCTGAACCGACCGTTCACGGGAAAGGTGCGGGTGATGTCGGCCGCGTAGTAATCGAATTCGCAGCCCGCATCGATCAGCACCAGATCGCCGTCCTTGAGCACGGCGGTGTTCTCGACATAGTGCAGGATGCAGGCATTCGCGCCACCGGCCACGATGTTGTTGTAGGCCGGCGAACGGCTGCCGGAGCGCACGAACTCGTGCAGCAATTCGGCCTCGAGGTGATACTCGTGCAAGCCGGGACGACACACGGCCATAGCACGTTTGTGAGCCTGCGCGGAAATGGCACCGGCCTTCTCCATCAGCTTGATTTCCAGCGGGCTCTTGATCAGCCGCATTTCATTGAGCAGATGATCGAGCACCAGGAATTCACCCGGCGGATGCGCACCCTGGCGCGCCTTGCCGCGAATCACGTTCACCCACTCCATGATGCGCTGATCCCAGCGCGAGTCCTTGCCCATGGAATAGTAGACACGCTGCCGCCCTTCGATGAGCCCGGGCAGGATGTCGTCGATGTCGCCGATGGGAAAGGCATCGTCGATCAGCAGCTTGCCGACAGCCTGCTCCGGCCCGGTGAGAATGCCGGTCCACAATTCGCGCGTCTTGTCCTTCTCCTGACAGAACAGCACGACCTCGCCCTGCTCACGGCCCGGAATCAGGGCGAGCACGGCATCGTGTTCGACGAAACCGGTGAGGTAGTAGAAGTCGCTGTTCTGCCGGTAGGGATATTCCGTGTCATTGCTGCGGGTGGCCTGGGGTGCAGCACAGAGCAGCGCGATGCTGTCCGGCTCCATGTGCTGCATGAGTTCCTTGCGCCTGCGCGCGGCTTCTTCGTGAATGCTTGTCATCGTATGCCCGTGCCTGCGATTGACCGCCTTGGGGTCACGCCTCTATAGTAACGACAGTTGAACAGAGCGGTTTCTTGCCGCCTCTGTATATGGCGACCATCATAATGACCGACGAAAAATTTGCCACGCTGGATCAGAAGATTGATGCGCTCATCGAGCTGTGCGCCACGATGAAGCGAGAGAATCAACAACTGCGGGCCAACGAGCATAACTGGCACTCCGAGCGCCAGCAACTGCTCGAAAACAACAAGCTGGCGAAGTCCCGCCTCGAAGCCGTGCTGCATCGGCTCAAGTCCATGGAACAGTCGCAGTCATCATGAGAGACGTGTCACCCGCCTCGCCCACACCCAGAGAATCCGCATGAGCGCAGAAGAAAACAGCCCCGGTACCGTGGTGGTCAGAATTCTCGACAAGGAGTACCAGGTCAGCTGTCCTCCTGCAGAACAGGAAGCCCTGCTGAAGTCCGCGCGCTATCTCGACGAGAACATGCGCAAGATCAAGGGCCGCGGCAATATTCACGGACTCGAGAAGATTTCCGTGATGGCCGCACTCAACATCACCCATGAAATGCTGAGCAAGACGGTGCAGCTCAACGAGAGCCGTCACCACACCGCGCAGCAGATCAAGTATCTCGAAGACAAGCTCGATCGCAGCCTTCAGGCCAATCGTCAGATTGAAATAAGCTGATCATATCGAGACAAAAAACTTTTGCCGGCTTGCTCGCCCCGATTTTTTTGCTGCTATATACTCGCCCCAGAGTTACCTAGAGCATTGGCCAATCAAAAATGTTCTTGAGCCGATATCTGTATACCTGGAGGCTTCACGCCAGGTGCTGTTGAGCAGGTCCGCACGACGGAAAGCCTTATGCACCTCTGGAGTCACCACCTGAACCGTTGGGTTCAGGACTATTTTGGTAGCGGTGCTCCGGGTAACTTCATTCCTTCTTCCCTGTCAGTCTCATGACTCCAGCTCAGCGCGCCAGTCTTCGCAAATCCCTGCGTCACACCCGACGCCTGTTGAGTCCGCGTCAGCAACGCGATGCCGCCATTGCGCTGCATCACGCCCTGGCAGGTCAGCGTTTCTTTCGCACCGCCAAGCGCATTGCCTTTTATCAGGCCATCGATGGCGAGATCGATCCTGCCCTGTTGCTGGCCGAGGCGCTGTCTCGTGGCCAGGCCTGTTTCCTGCCGCTGCTGCATCCCTTCCGCCATGGCCGCCTTCTGTTCGTGCGCTATCGTGAGGGCGACCCGCTGCAGCCCAATCGCTGGGGTATCGCCCAGCCACGCCTGCAGGCGCACCGCCTGGTGTCGCCACGCTGGCTCGATGTGGTGCTGGTGCCGCTGGTGGGCTTCGATGCCGATGGCAATCGGCTGGGCATGGGCAAGGGCTTCTATGACAGGACCTTCAGTTTCCGCGCCCGCGGTGCGCGGCGCCGACCGACGCTGCTCGGGCTGGCGCATGAGTGTCAGCGGGTGGAGGCTCTGGAGGGACAGGACTGGGATGTGCGCATGGATGCCATCGTGAGCGACAAGCACTGGTATCGATGGCGTGCCTGACGGGGCAGACGCGGGCGGCCCGCTGCACGTGAGCAGGTCAGTGCTGGCGTCCGTGAGTGGGCACTGGCGTGGGCCTCAGAGCAGCCCGCTCTGCACCACACCGCTGGCAAGCACCCCGAGGGCGAACAGGACGACGACCACCATCAGCATGTCTGGTTTATTTTTCATCGATAATTTTCCAGATTTCCAGTCTATTGAGATTATTATCTGAGACACATGTTCAGCTAGTCAGGCTAAGGTCCTGAAGAGTAATACATTAATTTTTCGATAACAATCACGAAAATGGCGGAAAACCAAATACTTTCCGCAACTTGGACGTGGTTCTCGGTTTGCGCCGCAGCCGGCAGCAAAGCGAGCGCTTGTGAGACCGCGCAATACTGTTAATATGTACAGTATCATGCCGACTCATCAGACCGACCCACGCCTTCTCTCCCTGCTGCATATCCCCGGCCTGTGGCGGGGCAACCCTCATGCAGGCACTGCGTCAGCGTTCGCTGACAGAGGGGTGAGCACCGGCTTTCCCGCCCTCGATGCCTGTCTGCCGTGGCAGGGCTGGCCACGCGGAGCCCTGGTGGAAATCATCACGCCCCTGTGGGGCATCGGCGAACTGCAGCTGGTACTGCCACTGCTGCGAGGGCTCAGCCAGCAGGGTGCCCACAGTCTGTGGTTTGCCCCGCCCTGTTCGCCCTATGCGCCGGCCTTGCTGGCCAGCGGCATCGACCCTGCCCATCTCTACGTGGTCTCGGCACCGGCTGCGCAACTTCTGTGGGGCATCGAAAAGGCGCTGCAGGATGCCGCCTGCGCTCTGGTGCTGGCCTGGCCGGGCCGGGTGAGCCACCGCCAGATCCGCCGTCTGCAATTGGCCGCCAGTGCGGGCAACACCCTGGGCATCCTGTTTCATCACGGCGCCTTGCGGCAGTCCACGGCGGCCCTGCGACTGCGGGTGGAGGCCACGCGGCAGGGCCTGCGCGTCGAAGTGCTCAAGGCACGTGGCAGTTACCGCCAGAGCACGGTGGCACTCGCCAGGGAGGCGCCATGACAGGACGACTCCAGCAGTTGCCACTGTTTGGCCGGCCACCGCGCGCGCTGCGCGTGGCCAGGACGCACGCGCCGCAGAAAGCGCAAGAAAGGACGCCTCGCACAGGCCGCCTGCCGCCGCTGTGGTGCGCCATTGCCCTGCCGCAGTTGCTGGGCATTCCCGATGCACAGGTGCGCGAGGAGAAACTGGCCCTGCTGGCACAATGCCTGGGGCAGCTCAGCGGCACGGTCAGCGTGGAGGCCCCCGATTCCCTGGTGTTCGAGGCACGCAGCTCGCTGCGCTACTTCGGCGGCATCCACTCGCTGCGTGCACATTGCCGCCAGCTGCTGCAGCCCGTGCTGAGTGAGTGGGGACTTCCTGTCGACTTCCATCAGGCCGCCAGTCCCACGCCCGCCGCCAGCCTGCTGCTGGCCCGCGCCGGCTGCAATCTGCTGGTCCATCGTCGGGAGAATCTGCGCTCCGCCCTTGGGCGGCTTTCCGTGCAAAGCCTGACCATGCCACAGCGGCGTCGGCTGCAGTTGCACAACAGCGGGCTGCGCCTGCTGCGCGATGTCTGGCGCCTGCCCGCGCACGCGCTGGGGCAACGCTTCGGCACGCAGTTCCTGCGCCAGCTCGATCAGTGCCTGGGGCATGTCGCCACGCCGGTCAGGGCCTACGAGAGCCCGCCGCGTTTCAACAGCAGCCTGGAATTCGACTACGCGGTAGAGGGCGGCGAGCGCCTGCTGCCGGCCATCGAGGAACTGCTGAAGCGGCTGTGCGCCTTCCTGCGGGCGCGGGATCTGAGCACCCTGCATCTGCAGCTCAGCCTGCAGCACGAAGCCCAGGCGCCCACGCTGATCGCGCTCGACATGCGCCACCCCGGGCAGTCCAGAGCCCCTTTGCAGCTGCTGCTGGAAACCCGGCTCAGCACCCTGACGCTGCCGGCTCCCGTCTGCGGCATGCAGCTCGAAGCCTGGCGCTTCAAGGCGGCGTCGGCGGCTGCGCAGCCGTTGAACGGCCTCGGCGCTGCCGAAGGCACGGCGGCGCCGACAGAGTCCGCACGCATCGCGCCCCTGCTCGGGCTGCTGCAGGCACGACTGGGCGATGCGGCCGTGCACAGCCTGCAGGCGCAGGCGGATCACTGCCCGGAGCTGGCAGCCAGCAGGACGCCTGGCCACGAGCAGGGCGGCCCGACGCCCGTGGCGGTGTTGCAGGCGCGGCGCCCGTGCTGGCTGCTGCCGGCCCCGGTGCAGCTGCAGCAGCACGCCGGCCAGCTGCTCTACCGCGGGCCGCTGCAGCTCTTGAGCGGCCCCGAGCGCATCGAGACACGCTGGTGGACGGGGCAGGAGGTGTGCCGGGACTACTACGTGGCGATGAACCCGCGCGGCATGCGGCTGTGGATCTTCCACGAGCGCGAAGGCGAACGGCGCTGGTTCGTGCACGGCATCTTCGACTGACGCGCCCTCAACAGAAATCCCGCGAGCGCAGCGACATCTGCGCCAGCCAGGGGCTCAAGTCCACCAGCTCGGCGGCAATCACGTGCACCACGTCCTCGCTGATCTGCAGGGTTCCCGCCACGCCCAGCAGGCGGGCCTCGCGCACCAGGCGCGGCTGGCGCGCGGTCACCGTCGGCCAGATCACCAGGTTCACGAAGCCGGTTTCGTCCTCCAGGGTCACGAAGGTCACGCCCGACGCCGTCTGCGGCCTCTGTCGCGAGGTGACGATGCCCGCCACCTTCACCCGCGCTCCATTGCCGCGCTCGACCAGACTGGCGGCCGGCACCACGTGGTACTGCTGCAGATGCGGGCGAAACAAGGCCAGCGGATGCCGGCGCAGCGTGAGGCCGACACTGTTGTAATCCGCAATGACGTCCTGGGATTCGGACGGCACCGGCAACAGCAGGGCCACCGCCGGCGGGGCGGGCCAGTCGGCCTGACCAGAGGTGGCGAACAGCGGCAGCGGCGGCTCATGGCCGGCCACGTCCCAGAAGGCGCGGTGGCGATGCCCGGCCAGCGCGTGCAGCGCATCGGCAGCCGCCAGACTCTCCCGGTCGGCAGCGTCGATGCCCGTGCGCTCGATGAGTGTCTGCACACAGCGGAAGGGGCCCGCCTGCCGCGCCTCGCACAGCCGGCGCGCCCCCGCCAGCGACAATCCCTTGACCAGACACAGCCCCAGCCGCAGTGCTGGCGCCTGCTGACGGCCCGGCGGGAAGACCAGCGTGCAGTCCCAGTCACTCTGATTCACATCCACCGGCAGCACGTCCACCCCGTGACGCTGCGCGTCCTGCACCAGCTGCGACGGCGCATAGAAGCCCATGGGCTGGCTGTTGAGCAGGGCACAGGTGAAGGCCGCCGGGTAATGGCATTTCAGCCAGGAGGAGACATAGGCCAGCAGCGCGAAGCTGGCGGAATGGGATTCGGGAAAGCCATAGTCGGCGAAGCCCTTGATCTGGCTGTAGATCTGCTCGGCGAAGGCGTCGCTGTAGCCGCGTTCGCGCATGCCCGCCTTGAGCTTTTCCTGAAACGGCTCCAGCCCGCCCTTCTTCTTCCACGCCGCCATGGCCCGGCGCAGCTGATCGGCCTCGCCGCCCGTGAAGCCGGCCGCCACGATGGCCACTTTCATGACCTGTTCCTGGAAGATGGGCACGCCCAGGGTGCGCGCCAGCACCTCGCGGATGGCCTCGCTGGGGTAGCTCACAGGCTCGCGTCCGCTGCGCCGCGCCAGGTAGGGGTGCACCATGTTGCCCTGGATGGGACCGGGCCGGACGATGGCGATCTGGATGACCAGATCGTAGTAATTGCGCGGCTTGAGCCGGGGCAGCATGCTCATCTGGGCGCGCGACTCGATCTGGAACACGCCCACCGTGTCGGCCGCGCAGAGCATGTCGTAGACCTGTCCGTCCTCCCCCGGCACATCGGCCAACGTCAGCGGCGGCAGCGCGGCGCGCGCCGGATAGCGGTTCACCAGGGCGATGGCCTTGCGGATGGCCGTCAGCATGCCCAGCGCCAGCACGTCCACCTTGAGCAGGCCCAGCGCCTCCAGGTCGTCTTTTTCCCACTGGATGACGGTGCGTCCTGGCATGGCGGCGTTCTCCACCGGCACCAGCTGCGAGAGCGGGCCCTGACTGATGACGAAGCCCCCGACATGCTGGGACAGATGCCGGGGAAAGCCGAGCAGGGCGCGCACCAGGCTGACCAGCAGCGCCAGCCTCCCGGGGGGCAGGGCCAGCGCCTCCACCTCGGGCCCGGTGACGATCTCCTGGCCATACCAGTCCACGGACTTCGCCAGCACCTCCACCGCCGGGGCCGCGATGCCCAGCGCCGCCGCCACATCGCGGATGGCACTGCGCGCGCGATAGCAGATCACCGTGGCCGCCAGCGCCGCCCGTTCGCGGCCGTACTTGGCGTAGAGATACTGGATGACCTCCTCGCGCCGCTCGTGTTCGAAGTCGACATCGATGTCCGGCGGCTCGTCCCGCTCCTTCGACAGGAAGCGCTCGAACAGCAGCTGCATGCGCTCCGGGTCCACCGCCGTGATGCCCAGGCAGTAGCAGATCGCCGAATTGGCCGCCGAGCCCCGCCCCTGGCAGAGGATGCCCCGGCTGCGGGCGAACACGACCAGGTCGTGCACGGTGAGGAAAAAGTGCTCGTAGCCCAGTTCGGCCACCAGACTCAGCTCCTTTTCCACCAGTGCCCGCACCCGCGCCGAGGGCCCCTGCGGCCAGCGTTCGCGCAGCCCCTGTTCAGTCAGCGCCCGCAGCCAGCTGGCCGGGGTGTGACCGGCAGGCACCAGCTCGTGGGGGTACTCATAGCGCAACTCGCTCAGACTGAAATGGCAGCGCGCGGCGATGCGCACGCTTTCCTCCAGCAGCGCGGCCGGATAGAGCTTGGCCAGGCGCGCACGCGGGCGCAGATGCTGCTCGTTGTTCGGCGCGGCAGCGAAGCCCAGCGTTTCCAGCGT
>JACCDS011072485.1_pt1 | contig 13542 bp, 9 predicted proteins | sample 7446441 | NCBI WGS metagenome assembly JACCDS01 (sample SAMN15323445, study PRJNA562643) | freshwater metagenome | isolation source: river surface water | place: USA:Blue River Watershed | collected 2017-08-17 | reverse complement strand
TACGCCCAAGAACGCGCCGGCGGCATCATCACACAACCCGTCGCCGCCCGCGCCCTCGAACTCCTTGAGATCGACGCCGCCGGCCTCGACGAAATGGACAAACGCATGCTCCGCGTCCTGGCCGAGAACTACCGCGGCGGCCCCGTCGGCATCGGCACCATCGCCGTCGCCGTCGGCGAAGAAGCCGAGACCCTTGAGGAAGTGCACGAGCCCTTCCTCATCCAGGAAGGCTACCTCCAGCGCACGCAGCAGGGCCGCGTCCTCACCGCGAAGGGCTACCACGCCATCGGCCTCAAGGCCGCCGCCGGCAGCGACCAGGGCTCGCTGCTCTGAGACTGGGATCATGCAGTTGCGAGTTGAGGGTTGAGAGTTGAGAGATCGACCCAACTCCAAACTCCAACTCCAACTCCGAACCCCAAACTCCAAACCCGCGGCGCTCCGCGCGCCGCGCGCCCGGCGCGCGACTTTCGCATTCCCAACGGGCGCGAACCGGGCACGCTCGCGCGGTTCCCATGCACCTTCCCCGCCTCGCCGTTTTGCTCATCGCCTGCGTCGCCTCCGTCCCGTTGTTCGCCGCGGCCGGGGCCCAGGTCGCCAAGTTCCAGCAGCTCGAGCAACTGCTTCCTTCGCCCACGCCGCAGCGCAACGCCGCCGGCGCGCCCGGGCCCGCCTATTGGCAGAACCGCGCCGACTACGACCTCGACATCGAGCTCGACGACGCGAACCGCCGGATCCGCGGCCGCGGCACCATCACGTTCCACAACCGTTCGCCCGACGCCCTCGCCTACGTCTGGCTCCAGCTCGACCAAAACCTCTTCGCCCACGACGCCGACACCCGTACCGCCTCGCGCCGTTCAATCGACGGCGGCAAACTCGGCTACCGCTCCCTCGAGCAATTGCTCCTGCAGGAATCGTACGACGGCACGCTCAAGCTCGGCGCGGTGACCGACGCCGCCGGCCAGCCGCTCAAGCACACCGTCGTGAAAACGATGCTGCGCATCGACCTGCCCGCGCCGCTCGCCCCCGGCGCCTCGACCGCGTTCAAGCTCTCCTGGGAATACCCGATCAACGACATGAAGCGCTTCGGCGGCCGCACCGGCTACGAACACTTCCCCGCCGACGACAACTGCGTCTACACCATCGCGCAGTTCTTCCCGCGCCTCGCCGCCTACACCGACTACGCCGGCTGGCTGCACAAACAGTTCCTCGGCACCGGCGAATTCACCCTCGAGTTCGGCGACTACAACGTCCGCCTCACCGTGCCCGCCGACCACGTCGTCGGCGCGACCGGCATTTTGCAGAATCCCGAGCAGGTCCTGAGCGCCGCGCAACGCGAGCGCCTGCGCGAGGCCTACGGCTCCACGAAGAAGCCCGTCTTCATCGTCACGCCCGACGAAGCCCGCGCCGCCGAAAAAACGAAAGCGACCGGCAAGAAGACCTGGAACTTCCGCGCGGAGAACGTGCGCGACTTCGCCTTCGCCTCCTCGCGCAAGTTCGTCTGGGACGCCATGGCCGTCGCCGGCACCCAGTATCCGCTGCCGCCCGCCCGCGCCGGTGGCGCCGCCGACCGCATGCAGCGCCTGCCCGTCATGGCCATGTCGCTCTATCCGAAGGAAGGCATGCCGCTCTGGGACAAATATTCGACCCACGCCATCGCCCACACGATCGAGGTCTATTCGAAGTTCACCTTCCAGTATCCGTACCCCGTCGCCTACTCCGTCATGGGCGGCCTCGGCGGCGGCATGGAGTATCCGATGATCTGCTACAACGGCCCCCGGCCCGAGGACGACGGCACCTACACCGAGCGCGTGAAGTACGGCCTCATCGGCGTGATCATCCACGAGGTCGGCCACAATTACTTCCCGATGATCGTCAACTCCGACGAACGCCAGTGGACGTGGATGGACGAAGGCCTGAATTCGTTCGTCCAGGCGCTGGCGCACGAGGAATGGGAAAAGGATTGGCCGCAGCGCCGCAACGAACGCGAGCTCACCGAGTACATGCGCCGCACCGACCGCGTGCCGGTGATGACGAATTCCGAATCCATCGCCGACCTCGGCGCCAACAGCTACGCCCAGCCCACCGTCGCGCTCAGCCTTCTCCGCGAACACATCCTCGGCCGCGAGCTCTTCGACCACGCCTTCAAAACCTACGCGCAGCGCTGGATGTTCAAACGCCCGACTCCGGCCGATTTCTTCCGCACCATGGAGGACGCCAGCGGCATCGACCTCGATTGGTTCTGGCGCGGTTGGTTCTACGGCACCGACCGCGTCGACGTCGCCATCGACCAGGTGAAGTGGCTGCAACTCGACTCCCGCGACCCCGCGATCGAGAAGCCGAAGACCAAGGCCGAGAAAGACGCCTTGCCCGTCATGAGTTCCCGTGCCCGCAACGCCGATCTGCCCAAGCGCCTCGACCGTTTCCCGGAACTCAAAGATTTCTACGACGGCTTCGACGAGGCCACCGTCCTCCCCAGCGAGAAGAAGGCCTACGAGTCGCTGCTCAAGGAATTGGCCAAAGCCAAGATCGACCCCGCCCTGCTCAAGACGCCGCACAACTTCTACGTCGTCGAATTCTCCAACGTCGGCGGCCTGCTCACGCCGCTCATCCTCAAACTCGATTTCGCCGACGGCAGTTCCGAGGAACTGAAGATTCCCGCCGAGATCTGGCGCTTCAACACGGAGAAGACCTCGAAGCTCATCTTGACGAAGAAGGAATTGAAGGCCGTGACCTTCGATCCGCGCCAGGAACTCGTCGACTGCGACATCGAGAACAACTTCTGGCCGCGCCGCGCCGTGAAATCGAAATTCCAGCTCTTCAAGGAAGAGACCCCGAAGAATCCGATGCGCGAACTCACGAAACCCGAGTCCGCCAAGACCGAGGATCCGAAGTAAACGCATGCGCCGGCGCCGGCTGTCCGTCCTCGCCCTCGCGCTCGGCCTGCTGGCCGCCGCGCGGGGCCACGAGGTCCGCACCTCGTTCGCCGAGGCCGACCATCGCCCGGAACGCGGCGTCCTCGAGATCTCGATCCGCGTCTTTGCCGACGACTTCGAGGCCGCCCTCGCGAAGCGCGCCGGCAAGCCGGTCGCCCTCGCGAAAACCCCGGCCGCGGAATTCGACGCCCTCGCCCGCGCCTATCTCGCGGAAAACTTCACGGTGCGCTCCGCCGCCGGCCAACCGGCCGCCCCGCGCTGGGTCGGCCGCCAACTGGACGACGCCGCCAACGAACTCTGGCTCTTCGCTGAGTATCCGCTTTCCGGTGACGCCGACGGCGCCCTGATCCGCCACGGCCTGCTGCGCGAGCTGTTTCCCAACCAGCTCAACTCCGTGCTCGTGCGCGCCGGTCCGCGCGCCGTCACCCTCGTCTTCTTCCCCGACCCGCGGGAAAAAACCGTGCGGTTTCCCGCCGCCCGCTGAACGGTCGCCGCCGCATGTCCGCGCCCGTGCCCGCCGCTCCCGCCCGGCCCTCGCGCCTGCGGCGCAATCTCCCCCTCGGGCTCGGCCTCGCCCTCGCCGGTCTCTTCGCATGGGCCTTGCTCGGCCGCATTTCCGAACGCGCGTCGTGGCTCGTCGTCGAGGTGCCGGCCGAGGTCGCCAAAGGCCGGCCGCTCGAACTGCGTCTCACGTTTCCCGATCCGACCCCCGCCGGAACCGTGAAGGTCGATCTGCACTGGAAAGACCAACGCGGCGAGATCCGCGGCTTCCTCAGTGCCGTTCCCCCTCAGGCCACCAAACCGGAAATCGCCGCCCACCGCTTCCTGCTGCCGCTGCCGGCTTTGCCGTCGCTGGCCGAAGTCTACGCCGTGGCCTACCTCTCGCCCGACGGACGCTGGGAAAAACGCACCCGCGCCGCCGTCACGGAGGAAATCGCCGTCGTCCCGCCGCCGACCTCGTTTGCGACGGCGGCTCCGGATTTCCGGCGCGTCGACACCTTTGACCTTAACTTCGAGCCCGTCCCGAAGCGCCGCGATTCCGCCGCCGTCCGTTGGCTCATCGCCATGGCCTGGCTGACCGCCGGGGCGATCGCTTGGCGCCGGCTGCGTTCACCGCTCGGCGCCGCTCTCGCCGTCGCTGCGTTGCTCGCCGCGGCGGGCGAACTCATCGCGGCCGACACCGCACTGGCCGACGTCCTGCGCCGCTATGCCACAGCGCAGAGTTGGTACGAGGGGCGCCGCGAATTGCAGCGACTCTTCACCGCCGCCGCTTTCGCGTTCACCGGCGTACTCCTCGGCCTCATTTGGCGCCGTTCCCTGCCGCCGGCCCGCGCGGTGTTTTTCACGGCCCTTGTTGCCTTCGCGGGCGCCGAGGCCGTGAGCCTGATTTCCCTGCACGGCGCCGATCGCTGGCTGAACCGCCCCCTCGCCGGCATCCCCGCGATCCAACTCGCCAAACTCGCCGCCGCGGCCGTCGCCGTCCTCGCCGCCCGCCGCCTGCGCCGCGGCTGAGCGATCAGCGCTCAGCTATCAGCCATCAGCGCTCGGTTGCGATCTTTCCGCCGTCCGCTCTCTCAACCCTCGACTGCTCCGCCGCGCTGGGGCCTTATCGCACGGTGCGGAGTTGGACGCTGTCGATCAGGCGGTCGGAGGCGAGGATGTCGGTCGCGATGATCAGTTTGTCGCCGGGGGCGATGCGGCCGATGCGTTGGAGCAGGGCGATCGCGTGTTCGATCGTGTCGTTGGGATCCGAGGCGAGCGGCATGAAGTGCGGCTCGACGGAACGGAGCAGGCGCAATTGGCGGAAGACTTCGAGCGAGGGCGTGAACGCCAGGATCGGCGAGTGCGCGGGGCGGAGGAGCGCCAGGCCCTGGGCCATGAAGCCGTGGCGCGTGAACGTCACGAGTTTGGAATTCGGCAATTCGTTCGCGAGCACGATGGCGGATTTCAGCACCTTCATGCGTTCGCCGGTGAAGACGGCGTCGGGCCGCCATTCGTCGCCCGTCTCGCGTTCGATGCGGCGGGAGATCGAGTCGAGCATCTTGACGCATTCGAGCGGGTATTTGCCGATGGTGGTTTCGCCGGAGAGCATGACGCAGTCGGCGAGTTCGTAGACGGCGTTGGCGACGTCGGTGATTTCGGCGCGCGTGGGGACGGGCTGCGAGATCATCGATTCGAGCATGTGCGTGGCGACGATGACGGGGCGGCCGTGGGCGATGCAGGTGCGGACGGCGCGGCGCTGGATGACGGGCAGTTCCTCGAAGGGGCATTCGATGCCGAGGTCGCCGCGGGCGACCATGAGGGCGTCGCAGGCAGAGACGATTTCGTTGAGATTCTGGATCGCGGATTGGTCTTCGATTTTGGCGATGATGCGGACCCTGGATTTTTTCTCGGCGAGGAAGGCGCGGAGCAGTTCGATGTCCTTGGCTTCGCGGACAAAGGAGAGGGCGAGGAAATCGATGCCTTCCTCGAGGCCGACGATGGAATCGGCGCGGTCCTTTTCGGTGAAGGACGGCAGGTTCACTTTCACGCCGGGGAGGTTGATGTGGCGGCGGGACTTGAGTTCGCCGGGGATGAGGACACGGCAGCGGATGCGGGCGTCGTTTTTCTCGAGGACCTCGAGGCGGAGGAGACCGTTGTCGACGAGGACGGTGTCGCCGACGCTGATGTCCTTGGCGAGGTCCTGGTAGTTGACGCCGACGGAGCGGATTTCCTCGGCGCCGCCGCCGTGGCCGGCGTCCATGCCGGGGCGGACGGTGAAGTCGAAGATCTCGCCGGCCTTGAGCTCGATGGGAGCGGAGACATCGCCGGTGCGGATTTCCGGCCCCTTGATGTCCATCATGACGGCGACTTCGCGGCCGAGACGTTTGCTCACGGCGCGGATGCGGCGGATGACGGTGCGGGTCCAGTCGTGTTTCGCGTGCGCCATGTTGAGGCGGACGATGTCGGCGCCGGCATGCAGCAGCTGCTCGAGCATCTCCTCGCTTTCGGAGGCGGGCCCGAGGGTGAAGATGATCTTGGTGCGGCGGATCGAATCGTTGGCGCTCATATCGAACGTGGTGCAGGAAACGCGCCGATCCGGCAAGCGCGGTGCCGGGCGGAGGGTGGCATATGGCAAGGATGCGAGGCGGGGAGCGGAAAGCTGAAAGCTTTAAGCTATCAGCTGTCAGCGATCAGCGGTCGGCGGTCAGCGGGCGGGAAAGCTGATCGCTGACCGCTGATCGCTTTCCTACCCGAGATCGTACAGCGGCGTGCTTTCGCCGGGTTCGACGATGGCGAATTCGCAGGCGGGGAGGGCGGAGCGCACGGGGGCGAGCGCGGCCTCGACGGCGGCGCGGGAATTGCAGTCGCGCGAGAGGTGCGTGAGGTAGATCCGGCGCCAGCGCGGGCTCGCGACGGCAGCGAGCAGGTCGCGGGCGGCGTGGTTGGAGAGATGGCCGTGGCGGCCGGCGATGCGCTGCTTCGTCGACCACGGGCGTTTCTGGTCGGCTTGGAGGAGGTCGGGGCAATGGTTCGATTCGACGACGACGACTTCGCAGTCGCGGATCGATTCCTGGACGTTGAGCGGCGCGTGGCCGAGGTCGGTGAGAAACGCGAGCGAGCGGCGCGGCGCGAAGAGATCGCCGTCGTGGCCGGACGAAAACCGGAAGCCGACGGGTTCCTGCGCGTCGTGGGGGACGGCGAAGGTTTCGATTTCGAGATCGCGAAACTGGAAGCGGCTGCCGGTCTGGAAGACCTGCCAATCCGGCCGGTGGGCGAGACCCGATTGGACGGCGCGGGAGGTGGCGGCGTTGGCGAAGATGCGGAGCCCGGGAAACTTCTTCAGGCCGTCGAGGCCGGCGGCGTGGTCGCCGTGTTCGTGGGTGAGGAAGACGGCGTCGATGCGCTCGAGCGTTTCGCCGACGCCGGCGAGGAGCTGGCCGAGTTTGCGCGCGGAGAACCCGGCGTCGACGAGGACGCGGGTCTGTTCGGTGACGAGCAGCGCGGCGTTGCCCGAGCTGCCGGTCCCGAGAATGCTGAAGCGCATGGCCATGGCTGCTGCGGGTTGAAACGGCTCGCGCGGTCCGCGGCGAAACAAAAGGCGGACGAAAACGGGGCCGGGCGAAGGGCGCGGAGCGGCGTCCCTACCAACTGCACAAGGCGCCGATGGCGGCGGCGGAACCGTCGCGCGCCCAGCCGTCGAGCTGGGCCTGGTCCTTGAGTTGTTGGCCGCGGACGCGGCCGACGGACGCAAAGACGCTCGCGCACTCGGGCAGCGCGGTCATGTCGCCCCAGAGTTTCTCGAATTGGGCTACTGGATACACGTCTTCCTGGCCGTGGCCCCAGCGCTTCTTGACGTCCTTGAGGGTGACGTAGGTCGGGACCCGGGCGGCGAGCGTACGGACGGCGGCGGCGGTGCGGTCGGCGTCGGCGAGCTCGGCGCGGGTGAGGCCGAAGAGGGCGAGCAGGCGGTCGATGTCGATCCAGCACGTGTTGGTGCTGTACCACGTGAGGGCGAATTCGTCTTCCTCGCGCGGCAGGGCGAGGCCTTCGACGAGCCGCAGCCGGCCGTCGACGCGGGCGAGGCCGCCGCCGTGGTCCTCGATGCGGCGCGGGATGACTTCCCAGCCGAGGGTGGCGCCGGAGGCCTGGAACCAGCCGAGCAGGGCGGGATCGGCGGTGGCGCCGAGGGTGTCGATGTTGTGGACGAGGAGGGTGCGCAGCTGCGGGCGCGCGGCGAGCAGGCGGGCGAGCGTGCCGTTTTTCAGCAGGTTCGGGACCTCGAACCAATGGCCCACGGGGTGGAGACATTGGCCGGGGACGTTGTCGGTGTAGTCGTTGCCCTCGCCGGTGGTGCGGGCCCATTGCGTGAGGGCGGCGCGCACGCTCTCGCGCATCTTTTCCTTTTGCTCGTCGAGTTTCTGCTGCGCGGTTTCCTCCCAGGCGAAGTGGAGGTCGCGCACGGAGGGCACCATGCGCAGGCCGATGGAGCGGCCCGGGGAAAGAAAGATGTCGCGACCGAAAGCGTCGCCGTACTGCGCGCGCAGGCGCTGCTCGGTGGGCGCGTGCGTGAGATGGCTGGTCGTGAAAACGTGCGGCACGGGCGCGCCGTAGGTCAGGGCGGTGCGGCGGGATTTCGCGAGGTGGACGTCGATGAAGGTGCGGTGGGTGCCGGAGAATTTGGCGAAGGGGTGCAGCCCTTTCACCACGCCGGCGCCCTGCGTCCAACGGCTGCCGACGCCGGCGGCGTAGGTGACGACGGCGACTTCGCCGCGGCGGAGGGCGGCTTCGCCGGCGGCGCGGAGGTTGGTCGAGGCTTGGCCGGCGGCGAAGAGATCGGCGGCGGGCACGTCTTCGATGCGGGTGTTGCCCGGGAGGCGGTTGAGGGCGAGGCCGATGCGGCCGGCGCGGAGCTCGGCGCGAATCTGCTCGTGCTGGGCGCGGTCGAAACCGTTCTGGGCGAGCAGGGCGTCGAGGCGTTGCGCGCTGCGGCCGCCGGCATCGGCCGCGGGCAGGAGGCGGTCGAGCAGCGTGGGCAGGGCGCCGGCGAACTCGGGCCGCGTGCGGGCGGCGCGGGTGAATTGCTGGAGATCGCCGCGTTCGCGCGCGGTGAGTTCGCGGGCTTCGCGGCGCAGCCAGCCGGGCACGGCGTGCTGGTAGAAGGCGACCGGGAGGAGCGCGTCGGCGCCGGTGCGCAGGGTGGCGACGGAGCCGTGCTCGTTGATCGCGAAGTCGTACACGACGGGGTCCATCGCGAAAGGCAGCGAGGACTCGAGCTCGCGTTTCGTCGCGAGCATGATCTCGAGCAATTTCTCCTGGGCTTCGGCGCGGCGGGCGGGATCGAAGATGAAACCCATGCCGCCGCCGGACATGCCGCCGAGCATCCAGAAACCCCAGAAGGCGTCGCCGAAAGCGTCGCGCGTGCGGGAGATGATGAGCTCGGTGTAGCGGTTGCTGACCCAGGGGATAATGGTTTGGAGCGGACCGAAGAAATTGGCGGTGAGGGCGGCGCCGAGGCCGCGGATGTCGCCGGCGGCGAGTTTGTCGAGGATGGCGTCGAGGGTGGCGACGGCGGCGCGGCGGGCGTCCCACTCGGGGCCGCTGCGCAGGAGATATTTTTCCGTGGCCATCTCGAGGATGGGGCCGACGTTCTGGGCCATGCCGCCGTGGACGAGGACGAGGGAGTCCTGGAGCTTGCGGCGGGCGGCGTCGGGAATCCGGTCGCGGCCGAGCAGCGTGTGGCGGGGCAGGAGGCGGCCGCGGCTGATGCCGTACTCGGGATCGCCAGGTTGGGCGGCGGCGCCCTCGATCAATTTAATGCCGGGCCAAATGCCGCCGGAGTCCTGCCAGCCGCCGCCGGAGCCGCCGATCCATTCGCCGAGGATGGCGCGGGCGGCGACGATGCGGCGGTCGGATTCCGTCATCGGGCCGGCGAGCACCTGGATCTGGCCGGTAGCGCGCATGCAGACGCCGATGAGGGCGCCGAGGAGATTGGTGGAGACGGCGAGGCGCGAGCCCTTGGGGATGCGGTTGACGTTGCTGACGAGTTCGAAGCCGCGGCCGGGGCCGAAGATGGTCGCGAGCAATTCGGCGAGGCTGGCGCCGGAGCGTTCGATGCCCGGGGGCACGAGGCCGGCGGCGATGACGGCGGCCTTGAGCAGGCCGAGGTAGTCGCGGCCGAAGTCGAAGACATCGTCGAGCGTTTCGAGGCGGCAGGACGCCTCGAGATCGACGCTGGCGAGGCGGATGACGGGCTCGTCGATGACGCGGAAATAGGCTTCGACGGGCGGGCGCGGGGCGTCGTCGCGGCCGTGGACGCCGAGGTCGATGGAGACATTGAGGACACGGGCGCCCTCGGGGAAATCCATCCCGAGGAAAAAGATGTCGCTCCAGCCGCAGTGGGTCAGGTCCATGCGCACGGCGGTGCGTTCATCGAGGAGCGGATAGGGCGTGTCGGCGTTTTCGCGGGTGACGAGTTCGCGGCGGACGCGCAGGGCCTGGTCGAGCGGGTGGCCGAGGCGGAACATCCAGGCGTTGCCGTGGGTGGAGCGCACGGTACGGCGGACCTGGTCGGCGAGGGTTTGGAACGCGAGGGCGTGGTGGGCGGCGGCGAGGGCGCTGGAGAGCGTTTCGCTCGGGCCGTGTTCGCGTTGGGCGAGGTCGAAGCGCGTGATCGCTTCCTCGAAACGGCGTTCGAGCAAATGGCGGAAACCCTCGTAAGGTACGCGGCCGGTGCGCGGGAGCTCGGCGCGGGCCGGCAGGTGGTAGCGATGGATCGCGGTGATGAAGAACAGCGCGCGGACCCGTTGGTAGAGGTTGGTGGCCTGGCGGCGGAAGCCGTCGAGCTCGGCGACGGCGGCGAGCAGTTCGGGGACGGTGCGGCCCTCGCACCAGGAATCGACGGCGGTGTCGCGGACCGCGGGGTCGGCCGACGTGATGATGGCGAGCAGGTCGGAGTTCATTCGGCGCGGACGGCGAGGAGCTCGACGAGCTGAGTGAGCACGCGGTCGCGGTCGCGGCCGGCAAGGGAGAGGGCGAGTTGGGCGAAGAGCAGCCCGTAAGAGGCGCCGATGTCGAAGCGGCGGCCGGCGACGGTGAACGCGAGGTAGCGGCGCCGGGCGGCGAGCGCGTGCAGGGCGGGCGAGAGCCCGAGGGAGCGGTCGGGCGCGGCGAGACGCTGTTCGTCAAGGACGTGGAACAGCTCCGGCTCGAAGACATGCATGCCGAAGAAGCAGAGGTAGAAACCGGCGCGCAGGCCGGGGACGATGAGTTGCTGCTCGGCGGCGGTGGGCGTGGGTTTTTCCAGCACGGCCTCGACGTGGTAGAGCGGCTTGGCGCCGCCGACGAGGCGGCCGCCGACGGCGCCGAATTCCGTGAGCTGGCTCTCGCGCGTCGGCTGGACGGCGGAGACGGAGGCGTTTTCCGCTTCCGCCGTGGCGATGAGCTGGCGGGCGCAACTGGTCGAAGTCTGGGAAACGTGGAGGTGGTCGCCGACGAGATGGAGGAAGGGTTCGTCGCCGACGAAGCTGCGGCCGCAGAGGACGGCGTGGCCGTAGCCGCGGGGCTGGTCCTGCACGATGAAGCGGACGCGGCCGCGGAGATCACCGCAGGCTTCGGCGTAGGCGGTCTCGTCGCCCGGGCAGACCACGACGCCGAACTCCTCGATGCCGGCGCCGGCGGCTTCCTCGAGCACGACCTGCAGGGCGGACTTGGGCTCGCCGTTGCGATCCATCAAGGTCTGCAGCGGCAAGGTGCGCTGGCGGGGATTGGCGGCGGTGACGAGGACTTTGCGGATTCTCATGGGGCGAAGCGGAGATAGAAGGTGCAACGGGAGCGAGAGGGGCGTCGAACCCGAAAGCGATGAGGCGGCGCGGAGGCGGCGCGGGTTGAAGGGTGAAAGGTGAAAGATCGGAAGATGGGACGGAGGGGACGAATGGGACTTAGGGGACGGATAGGCGCGGGGATGAGGGCGGCGGTCTCGTAGGTCCGATCTTTCAACCTGCAACTTTCACCCTTCAACTGCGAGGCCCCGTCCGGGGCCTCGCCCCGATGCCCGCGGCTAATGGCGGGCAGAGGCGTGGCTCACAGGCGGGTGTCGGATTGAGCCGGCGGATTGACCGCGGCGGGATTTTCGCTACGTCTGACCCTCCATGCCGAAGCTTGCCGCCCGCAAAAAACCCGCGCCGCCCCGTGTGCTGCCCGGAATCGTGTACATCACACGGCAGGTGCACTTCAATTCGGCGCACCGGCTGTACAACCCGACGAAGAGCCAAGCTTGGAATGTCGAGCAGTACGGCCTTTGCACGAACCCGCATTGGCACGGGCACAATTACGTCCTCGAAGTGACCGTCCGCGGCCAGCCGCATCCGGAAACCGGCTACATCATGGAGCTGGCTGATCTGAAAGACCTGCTCAACGAGGCCGTGGTGGACAAGTGCGACCACCGGAATCTCAACACCGACGTCGATTTCCTGCGCAACGTGATCCCGTCGACGGAGAATCTCGTGATCGCGTTCTGGCACGAGATCGCGCCGCGGTTGCCCAAGGCGGCGGAGCTTTACCGGATCCGACTTTTCGAAACGCCCCGCAACTACGCGGAATTTTTCGGCCCCGGCGCCGCGGAGGCGTCCGCCCGCTGATTCGTCCGGAACCGACCCGCGGCCCCGGCCGACGGCGTCGGTTTCCCCCGGAGATCGAGGAAGCCCATGAAGAAGAAACCCATGTTTTTGCACCGCACGGCGGGCGGCGTCGAGCCGCTGATCGCGCGCGGGTTCCAGGCGAAGTTCAAGAGCGACGCCGCGTACCGCGAGTCGCTGCCGGACATGATGGAAGCGGTCGACGCGATCGGCGGGGCCAACGTGCCGATCCAGCAGGTCGGTTGCGCGAATTTCCGGTTGCCGCTGAAGTTCAAGGCGAAGGACGGCCGGATTCTCACGCTCGAGACGGCGGTGACGGGGACGGTGTCCCTCGAGGCCAATCTCAAGGGCATCAACATGGGCCGCATCATGCGGACCTTCTACGAGCACGAGGAGAAGGTGTTTTCGCCCGATCTGTTGCGGCGGATTCTCGAGCAGTACCGCCGCAAGATCGTCGCCTTCGAAGCGCGGGTGCGGCTGTCGTTTTCGTATCCGATTTTGCAACCGAGCCTGCGGAGCGGGCTGAAGGGCTGGCAGTATTACAAGGTGACTTTCGAAGGCACGATGGACCGCGAAGGCCGGTTCCGGAAGTTCATCGAATTCGATTTCGTCTATTCGTCGACCTGCCCGTGCAGCGCGGAGCTGGCGGAGCATGCGCGGCGCACGCGCGGGGTGTACGCGACGCCGCATGCGCAGCGCTCGAAGGCGCGCGTGAAGGTCGAGATCGCCGCGGGCCGCACGCTCCCGATCGAGGACCTGCAGCGCCATTGCGCCGAAGGCCTGAAGACCGAGACGCAGGTGATGGTGAAACGCGAAGACGAGCAGGCCTTCGCCGAACTCAACGGCACCTACATCAAGTTTGTCGAGGACGCGGCGCGTCTGCTCTACCGCGAATTGGCGGGCGACAAGCGCATCGCGGATTTCCAAGTCGCGTGCTCGCACCTCGAATCGCTGCATTCGCATGACGCGGTGAGCGTGATCTGCAAGGGCGTGCCCGGCGGGTTGCGGGCGGATTTCACCGATTTCGGTTCGCTGGTGTGCTGAAGCCGGCGGCGTGGCCGCGCAGGCCGCGTTCGCGGCCGGTTGAAAGGTGAAAGGTGAAGGTTGAAAGACCGGAGCGATTGAAAAAAGCCGCGCGAGAACGGTCGCGGCGACGGGGCGTTGCGTTGCGGGGGCGGAGCGTTTCGCTGGCGGGATGAAATCTCCCGTCGTTCTCATCACCGGTGCGTCCCAAGGCGTCGGCGCCGCCCTAGCCGAGGTCTTCGCGCGCGAAATCAAGGGCGTGAAACTCGCGCTGGTGGCGCGGAACGAAAAGAATCTCGCGGCGGTGGCCAAGGCTTGCGGGCGGGCCGGGGCGAAGGCGGAGATTTTCGGCTGCGATGTGGCGGACGAGGCGGCGGTGGCGGCGATGGCCGCGGCGGTGACGAAGCGGTTCGGCCGGGTCGATGTGCTGATCAACAACGCGGGCGTGTTCGCCGGGGCGCCGTTCGCCG
>JACCDS012376234.1_pt1 | contig 13545 bp, 12 predicted proteins | sample 7446441 | NCBI WGS metagenome assembly JACCDS01 (sample SAMN15323445, study PRJNA562643) | freshwater metagenome | isolation source: river surface water | place: USA:Blue River Watershed | collected 2017-08-17 | reverse complement strand
CATCGCGGTGGAAGATGCCCGGTTCCGCCAGCATGTGGGCATCGACCTGTGGGGCATCCTGCGGGCGATCGTGGCTGCGTTGACCGGCGGGCGCCGCCAGGGGGCCTCGACCATCACCCAGCAGGTGGCGCGCAACTTCTACCTGACCCAGGAGCGCACGCTGGAGCGCAAGCTCAAGGAGGCGGCGCTGGCCCTGCGCATCGAGCGCACGCTCAGCAAGGACCGCATCCTCGAGCTGTACATGAACCAGATCTATCTGGGGCAGCGTGCCTACGGCTTTGCCGCGGCGTCCCAGGTGTACTTCGGCAAACCGATGGCGCAGCTGTCCATTGCCGAGACCGCGGTGCTGGCGGGTTTGCCGCAGAACCCGGTCTACGCCAATCCGATCACCAATGTGGATCGTGCGATCCAGCGTCAGCGCATCGTGCTCGTGCGCATGCGTGACACCGGGGTCATCACGGCTGCCCAGTACACCGCGGCCGTGAACGAGAAACTCACGGTGCGCTCGCGTCTGGACGTGGAAGTGCACGCCGAGCATGTGGCGGAAATGGCCCGTCAGGCGGTGTTCGAGCGGTACGGCGACCGGGCCTACACCGAAGGTTTCCGGGTCTATACGTCGTTGGTGGCTGCGGACCAGCAGGTGGCCTGGAACGCAGTGCGCCGCCGTCTGCTGGAGTACGACCGCCGACAGCCGTGGCGTGGCCCGGAGGGTTATGAAACCCTGGCCGATGACGTTCAGGCCGGCAGCGCGCAGGCTGCCGTGGTGCTCAAGGAGTATCGGGACGATGAGGACCTTCGCCTGGGCCTGGTGCTCCAGGCCGGACCTTCGGCGGTGACGGTTCAACTGGCCACCGGGGAACTGGTGCCGCTGGATGCCGCCAGCCGTACTTGGGCCAAGGCCGCGCTCCAGCCCGGCGCCCAGCGGCCGCTGGCGCTGGTGCGCGGGGCGGTCATCCGGGTGCTGCAGACCCGCGGGGGATGGACCCTCACCCAGTGGCCGCAGGTGCAGGGGGCGTTCGTCTCGATGGAGCCCTCCAGCGGACGCATCCGTTCGATGGTCGGCGGCTTCGACTTCACCCGCCAGCAGTTCAACCACGTCACGCAAGCGTGGCGGCAGCCGGGCTCGACACTCAAGCCGTTCCTGTATTCGGCGGCGCTGGAGCGCGCGGTCATGCCGTCCACCCTGATCTACGACGGTCCGATCGACGGGCTCGGCGATTGGACGCCCCAGAACAGCGATGGCCGGTACGACGGGCCCCTCACGCTGCGTCAGGCCCTGGCCCGCTCGAAGAACATGGTGAGCATCCGCCTGACGCAATACGTGGGTGTGCAGGACGCCCGGCAGTGGGTGGGCCGCTTCGGCTTTGACGTGGAGCGCCAGCCCGCCAACCTCACGCTGGCCCTGGGGGCCGGCAGCGCCACGCCGTTGCAAATGGTGTCGGCCTACAGCATGCTGGCCAACGGGGGGTTCCGGGTCACGCCCACGGTGATCGAGCGCATCGTGGACGCCAAGGGCCAGACCGTTTGGCAGGCGCCACCGCCGCCGGCCCTGAGCGAGGACCTTCGGGCGGTGCCGGATCGCAATGTGTTCATCGTCAACACCCTGCTGCAGGAGGTCACGCGCAGCGGGACCGCGGCCAAGGCCCAGGCGATGCTGAAGCGGCCGGACCTGTACGGCAAGACCGGCACGACCAACGACGCCGTCGACGCCTGGTTCGCCGGATTCCAGCCCGGTGTGGCCGCGGTCGCCTGGATCGGTTACGACGAACCTCGCAGTCTGGGGGCCCGCGAATCCGGTGGAGGTCTGGCCCTGCCGCTGTGGATCGACTACATGGGCCGCGCCCTGTCGGGCGTTCCCGTGGCGCACCTGAATCCGCCCGGGGGCTTAACCCAGACCGCCGAGGGGTGGTCGTACGTCGAACTGGCCGGAGGCGCCGCGGTGTATGGCTTGGGCCTGCCGGCGGGGGACGGTTCTGCCCCCGCCGCAGATGCCCCCATGTGGCCTTCGTCGGCATCCCAGGCGCCCGTGACTTACGGGCCGCCGGTGGTCGACCACTGAACTTTTCCACGACCCATGAACGCCGCCCACCTGCCCGACGACCGAGACCTGACGCCCGCGATGCGCCACCTGCTGGAGCGGGCCTATCGGCTGCGCCGGCCCGGTTTTCACGACATGACGCCCGAACTGGCCCGCGCCACCTATCAGGTCGTGGCCGAGACCCTGGACCTGCCGCGGGCCCCCTTGGTGCGTGTCGAGGACCGATCGATCCCGGTGGGGCCGGGTGGAGAGCGGCGCGTGCGTCTGTACGCCAACGGGCCGGACGTCCGGCCGGTGGTGCTGTTTCTCCATGGCGGCGGTTTTGTCGTGGGTGGACTGGAAACGCACGACAGCCTGTGCCGGCAGATCGCCCTGCGCAGTGGCGCGGCAGTGGTGGCTCTGGACTACCGTCTGGCGCCCGAGCACCGGTTTCCGGCGGCGTGGGAGGACACCGTGGGGGCGCTGCAGTGGCTGGCTGGACACGCCGATCAATGGGGTCTGGATCCCACACGGCTGGCGGTCGTGGGAGACAGCGCAGGGGGGACGCTGGCGGCCGGCGCCGCCCTCTGGGCCCGCGACCGGAACCTCCCCGTGAAATTGCAGGGGCTCATCACCCCCGGCACCACGGCGCACGCGGACACGGCGTCCCATCTGCGTTATGCGACGGGTTACCTGCTGGAGCGGGACTCGGTGCAGTGGTTCTTCGATCACTACATCGACTGGGAAGACCGGATCGACTGGCGCTTTGCGCCCTTGCACGTGTCCGACCTGGACGGCGTGGCCCCGGCCTGGGTCGGACTGGCCGAGTGTGATCCGCTGGTGGACGAAGGGGTGGCTTATGCCGATCGCCTGCGCATGGCCGGCGTGCCGGTCGATCTGGAACTGTACCGGGGCGTGACCCACGACTTCATCAAGCTCGGCCGGCAGATCCCCGAGGCCGTGCAGGCCCAAGACCACCTGGCGCAGGCCTTGCGCCAGGCCCTGGAGATCAGCGAGCCGGCCTGAGCAGGCTGCGCACCCTCGGGCGCACCGTGCGTGTGGCCGGGGGCAGGGCCGGCGAACCGGACGTGTCGCCTTCGTGTTCAAAGCCCGTCATGTCCGCCTCCTGAACCGGTGCGGCGTAGTCCGCCCCACGCGGGTCCACGGGCACCTCGATGGGCGAGGTCTGGTAGCGTGGCGGCCAGTCCTTGAGCGTGGCGCGGCGCATCAGCGCCATGCCCTGTGCGGCCGGATAGCTGCGCTCGAAGACGTGGGTGACGAGGGTGCGACCGGTCCGTTCGGTCACGATCACCGTCGACGAGCGCGTCCCGTAGCGGCCGTCGGCGGTGCGCACGAAGGCGGCGGAGAGTTGTCGCTCCAGGTCCAGCCCCACCCCGGTGACCGGCAGGTCCTCGTCCTGGGCCACCGTGCGGGACGTGAGCGCGGCCATGAGGGACTGCGCCAGGGTGTCGGGGCCGGGCGCCGTGTCTTCGTGCTGTGCCAGGGCGTCGGCCAGATCCTGCTTCAGGCGGACCACCTTGGGCCAGGGCTCGTCGAGCCGTCCGTTGGAGACCCCGTGGATGCCTTTTTCCAGCCGCTGGGCATAGCGGGCGCGGTTGGACATCCAGTGGCATTCGCCGCGGCTGAAATCGGCGGCGATGAAGTTGAATCCGTTGTGACCCATGAGGGAGGCGCGGACCCAGAACCTGTCGGGTGGGTGGTCGCCGGTGAGCCAGCGCGTGACCAGCCCGCCGCGCGAGGGGGCATCGGGTTCATGGCGTGCGGGTTCCCGCACGTTGGTGAGCAGGCCCAGGCGGCCGGACAGGCTCAGTCCCAGCCAGGTGCCCCCCGCGCTCAGGTCACGGCCGGACAGCACCTCCGGCCCGTTGGGATCCGGTCGCCACCACCCCAGGCGGGCGGTGGGACGGTCATGGAATTCGTCTCGGTTGGCTGCGATCACCAGCGGAAAGCGTCGGCTGGTGTCGAGCGCGATTGCAGCCAGGCACATCTCGTCTCGATTCTTTCCCCGCCGAGGCGGGGCTGGAAAAGACCGGGATGGTACTCAAGTCGGGGGGGCTTCGTGCGGCAGTGGGTAGGGCAAGGTGCCGAGGGTCAGCTGTGGGCCCTCGGCCGAGCCGGCGTGCAAATCGCCCGCTTCCAGGGCCGCGATCTTGAGTTCGACCAGCGCGGCGTGGGAGCCGTCCGCGGCCTCGCTCGACTGCGCGACGTGTCCGGCGGGTTGGTGAGGCTCCTGGCTCCAGAACACGGGCTCTCCCGCCGAGAGGGCCTGGGGGCTGGTCAAGAGCACGCTGCGCCGCTTGAGCTTGCCCAAGTACTGGCTGCCGGCCACCACCTCCTGGCCCGGGTAGCACCCTTTCTTGAAGTCGACCCCACCCACGAGTTCGTAGTTCAGCATCTGCGGCACAAACGTGCCGGCGGTGGCCGCGCGGACCTGCGCCACGCCGGACGTCACTTCCAGCCAATCCCAGTCTTGCAGGCGCACCGAGGGTTGCGAGGCGAGAAGGGATTCGGCTTCGGCCGACGGTCCGATCCACATCCACCTCGACGGGCCCGCGGCCTGCGGCAGGCGCAGCAACAGGGTGTCGTCGGCGAGGTCGATCTTGCCCCAGGGCGGGAGGTCTGCAGCGCCCGGGTGCACGGCCAGGGCGGCGGCGTCCCCGACCAGTCCCACACAGCGCAGGCGGTCCCGGCCATCTTCAATTTTGACCTGGGCCCGCATCACGAACATGCGCAGGCGCTTGAGCGTGGTTTCCAGCACGTCGGCCTGGCATACCAACACCACACGGCGGTCTGGGCACCTGGCGTAGATGAAGCTGGCCAGCATCCGGCCCTTGGCGTCGCAGTAGGCCGCCAGCCGTGCCTGTGAGGCGCCGAGCCGCGAGACGTCGTTGCTGAGCTGTCCGTGCAGGAAGCTGGTGGCGTCTTCACCACCGGCCACCAAGGGAGCACGGTCTGCGAGGAGGCAGGCACCGCCGAGGGGAGCGTCGATTGCTTGGGTCATGGACTCATTATCATGACTGCCGTTGCCGTCGTGGCGTGCTCGGGTATCCCATCTTGGCGTTCAGAAAGCCTGGTTCCTTTCGCTTCAATCCTTTTGTGGCCTCGCGCGGGCGGGTGTGGGTGCGCCTGGTGGCGGTCCTGCTGGTGTCCGCGTTGGCCCTCGGGGGGCTGGTGGGAGCCTGGTTGTGGCGGCCCTTGACGTGGGCCTCGACGCCTCTGGAGGTGGAAATCGAGGCGGGACGCACCCCCCGCCAAATTGCACAGGCGCTGGTGGATGCGGGGGTCCAGACGTCGCCCGCCTGGCTCTACCAGTGGTTTCGCTGGTCTGGCAAGTCCGCGCGCATCCGGGCCGGCAGTTATGAGCTGAGCGGATCGCTCACGCCGATCCAGTTGCTCGACAAGCTCGTGTCGGGGGATGAGACCCTGGCCCGGGTCCGGTTCATCGAGGGTTGGAACTTTCGACAGTTGAGGCAGGCCCTGGCGTCGGCTCCGGGCCTGAAGTCCGAAACCGCCGATCTGGACGAGGTGGCCCTCATGGCCCGCATCGGATCCCCGGGCCTGCCCGCCGAAGGGCAGTTTTTCCCCGACACCTACACCTACGCCCGGGGGAGCAGCGATCTGGCGGTGTTGCGACGGGCCCATCAGGCCATGAAACGCCACCTGGAGCTTGCTTGGTCGTTGCCCCGTGAGGACGGCATGCCCTTGCAATCCGCGCAGGACCTGCTGGTGCTGGCCTCCATCGTCGAGAAGGAAACCGGCCGACCGGAGGACCGGGCCAAGATCGCGCGGGTGTTTCTCAACCGCTTGCGCATCGGCATGCCGCTGCAGACGGATCCGACCGTCATCTATGGCCTCGGGGCGGCATTTGACGGCAATCTGCGCCGGGCCCACCTGCAGACCGATGGCCCGTTCAACACCTACACCCGGCGGGGACTGCCGCCCACCCCCATCGCCCTGCCCGGCCGGGCGGCACTGGACGCCGTGGTGCGGGCCGAGCCCGGTCGGGCCCTTTACTTTGTGGCGCGGGGCGATGGCACGAGCGAGTTCAGCGACACGCTGGACGCCCACAACCGCGCTGTGCAGCGTTATCAGCTCCAGCGTTCGAGGAAGACACCATGACCCAGACACGGCTGCAGGGCCGATTCGTGACCGTGGAGGGCATTGACGGAGCGGGCAAGACCACCCACGTCGAGAACTTGGCCCGGCGTTGGACTGAGCGCGGACTGGAGGTCGTTCGCACGCGGGAGCCCGGCGGCACGCCGCTGGCCGAATCGCTGCGCGAGCTGATGCTGCACCAGCCCATGGACGGCCTGACCGAGGCCCTGATCGTTTTTGCGGCGCGCCGGGATCACCTCCAGCGCGTGATCGAGCCGGCGTTGGCCCGGGGGGCGTTGGTCTTGTGCGACCGCTTCACGGATGCCACCTTTGCCTATCAGGGCGCGGGTCGGGGCCACGACCTCGGGGTGCTGGCCCAACTGGAATCGTGGGTGCAGGAAGGCCGCCAGCCCGATCTCACCCTGTGGTTCGACCTGCCACCGGCCGTCGCGGCGGCGCGCCGGGCAGCGGTGCGGGCGCCCGATCGTTTTGAATCGCAGGATCTGGCGTTTTTCTCGGCGGTGCGTTCGGGCTATGCCCGACGCTGTGAAGCCGACCCGCAGCGGTTTCTTCGGCTCGACGCCGCCGGTACACCGGACGACGTCGCGCGGCAGATCGAACTCGGCCTGGAGCGTCTGGGATGGTGACACGCGCCCGCAGCGCCACGGGGGCGGTGACGCCCAGCGTCGGCCTGACCGCCCGACCCCTGCCTTGGTTGGTCGATCCCCTGCGCCGTGCCCTGACCCACACCCGGGGCCATGCACTGTTGCTGCGGGGCCCGCAGGGGGTGGGGCAGCTTTCCATGGCGTTTTCGTTGGCTCAGGCGTGGCTGTGCGAATCTCCTGCCGAGACGCGCCCGGACGGCCTGGCCTGCGGGGCCTGTCCGGCGTGTCACCTGGTGGAGGAACGCACCCATCCGGACCTGCGTGTCATCGTGCCCGAGGCCCTGCGCGTCGAGGTGGGGCTGGACGCCGAGGAAAGCCCCTCCGGTGAAGACGGCAAGCGCAAGCCCAGCAAGGAGATCCGCGTCGAGCAGGTCCGCACCGCGCTGGAGTTCGCGGCGCTCACGGCGTCGCGCGGTGGCATGAAAGTGATGGTGATCCACCCCGCCGAGACGCTCAATGCGGTGGCGGCCAACGCCTTGCTCAAGACGCTGGAGGAGCCGCCTGGCGACATGCGTTTTGTCCTCAGCTGCGGCGCGGCGGATCAGCTGTTGCCGACCATCCGCAGCCGCTGCCAGGATCTGACCCTGAGCGCTCCCGAGCCGGCGCAGGCCTTGGCCTGGTTGAGTGCCCAAGGGGTCGGTGAAGCGAGTGCCTTGCTCGACGCAAGCGGGCGTCAGCCCGTGCACGCCCTGTCCCTGGCGGCCCTCGGGCTGGACGGTGCCGTGTGGAAGGCCTTTCCGGGGGTCGTGACCGGCCAGCCCCTGCCGGTGGCGAATGCCTGGACCGTGCCACTGCTGGTCGATGCCTTGCTCAAGCTTTGCCACGACTCGCTGTGCGTGAGCGTGGGGGCTCCGCCAAGGTATTTCACCGAGGGTTCGGTGCCGACCGCACCCGTGGAAAGGCTCACGGCCTGGGCGGCCGAGCTGCGCAAGGCCAGCGCCCGAGCCGATCATCCCTGGAACCTGGGCCTGGCCGTCGAAGCGCACCTGCAGCGTGCACGAGACGTCTTTGCCTCTGCGGAGGGCGGGCCATCCCGGCGCGCTCCAGTGCGCACCGGTGGCGGCCGATAAACTCCTCGTCCTTGCGACGTCCCTGCGGGATTCCACGCCATGAACGATACCGTCGCTCCTCGTCCAGCCTCCACCGTGGCCGCCGTGCCGGCACGGCCCAGCGTCATCCAGCTCGTGTTCCGCGAGAAGGGGGCGCTGTACGCAGCGTACGTGCCGCTGTTCGCGGAAGGGGGGCTGTTTGTGCCCACCCAGCGCGAGTACCGCATCGGCGACGATGTGTACCTGCTGCTGACCCTGCCGGATGACCCCCAGCGGTATCCGGTGGCGGGCAAGGTGGCCTGGATCACCCCCGCCAACGCTTCGGGCGGGCGCACCCAGGGCGTGGGCGTGCGTTTCCCGAGCGAGGAAAAGTCCCGGGCCTTGAGGGTGCGCATCGAGGACCTGCTGGGCACGGCGCTGCAGTCGACCAAGCCCACGCAGACCCTCTGATCCCATGTACTTCGACACCCACTGCCACCTCAATTTCCCAGAACTCCGCGCACGCATCGACGACATCTTGTCGGATATGGCCCGTGCCCAGGTCACGCGGGCCGTCTGCATCGGCACGACGATCGAGGAATTTCCCGACGTCCTGGCGCTGGCCCATGCCCACGACCACCTGTGGGCCACCGTGGGGGTGCACCCCGACCAGGAGGACGGCCTCGAGCCGACCGAGGAGGACCTGGTCAGGCTGGGGCAGGATGCTCGGGTGGTGGCCGTTGGGGAGACCGGGCTGGACTACTACCGGCTCAACGGTCGCAGCCTGGAAGACATGGAGTGGCAGCGCGAGCGGCTGCGCACGCATGTGCGTGCGGCCCGCCGGCTGCGCAAGCCGTTGGTGATCCACACGCGCAGTTCGGCCGCCGACACGCTCGCGGTGTTGCGCGAGGAGGGCGCGCAGGAGGTTGGTGGGGTTTTCCACTGCTTCACGGAAACCCGGGAAGTGGCGCAGGCGGCGCTGGATCTCGGCTTCCATGTGTCGTTTTCCGGCATCCTCACCTTCAAGAACGCGGCGGATCTGCGCGACGTGGCGGCCATGGTGCCCCTGGACCGTTGCCTGATCGAGACCGACAGCCCCTATCTGGCGCCCGCACCGCACCGGGGCAAGACCAACACACCGGCCCTGGTGCCGTTGGTGGCGGCCGAATTGGCCCGGATCAAGGGTGTGGACGTGGAAGAGGTGGCGCGCATCACCACCGACAACGGGTTGAGGCTGTTCGGCCTGGCGAGTGCTTGAGGTCCGGAATCGGAAAAGCGTGTCGGGTTTTTTCTGACACGGTTTTTCGTGTTTGGGCGACTTCAACCCACCGCCTCGCTTGCCTACAGTGTGTCCATTCAGAAACGATACACCTGCAGGAGCCACCCCATGATCTCGAAGTCCGCTGCCAATCCCTTCCTTCTCATGATGAATCCCGAAGCCGTGCTGCGCGCGGTGGAGTCGTCCGAGCGGTTGCGTGCGCTCGATCGGCACGTGTGCCGTCCGTTGGACAAACCCATGCTGGGCGGGCGTTCTTCAGAGAGCCTGGAGGCCGACGAAGCGCCCGTGCGGTCGGACGGGGGGGAGCGGTTCAGCCGACCGACCGGCTTCCAAGGCCTGGCCTGACGGGCCGAGTCCCTCAGGCGGCCATCGACGTCTGGGGCCGAGCGGGCTCGCGGGCCTGTCCGTCGGCTTCGGGGGCCATGACCACGCTGACTTCCACCGGAGGTGTGGCGGCCGCTTCTTCTGCGGCCTGGGCTTCCCGGGCCTCCCGGGCTTCAGCCAGGCGCTTCTGGCGTTCGCGCCACATCCGCGTGGCGTTGTGCAACGCCCCGCCGAGCAGCCCGGGGTGGTGAACCGCCACGTCGCGCACCCTCGTCAGGTGGGGTTTCCACAGGTGCGACCAGGGCGGGTGGGTGACAAAGCTCAGACGGTCGATTGACGGATCTGCGCACACCGATTCGAGGGTGTGCTGCATGATCAGGTTGCCGGGGGCGATGTGCGCGTGGTCGGCGTTGTAGCCGATCTTGAGCAGGTTCAGCTGGCGGTCGCTGATCAGGCCGAACTGGGCGGCGATGGTCTTGCCATCCAACGTCAGCAGGTTGATGCGACACAGGCCAAGGCGACCGAACTCCTGGACCAGGCTGCGGTAAAAGCTCACGAGCTGTTGGTCGTGGGCGATGTCTGTGCCGGCCTGGGTCTTCCAGCCGCTGCCTTCCACCGCCAGGAACTCGCCCAGGGCCCATTCCAGTCGGGAGGCACACGTGACCACTTCGTAGTGCACCTGACCGAGACCGTCGGCACGTCGGGCCAGTCGTTTCACGTTTTGCTTGAAGGATTTGGACACGGCCTTCAGGCAGGTGTCCAGGCCCTGGCTGCAGTCCATCCAGGCGGTGAAGGGGCGCTCGGCCTCAAGCGCCCGTGTGGTGGGCTGTGCCTGCAGGCTGCGCTCCAGGCAGGAGCCGTCGATCACGCGAGACAGTCGCAGCGTGGTCCAGCGCGGGCTGCGGCTGCTGTGCAGCCAGGCGGTGAGGGCTGGCCAGAATTCAAGGTCGTCCGGCGCGGCCACGACGTCGGCGAGGATCATGTGCGGACCGCTGACCAGCCGGTAAGTGGGCAGCAATGCGTTCTTGGTGCCCCCCACCCGTTCGATCGGCAGGACGCCGCGCAGGGTGGTGCCGTGCCGTGCGGCAACAAACAGCATGTGATCCGGCTGGGTGCTCAGCCCGCGCAGGTAGCTGTGGAACCAGGCCGGGTGCTGGAGGTAGGTCCAGCGCCCGGGGCCTTGGACCAGAGCGCTCCAGTCGTTGCGCAATTCATCCAGGCCCGTCAGGCCCCGGTGCACGGTAAAGGTCCAGTCTCGGAAAGCGGTGGGGTTCATCTGCTCTATCACGCTTGAACTGCAGGCGTCGGGTTTCCGATTGTGGTCACGGGGGCGGGGCTCAGCCACGTCCCCGTTGTGTCAGTCGGGACAGTGCGTGCCAGATTACGCACTTGATGGACGACTGAACAGACCCGGAGTTGGTGCCCTGCAAGGGGTGGCAGGTGTAGATCCGGTTGGCAAAGTCGGTCTTGACCTTGGTCGTGCCGGGCCACATGTAGATGTGTTGCAGTCGGTCCACACCGATGGCGTGCATGGCCTTCTCGTACATCAACACCCGGCCCGGGGAGAACTTGCCGTAATCGGGGTCGAAGGCGGTGAGCTGGAAGAACAGGGTGTCGCCCCAGGCGAAGCACAGGGCGAAGGCCTTGAGCCGGTCCCCTTCCGAGATGAGGAAGTAGCGGGTGATGCCCCGCTCCTGGGCTTCCTGCAGCAAGGCCAGGTAGGCGTTGCGTTCGCCGGAAAGCTCGAAGATCGAGTGCCGGCTCTGCCCCTTGCCTTCATGAGCGGCCTGGCGCTGGACGTGGATGTCGATGAGTTGTTCCAGCTCCTGCCCGCTCAGGGCTGGCTTGACCTCGATGCGTGCACCGTGTCGTTCGAGTTGGCGCAGGCTGGCGCGCACCGAGGCGAACGTCGACTTCTTGAGCGAAGCCTGGAACGCCTCGACGTTGTCGGGCAGGTCCAGGATGTAGCCGGGCATGTCCTCCGCGGGACCGAGCCCCAGGCCGAGCGCCTGGCCCAGGGCCACGCGACCGGGGGCGTGCTCCGAGAGATAGCCCAGGTCGATGTGGTCGATTTCGCGTGGCTGGCTGGTGCGGATGTGTCGAGCGAACGCTTCGGCACAAGCCGGGGCATCGGACGGGTCCTGCACCAGCAGACTCCCTTCGAGGCGCAGCGAGCCGGTGATGCCGCCCCAGCAGAACAGGCGACGCACCTTGGCCCGGCTCCACCCCTTGCGGTCGATGGCCCAGGGGGCCAGGCCCACCAGTTCGTCGTTCCGCCAAGCCAGCAGGAAGTACAGGGATTGCGAGGGCCGCAGGTACACCGTTGACAGGTGGCGCACCCACATCGGGGTACAAAAAAGGCCAAAACCTCCGGGGCATCGCTCCAGAAAGCGTTCGTAGGCGGGGCCCAGGGCTTCCAGCTGGGCCAGCGAGCGGACGGTGGAGATTCGCAGGGCGGTGGAGGTCATGCGGCGGTGCTCAGAGGCGGGCCCAGGCCGGACGCTCGTAGAGCGCGCGCAGCGGGGTGCGTTGCAGAATCTGATGGATGAGCACGGCCCCGAGAATGGAGCCGATCCAGACCACCGTGGCGGCCATGTGCAGGCTCATCTGCGGTGTCGCGGGCGATCGCACCCAGTCGACCAGCGCCACCATGATGAGGTAGAAGCCCAGGTAGACCACGATGGAGTTCTGGCCCAGGCGGTTGAGCCAGCGCATGGACGGCCAGCGGCTGAGCAGTGCCGACAACATCACCAGTGCGCTCACCCCCAGGAATCCCAGCACGAGGAGGGCCCACAGGTGGTTGGCTGCACCGAGCTTGATGACCACCGCGTTGAAGACCGCCCACACGGCGATCAGGACCGAGGCCAGGCGGGGGTGTTCCAGCGTCCAGTCGGCCAACTGGAAAAATCGCTCCGAGAACTTGTGCCCGGCGTAGAAGAAGACGAAATACTCGCCGAACCAGTCCAGCGGATAGATGCCGGTGTGGAACGGGAACATCATCATCAGGGCGGAGACCGGCAGCACGATCTTCCAAGACACGTGGCGCAGCAGACGGGTCACGACGAAGTAGACCGCCAGCATCATCAGGAACCACAGCATCGCCACGGGCTTGTACAGGCCGAAGGCCAGTTCCCGCAGTGCCATGCCCACGTCGTGTGGCCACGACCCCTTGAGCAGCCAAAGCCCCGGGATGATGATCAGGGTCCACAGCACCAGGAAGTACGCGTAGTGCACGACCTTGGTGTCGAGATAGCTCTTCCAGGGGCGGTCGATCACCCGCGACAGAAACAGGCCCGAGATCAGAAAGAAGTCGGGCATGCGAAAGGGTTTGGCAAAGGCCACGAAATAGCCGAGCCACCCGGCCTGGGTGTCCATGGTCCGGTGCACCCATAGGGCCACGACGGCCGCGATGCACAGACCCTTGGCGAAATCCACCCAATCGTAGCGGGACGCACGGGCAGCAGAGGAGATGGCGTGGTTCATGGCGAGGTACAGCAGGCGGCACGAGCCGGCATCTTGGCGAAGGCTGTAGATGTAACAGCGGGTGCGGAGGTAAACAAGTGTGTACCGCCTCATCCAAGGGGGTGAGGGTGCACAGTATTCACGTTGTGAGCCCGCGAATCGTGTGGTGCAGGCTCATCGTCGGAGCCCACGGAGCGGTGTCGCGGCCGGCGACGGGCCGATGGTCATGAAACGCCTCTACACTGCGCGGTTTCTTTCATCCCGTCCACGATCCGGCTGGAGTTTCCGTGATGCAGCGTTTTCATTTCCCCATCGTCATCATCGACGAGGACTACCGTTCCGACAACACATCCGGTCTGGGGATCCGCGCGCTGGCCGAAGCCATCGAGAAGGAAGGGTTTGAGGTGCTGGGGGTCACCAGCTACGGCGACCTGAGCCAGTTTGCGCAGCAGCAAAGCCGTGCGGGGGCCTTCATCCTGTCGATCGACGACGAGGAGTTCACGCCCGGCCCCGAGCTTGACCCGGCGGTGCTGAACCTGCGCAACTTCATCGACGAGGTGCGGCGCAAGAACTCGGACGTGCCGATCTACATCTACGGCGAGACCAAGACCAGCCGGCATCTGCCCAACGACATCCTGCGTGAGCTGCACGGCT
>JACCDS011086149.1_pt1 | contig 13562 bp, 9 predicted proteins | sample 7446441 | NCBI WGS metagenome assembly JACCDS01 (sample SAMN15323445, study PRJNA562643) | freshwater metagenome | isolation source: river surface water | place: USA:Blue River Watershed | collected 2017-08-17 | reverse complement strand
CGTGGGTGCAGTGGTGATCAGATCGAGATCGTACTCGCGTTCCAGACGCTCCTGAATGATTTCCATGTGCAACATGCCGAGGAAACCAACACGGAACCCAAAGCCCAGCGCATCCGAACTTTCCGGTTCGTAAAACAGTGAGGCATCGTTCAGGGTCAGCTTGGCCAGCGCTTCACGGAAATCTTCGAAGTCGTCAGAGCTGATGGGGAACATACCCGCATAGACTTGCGGCTTAATTTTTTGGAAACCATCCAGCGCTTTCACTTCCGGTGTTTGCGCGTGGGTGATGGTATCGCCCACTGGCGCGCCGTGAATGTCTTTAATACCGGCCACCACAAAGCCTACTTCACCGGCCTTAAGTTCTTTTAATTGGGTGGGCTTGGGGCTGAATACGCCCACGCCATCCACAATTTGTGCTTTACCGATGGTTTTGGTGATGATTTTGTCTTTCAGGCGCAAGGTACCCTGCTTTACTCGCACCAGCGAGACAACACCCAGATAGTTATCGAACCAGGAGTCGATAATCAGCGCTTGCAAGGGGGCATCCACATCGCCGACGGGTGCTGGAACCAAGCGCACCAATTCTTCCAGGACATCTTCCATGCCCAAGCCGGATTTGGCCGAACAGCGCACAGCTTCCGTGGCATCGATACCAATAATGTCTTCAATTTCCTGCGCAACGCGATCAGGTTCCGCTTGCGGCAAGTCCATCTTGTTCAGTACTGGAATCACTTCCAGCCCTTGTTCGATGGCGGTGTAACAGTTGGCAACTGACTGGGCCTCTACACCTTGAGCCGCATCCACCACCAGCAGAGCACCTTCACAGGCGGCCAGCGAGCGGGATACTTCATAGGTGAAGTCCACGTGACCGGGGGTATCAATAAAGTTGAGCTGATAGGTTTTGCCATCGCGTGCTTTGTAATAGAGCGTCACGCTATGGGCTTTAATAGTGATACCGCGCTCGCGCTCCAGATCCATGGAATCAAGCACTTGCGCTTCCATTTCACGGTCACTCAGGCCGCCGCACATCTGGATAAAGCGGTCGGCGATGGTGGATTTACCGTGGTCAATGTGGGCGATGATGGAAAAGTTACGGATATGGCTCAGGTCAGTCACAGGCGCTTAACTACTTTAAGATGATGGAAAAAATGAACCCCAACCAAGTTGGGGCATGAAAAGAATGGGCGGCATTCTAGCCTATTTGCGGGGTGGGTGCTATGCAGCCAACAGGCTGCCCGAGACTTGAGTCAACCGGCCGTCGGGCGCACTCATCAGCCCGACGGCAGTTGCCAAACTCACGCGTTTTACTTGATGACAATCGACCGGAATACAGGACGATTTTGACGATAGAAACGAATAGCCTGGGGCTCGTTTTTGGGCAGGCCTTTGACAATTTTGGCGTAATCATCCGGCGATTTAATATCGCTGAATGCGAGTTGGGTGATGATATCGCCTGGTTGTATCCCTGCTTCTGCTGCCGGACTGCCCGGTTTAACTTGCTGCACCACAACACCGGCCTCAGCGCCGCCGCGCTGACTGCGCTCCAAAGGCGTAATAATGAGCCCTAAACTATCCACGGTGTTTTGCGCAGGCGCCGACGCCGGGCGACTTGCGGCCTCTTGGGGAGATACAGGCAAGATTCCCACAGTGACATTCAGGGACTGCTGTTTGCCTTTGCGCATAATCACCACAGGCACCTTGGATTTTGGTGCAGTGCGCCCTACCAGATAAGGCAGGTCACTGGACGTATTCACGGCGTGGTCATTGAATTTAATGATCAGGTCACCCGCTTTTAAGCCTGATTTGGCTGCTGGACCATCAGCATCCAATTCGCTGATCAGCGCCCCCATGGGTTTATCCACCCCCAATGAACTGGCCAGGTTTTTGTCGACATCCTGAATCATCACGCCCAACCAGCCGCGATCTACGCGACCTTTATCTTTTAATTGCGCAACCACATCGACGGCCAATGAGGACGGAATTGCGAAAGACAGCCCAACAGAACCACCACTGGGTGAGTAGATTTGGGAATTAATACCCACTACTTCGCCATCCATATTGAACAGCGGACCACCGGAGTTACCAGGGTTGATGGCGACATCCGTCTGGATAAACGGTACATAATTGCTTTCGCTGTGTGCCGAGGGAATGCTGCGACCAATAGCACTGACAATACCGGCGCTGGCGGAATAATCCAGCCCGAACGGCGAACCAATCGCCACAACCCATTGCCCCACTTTCAAGGTTTCATCCTTCGCCAGGATCAGTGTTGGGAGATTCTTGGCGTCGATTTTCAACAGCGCCAAATCCGAGCGCTCATCGCTGCCCACCAGGGTGGCGCTGTACTCACGCTGATCATTCAGAATGACGGTAATGCTGTCCATTTTGTCGACCACATGGTCGTTCGTCAGTACATAACCATCGGCTGAAATAATAAAACCTGATCCCAAAGAGCCGCGATCACGCGGTGCCTGACGGCGCTCTAACAACTCACGAAAAATATCCGGCAGGCCCTGCATATCTTGCGGCAAACTGCGCTGCGGTTCCGCCGCACTGCCTTTGGACACGGCGGTAATTTTCACCACTGCCGGTGAATGCTGCTCAATCAATTGGGTGAAATCCGGCAATTCCGCGGCCTGACTCACCAGCGAATAAACACTGATACTCACGATTGCAATAACGGTTTTGATACCGGACGCCCACTTGGCAGTCAATGTGTGCATGAATGGCTCCTTAGATGAAATGAATTCAGGTCGCAAAGACACTGGCTCGCACATTGAGACTGATGACAGATAAAAAGATTCCAACCCGATCCTGAAAACCGGGTTAAGAATAATCTGGGAATTGTGGTTAAAAAATGCAAGTCCACGCAGGCGTCAGCTGCGCAAAAAATTACAGGCTAGGCTGTTTGCCACTATTGAGGTTTTGTTTTTCCACTAACTGTTCAAGTTGACTGGTAGTTACCGACGATGCCTCAGCGGCGGCTTGTTTTTCCGCCTCTGCTGCCGCTTTGGCTGCCTGTTCGGCAGCCGCTTTCTGCTCCGCCGCTTTTACTGCCGCAACACGGCGTTCCATTTCTTTGCGGGATGCTTCATTTTCAAGGCGCAAGGTAATGCGGCGATTTTTTGCCTGACCGGCAGCGTTTTTGTTGTCGGCGATGGGAAACTTATCGCCATGCCAGCGCGTTGTAATAAAAGTGGCAGGCAGGCCTTTTTCAATCAAATAATCAGCGACTAATTCCGCCTGCTGCTGCGATAAGCGATCGGCGTCCTCTGGGGTTTCGTGTTTATCGCTGTGCGCATCCACCAAAATACCCAGCACTTTGTTGTCCGCCTTGGTGTAGCGAACAATTTTATCCAACTGCGCCTTGGCGGCTGAACTCAATACGTCGGCACCACTCGCATAATTGATCAAGGTGCGCGATAACTGATCAAACGTATAAGGAATCAAATTGGCAACGCAGCGTTTATAGGTGGCATAACTCGCGGCAAAATTGCGCGCATCCACTATTACCCGCAGATTGCTGCCCTCATTCGCACTGGCGCTGCTGAACACGACATTGGTGCCGCCCTCCAATGACTCCGCCAGGGTTTTAAGTTGTGCGGCATTTAAACGCAACCCAGTGGTCTCGGATAAGGTCATCAAACTCTGGGGGGCAAGATCGCTACGCCATAAGGGCGGTACAGCTTCCAGCTTCACACTGCCAGCAGGGAAGGCTTTTTTAGCGCCGCGAAATTCAAAAAAACCGGCTGAACCTGCGTTTTGACCAAAATACGCGGTGCCAAATGCGGGAATCTCATGGGTCAAGCTGCACGCAAAAGCACCGGACTGGGCGCTCCACTTGGCATCAGTAAACCCGGAGGCATATGTCTGCGCCTGAACGCTAAACGCCATCGACAGAGGAATCATGGCGAGACAGGATAAAATCGCGGGTTTGGACAACAAAAACATGCAAATGAAGCTCAGTTGAAGAGACGATCTCTGGAGTATAGCCACCTGCTGCCGGATTGCCGACCAGAATTAAGGCTGCGGATGCATGCCATTTTTGGTAGCATGCCGCGACTTTTCTGATGCTTATTGCTTACCGCTAGGGAATCACCACTCATGACCCAAACACTGACGCTCACCCGCCCCGACGACTGGCATATTCACCTGCGCGACGGCGCGGCCCTTAGCCGCACCGTAGGCGATGCCGCCGGGCAGTTTGCACGGGCGATAGTTATGCCCAACCTGGTGCCGCCAGTGATGAATGCCGAACAAGCGCTGGACTACAAAGCGCGCATTTTGGCTGCGCGCCCCGCTGGCAGCCAGTTTGAGCCACTGATGGTGCTCTACCTCACCGACAACACCGACCCCGCTGAAATTGCCCGCGCCAAAGCCGCCGGGGTAAAAGCCTGCAAACTCTACCCGGCCGGTGCCACTACCAATTCAGCCTCAGGCGTAACCGACCTGAACAAGATCTACCCGGTACTGGAGGCGATGCAAAAAGAAGGCATGCACTTCTTATTGCACGGTGAAGTCACTGACAGTGCCATTGACATTTTTGATCGCGAAAAAGTGTTTCTGGATCGCACCTTCAGCCAGGTAGTACGGGATTTTCCAGCACTGAGGATGGTACTGGAGCACATCACCACTGCTGACGCCGCCGAATTTGTCGCCGCCGCACCAGCCAATGTAGCCGCGACCATTACAGCCCATCACCTGCTGTACAACCGCAACCACATGCTTGCGGGAGGTATTCGCCCTCATTATTACTGCCTGCCCATTTTGAAGCGTGGCACACACCAGCAAGCGCTGATCAAAGCCGCCACCAGCGGTAGCCCCAAATTCTTCCTGGGTACAGATTCAGCCCCGCACGCCAAGGACAAAAAAGAAGCTGCCTGCGGCTGTGCCGGTAGCTATACCGCTTTTGCCGCCATTGAACTCTATGCCGAAGCATTTGAAGACGCAGGAGCACTCAACAAGCTGGAAGGTTTCGCCAGCCATTTTGGCCCTGACTTTTACCAATTGCCGCGCAATACCGACACCATCACACTGGTGAAACAAGACTGGCAAGTGCCGGACAGCCTGATATTGGGCGATCAACCGCTGGTGCCATTGCGCGCCGGTGAAACCCTGCGCTGGAAGCTCCAATCCAGCACGACTAACAGCCAGTTGCATACGGCTTAAGGCGATACCGTGAATCCACCTGAAAACTCTCGCGATCCCGACTCTCCACTGGCACAGCGCTTTCGCGGCTTTTTGCCCGTGATTGTGGATGTGGAAACCGGCGGCTTTAACGCCCAGACCGATGCCCTGCTGGAAATTGCTGCCGTGACTATCCGCATGGATCAGGATGGTTTTTTACATCGCCACGAAACCTTTTCCTTCCATGTTGAGCCATTTGAAGGCGCCAACATTGAACAGGCCGCGCTGGACTTCACCGGCATTGATCTGGATAGCCCCGACCGCATGGCAGAGCCGGAATTGATGGTGATGACTGATTTGCTGGCCGCCGTGCGCCGTGCCGTGAAAGAAAACGGCTGCACGCGCGCCGTGATTGTCGGCCATAACGCCCACTTTGATTTGAATTTTGTCAACGCTGCAGTGGATCGCTGCCATATCAAGCGCAGCCCCTTTCACCCTTTCTCGGTATTCGATACCGCCACCCTGGCCGGACTTGCCTTTGGGCAAACGGTGCTGGCAAAAGCCTGCAAGGTTGCCGGACTTGAATTCAGCAATAGCGCCGCGCATTCAGCTGCCTACGACGCCGAAAAAACAGCCGACCTGTTTTGCCTGATAGTGAATCGCTGGAAGGAACTGGGCGGCTGGAATGCCCTGTTAGATGAAGAGGACGAGTAATTAATACCTCGCTGGATAAGCATTGCAGGTAAAGAAAGCAAAAGACATAAGGCTCACCTGATCGTGGTGAGCCAATATCGCGTAATGAGCCAAACTGTTTTCATTCACGCCGGACACCTGCCTATGAGCAAACACAATCCCCTCCTGCCCCACACCTATTCTCGTCACCTCATCGTCACTGCACTGATCGCCCTGGGCGCAGGCACAGTGAGCGCAGCAGAGCCGCCAACCGCAGCGGCCTCCGTTGGCCCCCAGGAATTGATCCAGACATTTGAAGCCGTTGCTGGCGTACACAAGGGGATGCGACGCGGTCACGCCAAAGGCTATTGTGCAAAAGGCTTATTTACCGGCACAGATGGCGCCAACCAATATTCCAGATCACCGATTTTTAATGGGACACCGCACCCGGTAACAATGCGTTTCTCTCTGGGAGGCGGCAACCCGGCAGCCAGTGATGCCGCGCGCGGGCCACGAGGTATGGCTTTGCAAATCAAATTACCCGATGGCCAGATGCACAACATGGCTATGCTCAGCACCCCCATGTTCCCCGCTAAAAACCCAACGGTTTTTAATGGCTTACTGCAAACCTTTATTCCCGACCCTAAAACCGGCAAACCCGACCCAGCCAAGACAGCCGCTTACCGGGCAGAACACCCGGACACACAAGCCCAACCCGCATGGCTTGCAAGCCACAATCCCTCCTGGAGTTATGGTTCAACACGCTATTTCGGGATACATACCTTCTTTTTCACAGGAAGCGATGGCAAGCGTCACAAGGTGCGCTGGCAATTTAACCCCACTGCGGGTGAAAAATTGCTAAGCGATGAGGAATTGGCCAACGCCGGTAGCGACTTTTTGATCGACCACCTGCGCGAACAACTGGCAAAAGGGCCTGTCCGCTGGGATATGGTGATCAGCCTTGGCGAAGCAAATGACAGCGAGATAGACCCGTCGCAAACCTGGCCGGACAACCGCCCCACAGTCACCCTGGCCACGTTGAGCCTAAGCGCCGCCGATGCCACGGATAAGGATTGTGAAGCGGTGAATTTTGACCCCAACCGGGTGACCCCGGGGGTAGAACCAAGCGCAGATCCTGTGCTGCAAATGCGCTCGGCCGCCTATGCTATTTCCTTCGGCAAACGCCTAAGCGGCCAGTAACCGAACGGCCTGATCAAGCGCCCAGCAATATCTCCGGCACATGCCCCGGCGCCAGTGATTGTTTGATCGCTGGCGCTATGACTTCCGCGGCACCCTTGGCGATCAATTTACCGTCCTGATTGTGCGCCTCGCAATCCAGCGTCACCAACTTCACCCGCTCTTTGATCTCTGCCACTGTGAGAGTGACCGTCACCGTATCGCCAATTTTTACCGGATGTTTAAAACTCAGGCTCTGGCCGCGATAGACCGAACCAGGGCCAGGCAGGCGCGTGGCAATTGCCGCAGACACCAGTGCACCCGTCCACATACCATGGCCAATGGGCTCGCCAAATACGGTGGTAGCGGCATAGTCTTTATCCAGATGTACCGGGTTTACATCGCCAGAACAGGCGGCGAAAAGAATCACATCGCGCTCGGTCAGGGTTTTACTGTAGGTCGCTGTTTGACCCAGCGCGATTTCATTAATTGGGTAGTTTTCAAGCAAATTCATAGCCTTATCCACTGAGCTGTGTAAAAAAGGCGTACAGTTTAATCCATATCAACTTTATTTAACCGCTATCACCTGCAGCAAGCGGCTTTCGCGCTGTAAAAACACCAACGGGGTTGTTATGCTAGCTTCCAGCGAAAATAACAACCTAACTTTTTAGGGAACCAGTAGGAGCCTGTATGTCAAAGTCACAAAAGCTGTTTGTTGTTGTTGACCCCAACGACACCCACCACATAGCACTTGAGCGCGCGATTATCGTTTCATCCTTGATGCAAGGCATCAAACCCAAGGTTCACGCCTTTGTCGCGGTTGATGGCGATGCGGTAGACACTCGCTCTATTAACGACAATTTGTTCCGCGACCTGACCTGGTTTGAGCAAAATATTAAAAGCCCACTGGCCAATGCCGGTATCGAATACACTCTGGAAGTATCCTGGTCGAGCGAATGGCAAAAATCCATTATGGAATCAGCCAAACGCTTTGATGCCGATTTGATTTATCTGCCAGTACATGCCAAAACCAACAACAGCCGTTTCAGCTTCTCTGAATCAAAATGGGAATTGTTGAAAGGCGCATACTGCCCTGTCGTATTGATTCGCCCGGGCGCAAAAGCACAGCGCAAAGTGATTCTCGCTGCCGTTAACATGCAAGCACAACGCGATGTACAAATTGAATTAAACAAAAAGATCATCGAACAAGCTAAATTCTATGCTGATGTCTACGGTGCAGATCTGCATGTGATCAACGGCTACCTGGATTCACTGAGCTATCCTGATCGCGGTCGCCTGGTTGCCTTGACTGGCCTGCCTAACGACAAAATTCACGTGGCCAATGGTTATACTTCTGACGTGGTGTCAGCGCTGGCTGAAGAAATCAGTGCTGACTTGATCGTGATGGGAACATTGGGTCAAAACGGCATGACCAAAACCCGTCGCGGCAACACAGCCGAGCGTTTGATTGCAGCAGTTGATACCGATGTAATGGTCATTAACCACGGTTAATGACGGCGATTTAAAAACTGCTAGCAACAAAACCCGATTATCAACCGATAATCGGGTTTTTTATTGGCAGACGATTAATGGTATTGCCGATGATCCATAAAAAATGGCGACCATCAAGGCCGCCATTTTTCAATCGACTCAAGCAGAATTAACGCATTGAATCGCCAATCACTTTAATCAGCTCACCATTATTGGTATCGCCACTCAACTCCCAGAAGAATGTACCGCCCAGGTTTTGTTGATGCACGTAGTCCATTTTGCCAACCATGGTTTGCGGCGTATCGTAACTCCACCAGTTGCCATTACAGAACGCGTAGGCTGTGCCACCCACAGTGCCGGTTGCCGGGCAGGTATTTTTCAGCACTTTGTAGTCTTCTATACCGGCTTCATACGAACCTGTTGCAGCACCTGTTGCAGCACCGCCAGGTGCAGCTTGGGTTACACCTGACCAACCGCGACCATAGAATCCAACACCTAATAGGATTTTGTTCGCCGGAATACCTTTGGCTTTCAGTAACTGCACAGCAGCGTCTGAATAGAATTCAGCAGCAGGAATACCTGAGTAGCCATAAAGTGCAGAGTGCGGAGCGGTTGGGCCTTTGGCCGCAAATGCGCCGAAGTAGTCATAAGTCATTGGCATAATGAAATCCAGATACTGGGCAGCACCGGCATAGTCAGCGGCGTTGATTTTTGAAGGCGCTGCACCGATTGCTGAAGTCACCAGCGCATTGGCACCAAAGCGGGTACGCAACGCCTGAATCAGGTTTTTGTACGCTGAGAAGCCGCTCGTATCACACGTCAGGCCGCAATCGTTGGGGTATTCCCAGTCGATATCAATACCATCGAACACATCCGCCCAACGAGGGTCTTCCACCAGGTTGTAGCATGAGTTGGCAAATGCAGTAGGGTTAGCTGCTGCTTGACCAAAACCACCAGACCAGGTCCAACCACCGAATGACCAAATCACCTTGATGTTTGGATAGGCTTTTTTCAGCTTACGCAACTGATTGAAGCTACCGCGCAAGGGTTGATCCCAGGTATCTGCAACACCGTCAACACTCAAATCCGCCGTGTAAGCGCGCTCGTAATCAGCATAGGCATCGCCAATCACACACTGGCCATTTTGCACATTACCGAAGGCATAAAGAATGTGGGTCAATTGCGCCGCTGAACCGCTGGTGGCGATGTTTTTCACATGGTAGTTACGGGCATAAGTACCCCATTGCGCAAAGTAACCAACCACTCGTTTGCCACCAACCGAACTGACGCTGCTGGACGATGAGCTGGATACCACCGAACTGACAACCGAGCTGGAGGATGATCGGATAACAGAGGATGAGCTACTCACTGTTGAGGCAGATGAGGTTGAACATTGACCTTTGTTTGCCCAGACACCATCGACAGATGAGTTGGTTACTGGATCCTGGCCTTGCGTCCACCATTTAGCCTGATACTTAACACCATTACGCACTACTTCATTACCACCCGTGTAAACAGCCGTGCTATTCCACGCGGTAACACCGGAGCAGCCAGCTACCGAGGTGACAGATGAAGCGACTGATGATGTTTGACTCACAGTGGAGCTGGCAACAGAGCTTGGCGCTGCACTGGATACGGATGAAGAACTGACGGTACCGCCGGAACAACTACCCAAACTGCTCCAGGCATTTGTCCATGCCCAACCTGTGCCTGGCGCATAGGGGCCGCCCACAGTACACCAGCCACCCACAGTACAGGAGTATGCACTGCCGCCGTTTTGCACTATGGCGCCCGTGGCGTAAGTAGCACCGCCCTGATACTGCGCAACGCTATTACAGTTATAGGCTTGCGCCTGGTTTGCCAATAAACCGGCAGTTGATAACAGCCCAAGGGTTGATAATAGTTTTATTAACTTAGGGGATCTCATTGAAACTTCCTCTGCATAATTTTTTATTACACCGCTTGATAAATATTGTGAATACCAAAACGGCTCCCGATACATCCACACAGTGACGCGCTCAACACTTATCCACCCACGCAAAAAATAACGCCGGAAATAAGACGCGCTCCTTGTAATATTTTTTTGTCCGCTAACAGCATCCTGCAGCACTCTCGTCCGCACCACTTTTGCCCACAAAATGCTGAGAGAAATGCACTATTTGCAGGCAAAATAAATCCTTCAGGCGATAAAAAGCCCTGAGCGATATCTCAAACCAGGAAATAAAAATTTGGAAAAAAGCGCACCCAACCCTGTAATAACAGAGTAGAAAAAACAGCACAGAAATCGCGAAAAAATAAAACGAACCACATTGAACACAACAGCAGATTTTTAAATTAAACCTGTGTTTTTTATCGATCCTTGGCTTACTACACGGTTGTTATGATTGTTATATCAATAGTAAAACCAACACACGCTTGAAAAATACACCCAACAGGACAACGTTGTCAACAGATTGTCATAAAGATGCTTTCAAGATCACATTTTTAACCGGGTATCAGCTGACAGGGAAAAGGAAGAATGCGACAACAGCGCACAACACAACAAGTGATGGCGCTGCACAAGGAAATGATATTACTGGCGAGATTTTTTAATGAGATCGTACGCGGATTGGATTTCCTGTGAGCGTTCCGTGGCCGCCTTGATCATATCCTCTGGCATGCCCTGCCCGATCAACTTGTCGGGGTGATACTCGCTCATTAATTTACGGTAGGCTTTTTTCAACTCTGCATCACTTGCGGTTTTATCGACACCCAAGGCCTGATATGCCAGTGTTAAGGCATCGCCACGAACAGCGTCCTGGTAACTGCCGCGCTCGCGATTAAACGCATCCTGCGCATTCAACATTCGCAGCAATTGTTCAAAGGCAAAGCGGGAGAAACCCAACTTTTCTGCCAACTGGCGCAGAACTTGTGCCTCCTGTTGGTCCAGCACCCCATCGGCCATGGCCAGATTTACCAAGTTGACCAACAGCATGTTGTTTAAATTCGGGCTCACGCCACACACGCGTTTGAACTCTGCAATGGTTGCATCAAAATCAAAATCGGCGGCAGCACCGTTTTTAAACAAACGAATTGCTTCGCGGCGATGGTCTGGCGTTAACCCCATTTTTACCATCAGCGCTTCGGTTAACTGTACTTCCGTTTCGCTCACACGACCATCGGCCTTGGCGAGATAACCCAATAATAAAAATACACTGTTAAAAAAAGTCGTTTGAATTTGTTCGCGCTGTTGGGCAGTGAGCTTGGGCGTATTTTTATGGCGACGCCACAGCAAAAATAAAAACCCAAGCAGCCCGCCTAACAAAACGCCCACCAAACCCACAAGCAATAAAATGCCACGCAATACTATTCGCAACACTGTACCTAATACCTTAATCATGCTGTTCCTGTAGGGTGTAAAAAATAGAAGATGAAAATTGACGGCAGTCTATGCACTGCCGGTTTATTAATTGCGAATTTTATGAACTGCACGACAGCATGGAACAACCAGCTTTGTGCCTGGCCCACTCTGGTCGTTTGGCATAATAGGATTCATATTCCGGCTGTTCATCATAGGGGTTGCGCAGCAGTTGCAACAATCGCTCAACCTCGGAGAAATCCCCTGCTGTCGCGCTATCAATGGCTTGCTGCGCCAAATAATTGCGCAGCACATATTTTGGATTTGCGCGATTCATCGCGCCGCGCCGCGCCGCATCGCTCACATTGTGTAGCACCCGATCCTGCTGTAACCGCTGCCCGTAACGACGCAGCCAGTTGATCATAGCGAACCTAGCCGCTGCTGTCGGCTCGGCGTAATAAGCCAATGCCACCTTATCAAACCATTGCTGGTCCGTGTATTGATCAATGTCATCGAGCGCGTATTGTGCAAGTTGACGATAAAAAATGGTCATATCAATCTCGGCTGATTGCAGCACAACCAATAAATCATCCGTTAAGGATTGGTCGCGCTCTGGATCAAAACGATGCAAACCTAATTTATTCGCCATATCCCGCTGGGCGCAGTGCTCATATTCAGCACGATATTGCTCAAGCGCTGCCTGCAATGGCTCCACTGCATTGATTAGCGGGTAAATCGCATTAGCCAACTGCGTCAAGTTCCACAGCGCAATGCGCGGTTGATTGCCATAGCGATAGCGACGGCCCTGCGCATCGGTGGTGTTTGGTGTCCAATCCGGATCATAACCTTCCAACCAACCGTAAGGGCCGTAATCAATGGTCAAGCCGAGGATCGACATATTGTCGGTATTCATCACGCCATGAACAAAACCGACACGCATCCAATGGGCAATTAACTGCGCCGTTGTCGTACACACTTCGGTAAACCAACGCAGATAAATATCACTGTTAATCTCCGTTGTTGTTGGCGATAACAGCTGCGGGAAATCCGTGCGAATGGTGAAGTCTGCCAGGCGCTTTAATAATTCGTTATCGCCACGTGCCGATAAAATTTCAAAATTGCCAAAACGTGTAAAGCTGGGCGCAACGCGACACACAACGGCGCCCGGTTCAAATTGGGCGTTGCCGTCGTAAAACATATCGCGCCGAACCCGTTCACCCGTGGTAACCAAGCTCAAGGCGCGTGTTGTGGGCACACCTAAATGAAACATGGCTTCACTGCATAAAAATTCGCGCACCGAGGAGCGCAATACCGCTAAACCATCGGCAGTGCGCGAGTAAGGTGTGGGACCAGCGCCTTTTAATTGCAACGTCCAATACTCACCCTTGCTATTGCGCAACTCACCCAGATTAATGGCGCGACCATCACCCAACTGCCCGGCCCAATTGCCAAATTGATGACCACCGTAACAACAGGCATGAGGCTCCATGCCCGCCAATAATTGATTGCCGGCAAATACCTGCGCAAATTCTGCGTGCTGGAAAATGGTAGCGGGTAAATCCAGTAATGCGGCGACCTCGGCTGCACCTGCCAACAGTTGGGGATTACTTACTGGCGTAGGATTAACGCGCGAATAAATCGCACCCGTTACCTGACGTCGATAATTTTCCGTTTCCGGATCAGCCGGTAACTCGCGCACAAGGCGATTATCGAACAGCAATTCATGCAGGGAAGTTTTCATAGAGGTCAGCGCAAATGT
>JACCDS011874184.1_pt1 | contig 13563 bp, 10 predicted proteins | sample 7446441 | NCBI WGS metagenome assembly JACCDS01 (sample SAMN15323445, study PRJNA562643) | freshwater metagenome | isolation source: river surface water | place: USA:Blue River Watershed | collected 2017-08-17 | reverse complement strand
GTGGAAAGCCCGGTCATGCCTTCATCGACCCCGGCCGCATCTTTGTACTCTTGTAGCGATTTAGCACGCGGGTCAGTATCCTTCAGGTTTTCCCCGTCGTAGATGCGCATTTTGGAAAAGATATTAGAGTTTTCCGGCTCCTTGATGCGCGACAGCACCGTAAACTGCGCAAGCATGCGTAACGTATCCGGGGCGCAAGGCGCCTTGGAGAGAGAGCTGTTTTGCAAAAGCTTCTCGTAAATTTTCATTTCCTCTGTCACGCGTAAACAGTAAGGCACTTTGACGATATAAACCCGATCAATAAAGGCCTCATTGTTTTTGTTGTTGCGAAAATTTTGCCATTCAGATTCATTGGAGTGCGCCAGAATAATGCCATCAAATGGAATCGCCCCCAGTCCTTCTGTGCTGTTGTAATTGCCTTCCTGAGTTGCGGTTAATAATGGGTGCAACACTTTAATGGGAGCCTTGAACATCTCCACAAATTCCATCAACCCCTGATTAGCACGGCACAAACCGCCGCTGAAGCTATAGGCATCAGGATCATTTTGGGGAAACTCTTCCAACTGGCGAATATCTACCTTACCCACCAGCGACGAGATATCCTGGTTATTCTCATCGCCCGGCTCTGTTTTGGTAATGGCAATTTGCTCAAGGATAGAGGGATACACTTTCACTACCTTAAACTGGGTGATATCGCCATGAAATTCTTTAAGGCGTTTTGCTGCCCAAGGCGACATAATGGTTTTTAAGTAACGACGCTGAATGCCGTAATCCTCTTCCAGGATCTTTCCGTCTTCATCAGCATTAAATAAGCCAAGCGGTGACTCAAAAACCGGCGAGCCTTTAATGCAATAGATGGGCATTTTTTCCATGAGGGATTTAAGCATTTCTGCCAGCGATGACTTACCACCGCCTACCGGGCCAAGGAGATAAAGGATTTGCTTCTTTTCTTCCAGGCCTTGTGCGGCATGTTTAAAGAAGGACACTATCTGCTGGATAGCCTCTTCCATGCCATAAAATTCGTTAAAGACCTTATAACGCTTCATCATCTTGTTAGAAAAAATTCGACTGAGGCGCGGGTCTTGTGAGGTATCGACCATCTCGGGTTCACCGATGGCCATTAGCATGCGTTCAGCAGCGGAGGCATAAACGCTTGGATCTTTTTTGCAGAGTTCCAAATACTCCTGAATACTTAACTCTTCCTGCTGTGTCGTTTCGAAACGCTCGCGGTAATGACTAAAAATACTCATGATCTACCTCGGGTTAGCAACTTAAGCGGCAAAAGACAGACAATTAAACCATTAACAAAATTCCACCCTAAAGGACATTAAATACCTGATTGATTCATACTACTAAGCATAGCCTCAAAATTTACAAGCACTCAATGCAATAACAAATTATTGACTCGTATCTCGCTAGAATTTTACACTCAAAAAACGCGCCAACTGCTCGTAAAATTTAATGATTATTTTTAAACAAAAGTAAATTGAGCCTATTTATTGGCATAGAGACGCAACATTTATAAACCTATTCATATATACGCAGGTTTTTCAAAATAGGATTTCATGATTTCACTTCACTGGTTAGATTCCAACACCCTCTGGTTCCCAGATCCCTCACAGGCATTAGACGAGCCGGATGGCCTGCTCGCGGCGGGGGGCGACTTATCGCCCGAACGCATTTTAGCGGCTTACCACAAGGGCATATTCCCCTGGTTCAATCCCGGCGACCCGATACTCTGGTGGAGCCCAAATCCACGCACTGTCGTATTTCCAGCACAATTACATATTTCCAAAAGCTTGCGCAAAACCCTGCGCAAGGGTAACTACCGTGTCAGCTTTGACTGCTGCTTTGAGACCGTCATGCGGGCCTGCGCTGCACCACGGTCTTATGCCGATGGCACTTGGATCAGTGAAGACATTATTGCCGGTTACTGCGCCTTGCATCAGCGCGGTTATGCTCATTCGATCGAGGTCTGGCACGAAGATGAATTGGTCGGCGGGCTGTACGGCATTGCATTAGGGCGAGTATTCTTTGGAGAGTCGATGTTCAGTCGCGCCGATAACGCCTCAAAAGTAGGCTTTGCCCACCTGGTTCGCCAGTTGCGCGCCTGGGACTTTCAATTAATTGACTGTCAGGTCGCTAATGATCATTTGTTTAGTTTGGGGGCAGTTGAAATCCCGCGTGATGAATTCCAGCAAATGCTGATAAACTTTACACAGGAACCTGCAGTTTATTCTTTGCCCTGGTCAACGCTGGCGATTGAACGCTGGGAATAATACCGATCTGCGCGAGGCAATCATGTCCGACCTCTCAACCCTCAAACTATTTGCCACCCAACCCCACCCATGCAGCTATTTGGAAGGGCAAGAAGCCACCACCGTTTTTGTTGATCCGGCAGCAGAAATAAATCCCTCACTTTATACCCAGCTTTCGCAGTTAGGATTTCGCCGCAGCGGTGCGCACCTATATCGCCCGCAATGCTTGCGCTGCCAAGCCTGTGTATCCTGTCGTATTCCCGTCAGGTTATTTAAAGCCAATCGTTCACAACGCCGCTGTTTACAGCAAAACAGCGATATTTCGCTGCATATCACCGACAACATTAATACTGAAGAACACTACGCACTCTATGCCCGCTACATTGAAAGCCGCCATCAAAGTGGTGATATGTATCCGCCATCATTGGAGCAATACACAGCATTTCTAACCAGCGAATGGGGTATTACCCAATTTATTGAGCTGAGATTGGCGGGAACACTTATTGGGGTCTGTGTGTGCGATCAACTGGGAGATGGCCTCTCGGCTGTTTATACCTTTTACGAGGCAGGGCTTGAACAGCGCAGCTTGGGCAAATTCGCCATACTCGCGCAAATTGAAAAAGCGCGTAGCATGAACCTGGATTATGTCTACCTGGGTTATTGGATAAAGGAATGCGACAAGATGAAATACAAAATTCAATACCGCCCGCTGGAGCTATTAATTAACCGCCGCTGGATGCGCCTTAACTGAGCCGCGCACTCCTTCACGCCGATCCTTACGGGATTCTGTTCATATTTGCAGCGAAGCTACCGGATAATTCATTCAAAAACCGCCTTTTCTGGGCTTTCCCCTTGGCGCCGCTGGTTAATTAAGGCACAATTCACGCCTATTTTTTTACCCCCCTCCTGTCGCGCCCTGCGATGGGCAAGAACTATCGAAAACCTGAGGAAACTGCCGCATGGCAAAAGACGATTGCATTGAATTTGAAGGCGAAGTGGTTGATACCCTGCCCAACACTACCTTCCGTGTAAAACTGGAAAATGGACATGTGGTTATTGCACACATCTCCGGCAAGATGCGCAAAAACTACATCCGCATTCTTACTGGCGACAAGGTCAAGGTTGAGATGACTCCCTATGACCTGACCAAAGGCCGTATTACTTACCGCGCTCGTTAATTGCGACAATCCTGCCCAACCTGCAGGACGCATAAAAACCAGTGAGCCAGAAACAAAAAAGCCGCAATCTGCGGCTTTTTTGTTATTTCGTTGAGCAAACCAGATCAGGCCGGTTGTGCATGCTTGGCATTAACCACGATGGTCAATTTGTCTTCTGCCGCATCCACATCCACCGTTACCGTACCGCCGCCATGGGATAAGGAGCCAAACAGGATCTCCTCTGCCATTGGCTTTTTCAGCTTATCCTGAATCAGGCGAGCCATGGGACGTGCCCCCATTTTTACATCGTAACCGTGAATTGCCAGCCATTCGCGCGCCGCATCGCTAATATCGAGCGTAACGTGCTTGTCATCCAACTGGGTTTGCAACTCCATCAAGAACTTATCGACCACTGTTTTAATGGTGTTCAAAGTGAGCGATGCAAACTGCACAATGGCATCCAGACGGTTGCGGAACTCTGGCGTGAACATCTTCTTGATTGCTTCCATACCATCCGTAGTGTGATCCTGATGAGTAAAGCCGATAGATGCACGACTCATCACCTCAGCACCTGCGTTGGTAGTCATAATCAAAATCACATTACGGAAATCGGCTTTGCGACCATTGTTGTCGGTCAGACTGCCGTGATCCATCACTTGCAACAGCAAGTTAAAGACTTCCGGATGCGCCTTCTCTATTTCATCGAGCAACAACACGCAATGTGGCTGCTTGGTGATGGCATCAGTTAACAACCCGCCCTGATCAAAGCCGACATAGCCCGGTGGCGCACCAATTAAACGCGACACGGTATGGCGCTCCATGTACTCCGACATATCAAAACGAATCAGCTCCATGCCCATGCATTGTGCCAACTGGCGGCAAACTTCCGTTTTACCCACACCAGTGGGGCCTGCAAACAGGAAGGAGCCAATGGGCTTTTCTGCCGAACCCAAGCCTGCGCGTGACAGTTTGATAGCAGTAGAAAGCGTGTTAATTGCCTCATCCTGACCAAACACGGTCATTTTCAGATTCTGATCCAGCTTACGCAGCTGTTCCTTATCTGAAGAGGACACGCTTTTTGGGGGAATACGTGCAATTTTGGCGACCACATTTTCCACATCGGTAACACCGATGGTTTTCTTACGCTTACTCGGTGTTTGCAACTGTTGATATGCACCAGCCTCATCGATCACATCGATGGCTTTATCCGGCAAGAAACGATCATTGATATAACGTTCCGCCAGTTCTGCTGCCGCACGCAATGCCGCATCGGTATAACGCAAGTTGTGATGCTTTTCGAAACGACTCTTCAAGCCTTTCAAAATTTGATAAGTCTCATCAACCGAAGGTTCGTTGACATCCACTTTTTGGAAGCGACGCGAAAGGGCGCGATCCTTATCAAAAATACCGCGGTATTCCTGGTAAGTCGTTGATCCCATGCAGCGAATTTCACCGGATGACAACAAAGGCTTCAGCAAGTTAGATGCATCCATCACACCGCCTGACGCCGCACCGGCACCAATAATGGTGTGGATTTCATCGATAAACAAAATTGAATTCTTTTGCTTTTTTAACTCATTCAGCAAACTTTTGAAGCGTTTCTCAAAGTCACCACGGTATTTGGTACCCGCCAATAAGGCACCCAAATCCAATGAGTAAACAACACTGTCCGCCAGGGTTTCCGGTACATCACCATCTACTATGCGTTTTGCCAGCCCTTCTGCGATAGCTGTTTTACCCACGCCTGACTCACCCACCAGCAGTGGATTGTTTTTGCGACGACGGGCAAGAATCTGGCAGACACGCTCCACTTCAAACTCACGACCAACCAAGGGATCAATACGCCCTTGCATGGCAGCTTCATTCAAATTGCTCGCAAAGTTTTCCAATGGACTTTGTGCACTGGATTCTCCGCTAACGGATTCTTCATCCTGATTTTCTTGCGGAGCCTGATGGTCATGACTGTGATCGCTATTGCCACTGACTTTGTGGATACCGTGCGTGATGTAATTAACCACATCAATGCGCGCAATACTTTGTTGCTTCAGGTAATAAACTGCCTGGCTTTCCTGCTCACTGAAAATAGCAACCAGTACGTTGGCGCCGGTGACTTCTTGCTTACCGGAGGATTGGACATGAAATACAGCGCGTTGCAAAACACGCTGGAAACCCAGTGTTGGTTGGGTTTCGCGCTCGGAATCATGCTCGGGGATTAATGGGGTGGTGGAATCGACAAATTCGATCAGCTCTTTGCGCAAACTGATTAAATCGGCTCCGCACGCACGCAGCACATTCGCAGCCGAATCATTGTCGATGAGCGCTAACAGTAAGTGCTCAACCGTCATAAATTCGTGACGCTTGGAGCGCGCACCTTTGAAAGCAAGATTTAAGGTTACTTCCAGATCTTTACTTAACATTGCGCTTACCCTCTTCTAACCAACAAATTTAAAATCTTCTCGCAACGGCTATGACCTTATCTAAGCTGCCACTAGCTGAACAAGGTCTGAACATGGCGGTAAATCGCCTTAGTCACTGTCCTCGACTGGCTCTATTTCACACAGCAGCGGATGCTGATTCTCTCTTGCATATTGATTCACTTGCGCCGCTTTAGTTTCAGCGATATCACGAGTATAGATGCCACACACTGCTTTGCCGTGAACATGTACTGTTAACATCACATGAGTCGCTTTTTCTCGCGACATGGAAAAAAACACTTCCAATATTTCCACTACAAAATCCATCGGAGTGTAGTCGTCGTTTAACAGCATCACCTTATACATAGGCGGCCGTTTTAACTTGGGCTTTTCCGTTAAAACGGCAAGGCCACCATCCGACTCATCGACAGATTTGTCGTCGTCTTTAGCTAAGGTTAGTTGAAGGTTTTGCAGATTGCCCATAGAGATTCAATACAAAATAAAAATGATTGGTCGACAAGCCGCATTGTACCCCATTGGCATAACAAGCCCTAATTACTGATGATACGGATAAGCGCTTGACTTTGGGTCAAATGTTGGATAAAAAAAGACCGCCTGCGTATGCAAATACGTCATTTTGTGCAGCTCAGACCTGATTTAATCAAATCGAGATTGCACAAACAGGTTTTCATTGGGAATAGCACACCAAGTCCATACCCCCAGGCGTCATTAGGCCCCGGGAAAATAATAACGATAGCGGTACCGATTATTGTCAGGTATTGCGCGGACAGAAGGATTCAATCATGCCTACAGGCACAGTTAAGTGGTTCAATAACGCAAAAGGTTACGGTTTTATCCTGGCGGATGAAGGCGGCGAAGATCTCTTTGCACACTACTCAGCAATTTCAATGGACGGCTACAAGACTCTCAAGGCGGGCCAAGCGGTTAGCTTTGAGATCACCAAAGGTGATAAGGGCCTGCATGCCGTCAACATTACGGCGCCTGAAAGCGCAGCGCAATCCACCAGTCATAACGCCACTGCCGTTCCCGCCTAAGCGGGAATAAGTAGCACACCATAAAAAAAGCCCTCCGTATTACTACGGAGGGCTTTTCGTGTTGCTACGACGCCGGTTATTACACCAAGCTTGCCAATATTGCATTGAATGTGGCGCTTGGACGCAAAGCAGCAGAAGCCTTGTTCACATCGGGGCGGTAGTAACCGCCCAAATCAACGGGCTTGCCAGAGGCCGCTTTCAGCTCATCAACGATTTTGGCTTCGTTTTCAGTCAGTGCTTTGGCAACTGGCGCAAACTGGGCTTGCAGTGTGGCATCATCAGTTTGTGCTGCCAGCGCTTGTGCCCAATACAACGCCAGGTAGAAATGGCTACCGCGGTTGTCCAGCTCACCAGCTGCACGACCGGGAGATTTGTTCTCATCGAGGAATTTACCGTTGGCCTGATCCAGCGTCTTGGCGAAGACTTTTGCTTTGGCGTTGTGGGTCACATTGCCAAAATGATCCAATGATTCAGCCAGTGCCAGGAATTCACCAAGGGAATCCCAGCGCAAATGCCCTTCTTCCACGAATTGCTGTACGTGTTTTGGTGCAGAACCGCCAGCGCCGGTTTCAAATAAACCACCACCATTCATCAGAGGAACAATAGACAGCATCTTGGCAGATGTACCCAGCTCCATAATCGGGAACAAGTCAGTGAGGTAATCGCGTAGTACGTTACCGGTCACAGAAATAGTGTCTTTACCGGCACGGATACGATCAAGTGAGTATTGAATCGCCTCTTCCGGGGTTTTGATGTAGATCTCAAGACCGCTGGTATCGTGATCTTTGAGGTAGGTATTTACCTTGGTGATCAATTGGGCATCGTGAGCGCGTTTTGGATCCAACCAGAATACGGCAGGAGTATTGGAAGCGCGAGCACGGTTGACGGCCAGCTTCACCCAGTCCTGGATAGGCGCATCTTTCACTTGGCAAGCACGGAAAATATCACCCTGTTCAACGGCTTGCTCGATCAGCACTTTACCTGCTGCATCCACAATGCGTACAACACCATCAGTAGGGATTTGGAAGGTTTTGTCGTGTGAACCGTATTCTTCAGCCGCTTGTGCCATCAGACCCACGTTTGGCACGCTGCCCATAGTGGTTGGGTTGAATGCACCGTGCTTTTTACAATCGTCGATAACAACTTGGTAGATGCCAGCGTAGCAACGATCAGGAATACAGGCTTTGGTGTCTTGCAACTTGCCTTCGGTATTCCACATTTTGCCGGAATCACGAATCATTGCTGGCATAGAGGCGTCAACAATTACGTCGCTTGGTACATGCAGGTTGGTGATGCCCTTATCAGAATTCACCATCGCTAATGCTGGACGAGTTGCGTACAGCGCTTTAATGTCGCCTTCAATTTCCGCTTGTTTGTCAGCAGGCAGGGATTTGATTTTGGCGTAGAGATCGCCCAAACCGTTGTTCAGATCCACACCCAATTCGCCCAATATCGCCGCGTGTTTTTCCAACACCGGTGCGTAGAACACAGAGACGAAGTGACCGAAGATAATCGGGTCAGACACTTTCATCATGGTGGCTTTCAGATGCACCGACAGCAACACGCCTTTGTTTTTCGCATCTTCAATTTGCTCAGCGATATAGGTGCGCAACGCTTTTTTGCTCAGCACAGAGGCATCGATAATTTCGCCCGCCAACACTTTGGTGCTTTCTTTCAACACTTTGGTGCTGCCGTCTTTGGCAACCAGTTCGATTTTTACTACGCCAGCGTCAGCAATCAACGCTGACTTTTCGCTGCCGTAAAAATCACCAGCGTTCATGTGAGATACGTGGGATTTGGAGTCTGCAGACCAGGCACCCATTTTGTGTGGGTTCTTGCGCGCATAATTTTTCACAGACAAAGGCGCACGGCGATCAGAGTTACCTTCGCGCAGTACCGGGTTTACGGCAGAACCTTTGATTTTGTCGTAGCGCGCTTTTGCGTCTTTCTCGGCATCGGTGCCTGGCACTTCAGGGTAATCGGGCAGGTCGTAACCTTGAGATTGCAATTCTTTGATTGCGGCCTTCAATTGCGGAATAGAGGCACTGATATTAGGCAGCTTGATAATGTTGGCTTCCGGGGTGGTCGCCAGTTGGCCCAGCTCGGCCAGGTGATCGCCAATACGTTGGGCGTCAGTCAAACGCTCGGGAAATGCAGCAATGATACGGCCAGAAAGCGAAATATCGCGGGTTTCTATGGCAATGCCGGAGGTTTTGGTAAAGGACTGAACGATGGGGAGTAAAGAATAGGTTGCTAAGGCAGGTGCTTCGTCGGTTTGGGTGTAGATAATTTTGGAATCGGTCATTTTTTACGTTTACTCCGTTAAGGCAGGCGGCGAAAGCCGAGGAAACCCGCCAACGGAAAACGCCGACACGGCACCCTCGTACAAGAAAACATGGACATGTAAGTCCTAAAAAATCGCGCGCAGTATAACAGTGCTGTAAACTTTTCGCATTCGGAGATATGCCTATCTCCACCCGATCCACTCTTGATGTCAGATGTATCCATGGCTGTTTTAGTGCTTTTTAACAAACCTTTTGGTGTTTTATCCCAATTTACTGATGGGGATAATCGCCCCACATTGGCGCAGTACATTAAATTACCCAATGTTTACCCCGCCGGACGGCTGGATCATGATTCAGAGGGTTTGCTGTTGCTTACCGATGACGGCGACCTGCAGCATTACATTAGCCACCCCGCGCACAAACAGCCCAAAACCTATTGGGTACAGGTAGAGGGAGCGCCCAATAGCTATGCGCTGACCAAACTGCGCCAGGGCGTGGAGCTGAACGACGGGATGACCCAACCGGCAGAAGTGCGCCTGATTCCCACCCCCAAACTATGGGAGCGGGTACCTCCTATTCGGGAGCGCGCCAATATTCCCACCCAATGGCTGGAAATTGTGATCACAGAAGGACGCAACCGCCAGGTGCGTCGTATGACGGCGGCGGTTGGCCACCCTACCCTGCGACTGGTGCGCGTTAAAATCGGCAATTGGACACTGGAGGGAATTGAACAGGGTAAATACAAGACAGAAACCGTTAATGTACCTAAAACGGCCATTAAACCGGCAGGCAGGGCAAATCCGCGCCACAAAACCAACAACCAACGCACCGCCCAGCATAAACCCACCAGTAATCGCCCAGTACCAGACGGCGACAAGCGCAACAGACCTGCACCGGCAGGTGCCAGAAGTAGCGGTTCAGGCAAGCCGCAAAAATCCTCATCAGCAGGGCCAAAACCAGTCGTGACTAAAGCACCCACTAAAACCTTGGTGATTCAAAAACCCAAACGCAAACTGGACCTGGAAAAATAACGCCAGTTAAACACTTAGCCCACGCTCACGAAAATCGCGGATATAAATGCCATAGGCCCCGTCGGGCAGTGCGCGTTTAATCAGGTGGCTTTTGTCCAGCTTTTCTTGCTGGATGTCATTCAAGTCCAGCACGATCTCTTTGGCGAGCGGTTTGTTGAGGTCTTTGACCACAATGATTTTGGGCAAGTGGCGGTAACGGTGGTTGGTTTCCAAGACTATACCCACTAATCCATTCACCAACTCCACAATACTGCCGGGCGGATAAAGGCCTATGCACTTGATAAATTCCAGCGCCAGACGCTCGTCAAATTGCGTGCCGCGATGTTGAAAAATACGCTTCAGTGCTTCGGTACTGGCAATTGCTCGGGAGTAACAGCGATCTGCGGTCATCGCGTCGTAGGCATCCACAATACAAATAATGCGCGCAAAATCGGAGATGCCTGCTGCGCTCAATTTACGCGGATAGCCCGTACCATCCACCCGCTCATGATGGCTGTAGGCAACATCCACCGTTGCATTGGGTACACCCGGCGATGACATCAATAGGTTGCGCCCATGTACTGCATGGGCCTTGATGATATTGAACTCTTTGTCGGTAAGTGGCTCACGCTTATTCAGGATATGGGCCGGTACGCGCATTTTGCCCACATCATGCAACAAACCGCATAACCCCAAACGCGTCAGTTCCCCTTCACTCATACCCAGATGTCGGCCAAAGGCAATGGCGAGGATGCAGACATTCAAGCAGTGCTCTGCGGTGTACTCATCTTCATTGCGCATGCGCGACATCCAGATCAGGGCATCGGCATTGCGCAGGATACTGTTCATGCAATCCTTGACGGTTGCCTTGGCCTGTTCGGTATTAACGCCGCCGCCCAGACGCACATCATCCAGCAGGGTTTTGGTGAGTTTTTTGGCCTCGCGGTATACGCCTATGGCGGCGCGGTGCTCCTGCGACGATGATATTTTATTGATATAGGCGTTTTTACGCACAATGGAGTGGCTCGATACAGCGCGCTGCTCTGGCGGAACCCACTCCTCGCGCACGGCATCAATCCAGACATATTCGGCATATTCTGCAACGACCTCGATATCATCCAGACTTTCAATGATAAACCCCTGCATGACAAAGGGAGTCTCCTGCCAGTCGCGATCTAGGCGGGAGACAAACATACCGATTTTAAGCTCGGAGATATGGATTTTGAGGGTGCTCGATTTGCGTTCAATCGAGCCGGGTTTGACATCGCGGAGATCCAAAGGAACCTCACTCTATGGTTATTAGTAAGCCGTAGGAGTTGGCTGCTAATTAATCATAGACGCTTTTATCAGATGCGCTTGGCTTCATCCCAAAGCAGGTTCATCTCATCGATACTGGTTTCAGATAAGGGTTTGGGCGTGTTTTTCTCGATGTAATGAAAGCGCTGCTCGAACTTGTGGTTAGCGCGGCGCAAGGCTTGTTCCGGGTCGATTTTCTGGTAGCGGGCAATATTGACTACGGCAAATAATAAATCGCCCAGTTCTTCTTCCAGAGCCTGTTGATCACCGGAATCCAGCTCGGCTTCCACTTCCAGCAGTTCTTCACGCACTTTGGCGATGGGCCCATAGACATCGTCCCAATCAAAGCCCACGCTGGCGGCGCGCTTTTGCAATTTGGCCGCCCGGCTCAGGGACGGCAAATTGAGTGGAACATCAGCCAATAACCCCTGTGCACCTTTTGCCGCACGCTCCTGTTGTTTGATTTCCTCCCAGCGTGCTTTGACATCCGTCGGTAAGGTGTGGCGATTATCCACACGACTATCCAGTGTGCCCTGTGGAAATACATGCGGGTGGCGGCGAATCAGTTTGGCCACCAAGTCAGATACCACGCCAGCAAAGTCAAAACGCTGCTCCTCTTTGCCCAACTGACTGTAAAAAATTACCTGGAACAGCAAATCGCCCAACTCTTCTTTGAGGTGAACAAAATCCTGTTTTTCAATCGCATCTACCACTTCATAGGCCTCCTCCAGCGTAGAGGGCGCAATGCTGGCGTAATCCTGTTTGATGTCCCAAGGGCAGCCGGATTCCGGGTCACGCAGGCGGGCCATCAAATAAAGTAAATCGTCGATGCTGTAGTGGCTCACAAATAGAATCCTAGTGTTTACGGCGCGCCGAGGCGATGTTGGGCAACTGGTTGAGTTTGGTCAGTATGCGGCTCAGCTCGTCAAAGCTGCGGATTTCCACGGTCACCTGCATATCGACAGTGTTTTTGCGTTTATCCGAGAGAGTTTGCATAGCCACAATGTTGATGCGCTCGGTATCCAGCAGCACCGTAATATCTTTCAGCAAACCATAGCGGTCATAGGCTTCGATAACGATATCCACCGAGTAGAGGCTCTGCGGTGTTTCGCCCCACTCAACCTTGATAATGCGCTGTGGCTCATCGGCCTGTAGCTGCAAGATGTTGTTGCAGTCCTGACGATGGATGGACACCCCTTTACCCAAGGTGATGTAGCCAGTAATCGCATCGCCCGGCACCGGATTACAGCAGTTGGCAATTTGGGTCAGCAGGTTACCCACACCTTCGATGTAAAAATCCGAATCTTTTTTCTGGCGCGATGCCTTGCTGCTGCGGAAAGGAATCAGCGGCTGTTGTGGATCCGCATCATCCAACTGTTTTTGTGCCGCATTGAGCACTTGGCCGACGCCTATATCACTGGCGCCTACGGCGGCATACAAATCATCCAGCGTATTGAAGTGCAATTTTTTGGCGAGTTCTTCAAAGTCCAGATCGAGCAGCGCAAGACGTTTGAATTCACGGTCGAGTAGCGCCTGCCCTTCGGCGATGTTTTTGTCGCGCGCTTGCTGCTTAAACCAGTGCTGGATTTTGGCACGGGCGCGGCCAGTATTGACGTAACCCAGGGCCATGTTGAGCCAGTCGCGGCTGGGCGATTCAAGCTTACCGGTGAGGATTTCCACCTGATCCGCATTGGTCAGTTGATAGTTGAGCGGCACTATGCGGTTATTCACCTTGGCTCCACGGCAGCGGTGACCAACATCGGTGTGGATTTTGTAGGCAAAATCAAGCGGCGTTGCCGTGCGTGGCAAGTCCACCACATGGCCTTCAGGGGTAAAGACGTAAATACGGTCCTGATTCACCGCGCGCAGGTCGTCCTGCAGGTGCGATGGATCGCCACCCAGCTCCTCGTGCCACTCCAGTACTTGGCGCAACCAGGCAATTTTCTGCTCATAGCCGTCCTGGGTCGCTTTGGTATCTGTGCCCTTGTAGCGCCAGTGGGCACAAACACCCAGCTCTGACTCTTCGTGCATTTCCTGGGTGCGGATCTGGATTTCCAACACCTTATTTTCCGGCCCCCACACAGCGGT
>JACCDS010521706.1_pt1 | contig 13564 bp, 12 predicted proteins | sample 7446441 | NCBI WGS metagenome assembly JACCDS01 (sample SAMN15323445, study PRJNA562643) | freshwater metagenome | isolation source: river surface water | place: USA:Blue River Watershed | collected 2017-08-17 | reverse complement strand
TTTGTCTTCTTAGTATGGTTCCTTGATTAAAAATTGGCGCTGTTCGTATATTCGAAAACCTTTGTTCTTCTAATCCCAATTGACATGTTAACCGGCTTTTTTTCCAACCATATCTAATTTTAACGCCGTAACTGGGGTTCAGGCCATCATTTACCCTTTTGTAATCCTGCAAATCATCCCAAAAGTTTACCACATGACCTCCATAAAATCCATATTGAAGTGTTGGCGGTATTTGAGCATTTAGCACATGAATACACGCAAAGAAACCAAGGATTACCGGTACTTTCATTCTTTAATGTAAATTAATTGTGACTTTTTCCAACTAAAATCCGAGTTACTCATAACCAATACATATGTTCCAGATTTATACCTATCACTGAGTTCGCCAATGTTTTCCCATTCGTATAGGTTAAATGATTGTATTTTTCTACCCCCAATATCATATAATACAACTTGTATTTGTTCTTTATTTAAGGTACTGAATTCCGATTCATTCGTTATTTGCCACTGTTTATTATAGACATAATATGGAACATCCATTTCCGTTTCAATTAGGGGTATTGAAGTTTCTGATGGCGGAGTAAAGTCACTTTCACAGACATTATCAACATGTTCAATACGAAACTCGCCCATTGGATCTACTCTCAACTGATTAACTTCTACATGTTCCTCACAAATAATCTTAACACACTCCCCAGAACCTAGGTGCGGCATATTTTGAACAGGAAAATCAATTATAGCTTTTTTTGCTGTAACGACATTATAAACCCCATCTCTTAGCATGAAATCAGATATCTCATTATAAGTTGTTACGCTTTCGACTGGGCATTTAATTTGTTTGTACACTTTAACATATTCAACCTCATATTTTGCAGATAAATTTTCTGAAATAGTAGATTTATTTGGCGGGTGTACCGCAGTATTGAAATTTATCCGCATTGGATTTGTACAATACTGCTTTCGACGTCTATACCATTCATTTTCATCTATTTCCTTCTGACAGCGAAAGCTCCCAACTCTATTGTTTCTTGCAAATTGATGGCGCATGTAAAGTTTGTCAAATTTTTTGTTATCAAGCGAAACATAAACTGCAATGTGATGCCGATTCCAAATAAAATAGTAAAAACAAAATTTATCTTGTAATTTTTCAACTTTAAAATCTTCAAGGCATCTAAATTCTCGGACATCGGAACCAGTTTTATACAAGGAAACCGACATTTTATCAAATTCATTATCAAAGAACTCGAAAATGTCGAATTCGTCATATTCACCTACATAATAACCCATCATCCAAAATGCTGGAAATGTTCCATCTACTGTTGGATATTTTAATTTTGCCTCAACGACAATCCCACCTTCATCATCCGAAACAACTCCCTGATCTATTGTAAAGTCTCCGTCAAATGCCCAACGAGATTGTGCTCGAGCTGAAGTATATGGGATTGTTTTCTGAGGAGTGGGTGTCACGTTATCGGGCAGATATTGCCATGGAAAATACTTGTGATTCCACCAACCAACTGTAATATTCTCTTCTTTTGTTTCTAAAATTAATTTATCATTATCTACACTTATATTCCTATCCAAGTATAGAGCCTGATTATGTGAATCAAAATCGACATCAAGAAGTCCAGTTGTTACATAATTCCAATGGGTAGCTTCATTCACCCACATCTTTTTATCTAATTGATTAAACTCATCTTTGTATATTTCAAAATAGGGATAACCTGTAACAAGTGTTATTTTACTCGTGGCTTGCTCACGGAAATGCTTCTTACACAATTTAGCATCAGTTCCACCACCGGGTTCAGATGAGATAGAATCTTCAATAAAAAAGTCTTCCAAATCTGAGGTATCTTCATATCCAATTTGTAATAGTCTATTTATTATTTGCCGTGTAGAGTCAGTCATTTGAGCTGATACTAAATTGTATTTACATGTTGCAATTACAATCACAAACAAGAACGTTAATTTAAGTTTCATAATTGATTCTATTTAGATATCGAAATTTGTTTTTTTAATTCAGTCACCTCTCCTTTTAATTGCAATATATATAACATTAATTCTTCAATCTTCTCTTGTTGTAATTGCTGCATTTGCATCATATCTTGTCCATTCGTTACTATTTCAGTTTCAGATGGCATACCTGGAAGGTGTTTGTTTAAAGCTATGTATTTAGCCACACTATCTAATGAAATCAAACGATAATCACTTCCAAATACATAATCCGGCCACCATTTAGGCTTTGATACAACACCATTACATGTGATTTGACCGCGAACTTCCATGTCTCCATCAATGACACCAGATAATTTCACCTTAGGTATTTCAACTGTACCATTTTTATCTATTCTTATACCGCCAGAGGTTGCTGCGCTATTTAAAGGAGCAATGACCAAGCCTCCATCCAAATTAAACCCATTACTGTTGCGCCCATCGGTAAATCCAATCATTTGGTCATGCGCCTGTGTAAGTAAATTACCAAAACCCGCAGTTATTTGTGAGTAAATGTCTATATGTTTAGAATAAAATTCATCAAGCTGCAAATTACCAAGTGGCTTGGTGGCTTTAAATTGAGACCGGACGCCAAAAATTGCTACAGGTTTGTTTGGTAGCGTACCTACTACATCCAGTGCAGCACGTGGAGTTACCGTATTAATCCCAGTATTACCGTTAGGCCAAACAATAAATCTGGGTATTTCCTGCCCGATGATATTTGTTGTCCCAAATGTTGTAAACGGACTTTGGGTGCGAGCAATAAAAAGCGGATCTTGACTACTGCCATTAATTGAATGATAGCCTGTACCAGGAGGAAATTGTATCGGAACATATTGGGTAATACCCAAAAGACTAGAGGATACAACTTCGTTAGCACCAGCCAGCCCATCTGTAATACCTATGCCTGGCCCTCCAATTCCGGTTCCTCCACCCATGCATGCATCTGTTGATGTTACAATTAAGCCGGGAAATGGATTAGGTAATGATTGTGGACAATACAATACTTCAGCCCATGCTTTTGGAGAAGCAGTACCAACACCTAAAGTATTGCCTAAAGTATAGGTTTTATTTCCGCTGGCACTACCTAAAGAGTTGGGCCAATCGCCTGTTGTTTGGGAAAAGGATTTGCCTTGAAGAAAAAGTGTAAAGGCAACAGCTACAATTGTTTTGATTTTTTGATTTGATATTACTGTCAGTGCATCATCTAGTTTCGGCCTGTATGATACAACATCTTTTCCAGCTAAATTATCAACAATGAATAACATAGCCCTTTTTACTAAGCCTGCCACTAGATATACAGGAAGTCCAACAACTTTACTATCACAAATAGGCGATGCCGATTTTGATAGCGAAAATTGAGCCGTATCTGCAATTTTAATTACTGGAGCGAGGGATGTTGCAGCTTTTCCAAAAAAACTATTCGCAATATTTGCAGATAATTGAACTGGGAAAATTGCAGCAACTTTATAATAGCAACTTGCTCCTGCAGGTGGATGAGATTTATAGGGAGTCTTGATTTTGGATAAATCCATCGATAAAGGAAGATACACATTCGCCACAAAACTAGAAGTTTGAGGTGAATTACAATCTAAAACTGGTAGATTTTGAATTTCACTCAAATCCATCATGGCCTTGTTGTTAATGCACGAAGAATGTTCAGTCATAATTATGTTTTTGTAAATGCAATTGTAACAATTGTTTTTTGCTACTTCGTGATACAATTATATCATGCGTTGTTACAAATTATCCCAAAATCGATATCGTCTCAACAATTCTTCAAAATTTTCACATTCATTAATTTCTCTGGCTCTTGCTATATGGTTATTAATTGTAGCTTTCTTAATTTTAAGAATTTTAGCCGTCTCTAGCCTATTGTGGCCTTTTGCCATAACTTCTATTACCGCTTTTTGTCCATTTGAGAGAAACAACCTTTCCGTTTGTTTAAATTCTTCCTTTGATTCAATAGTTGACATAACCAAATGACAATTGAATTTTTGTCTATTCAACAACATTTCTATTCCACGTTTTAAAGAATCAACGCCAGACGTTTTCGACACATAACAATTAACATTGATTTTCATTAGTTCAGAGACAATCACTTTATTTACATGCGAGCTATATACCATATAGGCAATATTTCTATCGAAGCACATTTCTGGAATTGATAAATTTGAGCCCGAATTAATCTCAAGGTCACAAATTGCAAAATCTATACCCGGTGGCGTTGTAATTACAGATATTGCGCTTTCCAAAGTGGAACATCGTAATATTTCAGCATTAGGAACAATATTCTCTATTTGCTGTTTTACAAAATATTGAATTGCTTCGTGATCGTCAAATATTAGAATTCTCATTTTTTAATATAATTGAATGAGTGACAACACCATCTGTTATCTCAATTTTCATTTTTGCATCTACAATTGACAATCTATCCAAAATTATCATAGTTCCCATTCCTGGTTTGAATTTCGAATTTGATTCTATCCATTTTTTCGCCTCTTCGGTTGCCCTGTAATGAATTGATAAAATAAATTCTCCATCTTCATCTATGGCTGTTATTTGCACGTTCTGAATATTTGCATGTCGTATTGCATTTGTTATTAATTCTTGAATTGCCCAATAAGTATGGTATAACCAGTCGCCCGCGGGTGAAGAATCTGCATGCGACTCAAATGTTACCTTTATTTTACCGATTGATAGTTGACTAGCCAAGAGTTCTAGACTGGATTCCCAATTCAATTCGACCAGAACTTTGGGATACATATATTCAATTATCTGATGCGTTTTATATTTGAATATACTGAAATCATTTTCAAGTCGCTCAACAATTCTCAAATCTTGTCCCTGCAATCTATTTTTCAATTCATTCAAATCTTCCGAAAAGGTAATGGAATGAATGGCAAGATGGTCATGCAGTTCAGTGGCTATTCTTTTTCTTTCTGTATCGACTCCACGGAAACTACTGCGAAACAATCTTCCCAATACCTTTTTATATCTTTTAATTACAACATAACTGTAGAGCAAAGTACCTATTAGGGCAATGATTGCTGGCAGTAGAATTAGAGACAAACTAATTAATAAAGAATCTCCTGATATAGACATGTGCTAAAATTAGATTAATTAAATAGAAAAGTAACACAACTATACCCACAAAACCAACGTATACTGAATCTTTCCAATTGATATTAAAGCCATACAATTGCTGAAGTATTGTTGTAACTAAAAAATCTAATGCGAACAAAAGATACATCGGAGATTTTTTCAAATCCTTACTTGTGCCTGATGTTAGCTTTATCGAATAGATAAACAAGAGTATCAAACTCAATATGTATAAAAAATACCTTGTTTTATCTTGTGATGGTATCAGAGCGAAATAGGAAAAAGGGACAAATAAAAGTAATAACAATTTGTATATTTTACTTTTCTGCCTTGCTAAAATTGGAATTATAATCGACAGCGGGAGAATAACGTCAAATACAATAGTAATGGTTTCATTTTCATCCAAAATAAAACACAATAAACTATTAATAAAAACAGTAAATATATACAATAAAATCTCAAAATTGGATTTTATAATATTGAAATTACGTCGTGAATAATAGTAAATTCTATAAATTAGAATTAATAATATTAAAATTTCCAAATATGAATAGACAATCATTTCATAAGTGGAGAGTTATGATGGCATAATATCGGACATCTGTATGATCTTTCCATAATTATACCACTTGAAATGTCATTCCCCTGTGCATCAACACCGACTACAACAATTGTTAAATTATTCAGATCATCAAGAGCAAAATACGTTCTAACACCATTACAACCTGGTTGAGTCATTACTTGTTGATAAGCATTGTTGTCCATCATACAAGCTACGGTCATTCCTTGAAATTGAGTAGCATTTTGATAAGCATGTGTCATTACGGCAGCTTCTGCCAATGAAATTAGATGTGGATTGGTTGTCATATTTATTATTTTTAAGTTACTGCACAAAGAAAATATAAAAAAAACAACGGTCATGATATAAATGTATCACGAGTGTTGTTTTTAATCACATTAGGTTTGCTTAAATTTTATACAAACATCGATTAATTATAATCAGTAACACACACATGAAAAAACATTTCAAATTCACTAGACCTTTGTTTTCTTTGACGATTACTACTGTTGTTTTATTATCTACCTTGGCTTTTAAGCTGGAGGCACAAACTCCCGGACCATTTTTTTCAACTCCTACAACACCAACAACACCCCCATCTGGATTTTCAAATAGCTTTAGCTTAACTCCATCAGCATTGGGAATTGGGCGAATTCTATCTCCAGATGGTTGGCAGGAACTTAGATATTGTCAGCAACCCTCCTTACCATTAGAGAAAGGCTTAATTATAACAAGAGAAAATTGCAACCCTAATGTAATTGGCTCTGGAAACACCAATAATGAATTTGTCTATAATCCAAATATTATTGAAGGTGGAACAGGGTCTGGAGGCAACACACCGCCAGAATTATCGTTGGTACCAGTACCTACTACTCTGGGTACAATTCCTTTTTCTTATTATTCACCCTATAATCCATCAGGTCCTAACTCACCCTCTCCTTATTTGAATCTTAGAAGTAACCAACAACCAATGTTTCAAGTTAGAACTGTTGATTATCCCTCATCAACTGGTAGTGCAGGTAGTATTAAAAGTAGATTCATAGTAATGCCAGATGGTAACTCTGGAATAAACACAGAGGATCCAAGAGCTGCCTTAGACGTACAAGATGCGAATTTATACAATACGCCAATTGCAATATTTGGAAATGTCCTTCCATATTCTGCAACAAATTTACCCCAAAGAACCAATGCAGGAATTGCGCCAATAAAGCAGACATATACTAGACACATTGCAATTATTCCAAGATTAGATAATTATTCGTACAATATGATAAGCCATGCAGAGGATATTGGATTGATTTTCACAAATGGACTCGGAGCAGATGGAAGTAACACAAATGGGGCTTTGGTAATAGCCCCTTATACCAAAGACAAAAATTCTGGTGGGCTTAGAATCGAATCAAATGGAAATGCAGAATTACGCGGCAATTTGAGATGCACTAAGGTTACAGTAAATGCTAAGTGGTGGCCTGACTTTGTTTTTTCGCCTGATTACAAATTAATGAGTTTAAGTCAAATTGATAGTTTCATTCAAATGAACAATCATCTTCCTGGCTTACCTAGCGAACAAAACATCACAGAAAATGGGCAAGATTTAGCACAACTACAAGTCCTACAGCAGGAAAAAATTGAGGAATTAACTCTATATGCAATTGCTCAAGACAAACAAATTAAATCTCAAGAAATTTTAATAGAGAATCAAAAGGAAATACTTATTAAACAGGAATTGCGCCTAAATAAATTAGAGGCCTTATTACTTAAAAAGTAAAACATTATGAACAGACCATTTAGTTTAAAAATTTTAAAAGTTTCGTTGTTATTTTTAATATTCATTTCCTCTAGTTGCCGACATAAATGTTATGACCCTTCAAACCCTGATTGTGAAAATTATAACCCTTGTGATCCCAGATTAAAAGCAAATGCCGATTTTGAATTGTATGAATACAACGGCGGTAGTATTAACTATGAAACAGATACAATGGATGCCTACAATTCATTGTATGCCAAATCTAAATATACAAACGACACAATTATTTGGATAATTGGTTCCGAACGGATTATTCAGAAGGATTTAATTAGAAGCAACCTACCAAATAACGTGTATACTTCGATAACTTGTATTGCCATTAAAACGCATGAAAATTGCAAAGCTCAACGTATTTCCAGAGATACACTGACAAAAAGGATGTTTTGCAATGGAGTTTCAGATGACACTAGTGATTTCAAGGCGAAATGGCCTTGGTATGGCACTTATGAGGGTGTCGACTCAGATAATCCAAAAACGAAATATAGGGTATATTTTGGGCAAATCACCAAATATAATTTACCCGCAATGACTTTAAATGGTATCCCATTTGGAATACCTCCTCAACATCCATTCTACTCTCTAAAGGACGAACGTTTTTCCACAATGGGCAATCACTGGGGTTTTAAACGAATGAGTTTTGGAGAAGGTATTGGAGGACTTGCTTTTAATGCTAATTGTGCATTTGGAGCCAAAGGTTGGGCTATTCGAGAAGGTAATAAATTGACAATTTATTACAAGTATAATGAAACCTCGTATAAAGAATTTATCGAGACTGGCAAATACACAACTAATCAACCTGAAAGATTCTCAGAAATTAAGAAATGGGAAGGTGTCAAAATCTCAAACGAAGTACTTACAAGATGAAAAAAAATATTATATTAGTGTTTATTGCATTGAGCAATAATCTATCGAATGCGCAAACAGGAACCAATCAAAAATGTTGGAATACAATTAATACTATAACTACTCATTGGAATTCAAACCAAAGTTTAAATTCTTGGAATTGGACATCTGAAATTTTCAATGACATTTATATTAACAACAATCCTAACCATTCTTTTACCAGCCCATTTTGGGCAACAGGTAGTACAAATCGAAATTTACCATTATTTAATTTCCAAGTTCAAACATTAGCTAATAAAAAAGACTTTCATCCTGAAGACGGATGGGAATTGCTTATTAAAGACTTCGGCAATAGCTCCACTGCAAATTCAGGAGTCACATATCCATTCTTTGCTCTTTATAACAGATATACCGGGAAATTACGCGCTTATTTAATGATCCCCAATCAACAAGAATCTGCAAATAGTGCGGTTCTCAAAATAGCTTGGTCAGACAACCCCAAAATTGGCAGTTTACCATCAAGAAAAACATCTTTATTTCAGTTTATGAAACCCATTGGAACAACTACGAGTAATTTTGACAAAAACCTAGCAGCAACGTCCAGCAACAATTATTTCAAGGAAGATTATTTTTGGTTAACTGCTGAATTTGTAGTTGCCTATGATCCTTGTACTTGTCACGATTATTCATTTGACAATACCACTTCTAAGATTTCATTTGCATATTCAATGATTACAGAATTAGAGTTAAATGCTTTGCTTTCTGGTTCATTAACCCAAAATGTCGATGAAATAATTAACAACAACGGACCAACGGGAAGTGATAAGAATTTTTCTTTTTCAGACTTATCTCAAGTAAAAGAATTAGTAAATAGTGGTCAAATGGCCTATTCAGAATGGGACGGATACAAAAAAGACGCCACCGAATATTTAGACAAATGGAGTAGACCAGAATTGAGAAATAAATTACATGCGGATATTTTAGCTACATCCACATATAATTTATACGAACAGTTAACTAAAAATATTTATGAAGACAACACTGAGTATTGGGGGGTCAAGACTCCTAATAACTTTACAAATAGTCCGCTTAATTTTGACGTCATGATAAATGAATATGGCAAAACTCCTAATATTATAGAATCGAATTACAGTGGAATTAAAACACTTGCATCTTTTCTACCATATGTAGGAGTAGCAGTTGCAGTTTATGACTTGTTAATAAAAGACGGACAAACAAATGGGCCTGACGTTAAAGCCAAACCGACAGTTTTCACCGCAGATTTAAAATTAACTGGTCAAATTTCAGATGAAAATTACATGACTGCCCCCACGATATTTACACCAGGTTCAAATACGAATTTGAATTTAAATTATATTCCAACCTATAATAACATTCTGGGTGTATTTAATGTACTTGAAATACCCGATATGGAATATATCAAAATTCCCATTACAAATCTAACCTCTGTCAATGGCAAGCTATATCAATTCAAAAACGAAATCAAATATGTGGTTAATCCAGCGTCTAAAATGGTTGTTGAATCTGTGGAGGCCGCATTAGTTGTTCATTACACAGGGTCTGACAAACTATATTTAGATGATAATAATTTAAATAAAGATCAGCAGCAAGTAGCAATACCCATGTATCCTGGAATGTTCACTCCAAACGATGACAACAACGTATTTGAATGGGACAATTCTAATTTAGGAAATGGCCAATATTCAATAGCCAATAACAACAACTTAACAACCGCTGTAACTAGTCTTGATATTTATCAAAATAATGGAACAGGTTCAAAAGTGGGTGAATTGACTAAAAGAGTAATTAGCACCGATATTGCAAAATACAGGATTGAACAAATAACAGAAAATACAAATTTAAATTTAGAGAATATTTCGCCTAATTACCCACAAATTATTTCAACTACATTTAACCCTAAAGACCACAATGAGTTTATTCGATTCAGAACAAATTACAGACCCATTGGTTGCAAAGAAGAATTAAATATCTGCTTAACTGACCATTCCAATTTACCTAAAGTATTTCTCAAATTCTTAGTAAGACTGAAGCATGAATCAAATAATAACATAGAACCATTGATCATGATTTTCACACTTGACGTAACTGATAAAATGCAATCTGCGATAGAATCAACTGAACAAGGGAGCGCAACAAAATCTCTAAAATCTTTAAACATCTGGAATAATGTAGACCCAGCAAATTTGTCTGGTTATCCAGGTTTTAAGTATGAATTAAATAAAATAAACTTACCAAGTTCCGTTTTAAATAAAGATTGGTTCAAAAATAAAAATCAAGTTTATAATGGAGAAAGTAATTTGACAGTTATTGGCAATTTAGAAATTCCGGACAATTCGAATATTCCAGACAACTCTTCCATAATTGCTGGTGGTAAAATCAACTTTGGCAACAACATAACCACTGGCAATAATTCTCAAATCAAATCAGGAATTGAAATTGATTTAGGTTCAAACACATATAACCCTACAGTAATATTCGAAGTAATTCCATTTCCTTTATTAATACACTCATGTCAAGAATACAACTATCCAAACAACAAAATGACAGATGAGGAAATTGAAAACATTTGTAACAAAACATCATATAAGTTGAAAGCAATCCCAAATGAACCATATCAGTCAAATGATTTTCAGGATTCTGTTTCAGAGAGCATTGCACGCACTATCAAATTACAACATATAAATCCAAATCCTGCCCATGATGTAATTAATGTTAGCGTTATTTCAGACAAAGATTTTGTATTGAAAATCACAAATATTGCAGGCCAAATAATGTATGAAGAAAAACTATTTACAAAAAAATCATTCGTAAGTAAAACCATCAATACAAGTAATTATGCCGATGGCGTCTATTTAGTTAGTGCCTACGGAAATTCAAATATTTCAACTCTAAAATTATTAATACAACATTAATTATATAAATTACAATTTAAAATTCTCATAGCTAAAATTTTGGAACAATCAATTTAATTACACCATTTTTGGTGTTTGATTATATTCATTTCACGTTTTAAAATTAAAATTCCGTATATCTTTTGAAGATATTCGAATAGTGCTCGAAAAAATAAATTTGAAATCCTTGCATAAAATTAACCCATAGCTTAACTTTGCACTTGAGAAGAAAATGTAGACACCTATTAAGCTCTAAAGACGGAAAAAGAGCAATCTACCTTGACGAAGAAAACAAGGATGAGATTCTGGCATATTTACTTCAAGACAATCGACATGAAAAGAAATTTAAATTTATTTCAGAAATCATTTTAGACAATCACAGAAATGCCGAGGTTTATGACAAAGAGGAAGTAAACAGCAAAAGCAAAAATGTTACCGCCATGAAATTTTTTAAAGGACAAGACAATGACAGAATTTATTGCCAAGAAATTCTGTCATCTGAAGGCTCACTAGTTATTATTGCTGCTGAACTTTACAAAAAAAAGAAAACTAAAAAGCTCAACAAACAACAAATTAATTTAATTAATAAAGTAGCAAAATACCAATATGAAATTTAAAGACAAATATCACATTGCTCCTGAATTTGAGAATATTTTTACTTCATTAAGCAAAGAAGATGAATTAGAGCATGAAGCAAAAATGATTATGTTTCGTTTTTTAAGTGAGTTGGAAAAATTTAATTTAGAGAACCCTATCAAGAAAAAGGATTTAGCAAAAGCTATTAACACATCAGCAAGCTACATAACACAACTATACAGAGGAGACAAATTGGTAAATCTATTAACTCTTGCTAAAATACAAGAAGCTTACAATTTAACATTTACAATCAAGGCAAAACTAAATTCAGAAAATTACAATGACGAAATAGATCATACTCAAGGCAAGTTTATATCAAGAGATAGCTGGATTGATAAAAATGGGTATTGGGTATACATAAGTACGAATCCTGATTACAAGTCTGGGAATACTGAATCAATCAGTCCAAATGCAACGGTTAAAATCGCATAAAAAACATGAACCCAAAACTTTCACCACTTAAACTTCTCGATTTTGCAATAATAAATTGCAATTTCAAATTTATAGCACCTAAAGATAAAACTGATATTAGAAATTTAGTTGAATCCTATATTATCGATATCGACTTTGCGATTATATCAGAATCAAATGGCAATAGAGTATTTATCAAAGCTTCCATTAACCAAATCGAAAACACGTTACCTGGCTACTCAATTTTTGCAGAAGGGGTAGCCGTATTTGATATTACCAAGACCGATAGTTTATCAAAAGAAGACAAAAAATCTCTTCTTCAATTTTCATCAGTATCCATTGCATTAAATAGCTTAAGGGGTTTTATAACATCATTGACGGCTAATGCACCTTTTGGAAAGTACACCTTACCGTCTATAGATGTTAATGATTTATTCAATCAAAAATCAAAAACCAGATTAAAGCAAACTCCTAAAAATAAACAAGTAATAAACAAGGATTGACATTCATTAAGGTTTCCAGAAACTCAGGCGGAGATACTGATATTTATTTATTGTGCTTTGTCGAGTTATATTAACCTCGAACCCAATTTACAATCCGTAATGATATAATTAATAACATGACAAGTGCATTGACTGAAACGACAAACCTAGATGCAGAGATCAAAAAACACCTTCCACTTTTCAAACTAGTCGCCAAATTAATAGTAATAAATCAACAATACTAATGCAAATTGACTAATAAATATTCTTCATCAAATCTCCATACTGCCACCAGCATTAAACCTACCCGTCGAGGTTGCTTTTCCTTTTTCAACCTGAACAATGACATCTACTTCATGTGCGTGTTCGTTTACCCCTTTGAAGTTGCCTTCTTTGGTGGTGTGATAAATAAAAATGAATGAGGTGTCAGGGTGCATTTTACGGAGTTGATCAATGGCATTCACATCCATCCCTGCCTTTGATACACTGTCAATAAAAACGAATTGAAAATCATTTAGGTTTTCAGGGACACGGTCGGTGATGTAGAGGTTTGAGTGATGTGCCTTTAGGCGTTCGATCTTTTCTTTAAGTGTATAGCCAAAGCCTTCCTCAATTGCGCAATACAATACCTTGCCATGATGGCTTGCCAAGTAGTTCGCAAAATCCAAACACATGGTTGATTTACCCGACTTTGGAAGTCCGTATACCATGGAAGTAAACCCTACGCTTGGATCACCAATCAATTCACGGTACTTGCCCTTCAGGCCAATTGTTTGAAAGTCCATGGCCAGCAGTTCGC
>JACCDS011637701.1_pt1 | contig 13569 bp, 14 predicted proteins | sample 7446441 | NCBI WGS metagenome assembly JACCDS01 (sample SAMN15323445, study PRJNA562643) | freshwater metagenome | isolation source: river surface water | place: USA:Blue River Watershed | collected 2017-08-17 | reverse complement strand
GTCAGCAGCAGACCGTCAGCGCTCAGGGGGGCTGCGCTGTAGCTGTAGCCGGCAGCGTAGTCGTCGATCTTGTCACGCCAGACCACTTTGCCGGTGGTTTGGTCCAGGGCCACCAGTTGGGCGTCCAGGGTGCCGAAGATCACCAGGTTGTCATACAGGGCTGCACCGCGGTTGATGACGTCGCAGCAAGGCATGATGCCTTCGGGCAGACGGTGCTCGTATTTCCAGAGCTTTTTGCCGGTCTTGGCGTCCAGCGCAAAGATGCGCGAATAGGAAGCCGTGACAAACATCTTGCCGTTATGGACCAGCGGCTGCGACTCCTGACCGCGCTGCTTTTCACCACCGAAGGACATGGACCAGACGGGCGTCAACTTGCCGATCGATTTGGCATTGACGTCGGTCAATGGCGAATAGCGTTGGCCTTGCGTGCCCAGACCCCAAGACAGAACGTCGTTGGTGGTGGCTGCATCTTTGGCGATCATGTCATTGGTCACTTGAGCGCCGACTTGCGCGGCAGCCATCATGACGAGCAGGCTCAATAATTTTTGTTTCACGTTGATGTCTCCTGTTTGGAACGGTCAGAGCATTGAGGAAGTTGAACGATTCGCAAAGGTCCAACGCGGACACTCAGCAATGCGTCAATTGCCTTTTCGCAAAAGGCGTGCCAACTTTCTGTGGTTCGCACCTAAGTAATTACCCTGACAAAAAGCCCTGATCAAGCACGGGAATTGCCGTACCCAGCGCTGTCACACAGCCGCCCCGGCTGTGACAGTGTTCAACTTTGGATCAACGGCCTGTGGCAGCTGGCCAAGCCAACTGTTCGTTTTCGTACTGCGGGTACAGATACGTCACGCTGCGGGTGTATTCGGCCGGCATGGCCGCCCAGCGGACAAAGCGCGAAGGAATGCTCAGGCGCAAGACCTCGGACAAATCCAGGCCCTGCGCGGCACTGCTTTGCAGCCGTTGGTGCAACCACTGCAACCAGTCGAGGGTCTGGTCCACCCCTTTGCGGCCAGCATGAACGGGGCCATGGCTGGGCACCACGGTGCGAACCAGGCCTTGGTCAATCCAGCCTTGCACCGTGCGCAAACTGTTGATCCAGGGCAGCAAGCGCGCATGGGGTGCGGTGGGCACCCGATCGGCAAACACGAGTCCGCCGGCAAACAAGACACCAGTGCTGTGGTCAATCAGCAGCAAGTCGTCGCCCGTGTGGCCGTCGAGCCGCACCCACTCCAGCCGGTGACCGCCCCAATCCTGGCGTCCTGGTGTCAGGCTTTGCCTGGCGGGTGTGGACTCGGTGCCCTTCATCCAATCACCACACAAGCGGTACAGGTTGTCTTCGTAGGCCTTGCCCTCGGCTTGCATGCCCGCCAAGGTGCCACTCAACGCGAGCAAGGGCAGATCCGCCCAGGCCTGGTTGCCAAAGAAATAGTCAGGATGGAGGTTCAAGGCGACCACACGACTGGGCTTTTGGGGCACGGTGCGGGCGATGGCTGCGCGCTGCTGCTGGCCATACAACCAAGAAGGCCCCGTGTTGATCACCAGTACACCCTCGTCGCTGGCGATGAAACCGGTGTTGATGATGTTGCAGCCGTTGGCACGGCTGAAGTCTTCGACCGACCCTTCGATCACCCAGGTCTGCGCCGCGATGGCGCGAGGCTGCAACTGGTAATCGCCCGCAGGCAAATCGGCGGCGTGAACCCAAGCGGCACAGACCACCCCGCTCAGCGCCCATCCCAGCGTCCAGAGCCTGCGGCAGTTCATGCCTTGAGCCTTTCGTCGATCCGATTGCCGTTGTTGTCTCGGCCTGTCAGGTGCCAAGGCCCTAGAGGCTGATCGCCCAACTCCAAAGTGATCAAAGGGTTCTCGGAAACGGGCTCATGCAAATGCAAGCGCCAAACTGGAGTGCCCTGCGCATCGCGCAACTCCAATTGCTCGATGTGAAAAGCCGGAATACCATTGACCAAACCCGTGTCCATGGGGTGCATCACGCGCAAACGCAAGCGGGTGCCGCCTTCCAGCACATTGCGAAACACCCGAGCCTGCACCTGGTTCAAGGTGCGGCTCCATGAGCCGTCGGCGCGGCTGGCGCCCGGGACGGTGCAGCCGCCACCTGCGGCATTGACCCAGGTCTGGCCGACAAACCAGCGGCCATCTTTCATCTTGACCAGGGCCCGTACGGGTGAGCCTTGCTCCATGCGGATGCGAAAAGCCAGCACTGGCCAGCTGCCCAAAGGCTCAAAGTCGAGCACATGCTGAATCGGATTGCGGTCGGCGACCACGACGATGCGGTCAATCGGCCCCATGCTGCGTTGCAAGGTCCGCGCATCGATCCAGATCGGCACGTTCATGGCGTCTTCGGCAAACTCGGGGCCCTTGACGATCACCTCCTCGCTCAAGGTGAAGGGGGCCATGGCCATGAATTTGCGGCGGATCACCGGCCACTGCATGGAACCCAGCGCGTCACCACCTGCCGGGTCTTGCGCCCAAGCCGCCGGGGCCAGGGCCGCCGCCCACAAGCCGCCCCATGTGTGCAAACAATGACGCCGCGAAAGTGCTGGTCTGTTCATGTCGGTCGCCCCTTCAAGCCACGCCTCGTGCGCGCATCCAGCCGCGCTGGGGGTCATAGCCTCGCACCGCCAGGCCAAAAAACACCAAGGTGCCCACCAAACCGTAAATCAACCCCGTGCCGTACAACTGGCCATGCAGGGCAAAGCGCATGGTTTCCACCGCCTGTGTGAAAGGGTTGATTTGCGCCAACTGGTAGAGCCACCAGGCGCCCGCCTCTTCAAACTTCCACAGCGGGTACAAAGCCGAGCTGATGAAGAACATCGGGAAGATCACAAAGTTCATGGCCCCTGCGAAGTTTTCCAGTTGCCGCACATGGACCGACAAGACCAGGCCCATGGAGGCCATGAGCACCGCGGTCAACATCAAGGTGGGCAAGGCCGCCAAGGCATGCAGCCACTCGACCTCCACGCCCAGCAGCGCTGCAACCAACAAGAACGCCAGCATCTGCAGCATCGACAAACTGGTGCCCGCCAAGAGCTTGAAGCCCAGCAACCAGGCACGGTTGAGCGGCGCGGTGAGCAGCAAGCGCATGAGCCCCATTTCGCGGTCGTACACCAGGGACAGCGAGCTTTGCATGCCGTTGAACAAGGCGATCATGCCCAGCAGGCCAGGCAGCATGTAGACCTTGTATTCGATGTAGGTCTCATAGGGCGGGATGATGGAGACGCCGAACACGTTGTGAAAGCCCGTGGCGAACACCACAAACCAAAGCAACGGGCGCACCAAGGCTGACGCCAAACGTGCGGGTTGGCGCAGGAATTTGTGGATCTCGCGCCCCACCACGGCGCGGGCAGCGCGGCCCAGGTGCGCGAAGTTCAACGTGCTTTGCATGGGCTTTCCTTTTCATCCACACCCAAGGTGTCGAGGTTGTCTGTGGGGTGCAAAACACCTTCCATGGGCGCGGTCTGCACCACGCCGTCGGCATGGGCCAGCAGTACCGGCTGACGCAGTTGACCGTCCCAGGCGCGGAAGCTCAAAGGCAAGCCTTTGAAGCCATCGACTTGGACTTGCCCTGATCGCAAACGGGCAGCCAAACTGAGTGGTGTGCCCTTGGGCTCGGTCACCCAGGCCGTCACCAAGGTCTTGATGCCCATCCACGCCGCCCAATCTTGTCCGGTCATGGGGCGCTGTGCCTGCTTCACAAATCGGCGGTTGAGCTGGGGCCCACCATAGCGCTCCCACTGCGCATGCCAGGCGAGCGGCGTGAGTCCACTGCTGCCCAGCACTGGGCGTGGCCATTGCGTGGCGTAGACCAGGCTGCGCGCAAACTCGCCTTCGCTGTCCCAGACGGCCACCACCTCGTGGTTGCGCTCGTTGGTCAACAGCTTGGGATTGGCCGCATCGCGCTCGCGCGGATCGCCGCTGAGCTTGAAGGTTTTGGTCTCGGTGGTCTTGAGCCCGTAGCGCTTGCCCGCACGCTGCCAAGCCTGCATCAACAAGGCATCGGCCGGTTTGGCCCCTTGCAGGACCAGCACCTGTTTCCAGGATTTGGCCGCCAGAAATTGCGCCAAGGCATCGGCCAACATGCTCTGGCTCGGGTAGGTGTGCAGCACCGGCACCGCACCACAAGACTGTGCTCGCAGAGCGTCCAGCGGGCTGCTGGCATTGATGGCCAATGCGCCCGCCTTTTGCGCTGCCTGCAAAGCCTGAGGCATCAAGGCGTCGGGCAGGTCGAGCAACCAGTAAGCCACTTTGTCGTTTTGCAATTGCTGCAGGCTGGCGGCCAGTGCCGCTTCGTTGTCGGCCACCACCTCGCGCAAACGCACGCTCAAGCCGGCGTCTTGCAATTGGACCTGCGCATCGTCCAGACCCAGCCTCGCTGCGGTGATCAAGCGGCCTGTGGATTGGCCAGGCCAGCGCTTTTCGACACGCCGGGGCTGGTAGCGCTCATCGTCGGCCACCGAGACCACCGCCACCTGCAAGGTGGACGCTGTTTTGGCCGGGACCGGCGTGGCGGCCATGGCCTGCGCTGCACAACACAGCACCCAGCCTGCTGCCATCGACTTCACAAGATTCATCATCACTCCCGAACCAGCACGGTGTGCGGTACACGGCCAGCGGCCACGCTGCGCACGGCCTTGCCTTGCACGGTGTCGACCAGCGTCATGTCATCCGACATGCCATTGGTCACATACAACTGGGTGCCGCTTTTGTTGAGCGCCAAACCCCAGGCCCGCTTGCCCACCAGCACGGTGCGCTTGACTTGTTTGCTGGCCGCATCGACTTCGGCCACATGGTTGGCGCGACCCAAGCTGACCCACACGGTGCGGCCATCGGGGCTGTGCATCAGCGCCACTGGGGTGATGTCGGTGGACCGCATACCTGCGATCTGAAAGGGCACGGTGGCCTTGACCTGTTGCGTACCGGTGTCGATCACACTGACGCTGGCCCCCATCTCGTTGCTCACCCACAGTTCCTTGCCATCGGCCGAGAGCGAAAAGCGCCGTGGACGGTTGCCAACCTTGATGTTCTGGACGATTTTCTTTTGCTGCAAGTCGATGCGGTGAACCACATTGGCCACCTCGGACGTGACATAGGCGTACCGACCATCGGGTGTGACCAAGACGCCTTCAGGCTCGCCACCGGTCTTGACCTCAAACAGTTTCTTTTTCGACGGCAGGTCATAGGCGATCAAGGCGCTGTCGTCTTCGACGGTCACATACGCGGTTTTGCCATCGGGCGAGAGCGCAAACATCTCGGGGCTGTCGCCCAAGGGCATGGTGCCGACCAGTTTGTTCTGAGCCAAATCGACCCACCCCATTTGGTTGCTGTCACCGCAGATGACCAATATGCGTGCGCCATCGGCACTGAACTTCATGTCCCGCGGACGAGGGCACACGGCGATGCGTTCAGGGTTCTGGCCCTGTGCATCAAAGACCACAATCTGGTTGTCCTTTTCATTGGACACATACACCCGTGCAGTGGGTGCGGTTTGAGCCCAGGCAGTCACAGCACATGCCGACACAAGGCAAAGCACCCACCGGATCGAGTGAGCATGCGGGGCATTCAGCATCGGGGAAGTCTCCTGGTCAAACGTCAAGGCTGCTCCGTTTTGGAACAACGCATGCAGGTGTATCGGCAATTACCATGCCACCAAGGGCCCATTGCGCGACATAGGGGTGGCTTGCATTTTGCTATTGTTCAAACATGACGTCATTGAGAAAAAACCCGGACACGCTCACCCGTCGCCATTGGCTGCTGAGGATGAGCGCCCTGAGTCTGCCCGCCTGTGCATTGGCCAACGCCGCTCAATGGCCACAAAAACCCATTCAACTCATCGTGCCTTGGCCTGCAGGCGGAGGCACCGACCTGAGCATCCGCATCCTGGCTGAAGAAGCCGGCAACCGGCTGGGCCAGCCCGTGGTGGTGGTAAACCGCCCGGGCGCTGCGGGCACCATGGTCGCGCCGTTGCTCAAGGCAGCGGCTCCTGATGGCTACACCATTGGCCAATTGCCTTTGCCGGTCTTGCGCCATGCACTCATGAACAAAGTGCCCTGGGACCCGCTGACCGACCTGAGTCCGATCCTGCAGGTGTCCAGCACCACCTTTGGCTTGCTGGTGCCCACCAGCAGCCCCTGGCTCAAAGTGCAAGACATGCTGGACTGGGCCAAACAAAACCCCGGGGCCTTGATGCTCGGCTCCACCGGCATGGGCTCCACCCCGCACCTGGCCATGGAAGAGTTGCTCGGCGCTCAACAAATCAGTTACACCCACATTCCGTTCAAAGGCACGACCGACCAAATGTTGGCACTGGCCAGCGGCACCATCATGGCTGGCATGAACTCCACCGGCTTTGCCCCCTGGGTCGAGCAAGGCAAACTCCGCTTGCTGGCGGTGTTCAGCGAACAACGCAGCGCCCGCTGGCCGCAAGTGCCCACCATGAAAGAGCTGGGCTTTTCGCAAGCCATCTACCACTCCCCCTGGGGTCTGGTCGCCCCCACAGGTACGCCCGCGAACGTGATCGCTTTGTTGCATGAGGCGTTCCGCTCAGCCATGTTCACCCCCCGGCATTTGGCTGAACTGCAACGCTACGACCAAGACGCGGCCTACCTCGATGGCCCGGCCTATCGGCAGGTGCTGGTGCAAAGCTCACAGCGCGAGCGCAAACTCCTGCAACGCATGAAACTGCTGGCCGAATAAAGTCCTGATCGGAACAACGCATGTCCACCACCGTACCGCTGCAAGCCTCGCATTTGAGCAAAGCCTACCAAGGCCACCCGGCCTTGCATGACGTCAGCCTGACCCTGCTGCCAGGTGAACGCGTGGCCCTGCTGGGCCCCAACGGCGCAGGCAAATCCACCCTCATGCAACTGCTCACAGGTTTGTTTGTGCCCGACAACGGCGAGATCCACATCTTGGGCCACGACCTGCGCACGGCAGCGCCCAAGGCGCTGGCGCACCTGGGCGTGGTGTTCCAACAACCGGCGCTGGACCTGGACCTCAGCGTGCAGGCGAACTTGCGCTTTCACACGGACTTGCATGGCTTGCCCCGCGCGCTGGCCGATGAACGCATCGCCGAGGGCTTGGGCAAACTCGGTTTGCTCGACACACTGCACAAACCCTGCCGAACGCTGTCAGGTGGCAACCGCCGCAAGATCGAGCTGGTTCGTGCCTTGCTGCACCGTCCTGCGGTGTTGTTGATGGACGAAGCCACCGTGGGCTTGGACCCGGCATCCCGCGTGCAATTGCTGCAAGCGGTGGAAAACCTGCAACGCGACCATGGCGTGGCCACGCTCTGGGCCACGCATCTGGCCGAAGAGGTGGAACGCGCAGACCGCGTGCTGGTGTTGCACAAGGGCGTGATCCGGCACGAAGGCCCAGTCCCCAGCCTGCCGGCCGAAACCCAGCAAAACAACATCCAGGACGCCTTCCTGGCCTTGACCCGCGCCGGATGATCGGCCGCTGATACCGGCCGGTCTGACACACCAGGTTCCGCTCATGGCAACGAGGTCATCTTTGTGACGCTTTCTCAGACCGCTTCAAGATAGCCTGTGCTTTTCTTTCTTTATAAGGACAAGCCATGCTCACACTCTGCGGCTTTGCAGCCAGCAATTACTACAACAAAGTCAAATTTGCGCTGCTCGAAAAAGGTGTGCCCTTCGAGGAAGAACTGGCTTGGGTGGGCAAAACCGATCCGGCGGCCAGCCCCATTGGCAAAGTGCCCTATATCAAGACCGCCCAAGGCCCACTGTGTGAGTCGGCCGTCATCATGGAATACATCGAGCAGCAGTACCCACAACGCCCTTTGTTGCCTGCCGATCCTTTTGCTGCAGCCAAAGTACGCGAGCTGGTGACCTTTTTGGAATTGCATCTGGAGCTGGTGGCGCGCAACCTGTACCCGGAAGCTTTTTTTGGCGGCAAAGTCAGCGACGGCACCAAAGAAAAAACCGGCGCTCAACTGGAAAAGAATGTGGCGGCTTTTGCAGCTTTGGCCAAATTCACGCCCTATGTGGCTGGCGACACATTGACTCTGGCCGATTGCACAGCGGTGGTCCATTTGCCACTGGTCTCGGGTGCAACCAAACTGATCTATGGCCGCGACTTCCTGGCCGATTTGCCGGTGCGGGACTACATGAAGTTCATGGGTGAGCGCCCCACCTTGCAGCAAGTCAACGCCGACCGCAAAGCCAATATGGAGCTGATGCTCTCGCGCATGAAAGCCAAATAAACATCGCCCCACTTGCACAGCCAGGGCCGTCCGATGGACGGCCTTTTTGCTTTGTCCATTCCTGTTTTGCTGTGCATCCTCATGCAGCTTCGCGACCTGACTGAACTGTCACAGGATTGATGCACATCAACGTCGCCGGCCATGCGAAGCCTAGGATGGGTGCATGAACACCAGCACACGACTCCACCAAGAACGCCTTGAGCGCGCACGCGCTGAACTTTTGCAACGCATCGCCCAGGAACGCGGGGGACTGGTCTCGCGCGTGGACATGGCGGCCGAGCACGATGTCCGCGATTTTGAAAACAGGGCGCAAGCCATCTCGGAACGCGATGATGAGTTTGCGATGAACGAACACGAAACCGCCGAACTCGGGGCACTGGACGCTGCGCTGGAGCGGCTGGCGGCAGGTCTATACGGCACGTGCAAAGACTGCGGCGTGCCCATCCCCGAAGCACGCTTGGCCGCCTACCCGGCCGCCTTGCGTTGCATCGACTGCCAAACCGCTTACGAAAACCCCCACTGACCTGCTATTCCAAAGGAGCCCCCATGAGCACTTTCCACGCCGTCGTCTGGATGGACCACCACGAAGCCCATGTCGCCCTGTTCGACCGTGCGCATGCCGAGGCACATCGCATCACATCGCGCAGCCACCACAAACACCAGGGCAAGATAGGCGATGCCGTCGCCTTCTACCAGGACATTGCCAAAGCCTTGAATGGTTGCCGTGAAGTCTTGCTGACCGGCCCCGGCCTGGCACGCCAAGAGTTCCGCACCTGGTGCCAACAGCACCAGGCAGCCACAGCCAAGGCCGTGGTGGACAGCATCGCCAGCGACCACCCCAGCGATGCCCAGCTGGTCGCTCTGGCGCGTCAATACTTCAAGAAGTTTGATGCCATGACAGCCGACCCGTCGCAAGTCTAAGCGCGACACGTTGCGCCGCACGGGCTGCTATGCTTTCGGGCATGAGCAGCCTTTTTCATTTTGCATTCCACGTCACCGACCTTGACGAAGCCCGGCGCTTTTACGGCGATGTGCTGGGTTGCAAGGAGGGTCGATCCACCGACACTTGGGTGGACTTTGATTTCTTTACACACCAGATTTCGCTTCACTTGGGTGAGCCGTTCAAAACAAGCAACACCGGCCGTGTGGGCGAGCACTTGGTGCCCATGCCACACTTTGGCCTGATTTTGCAAAAGGATGAATGGCAAACCCTGGCCGATCGCCTGCAGTCGCACGGTGTGCGCTTTGTGATCGAGCCGCATTTACGCTTTGCCGGTCAAGCTGGCGAGCAATGGACCATGTTTTTCATGGACCCCTTTGGCAATCCGATTGAGGTCAAAGGCTTTGCCTCACTGAACACGGTCTACCAAAGCTGAGGATTCAGCGCAGAACAGCCATCAACGGGCGGCTTCACTGGCCTTCTTATCGTCCAGCACAATGTCCTGTTTTGCACGAGGCGTGCCGATGGGTCTGGCGCTTTGCCCTTGCTGGGTGGCCAGCATGTCTTGCTCACTTGGGTACTGGCCGAGCAACCAGTAATCAAACACACGTCTCGCAATGGGCGCAGCATGAGCCGCGCCAAAGCCCGCGTTTTCCACCACCAGCGCCAGCGCAATTTGCGGCGATTCTGCCGGCGCAAAAGCCATGTACAAAGCATGGTCACGCTGGTATTCCCCCAACTTGCTGGCGTTGTATTTTTCTTTTTGCCCAATCGTCACCGCTTGGGCCGTGCCGGTCTTGCCTGCGCTTTGATAGGCCGAGCCCGCAAACACCTGCGCGGATGTGCCCGACGTGGCCACACCGATCAAACCATTGCGCACGACCGCAATGTGATCCGGGTTGTAGCCGAGGTTGACGGGTTCATTGCTTGCCACAGGTGCCTGTGCGTGCGTCAGCGCATCTTGCGTGGCCTTCACCACCCGTGGTGTGAATTTCTGACCACCGCTGGCCAATGTGGCCGTGGCCGATGCCAGTTGCAGCATGGTGAAGTTGTTGTAACCCTGACCGATGCCCAGCGAAATCGTCTCGCCCGCGTACCACTTCTTTTGCTCGGGCCGCTTGTAGTAATTGCGCTTCCAATCAGTGCTGGGCAAGATGCCGCGCACCTCTCCAGGCAAGTCAATGCCTGTGATCTGACCAAAACCCAGCGGCTTCATGAAGTCATGGATGGTGTCAACGCCCATGTCATTGGCCAGCGAGTAGTAATAGACATTGCTCGACAAGACAATCGATCGCACCATGTCCACCGGCCCCAAACCTGTGTCACCGTGACTGCGGAACGTGTGTCCACCAAACGACCAGGAACCATTGTCCTGAATGATGGTGCTGGCATTGCGTTTGCCGGTGGTCAAGGCCCCCAAAGCCATGAAAGGCTTGTAAGTCGATCCCGGCGGATAGGTGCCACGCAATGCGCGGTTGAGCAACGGCTTGTCGATCGACTCGTTGAGCATCTGCCAATTTTCGGTATCGATGCCATCGACAAACAAGTTGGGATCGAAAGTGGGCTTGCTGACAAACGCCAGCACTTCACCCGTGTTGGGGTCCAGCGCCACCAAGGCACCCCGGCGAGAACCAAACAAATCCTCGACCATTTTTTGCAGGCGAATGTCGATCGACAAGACCACGTTCTGCCCTGGAATGGCTGGCCGACTCGACAAGCTGCGCGTGGCACGACCACCGGCCGACGTCTCCACTTGGTTCACCCCGGTGATGCCGTGCAATTCGCGCTCGTAGCGTTGCTCTACCCCCAGCTTTCCGATGTACTCGGTACCCCGATAATTGCCCGACTCATCGTCTTCTTCGATGCGTTCTTTTTCTTTGGCATTGATGCGGCCAATGTAACCAATCACATGGCTGGCCAATTCACCAAAAGGGTACTGCCGAAACAAACGGGCCTTGATGTCCACACCCGGAAAGCGGTAACGCTGCGCACTGAAACGGGCCACCTCTTCATCGGTCAGGCGCGTGCGAATGGGCAATGAGTCAAAGCTCTTGGATTCTTCGCGCAAACGCTTGAAGCGGCGGCGGTCTTTGGCCTGGATATCCACCAACTCAGACAATTCATTGATGGTGGTTTCCAGGTCCTTGACCTTGGAGGGCGTGATCTCCAGCGTGTACGCGGAATAGTTGCTGGCCAGAACCACGCCGTTGCGGTCCAGGATCGTGCCGCGAGGCGGCACCGTCGGCAAAACTGCCGTGCGGTTGTTTTCGGCCTGCTCCAGCAAATCTTCATGACGCACAATTTGCAAATAGGCCAAACGCGTCAACAGCACCATGAAGCAAACAAAAACCACGAGCTGAATCACAACCACACGCTCGCGGAAGCGATAGATGTCCGCCTGCGTATCGCGCAGTTCAGCGAGCGAAGGCAAACTCAATGCCATGATCAGAGCGGCCGGATATCGTCAGGCGCAAATGCCCGCCTTTGCGGCGCCAGCAACAAAGCCCCTACCAATGGCCACAATGCCGCCTGCAAAAAGGGGGCAAACAACTGGCTCCAATGTGGCCAAGCATCTTGAACTATCAGACGAGTGGCCCACTCCACCAACGCTGAAACGATGAACAAGGGCAAAATTTGCAAGGCTTGTTCACGCAATGGGAACCACAACAACCGCCTTTGAATGGCCAAAGCCATACTGCTCAACACCACATAGGACAAGGCGTTTTGCCCCAGCAATGCGGATTCATGCACATCCAGCGCGAGGCCCAGCACAAAAGGCAATAGCAAACCCACACGACGCGGTTGGTGCACATTCCAGAAAACCACCACAATGGCCAGCACATCGGGCAGCCAGCGCATGCCCGTCAAGCCCAACAGCATGTTCACCAGCAGTGCCAGCACCAAAGTCAAGGCAATGAAACGGGGATTGGCAGGCAACAAAAGTGGCCGTCCTGCAGGCATGATCATGGCTTGCCCCCCGAAACAGAAGATGGTGATGTGCTGCCATTGACAGAGGCTTTGTTGTGTTTGCCCGGGCTTTTGCTTACTTCAGCAGGAGGTGGCAATGCGGGCCAGTCTTTCACCGGCGACAGCACCAACAGATGCCGTCCTCGAACGACCGCCATGGGCTTGGCGTGGACACGCGCAAACGAAGAGTCCACACGGCGATCAATCTGCGTGATGGTGCCCACATGCAATCCCGCGGGGTAAACACCGTCGATGCCGCTGGTGGTCAAAAGATCACCTTGTTTCATGTCTGCCCCTGCAGGCACAAATTTCAATTCCAGTGAACCACCCAAAGTGTTCGGATCGCCATTGGCCACATGCCGCGTTCCAGTGCGTGCGTTCATCACAGGTATGCTCTGATCGCGGTCGGTCAGCAATGTCACCTCACTGATCAGTGGGTACACACGCGTGATCTGCCCAAACACGCCGGCCGCATCGATCACCGCCGAGCCAGGCACGATACCGGCCAATTGCCCGCGGTCCACCACCACACGCTCACTGTAGGCATCTGTGGTGCCATACAAAACCTGAACCGGTTTGGTTGGACCCGAAAACTCCTTGCGCAACTCAAGCAACTCTCGCAATTGCGCGTTCTCTTGAAGCAACTGTTCCACTTGTTGCAGGCGTTGCGTTTGGCCAATTGATCGCGCCTGAAAACTCTGCGCTGCATCTCGCGCCTCTTCCAGATCCACGAAATAATTACCCACGGCCTGTACCGCACGCACCGGCTGCAAAGACAACCATTGCAAAGGCGCCAACACCATGGCGATGCCCGCACGGATGGGGTAAGAGATCTTGAGACGATGGTCAGCCGCCATCAACAAGATGGCCAGCAAACCCAACAAGACCAGCTTGGAAATGGCAGACAAGCCCTGCCGAAAGATCGGCGGCACACTGCGCTCAAAGGTATCCAGAGCCATAGTCGGAATGCACCGGATTCAATGTGAATGAAGAAACGTGACAGACCCGAGCAAGGCAGGCCCGGAAAACACCTTACTCGCTGGTGAAGATGCTGCCCAGCTGGTCCATACGCTCGAGCGCCATGCCGCAACCTCGGGCCACGCAGGTCAGCGGGTCTTCGGCCACCAGCACAGGCAAACCGGTTTCTTCGGCCAGCAAGCGGTCCAGGTCACGCAACAAAGCGCCACCGCCAGTGAGCATCATGCCTCGCTCGGCGATATCGGCACCCAACTCGGGTGGCGTCTGCTCCAAGGCGGTTTTGACGGCCGAGACGATGTTGTTCAGCGGATCGGTCAGTGCCTCAAGGATTTCGTTGGAGCTGATCGTGAAGCTGCGGGGCACACCTTCGGACAGGTTGCGACCCTTGACTTCCATTTCCTTGACCTCGGCGCCGGGGAAGGCGCTGCCGATCTGCTTCTTGATG
>JACCDS010319561.1_pt1 | contig 13569 bp, 12 predicted proteins | sample 7446441 | NCBI WGS metagenome assembly JACCDS01 (sample SAMN15323445, study PRJNA562643) | freshwater metagenome | isolation source: river surface water | place: USA:Blue River Watershed | collected 2017-08-17 | reverse complement strand
TCACTTTCAGCACCGGCATCTCGCCAGCCGGCGAGCCGGCCGCTGCGTCGCCCCACTCATCGACCGCAATCACGCCCGATGCCAGACGCACCAGCTGCGGTCCTTTGATCGGCACGAACACCTCGGTGTCATCGTCCGGATTGTCCGGCGTGCCGTTGTCACTCCATTCCGTCCAACCATCCGCATCGGTGATCGTCCCGTCGCCGTCGTCATCGCGACGCGGGCTCGCCAGGACCGACGCCACCGTATCGCCGATCGCCTTGTCCCCGTTCAGGTCCACACCCGACTGCGACTCCAGCTTCAGCACATCCGACAGACTCAGCGTCTGTTGCGCCGGTGCCGCCGTGCCCGTCATCGTGAAGGTGCCCAGCGCCAATGTGTCCGCCTGCAGATCTTCGACGAACAGGTAGCTCTTGTAGGTTGCCGTTGCGGCGGTCGCCGCGCCGGTACGCTCGACCACCAGGAACTGGCGTGGCACGACCGGGACCTCCCCGGTTTCAGGATCCGGGCCCTGGTAAATCGTCCGATCGATGACCCCGAGATAGCTGACCCCGGCCGTGGTCGATGCCGTCCAGTTCGTCGCCGCTGCCGTCGCCGAGGTTTTCACTTTCAGCAAGGACATTTCCGCAGCAGAAGAACCGACCGTCGATAGCCCCATGTAATCCACCGCAGCTGCACCCGAAGACAGGCGTACCAACTGCGGGCCTTTCGCCTGAGCCATCAGGGTTTCCGGATCGGTGTCACTCGGATCGTTCGGATCGAAAGCCGGGTTCGGCATCTCGATCACGTCTTCGTCGGTAATCTCGCCGTCGTAATTGATATCGAGCCGCGCGGCACCGAGCACTGCAGCAACTGTCTCGCCGACGTTGTTGTCAGCAGAAAGGTCGAGGGAAGTCTGATGCTCCAGCTTGAGCAGATCCGTACGACTCAACGCGATGCCAGACGTACCGGTCATCGTGAAGGTACCGGCCGGTGAATCGCCATCGACATCCTGAACAAAAAGATATCCTCGATAACTTGCCGTAGCGGCAGTCGCTGCGCCGGTGCGCTCGACGACCAGGAATTGAACCGGCACAGACGGCATCTCCCCCGTCTCCTGGTTCGGCGCAAGGCCAAGGTAATTTGTCCTGTCCATCACACCGACAAAGCTGACGCCGGCCACCGTCGAAGGAGCCCAGTTCGTGGCTGCTGTCGCCGTCGCCGAAGCTTTGACCTTCAACAGAGGCATCTCGTCCGTACTCGACGAACCAACGCTCGCCTCGCTCCAGATGTCGATCGCAGTTGCCCCGGAGGCCAGTCGCAACAGTTGCATGCCCCTTGCAAGTGACGATGGATTCTCCTGATCCACCACATCGTCGTTCGTGATCTTGCCGTCATAGTTCGAATCGAATCGTGCGCCAGTCAGCACGGCAACCACGGAATCAACCAGAGAACCCAGTGAAGTGCCCATCGTTTTGACCTTCCAGAAGTAAAAAATGGCATCGGCTGTTGTCGGCGAAGACAAAGTGAGATTACCAAAAAAGAAACTATGTTTCCCTGAGGAAACTCACTCCGGAATCGTGATGTACCTTCAAATGGCTGTCAATAAAATTGGAAACGCAATCGAAGATTTTCGAGCTAAAAATTAAGATGTTTTCGATAAAGCGCCGAAAGGTTACTTTTTTTAAAATTCGCTGCACCAAATCGGATCAATCAGCGCTCCATTTCACTCTGATTTTGATTTTAATTTTGATTTCAAAAAGAATATTTTTCCCCGATGAATTCCAGCCGCCCACCCTCGGAAGCAACCGCCTCAGGCAAATCAGTCGCATCGAGAGTATTCAAAATGGCGGGGGCAGACCCGCCGAAAGTGATTTTTGGATTTTTTATCGTTCTATTTTTAATTACATAAATTGCCGGCAGCAGATTTTTGCGGAAGACTGTCGGAAAGATTGATCGGCCAGCCCGAATTGAGCGAGCGCAAAAGCGAAACGCAGTTGATCACCCCGACACCCAATGAAGAAAATCTTGCTTCCGTGACGGATTTGAAAAAATTCAATCATATGAATCAATAATTTATGTCATCAGTCCAAAAAGTCCCTGTTTGATCAAACAGCGCAACTTCATTCGCCTGGACATTCGCACAAAGCGCAGACGACACCTCCGAACGAACAGGGTTGATTCATCAACGAACGTCCTTTCGATCGTCTGACGCATCATTCGCAGTAAAGCCTCAGGATCGATCAGGCAATCAGAAACGAACAGTTACGCCCGTGGAAACAACGAATCAGACCCGCTAAAAGGTGTATTTGATTCTTTTATTTCCCACATCAAACAGTCCTGTGCGAAGGCGACGCGATGCATTGGCCGCGCGGAGAACACTCCTTTGGATTTGCGCTCGCAGTAACGAAAGCGCACGGCTCGCCCATCGCCTCCGATCGCTCCCTGATCACAACGGGTCAGAACGACTGTGACGGCATGATCCCGGGATATCTGTCAGGCGTTGATGGCTGTCCGGCAGAATTGCGGAAGATTCCTGGCAATGACCAATGGCTGCCCGCTGTCGATGCCCAATGATGCTGATTGGGTTTTCAGCCCCTCGCCACCGCAGTCAGGATTCGCCAGAACTGGGGGCTTATTCCCTCGATGTTCCGAACTTGGAATGGCCGGCATGTCATCAATCATTCATCAGCGAAGGAATCCGGAACGGCGCCAACCAACCGTTCGCCACCCTCAGCTGATTGGAAATCCATGAGACAAAAAGATGCAGCGGCAAGGCGGCAAGACAGGCCGGCACCCGCGCCTCCCGAACCGTCTCTCGCGCACTCGGCGTGCGAATGTGACCTGCCGCGAGCGCTGCGGCGCCGGAATGACAATCAGGAACGAGACTACGCACTCAGCTTCGAGCATGCGTCTATCGGTATCGCGCACCTTGACCTGAACGGTCAATGGCTCGAGGTCAATCAGGCGCTGTGCGACATCGTCGGCTACCGCCGAGAAGAGTTGATGGCGCTGCGCTTTCAGGACATGACCTGTCCGGAGGATCTGGCAACGGACCTTGCCATGGCGACGCAGCTGTTATCCGGCGATATCCCCAACTACCGCCTCGAAAAGCGCTACATCCGTAAGGATGGCTCACTGGTCTGGATCCGCCTGAATGCCACGGTCGTGCATGACCAGCACGGGCGGCCGACGCACTTTGTGTCCGTGGTAGAGGACATCCACGATCGCCGCGTTGCCGAAGACGCACTGCTGCAAAGCCAGCGCCGGCTGCAGACGGCGATGGATGCCACGCAGATCGGCCTGTTCGACTATTTCGGCCCGATCGACCCACGTAACTACTGGTCGACCGGCGTGCATCGCCATTTCGGGATTCCCAATGATGCGACTCTGACCATCGACCGTCTGCTGAGGCTGATCCATCCGGACGACGCGCCACGCGTCACGAGCGCGATTGCCGCCAGCATGGCGCAGCCCGGCATGCCCTATCACGAGGAATACCGCACGCTGGGCGAGGCGGACGGGGTCCTGCGCTGGATCGAAGCGACCGGGAAGACCTTCCTCGACAAGGAAATCGGTGCCGTGCGCATGGTCGGCACGACCCTCGATGTGACACCGCGCAAGACGCTCGAAGCCGAACTGCGCAGCAGCGCGATGCGCTTTCGCACGGCCTTCGACAACATTCCGGACGTGGTCGTCATTTATGACCGCGACTTGCGTATCCAGTACATCAACCCGGCCACCACCAGCACGACCGGCTTGCCGGTCGAGGCCTTCCTCGGCAAGCGCGAAGACGAAATCTTCCCGCCCGCCGTCATCCGTCCGTGGCAACCGCTGCTGCAGGACGCGCTCAACCAGGGCCGCATCGGCAGCATGGAACTCGAGGCCATGCTGCCCCCGGGTCCGCGCAGTCTGCAAATCACCTGCGTGCCTTTGCGCCGGCCTGACGGTGAAGTGGCCGAGGTCATGGGCATCACCCATGATTTCACTGACCGCAAACAGGCCGAAGAGCAGGCGGTACGCGCGGCGCTGCACGACAAGCTGACCGGCCTGCCCAACCGTGCACTGCTGTTCGAATATTCCAGTCATGTCTTCGATCGCGCGCGGCGCGGCCACCATGAAGGTGCGGTACTGTTCATCGACCTCGACCGCTTCAAGCCCATCAACGACCTGCACGGTCATCAGGCCGGCGACTCGCTGCTCATCGAGGTCGCACAGCGCATTGAACAATGCGTGCGCAAGAGCGACATGGCATTTCGGATCGGCGGCGACGAATTCCTCGTGCTGCTGCCCCACCTCGAGGATCGCGCCGAAGCCGCACGGATCGCGCAGCGGCTCAATGGCGCACTAGCTCGGCCTTTCACGCTGGGCCATACCGAGGTGGGAATTTCGGCGTCGATCGGCATCAGCCTCTTCCCGCACGACGGCGAAGACATGCAGACGCTCGTGAATGCTGCCGACAATGCGATGTATCTGGCGAAGGAAGTCGGCAAGAACCAGTGGCAATTCTTTTCTTCTGAGCTGTCGGGACGCGTGCATTCGCAGCTGGTGCTGCAGCAGCGCCTGCGCGGCGCGCTCTCTCGGGGCGAGTTCGAACTGGTCTTCCAGCCACTGGTGGACGCGCAGTCGGGGCACCTGAAATCCGTCGAGGCCCTGCTGCGCTGGCCGGAAGGCGGTGTGGGCCCGGACCAGTTCATTCCCGCTGCCGAGGCCATCGGACAGATCATCGCCATGGGCGACTGGGTGATCGACGAAGCCTGTCGCACGCACCGGCAATGGCTGGCGGATGGCCTGCCGGCAGTGCCGATCGCGGTGAACGTATCGACGCGACAGCTGAGGCAACAGGACTTCCGCACCAAACTGCTCGGCAGCCTGCGCGCGCACGGCTTGCCGCCGGCCGCGCTGCAAATCGAGATCACGGAATCGGCGATGATCGAAGAGCTCGACAAGCTGATCGTCCTGCTGACCGAGCTGCGCCGCGATGGCATCCGTATATCGCTCGACGATTTCGGCACCGGCTACTCGAGCCTGTCCTACCTGTCGCGCCTGCCGATCGACAAGATCAAGATCGACAAGTCATTCGTCTGGCAATTGTCGGATCGGCCTGAATCGCGCGCGATCACCGAGGCGATCGTCATGCTGGGCCAGCGGCTGTCGCTGGAGGTGGTCGCCGAAGGTATCGAGACCGACGAGATGCGCGCGTCGGTCATCACGCTGGGCTGCACGCAGCTGCAGGGCTATCTGTTCAGCCGGCCGCTGAAGGCAAGCCAGCTGCCGGCGTGGATGAATGCGTGGCGCCCGGCCAATGTGCCTGACGCCACCTGAGCCGGCGCACTGAACGCCGGCAAACAGATCCCGGCCTGATCCGTCCGGACGTTGGCAGGATTGTCGGGCTGCGCAAGCCAATGACGGCCGCCTGACTGGCCTCGCGCTTCATCCACGCCCCCCGAAATGAAAAAGGCTCCCGAACTTCGGGAGCCTTGCGTGGGATGCCGTGGCACGGTCGCGCTCAGGCATCAATCCTGACGACATCATCCGGTTCAAATTCATCCGCCGTCGTGCCATCGCCAATGCCCGTCACCATGACTGCGGTGGTGTCCGATTGCTTGATGAAGTATTCGGCACTGATCAGGTCGAAAAACCTCTGGCCGATTTCGACTTCACTAAAGTGTGCACGGCGTTGCTTCGTTTGAGTAATCATTTCATCTTCTGTCTGGTTCGAACCCTGATGTCCCGGACATCAGGATCAAAAACTAAATCCCGCAGCGCCTGGGCAACTGCGGGCTTATTCAGTCTGGCGGAGAAAGGGCATGGGGACCTTTCTCGACAAACCCGTGAAACCGCGCGGGTTTTCAGACGGTCTCGTCGCAAAGGTATTCCGGTTGGTGTTCCGGAAATCACTTGCTTGTCGCGAAGTCTGCATCACCTGAACCGGTTAGACAAGATGCCAAAATGCCCGCACTGAACTAGTCTTCCGACAACCTGCCTGACTTCGGTTGGGATCAGGCCCCGTCGCTGCCCGGCCGCCACGGGTCTGCGCTGCTGCAATGCTGTCTGGCCAGACCCGCTTTTTGGCCAATCCTGCAGGGGTTGCCATCGATTCCGTACAGGTTGCCCCCTTGCCCTGACATCACGCTTTCGCGGCCTTTGCCGAAAGCAGCTTGCGCATCGGGCCGATCGGGCCTGAGCAAAATGGAAAAGGCTCCTGCGGAGCCTTCCGAAACCGGGTGCGGCAGAAGCGCGCTGCCCGGAGGGCAATGGCGACCGCCGGGGGCAGGAGGATCCTGCGTGCCGGTCAGAACAAGCGGGTCAAGGAAATCACGAAGCGGCGTTTGCCGACATCGCGCCGGTCATTCGCACTGTAGTTGGACAGCGTTCCATTGAAGAATGCCGTATTCGAGTTCTCGGTCACCTGTACGGCACCCACCCAGCCGTCCGCTATCGGCTTGCTCAGCGAAATGCGGTAGTCGGTGAAGTCCGGGTTCACGGTTCCACCGGGGACGTTGTATACCGCCTTGAAATCCTGCCGCCCCACGTGTAGCCCGAGCACGACACCGCTTTCGGTCAGCGGGATATCGGCATTGATTTCAAGATAATTCGATCCCTTGGTACTTCCCGTGAATCCGGTTTTCTCATTGAATCCCAGCAGGTCGTTCAAGGTCTGCGAGTACTTCAGGTTGATCCACTTGTAGGCGATGAAGGCGTTCGCCTCGGTGAAATCATATTTCTGGTTTGGCACGGCCGTATGGGTGACCTTGTCCCAGTTGCCGCCCGGGTAATAGATGTGCAGCAGGCCCGCGCCGTAATTCCAGTTCTCGGACAATGCGCCTTTGTATCCGAGCGCGAGGTCAATCTCGACGTTCGAGCCGGCAATCACTTTTTTGCTGATTGTCGAAGCCCACAGGCTCGCATACAGGCCGGATGCGTGCGCATAGTCGATGCTGCCCTGCACGGCCGGCTGACCCCAGGTTTGCGTCAGTCCGCGGAAGATGTAGTCCGACACGACCGTGGCCGTACCTGTCAGCTGATGCGGCGAAGCGGGAGCGTCTTCAGCGGCGGCCGCCGCGGCGAAGAGGCCGAGAGCACCTGTGAGCAGGATTTTTTTCATTTTGATTTCCCCCTTGAGGCAATGCGTCATTGTTGTTGTCGAGAATTGCAACATCGGATAGGTGTCGCGCTGTCGTGTGCTGCCGGCGCTGCCTGCTGCTATCGATACTCTCTCAGGTCGATGCCATGCTCCTTGTACAGGCGGTCGGTCACCTCGGAACGCTGCTTCGGCACATCGGCCGGCTGAGTGCGGCGCAGGCGCCGGACTTCGGCTGCGGAATACTCCACGGTTCGGGGCGGCATCTCGGCAGCGCTGAATGCCCGCAGCATCCAGTTCATCAGCTCGGCAGTCTCGCTGTCGGACAGCGGTGACTGGGATGCGCCGGGCACCTGCACGAGGTACTCGCGCCCCCCGTCGACCTTCAGGAAGTGGCCGATGGTGCCTCGCAATGGCGGAATCCCTCCGCGCTTGTCGCCGCTGCCATCGACGCCGTGGCATCCGGCGCAATGCAGCACATAGTTGAGCCGCGGAGAGCCCACGCTTTGGGCTGCCAGGGCGCTCACGCAGGCAGCCAGCAACGCCAGCCCCATCGCGACCTTCCTGATCGCCTGCCCCAATTCAGCGCTCCAGACCCGGCAGCCTGGCACGCAACTTGTGAATTTCATTCGGCGATCCCCCGGCACGGCGTTGCGTCCCGACGTAGTCCGGCGTCAGCCACGCGACATCGCGGACTTGCTCGATGTCTTGCAGTACATACGACAGCACCCCGGCGAGGTCGCTGTCGTTCAACGCCGACTGCGCCGGCATGTTCCCGTTGTATCGAACGCCATCGACCTTGATTGCGCCGACCATGCCAACCAACAGGACCCCCGTCAGGTACGCGCGCCCTTCCTCTGTCGCAGCCATGCGGCCGACATTGCCGGCCAGAGGCGGCGCGATTCCCGGCACACCGACGCCTCCGGCCTGGTGGCAAGCGACACAGCGCTCGGAAAAAATACGGGCGCCGACAGGCTCGGCGGCAGCGGCGCCGCCCGAAGCCAGCAGGAATGCCGCAGTCAGCGAACGCAGCCGCATGCTCAGCCCTTCTGCTCACCCACACCGACGATGGCAGCCACCGTGCAGTGATAGGTATTGCTGGTATTGGCCATGCACCAGTTGATATCGTTGTGGACGCCCATGCGGTAGGCAGGTCGCTCGCGCTCGTTGCGGTTGCAGAAGCACTGGCCGCACATGGTCACGCCGCAGCAATCGTTGTAGCTGATGAGGTAGTCCTTGCCATCCGACGGATTGCGGCAGGTACCCACCCAGGTCACCTTGGACGATTCGGTGCCGGGCGGGCAGGACGAAATGCTGCCGCCGCAGCAGGTGCAGAGGAATCCGTCGAGTGCGCAATAGCGCCAGTAATCGCAGGTGGTGTCGTCCTCGCCCTTTTTCGGCGCAGCATGCGCATGCGAACCGATGCGGTCGAACGGCAGCACGGGCAGCACAAGGGCCGTACCGACCAGCAGGTTGCCGATGCGGGTCAAGGCACTGCGGCGCGACACCGACTGGGCAACGCTGCGAGTCTTCTTCTCGAAAAAGTCATCAAACCATTTCACGTGCAACCTCCTTCTTGGTGAGTTGTGCCGGTCAGGCGCGTTGATCGATGAATTCCTGAATGGAGGCGACGCCCGCTTCCTTCGCGGTGAACAGGCTCTCGAGCTGCTCGCGCGAATTGACCAGGCCCTTGCCGCGGATGACACCCTGCTCGTCAATCAGCACGGCATAGGGCAGCTTCGAAATGCGGTAGGTCATCCCCAGTTCGGTCGACAGCACATAGGGGAAGGCTTTCAGGTCGGCCTTTGCGTAGAACTCTGCATGCTGCGGCAAGTCGCCATCGCTGGCGAGGGCGACATCGAGCCATGCCTTCTCGCTGCCGGCGATCGACTTCAGCACGGGCAGCAGCTTCTTGCAGACGGGACAGGTCGGCGACAGGAAGAACAACAGCTGGCCACGACCGCGCTGCCCGCCGACCGACAAGGTTCCGCCGCCGATCGTCTCGAGGGCGAAGGTCGGTGCGGGTTCGCCCACCTTGGGGCCCTGGTCGAGCATCAGCGCGCCCATCGGCGCGACACGCTCATACAAGATGCCGATCTGCCGGGCCAGCGCCCACACGACAACGACCAGCCCGAGCACGACGAGCCAGAGAAAAACATGCGATACGAAGAGTGCATCAGTCATGGCGGTTCCTTTAGTTGCGATTACTGAGCTGCAGCGGCGAGTTGCTCAGCAGTTGATTGGTGCAGACATACAGACCGACGAGGGCGAGCACACCGCCGACCAGCGTGAGGTAATCCCCGACGAACAGCGAGCGGCCACTCCCTTGCTGGGAAGCCGGCAAAGTGAGCAGCAACAGCACGCCGTTGCGCAACACCAGCCCCCACGACAGCGGCTGGCTCGACAGGCTGCCGCAGCCGCAGTCGATCGCGCGATTCCCCCGCATCAGGTTGATGGCCACCGCAGCGGTGACCACGGCAAGCAGGCCGGCCGTCAGAAGCGCGCCGAGCGCACAGCTTTCGGGGAACAGCAACATGCCGCCGGCGAGGATCTCGATCCAGGGGATCAGGCGGGCCGTGGGCATTGCCAGCCCGTCTGGCAACAGTCGATAGTTTTCGACGGCCGCAGCGAACACCTCGGGATCCCGCATCTTCTGCCAGCCGCCGACCAGCAGGATGACAGCGAGGGCAGATGCAAAGGTACGGGTGACCACCGGGTCGAACAGGAACGCAGAAAAATTGTCCATCACTGCGTTTCCAGCTGTGACGGCGTATCGCCGAATCCGGCTTTCTCGGCCACCTTCTTCAGCTTGCGACCACCACCGAAAACAATGATCGACGAGTGCTCGGTGTTGTAAGCGAAGAGGCGAGGATCGTTGCCTTTGCTGACTGCAAGGCCAAAGGCCGCCGGCGTTTTATTGCGCGCCACGCGCTTCTTGCTGGCGACATCGAAAACCCAGATTTCCTGCATCGGGTCTTTGTGGCTGCCTTCATATCCCTTGCTGTGAAGGCCGGCGTACAGCGTGCCGCTGGCGGCATGCAGTGCGATCGGCTGGAAGCCCGAGGGTCGCCAGCCTTTCTTTTTGTCTGCAGCGCTTACCATCGACCAGCGATCGACCGGCCGGGCCACTTCGCCACCGACGTTCACCGACACGATGTCGCCCTTGAACGAGGCGAAGTGGTACAAATCGCCGTCCTGCGCAGGTGCCACGAACAGTGCGTCGCCGTCAGGATCGAAGAACTGCGAGCTCTTCTGTTTGCCCGCAGGCTGCCCTTGTTCGTCGAGGCTGATCGTCAGCATCGTGCCGTCGCCGCACAAGGTGGACACGCGCAGCGCATTCTGTGCCGGATAAATGCCGAAGCAACCCGGCGTCTGGATTTCGGCCACCATTTTCTCCCGCTGGCGATCGACAATACCGATCGATGTCGCGGGCGTGACGTTCTGCACCAGGATGAACCGCCCGTCACCGGAAGTGCGCAGCGTTGCGAGATAAGGCAGCGACTGGGAATGACGGGCGGGATAAGGAATCTCGGCCTTCAGCGCCAGCGTATTGGCGTCGTACACGAGGATTTCCTCGAAACGGTCGCCGCGATTGAGTTTGGTGTAGTACGTCGTGGCCACGTAGATTTCCGACCGGTCCGGGGAAACCGTGGTCTGCGCGAACGACCCGGTCGATACCATGCCCTCGATCTTCAGGGTGCGGCCATCGATGATCACCATCTTGCCGTCCGAAAGATGGGGCAGCGCGACATCGGTGTAGTAGAGCCGGTACGGGTGAGCCGTCGGCAGCTTTTCAAGGGTGGTGACGGTCTCTACCGCCAATTCCGCCTGAGCGGCCCCGATCATCATCAAAAACGGAATAAGCCAAGTTGTGCGCTTCACGACCTCTCGCCTCCTCTAGTCAGGACTACAGCGCTGCCCTGCGGGCAACGAAGTTGCTGGATGTCGCCATCCTGCCAAATTCGACCAGAGGGGCGTTATCCGGAATCGGAAGGAAACGAACGCCTGAGCGGCTTGCGATAGCCGTTTTCGGAAACATTGCATTTTTATTCGAATTTGCAACATTTAAGTGAAATTGGCACTGTTATTGCGTAATTTCATCGCACCGCCCAAAATAGGGCACATGTTCGGTGAATATCATCAAATAACAAATGTCGATAACAAAGATACCCATCACCAGCAGTCCGCCGGGGGAAACTGCCAGCGAATACAAGGGCGCGGCTGCCTATCGTTATCACTGCCACGCCACCCGCGACTCCGATGAACATGCGCACTCGCTGATGGATTGGGACCAGACGTACAGCCAGATGACTGCGGGTGCATTTTCCGGTCAGGTGGTCGACACGAGTTTTCTGGGCATGCAGGTGTTCAGGGAAACGACCAATCAGGCCGTATTTCAGCAAGGCAGTGCGATGGCGGAATGCTTTGTTATCGGCATGCCGCTGGCGATGGACCAGCATGGCGTCTTTTGCCGCCAGCAGTTTGGCCTGCCCCACCTCGTCACCTGCAGCGGCCGGCAAAACTTCAGCCTGATGACGCCGCAGCGATTTGATGTACTGGCTGTCACGGTACCGAAAGACGAAGTCGCCCGCCTGCTTGAAATCGAAAAAGGCGATCGCTCGGTAATGACACGGCCGATGGTATTGAAGCCGGGTGAGGAAGCCTTGCGGGCGCTGCGCAATTGCCTCATATCGCTGGTCAACCCGGCTGAATTCGACAGCGCTTTGCTGGGCAACCTGCAGATCCAGCGCATTTTCAAATCAGCGGTGCTGACCGCGTCGCTGTCGGCCATTGAATCGGCCAGGCCGGCTGACGAACCGAGCCGCTCATTCAAGGCTCACAGTTATCTGGTGCGCGAGATTGTCGACTGGGCGATGTCGCGAGCGGATGACCCGCCGAGCATTGCCGACACCTGCCTGCAATTCAATGTCGGTCGCCGCCTGCTGAATTACAGTTTTGTCGAAGTGCTCGGCACGACGCCACTGAATCACCTTCGCTCGCTGCGGCTGAACGGGGCAAGGCGTGATTTGCGCAAGGCCGACGCCACAGCATCGGTTCGAGACATTGCCGGCCGCTGGGGCTTCTGGCACCTGCCGCGCTTTTCCGATGAATACCGCAAGCTGTTCGGCGAATTGCCGTCCGAAACCCGGCGACATGCGGCCGGGCTGTCGTAAATGAAAAAGGCTCCTTGCGGAGTAATGCCGTTCAGTTGAGGCTCTAACAGAATGAGCCAATCCGGGATGACGTGCTGGCGTCGCTTGCGCGACTGGCAGGCTGCGGGCGTTTGGGAACGCCTGCACGCCACGCTGTTGTCCGAACTGCGCCGGCACGAGCAACTCGACCTGTCCCGCGCGGTGGTCGACTCGTCGTCGGTGCGCGCCGTCCTCGGGGGAAAAAACTGGACCGAATCCGACGGATCGTCGCAGGGCCGGCTCCAGGCATCACCTGATCACTGATGCCCGTGGCATCCCGCTGGCGGCGATCCTCTCGGGTGACAACGCGCATGATGTGACCCAACGGCTGCCGTTGGTCGATGCGATCCCGCCGATCCGGGGTCAACGGGACGCGCCACGCTATCGCCCCGAGCGCCTCCTCGGTGACCGCGCCTATGACTCGCAGCCGCATCGGCAAGCGCTGGCGCAGCGCGGCATCCAAAGCGGCATCGCGTCGGCGTCTGCCCCACGGGACCAGCCTCGGTACCGTGCGCTGGGTCGTCGAGCGCACGATCGCGTGGCTGCATCAATTCCGGCGCTTGCGCGTTCGATATGAAATATTGGCCGAAATCCATCAAGCGTTCCTGTCGATCGGCTGCTGTCTGATTTACCATCGCACGTTGAAAAAATCTTTTTGTTAGAGCTACTTAACCGGCTGTGCGAGGGGCTGTCCTTTTTCCACGATATAGGTCGCCAGGACTTTGGTTCTGGTGCTGCCCCTGTTGACGCCTTCATGCACGACCCCGGCAGGAAGGAAAAAAGTCTCACCGGCCTTCACGATTCGCGGCGGCTCCCCGTCGACACTCACCTCAATTTCGCCCTCCAGGATGTAAGTCAGCTCCTCGCCGGGATGCGTATGCCGACCGGTGCCAAAACCCGGATCGAATTCACCGCGTACCTGCACCGCCGTCTTGCCTGCGGTGCAAACGTCCTGCGTCTGAAGCGGAACGCGAACGAAGCCGGCTTGTTCGGCCGCTGCACCTCCCGCCGCCATGAAGGCGATGGCAGCAACGCCACCCAAGAATCTGCGCATGGTTTCTCCTCATATTTTCGTAATGTGCCTTCGACATCAGCCAGTCCTGGCTTTGCCTATTGCGCCACTTCCTCGAAATCGCCGCGCTCCAGCAGCAGGCGCTTCACATCCTTTTTGGTGATCTTGCCGTAGCCCGACTTCGGCAGCGCATCCCAGTAAATGAAATGCCGAGGCCAGCGGTAGCGAGCGCAGCGGCCGTCGAGATGCTGCAACAGCTCGGCGTCGGTCACCGGCGCCGGCGTTGGCTTGCGCACGATGAC
>JACCDS011138662.1_pt1 | contig 13571 bp, 14 predicted proteins | sample 7446441 | NCBI WGS metagenome assembly JACCDS01 (sample SAMN15323445, study PRJNA562643) | freshwater metagenome | isolation source: river surface water | place: USA:Blue River Watershed | collected 2017-08-17 | reverse complement strand
CTTCTGAAACTTGGAGCGACGATGCTTGGTACATGAATCAAAAAGACAGAGTTTTTATAAAAAATGAAGGTCTAAAGTTTATAAATGAAGGAGAAGCTCAAGGAAAAATCATTGGAGGGAATCTTTGTACCTTAAACTTACTTCAAGGTACAGAATTTATGCCAGACTTAAAAGATACTATACTTTTTATTGAAGATGATGAACTTACTTTTCCAGAAAATTTTGACAGAGACTTACAGTCTTTGCTTCATCAAAAGGATTTTGATAGAGTAAGAGGTATAGCATTTGGGAGATTCCAGAAAAAATCAAATATGAATGATGAGATTTTTAGAAAAATAATAACAAGTAAAAAGGAATTAAAAAATATCCCTATAATTTATAATGCTGATTTTGGACATACTACCCCACAAATAACTTTTCCCATAGGTGGAGAAGCCAAAATTTTGGCAGGAAAAGAAAGTAAAATTATAATTATAAAACACTAATTTCATGAATAAAAAAGGAGAAAATTATGTCAAAAAAACTAGTAATATACTATTCTCTAGAGGGTCATACAAAAAAAGTAGCAGAATTTATAGCAAGTTTGACCCAAGCAGACATATATGAACTAAAACCCAAAAAAGAAATAAAGTCCTCTGGTTTTTCAAAATATTTTTGGGGAGGAAGCCAAGTATTTATGGCAAAAAGCCCAGAACTTATGCCTATGGATATTAATTTTGATGAATATGACGAAATATATCTTGGAACTCCCATATGGGCATGGACTTTTGCACCACCAATAAGAACTATCTTAGAGGGAGATTATTTAAAAAATAAAGACATTTATTATTTCTATACTCACGGTGGAGGGCCGGGAAAAGCTGAAGAAAAATCTGTTGAGGAAATAAGCAAAAACAATAAGTTTATATCGGCAATGAGTATTTTTGATAAAGACATCAGGGAAGATATGAAAACTGTAGAGTTAGCTATTAAAGATTGGCTTAAAATATAATAAGTTTTCTTGGGATATAATTGTCAAATTCCAAAAAATGAGTTAAAATATAGAGTAGACTATATTTGGGAGGAATTTATGTTGGAACTTGATGAAATTGAAAGAGCCATACTAAGAATTAAGGCAACAATGGAAATAGAAGGCTTTGAGCTTTCCAAGTATGAACTTGGTATTTTGGAGAAAGTTGGCCTTGGGAAACTTAATAGTGACGACTTAATAAATAAATATATCAAAAGAGTTTCCAAAATATCTGGACTTGATAACAATGAAGATTAAAGACTATACCAGTGATGATTATATTTATTGTTATCCCAAAAGTCATGTACTTAAGAATAAACTTAATATAAAAGACAGAAAATCTTTGGAAAAAGTTGAAAGATATATTACAAAATTAAGACTAATGGATTTAGAGAAAACTAAATTTAATGGTAAATTTAACCTTTCTTATCTCCAAGAAATACATAAGATAATTTTCGGAGACATCTATGATTTTGCCGGAGAACTAAGGAAAGTTGAGCTTTCCAAAGGTAGTAGTCAATTTTGCTATACAAAATTCTTGCAAGAGCAATGTGATGAAATCTTTGGGAAACTTGAAAAAATGAATTATCTTAAAAATCTCACTAATGAAAAATTTGTAGAAGAGTTGGCAATATTTATAGGAGACCTTATTCATCTTCACCCTTTTCGAGAAGGAAACGGACGTGCAATTAGAGAGTTTATCAGACAGCTTTGTAAAACCAACGGTTATGATATAAATTATGGCTTAGTTAGGCCAAAAGAAAGACTTGAAGCAGAAATTGAAGCTTATAATTGTAAATATAATAAGCTCATAGAAGTATTGAAAATAGAACTAATAGTTATTAAAAAATAGCTTTCCCAAAGATTAGGGAAAGCTATTTTTTATTTTATAATTCTGAAACATAGCAACAATGAGATAAATTTCCCTTGTAGAAAAAAAATATGATAATAGACCTTTGCACGCTTCGATTTTGGCATTTATTGTACTTTCTAAATGAACAAAACACTGTATTATACAAAGCTCTCGATAAGTGTTTTATTCGCGAAAATTAGTGTCATTTAGTGACTAAAAAATTCTAATTTTTTGTAAAATTTCTCTCATTTTTTCAAAAATCCAAAAATTAGATACCAAAACTAAACTTAGCTCAGTAGAAAAAATATAGATAAAGAGTGTATACTTAATGTATGAAAGATACAAAATATAAACAAAATGATTTGGAGGCATTATGAAAAATAAGATTTTTCAAAAACTGCTCAGGCAGAAATATTTGCACTTTATGGTAATTCCAGGAATAATCTGGATGATAATATTCAACTACATCCCCATGTATGGAATAATCATAGCATTTAAGGAATACTCAATAATTGGAACAATAGCTGATGCACCTTGGGTAGGACTTGCAAACTTCAAAGAATTTCTTACTGATGACAGTTTTATGCTGGTTATGAAAAATACTCTGGGAATTAGTTTCTTGAAACTAATAATAGGATTCCCTATCCCAATAGTTTTTGCAATACTATTAAATGAAGTTTATAATGCAAAGTTTAAAAAATTTGTTCAAACAGTTTCTTATTTACCACATTTCTTTTCTTGGGTAGTCCTTGGAGGGATAATGATAAATTGGCTTTCTGAAACTGGACTTATAAACGAGTTACTAACTAAAAGTGGTCTGATGAAAGAACCTATAAGTTATCTTGCTAAAGAAGAATACTTTTGGACTATTACCATATTATCAGATATCTGGAAAGAAACAGGATGGAATGCAATCATATATCTTGCAGCAATAGCAGGAATAAATCCAAGCCTTTATGAAGCAGCTAAGATTGACGGAGCAGGGAAGTTATCTCAAATATGGCATATAACTTTACCATCTATAAAAGGAACAATTACAATATTATTTATACTAGCAGTAAGTGGAGTCCTTAATTCTAACTTTGATCAAATGTTAGTTTTACAAAATCCTCTTAATGCCAATGCCAGCGAAGTTATAGACACTTTTGTTTATAAACTGGGACTTAGATCTATGAGATTTTCATATTCTACAGCTGTAGGACTTTTTAAATCAGTTATAGCTTTAGTTCTTCTGGTTTCTGCAAATTTTGTTAGTAAAAAATTCAGTGACAGGTCACTTTTCTAAGGAGGGAAAATGCGTACTAAAGGAGAAAAAACTTTTGATATAATTAACATTGTCCTAATGGCTTTATTTTGCCTAATGATTATATACCCAGTATGGAATACTGTTGTTATATCTCTAAACGATGCTACTGATGCTATGATGGGAGGCCTCTACTGGTGGCCAAGAAAATTTAGTTTGGAAAGCTACAAAACTGTACTAGAAACTCCAGGTATATTCAAAGCTTTTGGAGTAACAGTTGCTAAAACTGTAGTAGGAGTAATAACTCATGTGCTTTTTACAGCTATGGTTGCTTATGGTTTGTCAAAAAGAGATTTAGTAGGAAGAAAATTATACCTTACAGTGGGAGTTATTACCATGTTTTTCAACGGTGGGCTTATCCCTAACTACTTACTTATAAGAAACTTAGGACTTTTAGACAACTTTATGGTATATATTATTCCAGCTTTATTCAGCTTCTTTGATTTGATAATTTTCCAATCATTTTTTAGAGAATTACCTGCAAGTCTTGAAGAATCAGCTTTTATTGATGGAGCAAATGAATTTCAAATTTTCTTAAAAATTATTTTACCTTTATCAATGCCTGTTATGGCAACAATAGCTTTATTTAATGGAGTTTATCAATGGAATGATTTCTTCACAGGAATAATCTATATTAATAATCCAGATTTACAACCTATACAAACTTTCTTGTATAAAGTAATTGTGCAAAACTCTTCAAGCCAAATGCTTAGTGCTATGCCTGCGGCTGTTACAAACCTTGCTAAAACAACATCTGAATCAATCAAACTTGCAACTATGGTTATAGCAACTTTACCAATAGTTCTTGTATATCCTTTCTTACAAAAATACTTTGTAAAAGGAATGTTATTAGGTTCTGTTAAAGAATAATAGAATCAATCTAAAAATTATGTAAATACGTTTTGTTTTAACTTAAAAATAAAAAAACAGGAGGAAAAGATGAAAAAAGTTTTATTGCTAATTTTAACAATTCTTGCTTTAACTGCTTGCGGTGGTAAAAAAGACACTGCTGCTGTATCTAAAGAGGCTAGTGGAATAGATCCAAATAGACCAGGGTGGGAACAAGATACAGAAAAAGTAACTTTTGACTGGTACATTAACTATGCTTGGTATGCTGGAAAATGGGGACAAGATACTGTAACAAAAGAAATTACTGAAAAAACTGGAGTTAGTGTAAATTACATAATTCCTACAGGAGACGGAACAGAAAAATTAAATACTATGATAGCTTCTGGAACTTTGCCTGATTTAATTACTCTAGATGCAAGAGATCCAATCATAGATACTATGATCAAAGGAAATTTATTATTACCATACAATAAACTTGCTGAACAATATGATATGTATTTCTTCAAAGTAGCAGATCCAGATAGATTAAACTGGTTCAAAAAAGAAGACGGAAACACTTATGGTTATCCAAACGCTTCTTATACAACAAAAAACTATAGCGAATCAGACAAAATTGTTTCTAACAATACTTTCTTAGTAAGAAAAGATATTTATGAAGCAATAGGAAGTCCTGATATGAGTACACCTGAAGGATTTATAAATGCTTTAAAAATGGCTAAAGAAAAATTCCCTTCAATCAATGGACAACCTATATCACCTATTGGATTCCAAGAAAATATTGATGGAACTTTAACAGATTATATCCAAGATTTCTTAGCTATCCCTCTTGAAAAAGATGGAAAAGTTAACGATAGATTCTTAGATGCTGATTATGTAACTTGGTTAAAAACTTTAAGAAAAGCTTACAACGATAAATTAATCAGTACTGATGTATTTGTTGACAAAAGATCTCAAATTGAAGAAAAAATGGCTCAAGGAAGATACTTTGCTATGATGTATCCTTATATAGATGCATTACAACCATTAAGTATCAGACAACAAAATCCAGAAAGCAACTATATAGCTGTAGATGGACCAAAAAATTCTAAAGGAGATAAACATACTCTTGTAGGACCTGGTATCTCTGGATGGACTGTTACTTTAATATCTAAAAACAATAAAAACCCTCAAAAAGCTATCAGATTCTTAACTTATATGATGAGTGAAGAAGGACAAAGAACTGTATTACTTGGTAAAAAAGGTGTAACTTGGGATGTAATAGATGGTAAAGAACAAATGTTACCTGAAATTGCAAAAATGAGAACTGAAAACAGAAAAGAATTTGACCAAGTTCATGGAGCAGATAATATGCACTGGATGTTTATGGATATAGCTATGCAAAGAAAAAACTGGGCAGTACCTTCTCCAGCTCATCAAGTTCAAATAGAAGAATGGACTTATGACAAAGTACAACCTAGATTTATATTCGAAATGATAGACCCACAAGGAAATATTCCAGAAGCTGTTATAAATGACAAAGTAAGAATGAAACTTCCAAAAACTATTGCAAGTCTTGTTACTGCTAAATCAGATGCTGAGTTTGATAAAATATATAATGCTTTTGTAGAAGAAAGAAAAACTCTTGGATTTGATAAAGTTATTGAATTTAGAACTAAAAAAATGTTAGAAAATAAAGCTAAATTAAATATGTAAAAATTTTGAAAGTTCTAGACTTTAGTAGTACAATAGTAATAAGAATATTATGAGGGGTATTACAATGAAAAAACTAGAGCTTTCTATATTTAAAAAATTTGCATGGTCAATTATAGGGATAATTATTATCCCTATAATTCTTTTAATTACAAATGAAGTTTATAATAGAGCAGAAAAAGAGCTTTTGGAAAAAAAGGAAGAAAGAACCAGAAACCTAAGTACTGTTTATAATAAACTTGTAGATACATACAGTTTATTGGAGTCAATCCAGTTAATTGTAGCAAGTGATTTGGACTTTTTAGAATTTTTGGTTTCTCAAAAAGAGCATAGTCCTGTTGATTATGTCAATTTTCAAAAAGAAAATGTTAAAGATTATCAAAAATTACTTCTTATTTCTAAAGAGATTACTACTTTTAAAATTTATGTAGATAACAATAAATTATATGAAATTTATCCTTATATATATAACAAACTTCCTAAATACAGTAGTCTAACAAATCAGACAAGATTAATAATAAGGCAAGGAAGACCTTATTTGTATTACTTTAAAGAGATTTATTTTTATCCTCAAAAAGTATATTTAGAAATTGAAGTTGATTTATCCAAAATTTTTAATGAAAATCTTCAAAATTACTATTTAATTGATAATGAAAAAGTGATAAATACAAATAATGAAGAAGAAAAAAATCTAAGTGATATACTAAAAAAAGTTAATTTTGATAAAGTTGAAAAAATAGAAATAATTAGAAATCCTGAAGAAATGTATATTTTTCAGAATTTACCTTTTACAGATGTAAAATTACTCACTATCGTTTACCAAAAAAGTTTAGTAGATAAAAAATACTTAGCTTATTTAATTTTTATTGGAATATTCACCCTAGCAGTAATCTATTTGATTTCCTATATCACTTCCAAAAAAATATTTAAACAACTTGATTATATATTTGATGCAGTGCATAAAATTAAAGATGGGAACTTGAATATTGCTTTCACTGAAAAATTTGATAATCGAGAATTTTCTGAACTTTCAGAACAACTTATTCATATGACAAAAGAAATAGACAGACTTATAAAAGAAAATGTGGAAACTCAAAATCTTATATATGATTTCCAAATGAAAGCTTTACAATCTCAAATAAACAGTCATTTTTTACTAAATACTCTTGAAGGAATAAAAATGATGGCTTATATAAAAGGTGATTATGAAGTTTCAGACTCCCTTTTAAACCTCGGAAAAATTCTTAAATATGGAATTGACTGGAAAAATCCTGAAGTAAGAATCGAAGATGAAGTTGAATATCTAAAAAGATATGTTAACTTATTTTCCATAAGAACCGAAGAAGAAATAATTCTTAGAACTTATATGGACAAAGAACTAAAAAACACTATTATTCCCAAAATGATATTACAACCCTTAGTAGAAAATGCAATTATTCATGGAATTATTCCAAAAGGGGTTAAAGGCTATATTCAACTTAGAATTTATAAAAAAAATAAAAATTTATTTTTTGAAATACTTGATAACGGAATGGGAATCAAAAATAAATTACTGGAAAAAAGCCAAGGAGGAATTGGAGTTATTAATGTACAAAAAAGATTTGAACTTTTTTGCAGAGGAAAAGTAAGTTTTAATATATTTAGCCAAGAAAATATCTTTACCAGAATACAAATTATTGTAGAAGGCTGTGAAAACTATGAAAAAAATACTAATAGTTGATGATGAAAAATTTATAAGAAATGGAATAAGCGCAATAATAAGCAATAATTTTCCAGAATTTTTTCAGGTAGAACTTGCAAAAAATGGTCAAGAAGCTCTTGAAATTATGAAGAAAATAGAATTTGATTTAGTCATAACCGATATAAATATGCCTTTTATAAATGGAATTGATTTTATAAAAGAAATTAGGCAAATTTTTGGAGAACTTGATATTATTGTAATTAGCGGTTATGACGAATTTGAATATGCAAGACAATGTATGAAATATGGTGTAAAAAATTACCTCTTAAAACCTATTAACGACAAAGAGTTGGTAGAAATAGTAAAGGAAACTATAAAAAGCAATAATGAGGTTATAAGCGAAATAAATGAAGATGAAAAAAAACTAGAATATGTATATATTGAAAAAGCTAAGGATTACATAGAAAAAAATTACTATAAAGATATAAATATGGCTGTAGTTTCAAATTATGTATCTCTAAATTATTCTTATTTTTCAAGCATATTCAATAGAGATACAGGAATGAATTTTAGTGATTATTTAAATTTTGTAAGAGTGGAAAAAGCTAAGGTCTTATTAAAAAATATTGATTATAAAATTCATGAAGTTTCAGAAATGGTTGGATATAAAAATCCAAAACATTTTACTAAAAATTTTAAAAAATTTACCAAATTGACTCCTGTAGAATATAGGATATTAAAGTGAGGGATAAAAATGATTGATTTTTCTATGGAAAGTAAACTTTATAAAGTTTCCAAATTTATATATGAACTTTTGAAAATAAATCTTATGGTACTTATGCTTTCTTTTACCCTAGTAGGTTTTGGAAGTGCTATTTCTAGTGGTTTTTATGAATTAAATCAAGTATATAGAAGAAAAAGTGAATCTAATTTTAGTAGATTTTTAGTTCATTTTCGAGAAAATTTCAAAAACTCTCTATTTTTTACAGCTCCTTTTATATTTGTAGTTTATGTATTTTGGAGAAGCTATTCTGGAATAATACTAGAAAGTAAAGTTTATTTTTATTCATTTTTGGTAATTTTAGGATTAGTTTTTTCCTATATGTTTGCTATGCTCATTATTAATGGCCTACTAAATATGAATGTTAAAAACAGCTTGATTTATGGGCTTATACTAGTTTCAGAACGAATCTTTGTTATACTTCCAGGCTTATTTTTGGTAATTCTTATGATAAAGGCTATACTAATGAGTTTCCCTGTATTATTAGTTTTTGTAAATGTAATTATTCCAATGGTGTTTTTCTATTTTGTATATGAAAGAATCATAAATAATAAAGAATTTTTAACAGATGAAGGAGATAAAGCATGAAAAAATATTTATCATTAGATGTTGGTGGCACAAATATTAAATATGGAATTTTGAATGAAGAAGGAGAAATACTCTATAAAGATAAATTCCCAACAGAAAAAAATAAAGAAAAGTTTTTGGAAACTATTGTAAACTTAGCCGAAAAATATAAAAAAGAAGAAAATATTCAGGCTCTTGCTCTTAGTATGCCCGGAGTTATTGATACTAAAAGAGGACATCTTATTACCGCAGGAGCTTTATTTGAGCTTTATGATTTTGGCATGAAAGACTATTTTGAAAAAGCTTTAGGAATCCCTGTAGCTATTGATAATGATGTAAATTGTGTAGCTCTTGCAGAAAAATGGCTTGGAAGCGGAAAAGATTCAGATAATTTTATTTGTATAGCTATAGGAACTGGAATTGGTGGTGCTATAGTAATAGACGGAAAACTTTATAGAGGCCATAGATTTGCCGCTGGAGAGTTTGGCTTTGCTCTTTCTAGGACTAGAGATGATGGAGATACTAGGCATGCAAGTTTAAGTCTTACTGCTTCTACTCAAGGAGGACTTATAAGAGCATACAAAAAGCTTACTGGAATAGAAATAAACGGAGAAGAGATTTTTGATAGATATCAAAAAGGCGAAAAAGAAGCAACTAAAGTTTTCATGGATTTTTATGAAAATTTATCTGTTGGAATTTTTAATCTAATTTATAGTTTAGACCCTGAAAAAGTCCTTATTGGTGGAGCAATAAGTGAAAATAAAATTGTTATGGAAGAGCTACAAAAACATGTTGTAGATATAAAAAATGCTCACAGGGATATGAAAAATCTTGAAGTAGCTAAAATTGAGCCTTGTAAATTCAATAACGATTCTGGAATAATTGGAGCTCTTTATAATTATTTAAGTAATTAAAGATATTCATCCAAATCGCAACGCTTTTGGCGTTGCGATTTGGATGGGAAATTACGGAGCTTTGCCCCGAACCACTAAAATCAATGAATAACATACCATATACTGTGTATCAAATACTACAACTTAAAAAATTGTAATTCATCATAAACCATAGTAGCGTCTTCTTTCATAGTTTTTATATCTTCCAAAGTTTCGTTTAATTTTTCAACAGCTAAATTAGATATTTTTTCTGTTTCTTTTCCTGCAAAATTAACCTTTAAAGAATTTTCTTTTACAACTTCAAATAATTTGTTTATCTCTAAAGTACCATTTTTTTGATTTTCAACACTTCTTTCAATACTAATTATATTTTCATAATTTTCCTCAAGAATAGAGTTGATTTTTTCAGCTTCATTACCTATGCTTTCATTAATTTCATTACTTTTGTGAACATTATTCAAAACTTCTTTATTAGATTCATCTACATGAGAAATATGTCCTTGAATATTTTCCACTATAGCTCTGATTTTTTCTGTTTCTTTCTCACTACTTTTTGCAAGTTTAGTAATTTCTTCTGCAACTACACTAAACCCTCTACCAGCTTCTCCTGCTCTAGCTGCTTCAATAGCAGCATTTAATGCGAGTAAATTAGTTCTTCCAGAAATTTCATTGATTGCTTTTACTATAGAATCAATATTATTTGAATAATTTATTAGTTCATCAATAATTTGTTTATTTGTATAAACAGAGCTTTCAATTTGATTTATAGAAGTTCTTAAATTATTCAGATTCTGACTATTTTTCTTGTTAATCAGAGTTACTTCTTTAGAGGAAAGTTTTGCTTTTTCTAAGTTTCCTATGGTACTATTGTCTGCTGTAAGCATATCATTTAGGAAAATAAGACTTTCTTCTGTTTTTTCAGTTTGCCATGAAACAGATTTTACCACTTCGGCTATCAGAGAATCTAGAGCAATCAGCCCTTCTTTTTCATTACTATCATTGTTTTGGCCAAATAATAAATATTCTGTAGAATTAATAATTTTTTCATTTTCACTTTCGACCTTACGTGTCATATCTTGTACTTTCATTATTGTAGCTCTGAATTTTTCTATGAAAATTCGTAACTCTTTTTCTATTTCACCAAGTTCCCCGCTTATATGTACCTTCTTATCAAAAACCAAATGTCCTTGGGAAAATTCTCTAAATACATTTTGTAGTTTTTTAACATTTTTCATTATGTCTTTTTGTATCCAAAACATTAGGAATAAAGACACTAAAGCAATAATTGAGATAAGGGAAATAACAATTATCTTGGAATTTTTTTCATTTTCTAAATTTTCTTCATTTATTATGTTACGAAGTTTTTCAACCTCAATTTCTATCTCAGCTCCCTGTCTTTTAAATTGGTCTAATACACCGTTAAAAACCAATTTTAAAGTTAAAAGTTCATTATAGGTTGCTTTATACTCATTATAAACTTCATTTTCAAAGTTCAAAGTTAAATCTTCATTTTTTTCTTTATTATTAAGAATTATTGTCAAATCTTCATCGCTTATTCCAGTTTTAAGAAGTTTTGTGAATAAAGCTTGTTCCAATAATTGAAATTTCTTAATATCTTTGTCAACTGCTACAATTCTATTAAAGTTTTCTCTGTACTTAACAAATCTTTCTAAGACCTCGTTTATTCCAAAGCTTAACTCTTCATTATCAGATATGTTATTGAATCTATTTATCAGTTCTTCTGTATAACTAAGCCTATCTATTACAGATTGCTCTCCACTGCCTTTTATTAAAAATTCTTTTTCTAAAGTACTTACTTTATAAAACTCGGTTTTTAATTCATTTGATATTCTCTCTTTTTTAAAAAGTTCTTTTTGATAATTTTTCGAAAATTCTCCAATAAAATAGATGCTAATCATACTTATTAAGTAAAAAATACTAAGAGCAATAAGTTTATCCCTCATTGAAGATATTTTTGGTTTCTTAATTTTCACTTTTTTTAGAACTATTGATATATCCATTGTTTTCACCCCATATTAAATTATATTTTAAAGAAAGTGTCAAAAGACTAAATAGTGCTAAAAATAAGGTAAAACTTATTTTTTCTCGCCTAACTTTTTCTCTTTTGATAAATTCATTTAAATTCTCTGTAAATTTTTCAATTTTTTTGTCAAAAGTACTATTTTGATTTTTAAAAAGCTCAATACTTTTCTGAAGATTATAAAGCTCAATAGAATAGAAATCCTCATTTTCAGCATCCTTCATATCCTTAAGATAAGTAACTGTCCGAGAAAAACTTTCCCTATGTTTAAAAGATATTTCTTTAATCTCCATAAGAAAAAATAATAACTCTCTATCTTTTATTTTTTTTGAAAATGAACTTATTTTCTCTTCAAAAGCAATATATCTCTCATTAATATAAGTCAATTTTGCCGAATTTTCTTTTGATATATAGCTATTTTCAAAATTTCTTATTTCATAATAGGAATCTTTAATTTTTAATACTTCCTCTACAGAATTTGTATAAAAATCATTTAATCTTAATAAAAATAAAAGGTGAGCTGTAATAAAAATACTTGTTATAATAATTAAATAAAATAAATACATTCTTAAAATTTTTGCCTTCATCTAAATCACCTAAAAAATTATAGCAACTTTATGTTAAAAGAACTTTGCTTTAAGGTAAAAAGTTGGTAATAAAATTAAGCATAAAAGTCTTAAATATAAATAACTTGAAAAGTTTATGAAATTGGTGTACAATAAAGTATCTTAATTTGGGGGAATTTTTATGCCTAGGTATAATATTATTGTCAGTGGAAGAGTGCAAGGAGTGGGATTTAGATATTTTGTTCTAGCTCTAGCGAAGAAACTTGATTTAAAAGGTTGGGTAAAAAATTTAGATAATGGAAACGTTCAAATGGAACTTCAAACTAAAGAAGATAATTTAGATTTAATAATTGATAAATTAAAAAAAGGCAATGGCTTTTCAAAAATAAGCGATTTGAAAATTAAGGTTGTAGAAGAAGTGGATAATAACAATAACTTTAAGATTCTTTATTAATAAAGGAGATAAAATGAAAATAACACAAGAAACAGATTATGCTTTTAGAATACTTTTATTTTTAAGCAGGTTAGGTGAAGGAATAAAAGTTGATGCTAAAACTATCTCAGATAAAGAAGGAGTAACCTTAAGATTTACTCTTAAGATTCTTAGAAAATTGACTATTTCAGGTTTAGTAGTTTCTTTTAGAGGAGTAAACGGTGGTTACGCTCTAAATAATGACCCAGCAAAAGTAACAATGAGAGAAGTTATTGAAGCTATAGAAGGACCTATATATTTAAATAAATGTTTATGTGATGAAAAAAATTGTAACTTAAATAGAAGTTCTAGCTGTGAACTTCATAAAACTTTCTCTGGTATCCAAGATAAAGTTATTGAAGAATTTGAAAATACTACACTAAAAAATATACTTGACAAAAAAGATTAAGAACCTGTTTTTTACAGGTTCTTTTTTTCCATTTCTTTTATTTTTTCCTGAAGTGTAAGAATTTTATTATTTTTCTTTAATTTTTCAATATTTTCAAAACTTAATTGCTCATTTATATTTTCCTGTAAATTTGAGAAAGTGAAGCCATATAAAATTATTTCTTTATCTAAATCCATTTCATCTAATAATTCCATCAAAACCCTGTAAAAATCATTGTAGTTTTTGGAAAAATCCTTGAGACTTCTGGACTTTTGTGTTATTTCTCTATTAGAAAATCTAATTTTAATAGTTAAAGTTTTGGCATAAAATTTTTTATCCTTCAGTCTTTCGTAAACTCCATCAAATATTTTTTTTATTGATTCTCTTACAAATTCTTCATTTCTAACAGGACTATTTAAAGTCGTTTCATTTCCAATAGATTTATGTTGCCTATCATTAGATACAGTGCTATTATCTAT
>JACCDS011182882.1_pt1 | contig 13579 bp, 8 predicted proteins | sample 7446441 | NCBI WGS metagenome assembly JACCDS01 (sample SAMN15323445, study PRJNA562643) | freshwater metagenome | isolation source: river surface water | place: USA:Blue River Watershed | collected 2017-08-17 | reverse complement strand
TCGACTTACCACCAATCGCACCTGGTTTTTCGGTTCCGTCGCTGATATTGCCCTGGGCCACAATCACGGCGACCCCGCCATCCCACTTGGGCTGAGGGCGGGCCTGGAGATAATCCTGGTAGCCGATCTTTCGGAACGATTTTCCAGACAAATCTTCGCCCACTTTCTTTTTAACGAGCGCGACGAACTCATCAGGGGCCATGGTGGCGGTGACTAATCCCCCTTTTTTGGCGAACGCTGCAAGATTAAATCCTTCTGCGGGCAGCGTTTTGGGGATGTCGTTGATGGCTTCGGTGATGCTGCCTGCGGGGAGCTTGCGTAGCCGCTCGATATCGGCGGTGTAGAGCGACCAGAGTCCGCCATAGAGCATCTTGTTCATCTCTTGGGTTTCTTTTGAGGGACCTTTGGCAAAGAGAAACTCCGCGGCGTTTTTGTGGCTCCCCACGCGAACCACGTTCACGGTCACGCCGAGACGAGCAAGCGCCGCTGCGTAATAACTCTGGTATCGACCAAAGCCCTCAAGGGCCACCATCCCCATCGGATGAAGGTAGATCTCGTCGGCGTGGGCGGCCAGGAAATACTGGCTTTGATCGAACGACTGTCCATAGGTCAGGACTGATTTGCCGGATTGTTTAAAGGCTTCTAGCGCGCGGCCAACCTCTCGTAAGCTTGCTAGCCCGCCACCCTGAAAGGACTGCAGGTCGAGAACAATGGCTTTGATCTTGTCGTCTTTCGCTGCCTCGCTGATCGCGCGCAAGACATCGCGAAGCTGGACTTCAGTCTGTGCCTCTCCTGGTGACGATAAAAGCTTAGAGACCGAAACGCTAGCGCGTTCTTCCACTAAGCGTCCTTTTAGATCGAGCACGAGTGCGCTGTCTTGTTTGACAGATGGTCCCAGCAATCCCGGGAATAGGCTGATGGTGACCCCACCGATGACGACGAGTAACAGCACCAGTTGTAGTTCGATAATCAGCAGCGTTGTGACAAATCGACTAACGCGTTGCGCTCCGTTAGACAGTTTTGTCCAGCTACTACGAACTGTCGCCCAGGTCTTCTTTATCGCATTCATGGTGGTCAACTCCGTAAGTTTCGTTGCTCGCGCAGCGCGTCTTGTGAACGCGTTGTCGTCTAGTCAATAAATGTGTAACGCCTTGCAATCGCCTGGGGTCTGGCCACTTGAATTGCCTGCGTGGCGAGACCATACACAGTTCCGATTCCTTTGGCTAGCCATAGCGTGGCGGTTGTCAGGGCGATTCCCGCGAGACTCAATCCTGCCGCTGGAACCCCGGGAAGTCGCATCACCCCGTTTGTATCTGGCGTGAGTTGCTGGCCGAATATTCGGATATTGGTGGGAAGTGTTGCGTCAGAGCTCACCGTAATCCACTCAAGACTGGCGATCCGCACGACAAAGCCCTCTGCGACCTGCGGCATGAGTGCCAGTTCAGTGGGTGCCAGCTCCCAAAGGGGCGCAAGAATTAGGGATGTGGCGACTGCGATGAGCGTCATGAAGATTGCAAACAGGATGACCGCAACAAAGAAGTTGCCAAGGAGATAAGCCAGTGACAACCAGCTGCGGATATCGGTTAGCCAGAATCGTATTCGCCGCCAGAAGTTGAGCTCTGCACCCGATCCCCGTAGAACAGGAATCACAACGGGCTGCATACGATGGGGCATGCGAATGCCGATGAGAAGCTCAACCATCTTCCCCTGAAAAAGGCTGATCACTCGGACGGATCCCATCAGGAAGATAAAGAGTGGAATTCCAATCAGGACCGGTGCTGTTGCGATACTGAGGCTGCCAACCGTCACGACCCAGATAAAGCTTGCGAGCGCAAAGGCGAACCCGGGAAATAGAAAATAAAAGGCCGATCCCCATGCCTGTGGATCACCCCAGATCTTGATGACAGGAATAGTGCTGAGTCGCTGCAGGAACGAAGGGCGCCCAGGTGCTGGAGGTTGCTCAGCCGTAGACAGTGAAGACCCACCTGTCTCTGCGCGGAATCCTGTCGTCTGCTGCGCCTCATCGAAATAGGCGCGAGCGATTTCCTCTGGGGTTCCGTAGTCATCGATGGCTTTTTCAATACTGAGACCTGAACGAAGTGCGGATCGCAGGTGGTTCTCGGCATCGACGAGTGCGTCATGAATCGTCGCGGCATCTAAGCCGGTCATCGACGCCTGTAGCTCGGCAAGGTAACGGCTCAGTTGTTGATCTGCGTTCATGTGTTGTCCTTTTCTAAGATCCCCGATACCCAAAGTGCGGTTTCTTGCCAAGAGGTCGTCCATTGTTGGAGCGTCGTTGTACCGTTCGGCGTTACCGAGAAGCATTTGCGCGCGGGTCCTTCGCTACTCGGAATAAGCACGCTTGAGATCAGGCCTTCTCGTTCCATGGTCCGCAGCAGGGGGTAGAGCGTGCCCTGCTTAAAGCTCATGCCCTCCGGGGATTCGGCGGAGAGTTTTCGTGCGAGTTCGTAGCCGTGGATCGGCTCATTGGCCCTTGCAACGGCTGCCAAGACGACAAGCCTTGTCAGGCCTGCGCCGAGTGCTGCGGCTATTGGTGATATTGAGGGGGTAGTAGTGTTTTCCATTTCAGTACTGTATTTTACACAGTACTGAAATGGAGTCAATACTAGTCCCCGGCGACCGCGCCCTCTCGTCTGGGGTCTGCGCCGCCCCGCCAACGACCAGAGATACGCTCCAAGACTTGGATGCCGCTGGGCAGGTCGGTTTCGATGGGGCTGTACCCCTTTTCCTTAAGCCAGCCGATGAGATCCGGGGATAGCCGGGCCTTTTCAAGCTGGAGCTGCCCATTGGTCGTCGTCACCGAAAAGTTGGGGAGATCGATCGCCGCTTGGGCGTCCAGTCCCCAATAGAGCAGACCGTAGATGGTCTTGGCGACGTAGTGAATGATTGAGGCTCCGCCTGGACTGCCGAGGGCCGCGACTAAGGTTTCGGTCTTACCTTGTAACGGGCTTTCAAAAATCAGTGTGGGGCTCATCGAGGAACGCGAACGCTTTCCTGGCTCGATCCGATTCACCAACGGTCGGCCAGTTCGATCGGTCGCGACAAATCCGAAATCTGTGAGTTGATTATTCAGAACGAATCCGCCCGGCTCACCAGTACTGACCATCAGTTTTGAGCCGAAGACACTCTCAATCGTGGTGGTCATAGCGACCGCGTTACCGAGCCGATCAATCACACTGATGTGACTTGTTCCGGATTCAGGTGCCTCGGGGAAGGCGGCGATCTTGAGACTTGGATCGGCGGGGTCTCCAGCGCTTATCTGCGCAGTCCGCTGAGGACCAATTTCTTTTGCGCGTTGTTCTAGGTAGCGGGGTGCCAATAGACTCTGCCACCCCCAGGCAGGTGGTGTGACATAGTCTGGATCGGCGACAAAGGCGGCGCGATCCGCAAATGCACGGCGTGCTGCCTCGCTATAGCGATGAAGCCATTCATTCGTCACCCCATGGTGTTGCGGAAACCCCAGCGCTCGCATCATGGCCATCGTCTGCGCGATCGCGATAGTCCCTGACCCCGGGGGCGGAAAGCCGCAGAGACGATAACGTTGCCGATCCGGAGAAGGCTGATCGAAAAAACAGATGGGATCGCGTTCCTTTGCCGTGTAGTGTTGAAGATCATCGTGCGAGAGCCAGCCTGGATTTGTTGGATGTTCTCTCACCGCTTTCACAATGGCATCCGCGATCACGCCGCGATAAAAAGCATCGGGCCCTTCCTTTGCAATCTGTTGAAGAATTCTTGCAAGACCGGGATTTTTAAGAATCGACCCAATCGGTTTCGGCTTGACATCCTCTTGATAAAAATACGCCGCCGCAAGCGGGTCTTTTGGGAAGGCCTTATCCAATCGAAGCAGTCGATAGAGTCGGGGGCTCATTGGAAACCCGTCTGTCGATAGCTGAATCGCAGGGGCAAACAATTTGTCCCAAGCCAGTTTTCCGTGCTCTCGATGCGCAAGTGAAAGCATTCGGATTAGGCCCGGGGTCCCGACGGAGCGGCCCCCGACGATGGCTTTGCCCATATTCATGGGTTTTCCGTCCTCCAAGAAAAGGTCGCTGGGAACCTGTCTGGGGGCTGTCTCTCGGCCATCGAATGCCTGAACGCGGCGGCCATCGAAGTGCATCAGGAAGGCGCCGCCACCGATGCCGCTGGATTGGGGTTCCACGAGCGTCAGGACCAGCTGCGCAGCGATTGCCGCATCTAATGCGCTCCCTCCTTGCCGCAGGATCTCAAGTCCTGCCTGGCTGGCCAGAGGGTTTGCGGTGGCAACGGCTTGCCGATCAAAAAAGACGGTTTGTTTGGATGTCCATCCCGAAGACGGCTCTGGGTGGTCCGCACGCAGGCTCTGCCCTATGGATGGCGAGCACCAAACGAAGAGACCCAGGATCGGCAAGGCGCGAAAAATGAATCTTTGCCGCATACAAAGGGGTGTCTGTGAGCGCATAAAAGAAGTTATGAAAGGTTGCTAGACGCTGGGACCGTCCGATTGGGGAGATCAGCCATGATGGCTTGTCGCTCACGCTCTGACAGTTGCCCCCACTGGGCTATCTCTTCGATGCGTCGTTTGCAGGCGAGACAGACCCGACCGCTCGGGTCTAGGGTGCAGATCTTCTGGCAGGGGGACGAAATCAGCTGGGGCATGTGCGGCAGTGTAGCGACTTCATGGGTGCAAGGGGAATCCCTGATCACCCCTGGCGTGTCAAGCGGTGTTCTGCCTTCAAAATACGGATCTTTGGCCCTTTAGCGGCTGGCCGTACGCCCTGATTAAAGAGAGCAATATGTCTGCAAATTCACTGTTATCCCCTTGGACAACCCCGTTTGAGATTCCGCCATTTGAGCAGATCAAGGACGATGAGTTTTCATCCGCATTTGCCGAAGCAATGGCAGCGCACTGGTCAGAAATCGAGAAGATTCGTTCGTCGACAGAACCCGCAAATTTTGACAATACGATTGTCGCGCTTGAGCGGTCGGGCCGTGCGCTCTCGCGCGTGAAGTCTGTCTTTTTTAATCTTGTCGGATCAAATAGCAATCCCACGCTCCAGGCGATCGAACGAGAGATCGTGCCGAGGCTTGCAGTGCATGACAGCCAGATTCGTCTGGACGGTCAGTTGTTTGCACGGATTGAGTCCATTTACCAACAGCGCTCGTCGCTTCAACTAGACGAAGAGGGCCTTCGGCTGGTGGAGCGGTACTTCCTTGATTTTCGGTTTGCTGGCGCGCACCTTGCACCGGCGGAGCGGACTCGGATGGCAGAGATCTCTCAGTCGCTGGCGCGTCTTTACACAGGGTTTTCGCAAAACGTTCTTGCAGATGAGGCGGAGTACGCCAAGCTGCTGACCCAGGAGTCCGAGCTTGCTGGGCTTCCTGATTTTGTCCGCAGTGCGGCTCGTGCTGCTGCCGAGGCACGCGGTTTCAAAGATCCTGCTGCACACGTGATTACCTTGTCGCGCTCGTTACTAACGCCTTTTATGACGTTCTCAGAGTCGCGTGAACTCCGTCGAGAGCTCTGGCAGGCGTGGTGTCTGCGCGGCGAGCGTCTTGCCGCACACGATAATCGACCCTTGATTCAAGAGATTCTGCAGCTGCGACACGAACGTGCTCAGTTACTCGGCTATAACAGCAGCGCGCATCGTGCGCTTGCCGATACGATGGCGGGAGCTCCCGATGCCGTTCGTGACCTGTTGATGACCGTATGGGCACCAGCGAAGGCAAGGGCAGAGGCGGAATACAACGAGATGCTTGCGCTGGCGAAGGCTGATGCGCGTCAGCCGCTTGAAGCGCTCGAGCCCTGGGACTGGCATTTCTGGGCTGAAAAACTTCGTGCTGAGCGTTATGCCTTAGAGGAATCTGTTGTGAAGCCTTATTTCCAGCTTCACAAAATGACCGAAGCGATGTTTTACGTGGCTGGGCAGTTATTTGGTCTTGTCTTCAAGCCGCTTGATCAGTTCCCACGCTATCGACCTGAGATCACCGGCTGGGAGGTCCAGTCCAAGGATGGCGAGCATGTTGGCGTATTTATCAGCGACAACTTTGCCAGACAGAATAAGCGTTCGGGCGCCTGGATGAGCACCTTCCGTAATCAGGCGGGCTTACTGCAGCCCAGCCGTCCGATCGTGGTGAACAACAATAATTTTTCAGCACCTGCCCCTGGAGAGCCCGCGCTGTTGAGCCTTGATGACGCTCGTACACTATTTCATGAGTTCGGTCATGGCCTGCATGGGTTGCTGTCGAACTGCCGCTATCCAAGGCTGGCCGGCACACAGGTCCTGCGCGATTTTGTTGAGTTCCCCTCTCAGATCATGGAGAACTGGCTGTTGCAGCCAGAGATCCTTCGCAGATTTGCGCTCCACGTGGAGACAGGAGAGGCGATGCCTGAGTCACTGATTGACCGTATTCAGAAGGCGAAGGGATTTAACCAAGGGTTTGCAACTGTCGAATATCTGTCGAGTGCGATTGTTGATCTTGCGCTTCATGAGCAGACACGGTTTGATGATCTCGACCCGATTGCTTTTGAGAAGAAAGTGCTGGATCAACTGGGAATGCCAAAGGCGATCGGTATGCGCCATCGGCTTCCACATTTTCTGCATCTCTTTTCGAGTGATGCCTATGCGTCAGCCTATTACGTCTACATGTGGGCAGAGGTCTTGGATGCCGATGGCTTCGAGGCGTTCTTAGAGTCGGGCGATATTTTTCAGCCCGATCTTGCGAAACGACTTAAGGATTTTGTCTACTCGCGGGGTAATTCGATTGCGCCGATGAAAGCCTTTGAAGCCTTCCGGGGTCGCCTGCCTCAGGTTGCGGCATTGCTCCGGCAACGGGGTCTGGTATCGGCCTAGACATGGGTCTCATGCGCGATGTACTTGCTTGAACGATAGGAATTTCTGATGACAACGGCTTACCAGTCTTTACACAGTACGTTTGATCGGCTGTATCGGTTTCAGCACCTAAAAAATATCGCGGGATGGGACCAGGCCGCGAACATGCCCGCGAAGGGAAACGAAGCGCGTGCTGCTGCGACGGCCGAACTCGCCGCGTTGATTCATGGGATACAGACTGACCCAAAACTCGGCGAATGGATTCGTGACGCCGAGCAGGAATCACTTGATGCAACTCAACGGGCGAATCTCCGAGAGATACGGCGCACCTGGCTATCGGCGACAGCGCTGTCAGAGGAGTTCGTTAGGGCGCAGGAACTTGCAACGTCTCGTTGTGAGCATGCCTGGAGAGCCCAACGCCCAGCGAACGACTGGAAGGGATTTCTCGAGAATTTCGAATCGGTGCTCATGCTCGCTCGAGAGCAGGCAAAGCGTCTGTCTGATGTTCTTGAGGTCTCGCCTTATGAGGCGATGATGAGCTTATACGAGCCGGGTCTTCGCACTGCAGACCTTGATCGCTGGTTCGGAGATCTTCGGTCGTGGCTACCAACACTGATCCAGGATGTGCTTGCAAAACAGGCTAAGGAATCAGTTCAGATTCCGCAAGGACCGTTCGATCTGAGGGCGCAGCGTGATCTCTGTGAAAAGGTGATGCGGGCTCTTGGATTTGATTTCGAGGCGGGTCGACTGGATGTCAGCACCCACCCATTCTGTGGTGGGGTACCGGAAGATGTGCGTATCACGACCCGATTCCGAGCAGATGAGTTTCTGCCCAGTCTCTATGGAACGATTCACGAGACTGGCCATGCGCGTTACGAACAGAATCTTCCGCGCGCACTTCTGGGGCAGCCGGTGGCAAGAGCGCGATCAATGGCCTTACACGAGAGCCAGTCCCTATTTTTTGAGATGCAGCTTGGCTGTCACCCTGGATTCGTTGGGCGACTGTCGCCAATGGTCGCCGAGGCCTTTGGTGCGCAGCCTGCTTTTGCTTCGGAGAACCTAGCGCGGCTTTTAACCCGGGTGAAACCAGGCTTTATCCGCGTCGATGCTGACGAGGTGACCTATCCGGCGCATATCCTGCTGCGGTATGACATCGAGCGGTCATTGATCGAGGGCACGATGGAAGCCCGAGATATCCCTGAACGTTGGGACCAGCTCATGCAAGAGCTTCTGGGTGTCGATACTCGGGGTAACTACCGAGACGGCCCATTGCAGGACATTCATTGGCCTGCCGGACTCTTTGGCTACTTCCCTTGCTACACCCTTGGCGCGATGTATGCGGCGCAATGGTTTGCGGCGATGAAGGCAATAAATCCCGCGATTGACGAAGCCATTTCCCGCTGGGACTTTACGCAGCCGTTTGCCTGGCTGCGGGAGAACATCTGGTTACAGGCGAGCCAGTGGACGACGGATGAGCTGGCCACGCGGGCCAGTGGCAGCCCGCTGAATCCGGAGCATTTCCGGGCGCATCTGGTTCGCCGTTATCTCTAACTGCGGTACCCTTGTGCCTGTTATGACTTTGTCTTCCAGAACCTGAACCATGTCGGTCTCTCTCATTCATTTCTTATCGCGTCACTTGATCGCTCGCGCGCATCACGGCATTCGTATCGCCATGGTCGCGTCGGTACTTGGTCTTGCAGCGACGTCGTTTGCGGCGACGCCCGCAAACCCGAATAAGGTGCTCCGGCTAGCCTTCCCGACCCAAGAGACGGGCTTTGATCCTGCACGTGTTGGAGATCTTTATTCGAATACCGTGATCTCGGCCATCATGACGCCCCTTGTGCGATATGACTGGATGGCGAATCCTGCTCGGGTCGTACCGAATGTTATCTCTGCGATGCCTGAGCTCAGCAAAGACCGTCGCGAGTACACCTTCCGGATTAAACCTGGATTCTTTTACGCGCCGGACCCCGCCTTCAAAGGGCAAAAGAGAGAGCTGCGAGCCGAAGACTTTGTCTACGGATTTAAGCGTCACGCAGATCCGCGTAGCCGGTCGCCTCAGTTTACCGATGTGGCCGATCGTATTGTGGGGTTTCGTAAAGCCCACGAGGAAGCTGTTGCCAATGGCGGGAAGTTTGACTATTCAAAACCAATTGAAGGGCTTCAGGCTGTCGACCAGTACACCCTGAAGATTCGACTCAACGAGCCTGACACGAACTTTCTTTACCTCATTTCAAGTGCCTACTACAGTGCGGTCGCCCAAGAGGTCGTCGAGCACTACGGCTTTGAGAACATGATGGCCAATCCGGTGGGAGCAGGTCCTTATCGCCTGCAGGAATGGGTTCGTGGATCAAAAATTATCCTGACGGCAAATCCTTATTACCCCGGGTTCGTCTGGAACTTCGAAGCGTCGCCAGGTCAGGAACAAGATCAGAAAATCGTCGAGCAGATGCGTGGCAGCAAGATGCCGCAGATCGGCCGTGTCGAGATCAGCATCATTGAAGAGCCTCAGTCGCTATGGCTCGCCTTCAATTCGGGCGCGCTCGATGTCTTGGGGGTGCCGACACCGTTCATTAGCCAAGCGTTGACGCCTAAAAATGAACTCAAGCCTGACTTCCTGGCGCGGGGTGTTCAGGTATATCGTGCCAAAGAGGCCGACATTCGCTTCCAGTTTTTCAATCTGCGCGATCCGGTGATTGGCGGGTACACGAAAGAAAAAATTGCGCTTCGTCGCGCCATCATCATGGCGTTTGACGTTGACGAGGAGATTCGTACGATCCGTCAAGGACAGGCGGTTCGTGCCGAACAGCTTGTATCGCCGGTTGGACGAGGTCATGACACCCAATACCGAAGCCTGAACCGTTTTGATCCCGCTTTATCGAATGCCTTGTTAGATCAGTTTGGCTATAAGCGCGGTCGTGATGGATGGCGGCATAACCCGGATGGCAGCCCTCTCGTTTTTACGATCTATTCGTCGACCTCTACATTAGATCGTGAGCGAGATGAGCTCTGGAAAAAGTCGATGGATCGCATTGGCATTCGTCTTCAGATCAAGAAAGATCGATTCCCGGAGATGCTCAAGCAGGGCAAGCAGTGCGGCATCTCTTCTTGGGGTCTGGGGTGGACAGGAAGCTTTGATGCGGAATACGCAATGAAGATTCTTTTTTCGGGGGCGATCGGGCAGAACAACTACGCCTGCTTTGAAAACGAAGAGTACGACCGGTTGTTTAAGCTGCTCCGCCGGATTGATGATGGACCAGAGCGGATGAAGGCGATTCACAACATGCTGAGACTGGTGGAGACCAACGGCGCCATGTTGCTGTCGGCCTCGACCGTGTCGACCCGGCTTAGCCAGCCCTGGGTGGTGGGGTATCGGCGTAACACGTTCGTCTTGTCCGACTGGATGTATCTCGATATTGATCTCGATAAGAAGCCTAAGACATCAGGAGCCACGAAATGAGCGGGTATATCGTTCGTCGCCTTTGGCAGATGATCCCAACGCTCGCTGGGGTGATCCTGTTGATTTTCTTTTTGTTTAACTGGGTGGGCGGCGATCCCAGTTACGTCATTGCGGGGCTGGTTGCTGACAAGGCACAGATCGACAGTATTCGTCGTGAGCTTGGCCTGGACCAGCCGCTTTATGTGCAGTTATGGATTTTCGTGAAGCAGGCGCTGACGTTTGACTTCGGAACGAGCTGGACAACGGGTGAGCCGGTTAGTCAGATGCTGATGACCCGTATTCCAGCGTCACTGACCGTGGTTGTGCCGCTACTGATCATTGAAACGATTATTGCGGTTGTCGTAGCCATCTGGATCTCTTGGGTTCGCGGCGGGCTGCTAGATCGTTCTGTAATGGTGGCCTGCACCGTCGGCATGTCGATCAGTATTCTGGTATTCATTATTCTGGGGCAGTATTTTCTAGCCTATCGACTGGGCTGGTTCCCGGTTCAGGGATGGGGAACCAGCCTGACCCAGAACCTATTGGTTTATGCCCCCCTTCCGATTCTGCTGGGCCTGATCGTAAGTCTTGCACCGAATATCCGGCTGTTCCGCAGCTTTGTAGTAGAAGAGATTGATCAAGATTACGTGCGAACCGCTCGGGCGAAAGGCTTGAGTAATTCACGTGTTTTATTTGTTCATGTCTTTCGTAACGCCTTGGTGCCCGTGATCACCTTTGTCATCGTCAACCTTCCGGGACTTCTTCTTGGGGCATTTCTGTTGGAGCGTTTTTTTGGGATTCCGGGGATCGGCCGTGAGGTGATTCTTGCGGTCGAGCGCAGTGATTTTCCTGTGATCAAGGCCGTGACACTAGTGGTTGCCGTGGCCTCCATGGTCTTTAACTTATTGGGGGATCTGTTGTATCGATATGCTGATCCAAGGGTGCAGCTGCGATGACACATTCTGAAGGACTCTGGCGACTCGCCTTTCGTCGCTTTCGCTCCGATCGGGTGGGCATGGCGTCGGCCATCATCGTCGCATTTAGCCTGGTCATTGTGCTGTTGACCGTACTGGAGATTCTCGCGAGTAAATGGGATGAGTCGGTTGCTGTCGGTCATGCGCCGCCCGCTTTCACTGCCGAAGGTCGGCCGTTGATCGGTCAGACCTATAAACCGGAATATGTGCTTCCCCAAGGGGATCCCACTGTGACGGAGATTGAGGATCCGATTGGCGCTGAACTTGCTGCTGCAAAAGCGTCACTCGGAGAACGTGAACAACAGACAAATCCAACGCGTGCGCTGACCCTACCGTTAGGCGCGGACAAGTGGGGGCGCGACATTCTGAGCAAGACCATCAAAGGTGCCGAGACTAGTATTTTGGTGGGGCTGTCAGCGGCATTGCTGGCGACCGTCATCGGGACCGCCTTAGGCGCGGTAACAGGATGGTTTGGCGGAAAGATCGATGACCTGGGGAACTGGTTTTACAACGTGTTCACGGCGATTCCAGGGATCCTGTTGATTCTTGCCATTGCCGCGGTGCTCGGGGGGCGTGGGCTCTTATCGGTAGTGATTATTCTTGGCTTTACGGGCTGGACGGGTGTTTATCGCTTAGTGCGGGCGGAATATCTCAAGCATCGCGATCGTGAGTATGTTCGGGGTGCCCAGGCAATCGGTGCATCAAGTATGCGTCGAATGCTGGTCCATATTCTCCCGAATGTGAGCCACCTGGTGCTGGTGCAGTTTTCACTGCTCACTGTCGCCTGTATCAAGGCAGAGGTCATCCTTTCGTTCCTGGGTCTTGGTGTTCCTGTAGATGGCGTCTCGTGGGGCACGATGTTGAATGAGGCTCAGAACGATCTCATCCTTGGAAAATGGTGGCAGCTTGTATCGGCAACACTTGCGATGGGCATCTTTGTGACTGCGCTGTCTATGCTCACGGACTCTATTCGTGACGCTCTTGATCCGAGGTTAACCCATGACTAATTCGGTCCCTCTTTTAGACGTTCAGCAGTTGAACGTCGCCTTTCGCTCCGGTGCCGGTCAGATGGTTCAGGCGGTCGGAAATGTCTCCTTTCAGGTTGAGCCTGAGACGACGGTTGCACTGGTAGGCGAGTCGGGAAGCGGAAAGTCTGTGTCGGCGTTAGCGGTGATGGGGCTTTTGCCTGAGCGCAGTGCCCGGGTTGCGGCGCAGTCGCTTCGATTTAAGGGAACCTCTCTCTTGTCGGATCAGGGTCAGCTCATCAACCCATATCGCGGCAATCGGATGACCATGGTCTTTCAGGACCCGATGACCTCTCTGAACCCCGTTTATTCCGTGGGCTATCAGGTCGCTGAGATGTTGCGTGTTCATCGTCAGATGTCCCGCAAAGATGCACAGGCAAAGACGATCGCGTTATTTGAGGAAGTTGGGATCTCGGATCCTGCCTATCGGTTTAAGGCTTTCCCCCACGAGCTATCGGGCGGACAGCAGCAGCGGGTGATGATTGCGATGGCGCTGGCTTGTGAGCCGGAGCTCTTGATTGCGGACGAGCCGACGACAGCGCTTGATGTGACCGTTCAGAAGCAGATTCTGGATCTGATGGCAGATCTTCGGAAGCGTCGTCGGATGGCGATGATCTTTATTTCCCATGATCTGTCTCTTGTTGGCCAGATTGCTGACCATGTCGTCGTGATGCAAAAAGGCGCCGTCTGTGAGAATGCCCCGTCTCGACAGATTTTCCAGATGCCCTCTCACGTCTATACCAGGGCCTTATTGAGCTGCAGGCCAACGGCAGAGTCGAAGGGCCGTCGCCTGTTGACAGTTGACGACTGGACGCGTGCAGAGTCAACGGGCTCGGCGCTTGAGCCGCCTGCTATTCGACAGGAAGTGAAGCCTGGCGAGGTCTTTGTCACCGTCCAAAATCTTTCCAAAACCTACATGCGGAAAAGCGGGCTTTTCTCGCAGACTCCTTTTCATGCGGTAGACGACGTCTCGTTTGAGATCCGTAAAGGGGAGACGCTTGGACTTGTTGGTGAGTCAGGTTCCGGAAAGTCAACGATTGGCCTGATGCTGATGCGCCTGATTACGCCAACCAAGGGAAAAATTCTGGTGGATGGTCAGGATCTGGTTCAGGTCTCTGAAAAGGAATTCGCGCCCTATCGTCGTCGATTCCAGGTGGTCTTCCAAAATCCTTATGCATCACTGAACCCGCGGTTCACGATCGGACAGATTCTGGCTGAGCCTATGTGGCTGCATGGCATTGGGAAGACGTCTCAAGATCGCGAAAACTTGTCAAAGCGGCTACTCGATCGCGTGGGCCTTCCTGAAGCCGCATT
>JACCDS010538865.1_pt1 | contig 13581 bp, 10 predicted proteins | sample 7446441 | NCBI WGS metagenome assembly JACCDS01 (sample SAMN15323445, study PRJNA562643) | freshwater metagenome | isolation source: river surface water | place: USA:Blue River Watershed | collected 2017-08-17 | reverse complement strand
GGGCGCTGTACGACTGGTGCACCGACAACGGGCTCACGCCCTATGTCGCGGTGCTGGTCGACCACACGGTGCAGGTGCCGCAGGATTACGTGAAGAACGGCGAGATCGTCCTGAACATCAGCTTCGATGCGACCAGCTCGCTCAAGCTGGGCAACGAGTTCATCGAGTTCAAGGCACGCTTCGCCGGTGTGGCCCGCGACATCATGGTGCCCATCAACCGGGTGCTGGCCATCTATGCGCGTGAGAACGGGCAGGGGATGGCCTTTCCGGTGGCGGTGGAGTCGGGCGAGGGGTCGGAGGACGCCGCGGCGGCCTCGGCTCCGGTGGCCAAGGCCTCGCCGCTGTCCAGTGTGCCGGCGGCCGGCGTCGACGGTGGCGCGGGTGCCGGCGAGGGCGGTGGCGATGAACCACCGCGTCCCCCAGCCGGCGGGCCGAGGCCCGCGCTCAAGCGGGTCAAGTGATCCCCCGGGCAGGCGCCTGCGGTCACATCCGCGGTGCGAAGCCCTAGAATTCCCATCATGCCGGTTTAGCTCAGTTGGTAGAGCACCCGCCTTGTAAGCGGTAGGTCGTCAGTTCGATTCCGACAACCGGCACCAGTTGATTCTGCGATTGAGTTCTCCTGGGAGAAACCCAGATCGCTTACTGCACAAGGTTGCAAGGGATCGAAAGGCAGTAGCCTTCCCCTCGAATGGCCTTCAGGGCGCTTCCATCGAGGCCGCAGCTTGCCAGTCTTCGCCTTAGCTGGGAAATCCTGTTCTGCAAACTGTCGGCGCTGATGCCGTCTGCGCCAGACTCAAGCTGGGCTGCAACTTGCCAACGCTCAAGTGATTGTTCTTCTGCGCGCGCAAAAGCAGAAATCAGGCGTAACTCGGCTTGGGTCAACTTGGACTTGCCTGCTGGCCCCACGAGACCTGACCGCCGCACATCGATTGTCAGTTTCCCCATACTTGATTGCTCGATAACCCCTAGCCTGCACGTCGAGCGGATGGTCGCCACCAATTCGGTTGGCTCCACCGGCTTCGGCAGATAAATCGTGGCGCCTGAATCGTATTCCTGAAGTCGATCCTCCAGGCTGGAGCGAGAGGTGGTTGAAGCCACCTCGATTTCCTGATCCAGTCAAAAGTAGAGGTTGGGAGATTGTTTGACGCGGTATTTGACAGGCCAGAGCTCGGGCGATGAATTCCGGGCCGTTGTCCAGGCGAATAGACAGCGGTGCTCTACGCACCTCGACCAACTCGTTGAAGGCCCGTATGACCCGCGCCGCCGGCAGGCTGGTGTCGACATCGGTGCGCAGGCCCTCGCGGTTGAACTCGTCGATCACGTTAAAGGTCCTAAAACGTCGCCCGGACCACAGAGCGTCGGGCATGAAGTCCCAGCTCCACCCTCGGTTCGGCTGCCCCGCCGCTTCCAAAGGCTGTTTGATGCGCGCTGGCTGGCGCTTCTTGTCACGACACGGCAGGTTCAGCCGCAACTCGCAATACACGCGCCACAACAACGTCTTGACCCAAGGCTGGCCTTGATGACAGGCACTAACGTGCAGCAGTCCGAATCCATGGCGAGGATTCAAGGCCATGTAGTCCTGGGCGAAGTTGATAACCCCGCAGGAGTCGCGCGGCACGGGCCGGTAACGGAGCGCCCGGCGGGCATTGCCGCTGGCAATGCAGGCGCGGCGCCCGCTCAGGCCGTGTTCGGCCATGAGTGACTGCACCACCACCTCACGACGCTCCGGGGTCAGAGCTTTCAGTCAACGACATCCTTCAATGCACTGTGCATCAGGGCAAGATCAGCGTACATCCGCTTGAGCCTGGCGCTCTCGTCCTGCAACTCCCGCAGCTGCGACAGTTGCGAGACCGTCATGCACGAATACTGGCTCTTTCACTTGTGGTAGGTTGGTTCGCTCACGCCGTGCTTGTGGCACGTCTCGCCGGCCTTGGCACCCAGCTCGACCTCGTTGAGGATTGCGACGATCTGGCTTTCACTGCATCTGGATTTCTTCACGTAAGAATCCCGTTGGTTGGAATGCTCTGCTTCCGGCTGGCTCAAGATTTCGAGGTGGCTTCAGATGGACTGACATGCTTCGAGAAATTGAAGCGGTCTTCCGTCGCTGCCACAGGACCACTGGATTGGCCTAGATCGTAGAGCGTGAGTTCATCCAGATAGGCAGGTCGTATACGGAGGTACAGGATTTTCGTCTCCTCGTCAGCGACGATGCGCGGGTCAATGCGTAGCCTGACTCAGAGGACTGGCGAGCCATACCCCTTGGTGAGGGTGCCATCGAAGGGCTTGATAGGCTCCGATTGAACTTCGGAAAAAGTCATTCTTCCCGAAGGATCTTCCATCCAAGCGCGCTCGACGATGTGATCGACCGCCCGGCTCCAGGCGCCTATGCTGTCCCTGACAGCACAAGAAGAATCGGAAAACAGCACCTGGCAACTTGCGCCCCGAGATTCCACCAGTCTCGCGCATGGATTTAAGAAATGCTAGTTTTGGGTTTCTTTGGATTCAATTGATGTCGACAAGGATAATGCGAATTATCGGTAGTCCGTCATTGCTGCTGCACAGATCGTGAGATGGATCCCTGCCTCACGCGTTGCCCTGGCCTCCCGTCTATTCCGAGGCCACGATGCCTGGGACAGGTTGGAGCTTAACGGTCGGTCGATTCAGAAGCGCAACGCCTTAATCCTGTGAATCATTTGGTTGACTCTTCGGTGGTGGGTAATACTTTCTTGATGTCATGTTGAAAAACCTTTATCGAGTTTTCTGTTCTGTCTTGCTGCTGGTCATCGCTGGCCCTTCGCTCGCGGGCCACCTGTTCACGCAAGGCAGCACCAACACCCCGACCTGGATTGCCTCGGGGACGGGCATCGCTGTGCAGCAGTACGGCCTTGAAACCAGTTCTCAGTTCGATGTGTATATCGAGCAGCCGTCTACCACTCCTTCTGGAGTCCAGGACACATCCAACTCCAACTGGTGGAACTGGTCGGCGGGTGACGTGATGCAGCTGTCTTTTGGCGTCCGCTCTGGTGGGGTCAGCAGCACCCAGAACTTCACGGTTGCTTACGACGCAGCCTCAAGCTGTACCTACAGCTACTGTGGAGCGACGTCACTGAGCTTGTCCGGCACTCCGCTCGCGAGTGCTGCTTATGCGCTCACGCTCGACCTGCCATCGGGGACGCTGGGCTCGTCGAACCCCTACACCTGGACGATTTCCGCTTTGGCGGGTGAGTTCTCGATCGGTGGATTCCGGATCGGCTTCGCGAACGGCAAGGTGCATGGCAGCCAGACCGGACCTCTCGATCAAAGCAGCGTCGTGAGCGCGAGTAGCCTGCCGAGTTCTGGCGGTGGCGGCGGATCGCCCCCGCCGATCGACACGGCCGCCAGCTCCTACACGGATACCCAACTCAACAACGGGCAGGTGATGCCGAAGTTCGTGGGTGGAACGCTGACGCTCGGCAATGCTGGAACCGTAACTGCCAACTTCACGGTGACCGATAACGGTGGCTCCATTGACACCGCAGGGAATGACACTGTGTTCTCGGGCGTGATTTCCGATGACACCGGAGCCACGCAGGGCGTGATCAAGAAGACGGGCAGCGGCATCCTGACGCTGTCGGGTACCAACACGTTTTCGGGTGGTGTCGCGGTGGAGGCTGGCAAGCTCGCCATCTCTGCAGACAGCAACCTGGGCGCATCCTCCGGTGGTATCGCTCTCAATGGCGGCACCCTTCAGGCGACCGACAGTGTGACTACCGCCCGTGCGATCACCTTGGGTGCCAACAACGGTACGCTCGAGGTGGCCTCGTCCAAGGTGTTTGCATCGACGGGTGGCATCACCGGTACGGGCCAGCTGACCAAGACCGGGGCCGGCATCCTGTCGGTCACTGGTACGAATACCTACTCCGGCGCTACCTCCGTGAACCAAGGGGTCCTGCGCCTCAACGGCAGCTTGACGCAATCGAGCGTCACAGTCGCATCCGCCGGTACGTTGACTGGAGCGGGTAGCGTGGGCGGCAACGTCACCTTGAACGGTGTGATTGCACCCGGAAACTCGCCGGGCACGATGACCGTGGCCGGGGATTTCACCATGAACGCGGCTTCCACGTTCATCGCGGAAATAGATGGCCTGAATTACAGCGCCCTTGGTGGAGCCGGCAGTTATGACCGTATCGACCTCACCGGTAGCAGCAGCGTCTTCACGGCCAACGGTACTGTTTCGCCTATCCTGCGCAATATTTCCGGCGCGGCGAACAACGATTTCACCCCTTCTGTCGGTGACAAGTTCCGCGTTGTGACGACGGCCAACCCGGCAGGCGTGACCGGTTCTTTCGTGTCGGTTCTGGATCCGTCGCAAGGAATGGCCAGTAACACCCGGTTCGATGTGCTTTATGGAGCCAACTACATCGACTTGGTGATCACTCCCGCCAGTCTTGCCGCTTTTGCCCAGCAGTACGGCCTGCAGAACGTCATCAACGCCTCGGCCGCGTTCGATACGATCCGTCCGGTCCAAGGTGCAAGCGGCTCTTCAGATGCTGACCGGTTCTTCCAGGGGCTCTATGGTTTGTCCGCGCCTGCGCTGTACAGCACTCTCCTGCAGGCGTCCGGCCAGATCCACGCTGTTTCCCTGGGCAGCATGCGTACCAACATCGGGAGTCAGTATGCGCGCATCGCGTCTGCCTCTGCGTTGAAAGATCCGAGTGAGGTCCTGTGGGTTGATGTCAGTGGCTTCTATTCCCGGGCGGCACAAGACAGCACGGCTTCCTCTCAGCGCGCCTACGGTGGTCATGCCTGGCTCGGAATGGACCTTTACCACCAGCACGGCCAGACCGCTGGCCTGGCAGTGGGCCAGATGGGAATCCGGGTTTCGGATGCATCATCGCGCTCGAACAACACCAGCAACCTCCTGGCGGGCTACCTCAGGGGTAGTAGCGGACAACTCGACTATGACATGGTCCTCGGCCTCAATATCAGCAGCCAGGATGTGCGCCGTCAAGTCGACCTTGCCGCCTCGACGCCCACTTCGAACACCGCCACGCCGTGGAGTCGCGGTCTGACGCTGCAAGTCGGGGCGGGCTACGGCCACACCTTGGCGACGGGGCTGGATGGTCGGGTCTTCAGCCGCATCACGATGGATTACACCCACGCGAGCAGCTTCGTCGAAGAGGGTTCTGCCGTCACAGCCTTGAGCGCGTCGCGGCAGACTTACAAGACGGCGCAGGCCGTTCTGGGTTACGAACTCTCAGGTAATGTGAAGGCCGAAGGCTACAATAGCGTACGTTGGAAAGTGGGTGCGGGTTCCCAGTTCAACACAGGCTGGGGCAGCGAATTTGTGAACCGGGTGGTTGGCATGCACGGAGCCTCCTGGTCTGTCAGTGAGCCCGACCAGGTTCGTGCGGTGCCCTTTGTGAATATGAGCCTGAGCCAGAAAATGTCCAAGGATGTGACGTTTTGGATGAACTGGCAACAATCCCGAGCGGGCAGCAAGTCGCGTCGCAGTTCGGGTCACCTGGGGTTCAGCGTTTTCCTTTGATCTCCCGATTGGATGTGTTCACTTTTCTCTAGCTACCGTAACTTCCGGATCCTGGCAGCGCTAGTCCTTCCTTGGGCAGCGCATGCTGGTGACCTGGAGGACGGTCTGGCGGCCGCTGTCGCCAAGGATTACGTCAAGGCCGAGCAGCACTGGATGCGTGGGGTCCAAGCCCAAAGCGCTGCCTCCATGTACAACCTTGCGGGGCTTCACCTCTCAGGTCTGCTGGGGGTGCCTAATCACAGGAAGGCCGTCGAATTGCTGATGCAGGCATCTGCGCTGGGTCATGCGGATGCAGATGTGAGCCTGGGCTACCTGTACCAGAATGGCGTGGGGGTGACGGCTGATGCCGTGAAGGCGGGTGAGTTCTTCAGGAAGGCCGCGCGTACCGGTCACGTCGAAGGAAAGTTCCGCCATGCCGAATTGCAACTCCGCGCAAGCAACGATCCTGAGGTCATCAAGCAGGCATTGGCTGATGTCCAAGACGCTGGCAAGGCTGGATTTCCCCCGGCCCTCCACTTCATCGGCCAGATGCTCCGGCAAGGACGTTTTGTCGTCCAGAATCCCGAGCGCGCCATTGAATTCTTAAAAAAGGGCAGTGAGGCAGGCCATGCTGAAAGTGCATTGGCTCTGGGCGAGATTTACCTCAACGGTGAAGCGGGGTCGCTGAATCACACGGAGGCACTACGTTGGCTCCGGCGCGCGGCCGATCTCGCGAACCCGGATGCCAATTACTTGCTCGGATACATGCTTGCCCATCAAGTTGCCCCCAAGCCGGCAGAACTTCAAGAGGCTTTCAGGCACTTCGCCGCAGCGGCCGAGGCTTGGCATGAGAAGGCTCAAGCGGAACTGGGACGGATGTTGCTCTCAGGATTGGGGGCCAATAGAGATCTCGTGACCGCCTACAAGTGGCTGGAACTGTCTGCTAGCACGGGATACCCGGAAGCCCACTATCTGCGCTCCTTGGCCGGCAAGGATATGACGGCGGCCGAGATTGAGTCGGCAAAAAGGCAAGCGCGAGCTTGGTTCGAAAAGAACCATTCGATCCCGCATCGGCATTCGAACAACGTCATCGCGCACAGCCTGAGGTAGCGGCCTTTCAGTCCGAATCTTGGAGATCGCAAGTTGGAATCCCTCGATCGCGCGAGGCGCATACTCCTCCAGGCGGCCTGGACTTCCCCTGTGTGGCTCCGCATGCCTGAGGCGGCGGCGGCTCGCATGGCGGGGGATGGTGCCGATGTGTTGCCTTCCTTGCTGGATGTCCTCATTCCAGCTGACGAAACTCCTTCCGCCAGCCAACTCGGCATCCCTGCCAAGATCCTGGCACTGGCCGAGCGGGTTCCCAACTACTCGGTCATGCTGAGTGAGGGGGCGCGGTGGTTGAACCAGTTGGCAAGCCAAAGCCACGGCCGCCCCTTCCTGATGCTCAAGGTGCCTGAGCAGGATTCGATACTGGAGAAGGCCTTCACCAGTCCCGTGGGAACGCTGCCGTACGTTTACCTGCACCGGATCCGCGAGGATTCGATGCGCCTGTACTACCAAGATCCGCGATCGTGGCGGGGCACGGGGATTTCAAGGCCGTTGCAGCCCCTGGGCTATCCACTGCACGACCGGCCTCCGGCATCCCGATGAACCCGCGGGCGGAGGTCGTCATTGTGGGCTCAGGCCCTGGGGGCGCTGCTGCTGCCTGGGCATTGTGCGAGGCCGGTGTGAAGGTCCTGCTGATCGAGGCTGGACCGAAATTCCTGCCCGGCCCGGACTACCGCCTCGATCGATCCGACTGGGAGCAGCCGTTTCCAGTCAAGCGCGGATCCCAGGGACAGTACGAGGTGATCCTGAATCAGACCCTGGAACGGGTTCCCCGCGACCTGCGGTCCTGGAATCACATTACCGGCCCGTACGTCAAAGGCACCCGCCGGGCTTCGTTCGGTTATCACCATGTTCGTGGCGTCGGGGGCAGTTCCCTGCATTTCACGGGTGAAGCGCATCGACTCAATCCCCGCTCGATGCGCATGCGATCCGAATTCGGTGTGGCGCAGGATTGGCCCCTGACGTATGAGGAACTGGAGCCTTATTGGCTCGAGGCTGAACGGGTAGTGGGTGTGGCGGGCCCGGCAAATGATCGTCGTTGCCCGAGAAGCAGCCCTTACCCATACGCTTCGCATCCAATCTCATACGCAAGCCAGCACATGACCACTTCTCTCGCCAAGGCCGGATACGGTTGGCAGGAGAACTCGCTGGCCGTGTTGCCCCAACCGGCCGATGGCCGCCCCGGCTGCAATTACTGTGGAGGCTGCTTGCGTGGTTGCCAGATCGGAGACAAGGGGTCGGCTGACGTTACGTACCTGAGGCGCGCCCAGCTGACGGGAAACCTTCTAATCCTCTCGGAGACTGAGGTATTGCGCGTGGAGGCGAGTCCCCAGCGCATCACCGGCGTGGTCGTATCGACAGGGGGGCGCCGCAGTTTCATTGCGGCCAACCAATTGATTCTTGCTTGCGGTGCGATCCAGACCCCCAGATTGCTTCTCAATTCCGAGGCAGCCCATAGCCCCCGCGGCCTGGCCAACGAAAGCGGCCAGGTGGGACGGAACTTCATGGAAACGCTCTTGTGGACAAGCACCGGGTTGGTTCCCCATGACCTTGGCAGCCATCGAGGTTTGCCGGTCGATTGGGTCTGCTGGGATTTCAATGCGCCCGATCGAATCCCTGGCGTCATCGGAGGCGCCAGGTTCGGACCTGCACAGGCCGAGAGCGATCTGGTTGGCCCATCGGCCTACGCCACTCGAATCGTTCGGGGCTGGGGACGAGAGCACAAGAAGCAGCTGCGTGCCCAGTTCGGGCGAGCGCTTTCCATCGCGGGCATTGGTGAATCACTCCCCAATCCGCTCAGCTTCGTCGGTCTGTCACAGCGCAAGGATGAACACGGGATGCCGGTCCCCGCAATCCATTCCTACATCGATGACATGGCGATGGCCCGCATTCGTTTCATGGCCAAGACCTGCCGGGACATGCTCCATGCATGCGGGGTCTTGAAGCCGATCGAAGAGTTCAGCTCTGCCGACGCGTTCTCTTCGACGCATGTTTTCGGAACATGCAGGATGGGGAACTCGACGGACTCCAGTGTCGTGGATCGCAATTGCAGAAGCCATCGATGGCCCAATCTCTACATCATGGACGCGAGTGTGTTCCCCAGTTCTGGCGGCGGTGAATCCCCGGGCCTGACCATACAGGCGCTTGCACTGAGGGCGAGCAGGCTGCTGCTGGGTAAAGGCGTCTGAACGATATGAAATCTGCCAAGGCGCGCGCTGCAGGAAAGTCTGGCCGTCATCCTGTTTCACCAGCCGTACGTTCGCTCTTTTCCCCTGCCTGGGATGCACTGCTCCAGTACCAGCTGTCGCTGGTGCTGATGGTATGCCTGCTGATCCTGGCGATCTGGTTCCCGATGGATGAGCCAGTCGCGAACAGGCTCCCTGGAATCGGGGTGATTCTGGTCTTGCAGGCCTTGATCAACTGGCCGCATTTCATGGCTTCGTACAGGCTACTTTATGCAGACAAGAGCAACTTGCGCAGGTACCCCCACTCGACGTTGACCATTCCTTTGCTGCTGGCCTGCTTAGTCGGTGTCGGCGTCTGGTTGCTCATCCATGCCGATCATGCGAGTGCGAACAACTTCGCTTACCTGTTCTGGATGGCAGCTGTCTTTTACCTGGCTTGGCACTACACCGGGCAGGTCTGGGGCGTCCTCATGACGAACTGCCGCCTGACGGAATTACGTCTGCGCCCGTTCGAGATTCGCGTCATCAGGGGTTCACTGCGAACCATGTTGGTATGGCACGTGCTCTGGGCGATCGAGATGACACGAGGTTTTCCCTACATGGAGCCGCTGCAAAGCCCGTGGACCATGCCCTTGGCCAACTTCCTGGCTTTGGGCAGTTTTTTGGCCGGTGCAGCCATGTTCTATCGAGTCCGCAAGTCCGGCCGGCGCCTTGAAGGCCGGGTTTGGGGGCCGTGGCTTGTCCTTTACCTTTGGTACCTCGTCCTGTTCTTGGAGCCCGCCTTTTTTGTCTTCGTACAGTTGTCCCATGCCCTTCAGTACCTTTCATTCCCTGCACGGGTAGAGGTCAATGCGCTGCTGGCGAAAAAGCCCGGGCTCGTCCCGGCTCGCCTGTCGCTGGCCGTGGGCAAGTCATACCTCGGCTGCTTGACGGCCGGTGTTCTCGTTTTTTACCTGCTGGAGCGAGCGCTGGGATCGGGGGCGCAGGCCATCTTGATGGCCGGCATGGTGGCCTCCGCCGTCAACATTCATCATTACTTCACTGACGGGGCGATCTGGAAGCTGCGGGACCGGCGGGTTCATGACCTGCTTTTGCGACACACGGCCTGACGTGGCAGGCCTTGCGCTCGGCGCGCTGTTGCCAGGGGTTCGAGTAACTCGGGTTCTTCAAAAAGTCGGTATCCGTGAGACTCTTGAGAAACTCCACGACGTCGTTGATTTCGTCCTCATTGATCTCGAATCCCCGGATGAACTGGCTACGCAGCGGGTTGCTTCCCTGGGGCGTCGAACTCGAACGACCCGCCTCGGCGTAATGTGAGCGGATGACCGAACGCAAATCGGGGAGGGATCCGTCATGCATGTACGGAGCGGTTACCTCGACGTTGCGAAGCGTTGGTGTACGGAACTTTCCCATGTCATTGGGATCACCGGTGACTTCTGCGATACCCCTGTTCACCGTCGGATAGGCGCCCTTGCCGTCCAGGTTGTAGAGACCCGTGTTGTGAAAGCCGATCTCCGGGAACGGGTTGCGAACGTGACCTACGTTGTCGGTGAAGTTCAATCCGCCGTGGCAGTGATAGCACTCGAGTTTCTCTCCGAAAAAGAGCGCCTCACCGCGCCGCGCAGATGGACTCATGGCCGTTGTGTCACCCCCGTACCGGTACCTGTCGAACGGGCTGTTGAATGACAGCAAGGAGCGCTGGAAAGATGCCAAGGCTTTGGTGAGCGTTGAAACTGAGTAGAGCGCTTTCGGCCCCTTTCTCGCTTCTTGTGGAAACGCTTCGGCAAACAGCTGCCGATACACCGGATCTTGACGCAAGCGGCCGAAGAGTATTTTCTCTTTGCCTGCCATCCCCATTTCTACAGGGTGTTCTCCAAAGATCGGCAATAGCGCCTGGATTTCCAGGCTTTTCAAGTTGGGATTTGCCCAAGTCAGCGCGGGAGAATAGGCAACGTTCGCCAGTGACATGGCGCTTCTCAGCCCGAACTGTTGATTGATTCCCTTGGAGAGGGCTTGGCCATCGGTGAACCCGCGCTCTTGCTGATGGCAAGTTGCACAGGACATTGTCTGGTCCGCGGACAAGCGCGCATCGTAGAACAGGTGCCGTCCGAGTTCTACCTTCGCCGGCGTCATCGGATTGTCCTCCGGGACGCGAGGACGCGGCGTCCATTCAGGCAGGCCCCACCTGAAACTCTCCGCCCCGGCTGGAAGTGAAAGGCTCGAACAGGCACATAACGCCAAGAAAACGAGCGCGAATCGCTTTCGAATGGGGTGGCTCATTCCTCTTACCAGCTAACGAGTTGTTGACCCCTGGGTTCCTTGCCGGGTTGAGTAAGCAGGCTGAGGCGCTGGAGAATTTCAAGGCATTCAGGATCGTCAAGCGAACTCATGCAGCCTGGCGGTGAGTTGGGGGTGTTGAAACTCACATCCGTGTTCTGGAGAACACGTCCTATGTCGATGACCACCTTCCGCTGACGTGGGTCAGCTCCTGTCAACTCCACGGCGACTCGATTGGGTTGCCGGCACCTTGCTTCCCGCGGTGTGGTGCCGGAGGCCCCGCATTGTGTACTCCCCAAGTGAAGCGAGAACCCGACACTTGCCTCGTGCTGATGCCCCCCCTTGTTCCCGGAGTGCTGGGATTCAACCTGGGCTGAGCTGTCAAACTTGATGAACTTGTATCCGCCCTGCCAATTCCAGAACATGGCTGTCGTGCTCAACGGGGCAGGCGCGGTTGTCGGGTCCGAATGGTTATGCGCCTGTGGTACGCCGATCGTGAATCGGACGCCGATGTATGTGCCTCGAGGGACAGTGCCTCTGACAGACATGTTCATCGGCGGCGTTCCGTTGCCACAAGGGCCTTTCCCATTTTCGAAGTCGAGAAGTGCAACATCCTCAAACTGCCACAGCTTGTCCTGGTGCAGCCGGACGGGAACCAATTTCCCGCCTTTTGTCAGGACGGATATCTCGCTGATGAAGAGCCTGAAGTCACTCGGGGTGACAGAGTTTCTGGATGCTCCTACACCTGCATAGCTTCTTCCGCACTCAAAGGGCTCGCCGTTTACCTGCGCCGAGAATCTGATCTCGATGGACTCGTTCGTGGAAGCCTGGGACTCCCCGAAAGAGGCACATAGGCAACACGCCAAGGCAGAAAGGAAGAGGTTTTTGCATGAATTCAGCACTATGTATTTCCAAAGTTTCTCAACTTGATAGAAAGGACTTGTTCGATTTTCCCAGATTTGGATGCGGATGCCAGGCTGCACAGTCAGTACGACGGCATCCTGCCCTGGGAATCTGGCGTTCCCATTGTTCGGATTCGAATGTGGCAGCGTTCGCGTGGATAGAGGATGGGTGAAGTGATGAGGCCGGGCGCTGAAACAGTCGCAGGCTGCACCAGAATTCAGAAAAGCTCGAAAAGAGCGCCTTTTGCTTCGATCCTCCTCTTTGGCTTTCTTTGGCTAGTCCCAGCCCCGGGATTTACAGTCGAGTTGCCATATCTTCGGCTTGCCGAAGCCAAATCCCAGAAATCAAGACGGAGCCATCCATGCGACTCAATCGAGCGCCCGCCGGGGTGCGTGCGCCCCTGCGCCTCACCCTTGTTGCCTTCGCGGCCCTCCTGGCCGCCGGTTGTGCCCAGGTCACGCCCCTTGCGTTCACCGCCCAGGAGCAAGAGGCCCTGGTCCGCGCCGATGCGCAGGCCATCCGCAAGGATGTGGAGCCGGTCAGCGGCCCCCTCACGCTGGACGAGGCGATGGCCCGTGCGCTGAAGTACAACCTTGAGCGCCGCGCGCGCATGATGGAAGAGGCCCTGGCCCGCGGCCAGGCTGATGTGAGCAAGTTCGACATGCTGCCCCGGGTGATGGCCCAGGCCGGCTACACCACGCGGGACAGCGCGCGCTTCACCTACAGCAGCAGCTTCCCCGACGAGCAGCCCACCTCGACCACGCCCACCACCTCGGCCGAACGCAACCACAGCACGCATGACCTGGGCCTCACCTGGAGCCTGCTGGACTTCGGCATGGGCTACTACGGCGCGCGCCAGCAGACCGACCGCTTCCTGATCGCCAGCGAAAAGCGCCGCAAGGGCATGCACCTGCTGATGCAGGACGTGCGCACCGCCTACTGGCGCGCTGCCAGCGCCCAGCTGCTCAAGGCCGATGTCGCCAAGACCATCGCCCTGGCGGAGGAGGCCCTGGCCGATTCCCGTAAGGTCGCCGCCGAGCGCGTGCGCAACCCGCTGGAGCCGCTGCGCTACCAGCGCCAGCTGCTGGAGAACCTGCGCCTGCTCGAGTCCATCAACCAGGAGCTGTCCTCGGCCCAGGTGGAACTCGCGTCCCTGATCAACGCCCCGGTCGGCCAGGCCATCCAGATCGCCCAGGCCGACCTGCGCAACGTCAGCGATGAAGCCATCCAGGTGCCCGTCGAGAAGCTGGAGCAGGTGGCCCTGCTGCAGAACGCCGACCTGCGCGAGCAGCACTACAACACGCGCATTGCCCAGCAGGAAACGCGCCGGGCCCTGCTGCGCCTGTTCCCCAACGTCTCCTTCAACTACGGCTACAAGTACGACACCGATCGCTACCTGCTGGACAACCAGTGGAACGAAGCCGGCGTGCAGCTGTCCTTCAACCTGGTGAACCTGTTCACGGGCCCGTCGCAGATGAAGCTGGCCGAAGCGGGCGTCAAGCTGGCGGACCAGCGCCGCATGGCCACCCAGATGTCGGTGCTGACCCAGGTCCACCTGGCCCGCCTGCAGCTGATCAACGCTCGCAACCAGTACGACCGTGC
>JACCDS010502440.1_pt1 | contig 13585 bp, 12 predicted proteins | sample 7446441 | NCBI WGS metagenome assembly JACCDS01 (sample SAMN15323445, study PRJNA562643) | freshwater metagenome | isolation source: river surface water | place: USA:Blue River Watershed | collected 2017-08-17 | reverse complement strand
TGCTCGAAGTGCTCATGATGCGCAGCGGTCGGGTCGTCGCGAAGGAGCAGCTCGCGGAGCAGCTTTACGGGTGGGAAGACGAAGTGGGCCCCAACGCGATCGAGGTGTACGTCCACCGGTTGCGCAAAAAGCTCGAGCCGGCAGGCGTCAGCATCCGCACGATACGCGGCCTTGGCTATCTGCTGGAAAAACCCGATGAGTAACCGACGGGCGACAGGCTCCATGCACCGTGTCGCCTGCTTCCGACCCCGCGCACCCGAGTCATCGGCGCATGCGCCGCGCCGCCCATGTTCGGCATCACGCTGAAAGCGACGCGCACCACGCTGCGCCGCCAGCTGCTGTGGTGGCTCAGCGCGCCGCTGCTCTCGCTGTGGGTGATCAGCGCGGTCGTCGATTACGACATCGCCAATCGGTTCGTCAATCTCGCCTATGACCGCGCCTTGCTCGAGTCGGCCCTGGACATCGGCAGGCAGGTGAAAGTCCTCGACGACAGGGTGTATGTCGACTTGCCGGAGATCGCGGTGCAAATGCTGCAAACGCGCGAATCAGGTCGGGTCTACTACCTTGTCACGGCGCCCGGCAACGAATTCGTGACCGGCGAGCCCGACCTGCCTCCCCCGCCCGATCCGCTATCCGGGCGCATCAACTATTACGATCAGGAATACCGAGGGCGGCCGGTGCGCGTCGTGGCGTTGCAGTTGCCCGTCGAACGAAAGAAAGAACGCGGCCTGGTGATGGTGCAAGTCGCGGAGAACCGCGCGGCACGCAACGAATTCGCGCGCCAGATTCTGCTCGGCATGATCCTCCCCCAAGTGCTGCTGCTCGTCCTCGCGGCGCTCCTGGTGTGGCACGTGGTCGGCCGGACGCTCGCACCGCTATCGACGCTGCGCGCGGAAATCGCCAACCGCTCTCACCGCGACCTGTCCGCCCTGCCGGAGGAAGAGATGCCGATGGAGGTGAGACCGCTCGTGCACGCCATGAACGAGCTGCTGGAGCGGCTGAGCTCCGCCCTGTCGTCGCAACAACGATTCATCGCGGACGCAGCCCACCAGCTGCGGACGCCGATCGCAGGGCTCAAAACGCAAACCGAGCTCGCTTTGAGGCAGGCCCCCTCGGGAGAAGCGCAGTCGACGCTCAAGCAGTTGCGCAGCGCCACGGAGCAGACGACGCGATTGGTCAACCAACTGCTGTCGCTGGCGCGCGCCGAGCCGGCCATCGGCAGACCGCATGAGCGCACGAAGATCGACCTGGTGGCCCTCGCCCGTGAAGTCGCCGCGGACTGGGTTCCTCGCGCCCTTGCGCGCCGCATCGATCTCGGCTTCGAAGAACCCGGCGTGCCGGTATGCATCGAAGGCGATGCGTTCCTGCTGCGCGAAATGCTCAACAACCTGCTCGACAATGCGGTGCGATACACCGACAGCGGCGGGCAGGTGAGCGTGCGCGTCGCTTTAGAAGTCGGCAGTCCGGTACTCGCCGTCGAAGACAACGGGCCCGGCATACCGGAGGCGGAGCGCAGCCGCGTCTTCGAGCGTTTCTACCGCGTGCTGGGCACCGGCGTGGATGGATGCGGCCTGGGGCTTGCGATCGTGAAGGAGATTGCGCAGCACCACAATGCCGCCGTGGAACTCGCGACCGGGGCGGACGGCAAAGGCACAGTCATGCGCATCGTGTTTCGCCAGGCTCTCCACGCAGCCGGCATGTCGCCGACCGCCTCACTGTCCGCTCAACGCTAGCGCAAGCGGTTCCCGGCGATTCGCATCTTCCTGCTGCTGCAGCCGCCACATCTGCGCATATGTGCCGCCGCGCGCAAGCATTTCGGCATGCGTGCCGCGTTCGATGATGCGCCCGTGATCCAACACGAGAATTTCATCGGCGTCCATGATCGTCGACAGGCGGTGCGCGATCACCAGCGTCGTGTGCCCGCGCGCAATCCGGTCGAGCTCCGACTGTATGGCCTTCTCGGACTTAGAGTCGAGCGCCGATGTGGCCTCGTCGAAGATCAGGACCTGCGGATTCTTGAGCAACGCGCGCGCAATCGCGACACGCTGCTTCTCGCCACCTGAAAGCTTCAGCCCGCGCTCGCCGACCCGCGCCTCGTATCCATCGGGCAACGCGCTGATGAAATCATGGATGTGCGCCGCCTTCGCCGCTTCGATGACCTCTTCGCGGCTTGCGTCTGGACGACCGTACTGGACGTTGTAGTAGATCGTGTCGTTGAAGAGCACGGTATCCTGCGGCACGATGCCGATCGCGCCGCGCAAGCTCGTCTGCCGCAAGTTACGGATGTCGATCCCGTTGATCCGCACGGCGCCTGCATCGACGTCGTAGAACCGGTAAAGCAGCCGGGCGAGCGTCGACTTCCCGGACCCGCTCGCGCCGACGACCGCCACTTTCGAACCGGCCGGTATGGCAAAGCTCACTTCGTGCAGGATCTGGCGGCGCGGGTCGTAACTGAAATCCACGCGGTCGAAGCTCACGGCCGCAGCCCCGGGCGGCACGATGAGCGCGTCCGGCCGGTCCTGGATCTCGCGGTTCTGCTCGAGCAGGCGAAACATCCGGTCCATGTACATCAGCGCCTGCTTTATCTCGCGATACACCATGCCTAGGAAGTTGAGCGGAATGTAGCGCTGTATCAGCAGTCCGTTGATGAGGACGAGATCGCCGACGGTCAGATTCCCGCCGATGACGCCCTGCGCGGCGAGCACCATGAGCATCGTCACCGCGGCTGCGATGATGACGCTCTGCCCGATGTTGAGCAATCCGAGCGAGGCTTCGTTCTTCACCGCGGCCACTTCGTAGCTGCGCAGGTTCTCGTCGTAGCGGCGCGCCTCGTAGTTCTCGTTGTTGAAATACTTCACCGTCTCGTAATTGAGCAGGCTGTCTATCGCTCGTGTATTCGCGCGCGAGTCGAGCTCGTTCGCGTGCCTGCGGATTTCCATCCGCCATTCCGTGACCGCGACAGTGAATCCGATGTAGACCGCGACGGCGGTGAACGTGACGGCCGCAAAGCGCCAGTCGAACTTCGCGAACAGCACTGCAGCGACCAGGGCGAACTCGAGGATCACCGGGATGATCGAGAACAGCATGTACGAGAGCAGCGTCGAAATGCCCCGTGTGCCGCGCTCGATGTCGCGCGACACGCCGCCGGTCTGCCGCTCGAGGTGGAAACGCAGCGAAAGACTGTGCAGGTGCCGGAACACGGTCAGCGCAACACGCCGTATCGCGCGCTGCGTGACACGGATGAACACGATGTCCCGCAGCTCGGCAAAGACGGTCGTGGACATGCGCAATACGCCGTAGACCACGAGCATGGCAAGCGGCAGCACGAGCAGGGCTTGGCGGGGATCGAGCGCGTCCACCACCTGCTTCAGCACGAGCGGCACGGCGACGTTGGCGAGCTTGGCAGCGCTGAGAAATATGAGAGCGACGACGACGCGCCACCTGTATTCCCACAGGTAAGGCAGCAGCAGCGGCACCACCCGCCACTCTCGGCGGCTCCAGGTGGCCGGCTGGCCCGGTGGCAGGTGTCCTGATCGTCTCATGATGTCGATGGATTGCGCGGCGCTCGCACGAGCGGCTGCGGGCCCTCGCCGAGTGTAAACCGCGTGGTTTCCCGCGCCTAGAGCTTTTCCAGCGTCGTGGTAAGCGCCGCGTGGTCCGAGATGCGCGCCCAGGCGGGCCCGTGGTGGACGTGTGTGCGAAACACGCGAAAGCCGCGCACGTATATCCGGTCGAGACGGAATATTGGCAGCGCCGCAGGAAAGCTCCGCGCCGACTGGCCCTCGGCAAGCTCGAACACTTCATGCAACCCGAGCGGATGCGCGAGCTCGTGCGCGGCCCGATAGCGCCAGTCGTTGAAATCGCCGGCGACGATGAGCGGCGCATCCGATGGCACGAGGCGCTCGATACGCTGGCGCAGACTCTCGAGCTGCCGGCTGCGGCTGCGCGCGGTCAACGCGAGGTGCACGCAGACACAGTGCAGCCGCTCGTCCCAGCCCGGCACCGCGATCTCACAATGCAGCAGACCGCGGCGCTCGAAGCGATGCCCGGAAACGTCCTGGTTGTCCCAGCGCTCGATGGAGTAGCGCGAAAGGATCGCGTTGCCGTGATGGCCCTCGTCGTACACCGCGTTGCGCCCGTAGGCGAAATCACCCCACACGGAATCGGCAAGAAACTCGTACTGCGGCTCCACCGGCCACTCGCCGTGGCGGCGCGCATGGCGCGCGTGCGTGCCGAGGACTTCCTGCAGAAAAACGACGTCGGCGTCGAGCACGCGCAGCCTGTCGCGCAGCTCGTGGATCACGAGCCGCCGATTGAACATCGACAGCCCCTTGTGGATGTTGTACGTCGCGACGTTGAGCGCCCTGACGGGGTGGTGCGCTTTCGCGGTGATGCCGCGCCGGCGGGGGTGTTCGGTCATCGCCGGACAAGCGCGCCGCCGCGCCGGACTGCTGAGCGGCCGGCGCGGGAGAACGTTACGGTAACGGACAAATGAAGATGCGCGAACGCCCTCAGGAGACCGCGAGCATGCGGTCCAGCGCGATACGGGCAAGCTCCGCTTCCCGCGCCGGCACCTTGATCTGGTTCACCATGCGGCCGGCCACCAGATTTTCCAGGGTCCACGCGAGGTGTTGAGGATCGATGCGCGCCATCGTCGAGCACATGCACACCGTAGGCGCCATGAACTGCACGACTTTGCCTTGCGGCTTGTATTCCTCGGCAATGCGGTTGACGAGGTTCAGCTCGGTGCCCACGAGCCAGCGCGTGCCGGGCGCACTGGTGGCGACCGTCTTGATGATGAAGTCGGTGGAACCGACGTAGTCCGAAAGCTTGCACACCTCGAAGTTGCACTCCGGATGGCTGATCACCATGCCGCTCGGATTCTGCTGCCGCCAGCGCAGAATGTGCTGCGGCTGGAACATCTGATGTACCGAGCAGTGCCCCTTCCACAGCAGAACCTTCGCCACCTTGATCTGCTGCGCGGTGAGGCCGCCCATCGGCTGATCGGGATCCCATACCGGCATTTCTGCAGGCGGTATGCCCAGCAGGTATCCGGTCCAGCGGCCGAGATGCTGATCGGGAAAAAACAGCACTTTCTCGCGGCGACCGAACGCCCATTGCAGCACCTGCCGTGCGTTGCTCGACGTGCAGACGATGCCGCCGTGCTCGCCGCAGAACGCCTTCAGGTCGGCTGCGGAATTGATGTAGGTAATCGGCGTAATCGACTGATCCGGGTCGATCACTTCGCTGATTTCACGCCAGGCGCGCTCGACCTTGGCGAGATTCGCCATGTCCGCCATGGAGCAGCCGGCGTTGAGATCGGGCAGAACCGCTTTCTGATGCGGCTTGGAGAGAATGTCGGCGACTTCCGCCATGAAGTGGACGCCGCAAAACACCAGGTACTCGGCCTCCGTCTGCGCAGCGAGCTTCGACAGCTTCAGCGAATCGCCGGTCAGGTCGGCGTGCTTGTACACGTCGGCGCGCTGGTAATGATGCCCGAGTATGACGGCACGCGATCCGAGCGCGCGCTTGGCCGCCACTATGCGCTCCTGACAGGCCTCGTCGGCGAGCGGCTTGTAGCGGTCGAACTGTATCGTATCTTGCATCGTTACCTCGACTTCCTGGTCCAGCGGGAAGTTCCGCACATTACCACAACACGCTCAAAAATCCACTCGGCGGCGCCCTATCCCCTGATCCAGATCAGGGTCTCTGCGCAAGGCACTTGCGCGCCGCGCCGACGCGGTTTACGACGGCGGCCGCACACGTTGCGGCAGCTCGCGTATCGCTACGGCATTGCTCCACGAAAACGCCTTGTCCGCTGCAACGTCCCACGGCGACCATGCATATGCAAGGTGCTCCCGGGGAGCGAGTCGGACAGGCAGCGCGCCGGGGAGTTCCAGCCCGAACACGTGTTCGGTGTTGTGCGTCACGCCCGGCTCGTAGCGATGGCGCCAGTGCAGATAGATCTCGTAACGGTTTTCCCTGCCCCAGTCCGTGAGCGCATAAGCGTGGGCGTCGAGTCCGGTCTCTTCGGCGACTTCACGCACCGCCGTCTCGCGCAGCGTCTCGCCCGGATCCTGGCTGCCGGTGACCGACTGCCAGAAGCCGGGACGGTCGGCCCGTTCCAGCAACAGCACCTCCAGCGCCGGCGTGTACACCACCACCAGCACCGACACCGGCAACTTGTAGCGCGGCGTGCTCACGCCTCGGCGTCCGGCAATCCGGCCGCCCCGTGCGCAAGGACGATGAAGATCTTTCCATGTTCACGCCAATAGCTGGCGGCACGTTCGAAAATATCAAGAGCGGTCCGCCATGCCTCCGGCGCTGCGTTCGCAAAAATGCCGGCGCCGCGCAACTCGAGAACGAGGCGCGTGCACGGAAGCCACGAGAGGTCCTGAAGGACGTCGGCCAGCGCATCCCAGTTGTCACCGAAGTGCGGCGGGAAATCGAGCGCTGCGGCAAGCGCGCGCAACATGCCCTGCTTGTCCTGCATGAAGGACACGTCCGCGGTGCGCCATACGCCGCCTGCCCGCAAAAACCCGACACGCAACGAGCTCGTGTCGGCGGGCGATGCGTAAACGCCACTGCCGTGTGGATAGGAAGGACGGACGGGCTGAGTCATGGCAGCACTCGGCGAAAAGTGCGGTAGTGATCTTCGGTGTAATACACGTCGGCCGGTCCCGCACACCCGGCGACGCGCGCGAACGCGCTCGCGGGTTGAGCCGGCTGCTCGGCGCGCCGCCCGCGATCGCAACCGACGACAAGACGGCGCGGACCGCGATGCCGCAGCCCCGGCGTATCGACGGTGTACTCGCGGTAGTAGCCGCGCTTGCGCTCCGGGAGGGCGCGTTCGTAATTGCCGAACACGACGCCGTCACGATCGTAGCGGTAAGGGCCGCCGCGCTCGACGAGTACCAGCACGTCGCGCGCTTCGGGAGGCAACTGGGCGACCGCGATCGCCGGAACGCCGGCGTCGCGCGCCGTCGCTACGCACGAAAAAAATAAAAGCAGCAGCGCCGCAAAAATGCGCGGCGTAAGCCGGAAACGCATGCCTGCTCGCATGAAGCCGTTCCCGGGCGGGCTTACGGCTTTTTCGCCTCCGGCTGACGCAGCCGGATGTGCAGCTCGCGCAACTGCTTTTCGTCCACCGTGTTGGGGGCCTCGGTGAGCATGTCCTGCGCCCGCTGAGTCTTCGGGAAGGCGATCACGTCGCGTATGGACTCGGCGCCGGCCATGAGGGTTACGATGCGGTCGAGCCCGAAAGCGATGCCGCCGTGCGGTGGCGCGCCGTATTGCAGCGCCTTCAGCAGAAAGCCGAACTTCGCCTGCGCTTCCTCGGGACCGATGTTGAGCGCCGAGAATACTTTCGACTGCACCTCTTCGCGATGTATCCGCACCGAGCCGCCGCCGATCTCCCAGCCGTTCAACACCATGTCGTGCGCAATGGCGCGCGCTGCACCGGGATTGGACGCGAGGAGATCTTCATCGCCCGGCGCGGGTGACGTGAACGGGTGATGCATCGCCATCCACCGCTGATCCTCGTCGTCCCACTCGAACATCGGGAAATCGAGCACCCACAGCGGGCGCCAGCCGGCTTCCGCGAGCCCGCGCTCGTGGCCGATCTTGACGCGCAACGCGCCGAGCGCCTCGTTCACGACCTTCGCGCGATCGGCGCCGAAGAAAATGAGGTCACCGGTCTTCGCGCCGGTGCGCTCCATCACGGCTTTCACCGTCGCCTCGGTCAGGAACTTCAGTATCGGCGACTGCAGCCCGGCCACGCCGGCCGACGCATCGTTCACTTTGATGTACGCGAGTCCCTTCGCGCCGTAGATTTTCACGAATTCCGTGTAGTCGTCGATTTCCTTGCGCGACAGCTCGCCGCCGCCGGGAATGGACAGCGCCGCCACACGCCCGTCCTTCAGGTTCGCCGCCTCGCGGAACACCTTGAACTCGACGTCCTTCATCACGTCGGTGAGCTCGGCGAGCTTGAGCGGCACACGCAGATCGGGCTTGTCAGAGCCGTACAGCGCCATGGCTTCGTCGTAGGCCATGCGGGGGAACGGCTGCGGCAGGTCGACGCCCGCGGCAACGCGGAACACTTCGCAGATGAGCTCTTCCATGAGCGCCGTGATCTCATGCTGCGTGAGGAACGACGTCTCGATATCGATCTGCGTGAACTCCGGCTGCCGGTCGGCGCGCAGGTCTTCGTCGCGGAAGCACTTCACGATCTGGTAGTAGCGGTCGAATCCGGAGACCATCAGCAGCTGCTTGAACAGCTGCGGCGACTGCGGCAGCGCGAAGAACAGTCCCGCATGCACGCGAGAGGGCACGAGATAGTCGCGCGCGCCTTCAGGCGTCGAGCGCGTGAGCATCGGCGTCTCGATGTCGATGAAGCCGTGGCGATCGAGAAACTGCCGCACGGCGAGCGCCGTCTTGTAGCGCAGCCTCAAGTTGCGCTGCATTTGCGGCCGGCGCAGATCGAGGAAGCGGTACTCGAGCCTCACGTTCTCCGAAATGTGATCGTCGTCCATCAGGAACGGCGGCACGAGCGACGGGTTGAGTATCTCGATGTCCTGCGCGAGAACTTCGATCTCGCCGCTCACGAGATTCGCATTGACGGTGCCCGCCGGACGCTCGCGCACGCGACCGACCGCCTTCACCACGAATTCGTTGCGCAGCTTGTCGGCCGTTGCAAACGTCGCGGGGTTGTCGGGATCGCAAACGATCTGGACCAGCCCTTCCCGATCGCGCAAGTCGACGAAAATCACGCCGCCGTGATCGCGCCGGCGATGCACCCAGCCAAAAAGAGTGACGGTCTGACCGAGATGGGCGCGACTCACGAGTCCGCAGTATTCGCTACGCATGTTGTTGTCTTCGAACGTTGATGAACACACGGCAGCGCGCTGCCGTTAAGGATTGATTGCCGGGGCTTGCGCAGATTCGGCCGCCTGCGCCTCCTGGCGTAACCGCAGCGCGTCGGCCCGCCGGTTGGCGGTCGGCGCCACGACGCCCATGGAAATGATGTATTTCAGCGCCTCGTCGACGGTCATGTCGAGCTCGATGGTGGCGCTGCGGGGCAACATCACGAAATAGCCCCCGGTCGGATTCGGCGTGGTTGGCACGTACACGCTCACATAATCGCCGGGCAGATGGTTGACCACGTCGCCGCCCGGCTTGCCCGTCAGAAAAGCGATCGTCCACATGCCGTCGCGCGGCCACTGCACGAGCAGCGCCTTTCGGAACGCCTGCCCGCTGGGCGAAAGCAGCGTGTCGCTCACCTGTTTCACGCCGGTATAGATCGAGTTGACGACCGGAATGCGCGTGAGTGCCCGCTCCCAGAACGCCACCAGGCGCTGGCCGATGATGTTCGCCGCCAGGACGCCGGTCAGGAACACCACCAGCACGGTGAGCAGCGCCCCTACGCCGGGCAGATGGAAGCCCAGCCACCGTTCCGTGCGCGCGCCGTCGGGCAATAGCAGCAGCGTCTGGTCCATCGTGCTCACCAGCAGGTTGAGCACCCAGACCGTGATCACCACCGGTATCCAGATGAGCAGCCCGGTAATGAAATAGCGCCGCACGGGACTTTTGGCAGACATAAGAGTGGAGTGCCGGGTGGGGTGCCGCCGGCATTCGGCGAAAAAACTGCCGGACGCGTCGCGTCCGGCGGCTATGCGTTATGGTCTTGCTGCAGCCGGCCTCAGCTGCACGCCTGGCAGGCGCCGGTGCCGCACGCGGGCTCCGCCTTCGGCTCTTCCTTCTTGGCTTCCGCGGGCTTGTCCTGCTCCTTGGCCGGCTTACCGCCCTTCTCCTTGTTACGGAAGTCGGTCACATACCAGCCGTTGCCTTTCAGCTGGAAGCCGGCCGCGGTCACCATCTTGTTGAATTCCGCCTTGCCACACTCGGGGCAATCGGTCAGCGGCGTGTCGCTCATCCGCTGCAGATATTCCTTCTGGAACCCGCATGCTCCGCAACGGTATTCGTAGATCGGCATGTGTACCCCTGGCGCAAAAAAAGGATTATACCTGAGCCCCTTACGGGCGACGTAGGGGATGTGGGGACAAGTCGGCCAAATTACAACACCGCGCCATGGCGCTCGAGCGCCCGACGCGGCACAATCACGCCCTGCCATGCTTATGAAGCGTTTGCGCCACTCGTCCACCCGCAGCCTGCCGGGCCGCCTCGCCGGCGCGGCGCTGTTTCTGTCCCTCGCCGCGCCTCACGCAGCAGCCGACAATCTTTACCTGGCGGGCGCGGAGGTGAGGCTCGAGCAGTCCGCCTCCGGCGACGTGGTGGCCGCCGCCGGGCGCCTCGTCGTCGACGGCGCCGTAGCCGGAGACGCCGTGCTCGCCGCGGGCTCCGTCGAAGTGCGCGCCGCCGTGGGCGACGATTTGCGCGCGGCGGGCGGCGTGATCACCCTGGCCGCCCCGGTGAAAGGCGAGTCCTTGATTGCCGGCGCAAGCGTGCATGTCGCGCCGGGCGCCGACCTTGCCGGGCGCGCCTGGCTCGCCGGCAACGAAGTGACCATAGACGGCGTCCTGCGCGGGGAAGTCAGAGCCTACGGCCGGACGATTACCGTGAGCGGTGACGTGCAGGGCCCCATGATGTTGCGGGGCGAGCATATCGAGTTCACGTCCCGTGCCCGCATCCGCGGCGACGTCACGTATTCCAGCAACACCGATATCGTGATCCATCCCGGGGCGACGGTCGCCGGCAAGGTGGTGCGCGAGCCCGGCGTCTTCCAGATCCCCCGGCCGAACATCGAAATCCCCGGCCTGGCCGCGGCCCGGCCCTTGCTGCTCTTCGGGTTGCTGGCCGCCGGCATCCTGCTCTATGCGATTTTTCCCCGTTACACCGCCGGCGCGGTGCGCACGCTGCAGCGCGCGCCGGTGAAAAGCCTCGGCCTGGGAGCTGCGATGTTCTTCAGCGCGCCGCCGATCATCCTGCTGCTCGTGATCACCATCATCGGCATCCCGCTCGCGCTCGTGGTGGCGGCCTTGTATGCGATCGCGTTGCTCGCGGGCTATCTGCTGGCGGCCTTTTTTCTGGGAGAACGCCTGCTCCGGCTTGCGGGCAAGGGTGAAGCGAGCATGGGATGGCGGATCGCGTCGCTCGCCGTCGCGCTTGCCGCCCTGTGGCTGCTGCGGCAGATCCCTTATGCCGGCGCGCTCGTCCTGCTCGCCGCCCTGCTTTTCGGCCTCGGCGCGCTCGCGCTCCAGGCCTTCATTCAATACTCCGACCGGGCATGACGCCAGCCGATTCGACGCAACGCTATGGGCGCTGCACGAGCTGGATACAACAGGCGCGAGCCGCCGGCGCCCTGCCGACTGCCGTCGTATATCCGTGCTCGCGCGACGCCCTGGCAGGCGCGCTGGAAGCGCGCGACGCCGGCCTCATCGACCCGGTGCTGGTCGGTCCCGAGAGCCGGATTCGCGCCATCGCGGACAGCCACGGGTGGGCGTTGAACGGCTGCGTGTTCGCCGCGGTGGAAGCGCCGGCGGACGCCGCGCGCCATGCGACCGAGCTGGCGCGGGACGGGCGCGTGGCCGTCCTGATGAAAGGCAGCCTGCATACCGACGAGCTGATGGGCGTCGTGGTGTCCCGGGACGCGGGCCTGCGCACCGCTCGGCGCATCAGCCATGTCTTCGTCATGGACTTGCCGGCGCATGACCGGCCCCTGCTCGTCACCGACGCCGCGATCAACATCGCGCCGACGCTCGCGGTAAAGGCCGACATCGTGCGCAACTCGATCGACATCGCGCGCGCGTTATCGATCGAGCTGCCGAAAGTGGCATTGCTCTCGGCCGTCGAGACCGTCACTGCCGCGATGCCGTCCACGCAGGACGCAGCCGCGCTCACCGAAATGGCACGGCGCGGCGACATCGAGGGCGCGGTGCTCCACGGTCCCCTCGCCTTCGATAACGCGATTTCGCTCGAGGCGGCGCGCATCAAAGGCATCGATTCGCCGGTCTCGGGCGACGTCGACATCCTGGTCGTGCCCACGCTCGAAGCCGGGAACATCCTGTACAAGGCGCTCGTTTATCTGGCGAACGGGCTTGCAGCGGGCCTCGTGGCGGGCGCCTCCGTTCCCATCATACTCACCAGCCGCGCCGACAGCCCGGCGAGCCGCACCGCATCGGCGGCGCTGGCGTGCCTCAGGGCCCGCTACGCGCCTTGATCGGCACCCTTCATCCCAGCGGGTAGTAGATCGGCAGCACGACCGTCACCGTCGCCCAGAGCAGGAGCGCGAGCGGAATGCCGACGCGCATGAAATCCTTGAAGTGGTAGCCCCCGGCGCTGAAGACCAGCAGATTGCAGTTGTCCGCCATGGGCGTGCAGAAGCCCATGTTCGACCCGAACAGCACCGCGAGCACGAAGGGCTCGGGTGGCGCATCGAGCAAGTGGGCGATGCTCACCGCGATCGGCGTGCCGATCACCGCCGCGGCGGTATTTGAAATCACGTTGGCGAACACTGCCATCACCAACACCATGCCGCTCAGCACCCAAAACGGACCGAGGTGCGAGGTCGCACCGACGAACGTCTGAGCCAGGAACTGCGCGCCGCCCGTCTCGACGAGCGCGGCACTCAACGCAAGGCTGGCGACGGTCAGGAATATCATCCCTGCATCTAGCGCGTTCGTCGCATCGCGCCACTTGAGGCAGCCGGTCAACACCATCGCCACGACGCCGGCGAGCGCGCTCACGGATATGGGCAGCACCTTGAACGTGGCAAGCAGCACGATCAGCCCCATGATGACGACGGCGACCGGGGCGCGCGCCGTGTGCGGCAGATCGGTCGTCGCATCGAGAACGAGGAGCTCGCCGGACTCCTTCACGCGCGCGATCTCGGCGGCCGAGCCCTGCACGAGGAGCACATCGCCCACGCGCAACATTTCGTCGCCGATCTCGGTGCCCGACTGGCCGTGGCGCCGGCCGCGATGCAGCGCGAGCGGCACGAGGTCGTAGCGATACTTGAAGCCCGCCTGGTTGAGCGTCCGGCGCGCGAGCGGCGAGCCTTCGGTGACGACGATCTCGGCGAGCTGCTGGTCCTCCGCGGCGAGCGGATGATCGTCGGTCACGCGCTCCTCGCCCGTGCTGTCGTACAACGTCACGCCGAGCACGGACTCGAACTCCTTCAGCCTTTCGGGCTTGTCGCTCACGAAGAGCCGGTCGCCGGCGCGGAGCACCGAGCTCGGCAGCTTCGCCAGCGTCAGATTCTCGCCGCGCTGTATGCGGGCGATGGTCATTTCGTTCTCCGTCTTCTGCAGCACCTCGGCGATCGTGCGCCCGTTGGCGTAGCTTTCTTCCGGCACGTGCAGCACCGCGTTGAAAACGCGCGGCGACGTATCCTGGAACTGCGTTTCGCGGTCCGGCAGCAGTCGCGGCGCGATGAGCCACAGGTAGAGCACGCCGACGGCGGAGACGATGAGTCCCGGCACGAAGAAGTCGAACATGCCGAAGCGGTGCACGCCGAGGCTCGCTGCGCTGCCGATGATGAGAAGATTGAGACTCGTGCCTATGGGCGTCAACATGCCGCCGATCTGCGCGGAAAACGTCATCGGCATGAGCAGCCGCGACGGAGCGGTTC
>JACCDS011380277.1_pt1 | contig 13587 bp, 11 predicted proteins | sample 7446441 | NCBI WGS metagenome assembly JACCDS01 (sample SAMN15323445, study PRJNA562643) | freshwater metagenome | isolation source: river surface water | place: USA:Blue River Watershed | collected 2017-08-17 | reverse complement strand
TCGCTGAGAGCTTCTTCCAGTTGCTAAAACGGGAGCGCATTCGACGACGGACCTACAATACCCGGGAAGACGCACGGCAAGACGTGTTTGATTACATCGAGATGTTTTATAACCCGGTACGCCGACAGAGCCACAATAACGGCATATCACCAGCACAGTTTGAGCAGCAGTTCAGCGAGAGGCTTGCGGGTGTCTAGAAAATCGGTAGCGATTCACATGCGGCGCGTCCGCGAAGATGGACGGGGCTACGCGGCGGATTTGGTCATCGGACAGCGGGGAGTCGCTGCGCAGCGATGGGGAATGGTTTGCGAAACGGGATGCGAGTTGCATGGTTTTTCTCCTGACAAAGAAGGGTTTGCTGTTCACACTGCACACCGGATTCCAAGATTCGGAGCCCAGCCTTTCGGCTGTTCGGTGCGGTCGGCACGAAGAACCCGGTTGGCCTCGTTGCCACCGTCTTTCCTGAGTTCATCGCCCGCGACGGTCAGGAGCGCGCGGATGGGAGCCGTCAAGGAAGCAAGCGCAGGGTTGGTGCGGCCCACAGGCGCAGCCGAGGACACGGCCCTGCGCGCCTTGACGGCACACGGCCGCGGGCTACAGTCGCGAGCAAGGTGATGGAGTCAGGGGAGGCGGCTGAACAAGGCAACGGCCGCCTCGATGTGCCGACCGCACGGCAAGCGAAGCGCGCAGGCCCGAATCTGGAAGCCGGGCCGGAGGCGTCAGCCGAGCGGAGCGAGGGAACGATGGAAGCCCGACATGGGGCGAGGCTCGCACAGCGAGGCTCGATGCGAAGCACGACAGCGCGCCCGGCCATGTTGCTTGGCCGAGGACGCCCAGACTTCAAGGCGGAGAGAACAACAGACGCAATTCAGGCCCAGGTTGGAGGGTCGAGCAGAATCCTAGAAAAGAATTCTTAGCACCCTGTACTATGAAAGCTTATTTTGCTCCGACTCGATTTCCATGAAGAAGAAACTATTGATAACCGTCGGTGCCGGCGCTTCGCTGGATTTCGGCCTGCCCTCCGTCAGTGCTATTGACACGTTTTTCGACGGCTGCGCGAGCAAGAGTCACCCATTAGCGGACAATCCCATTTCCAACCTGTACCGACATTGTCGGGACGCGATCAATGCATATTACGGTTGTGCGCCGAAGCTGGGCTTGCGGAAATGGGCAAATTTCGAGGAAGTGCTGTACCAACTCAACCTGTTGGTCCCCTACCTGTCTGACCTCAATCGGCTACACGGATCAAATGCATTGCTTACGGCCAATTCTTTGCCGGAGGTGATGCACTTCGGACGGGATAGGAAAACTATCGATGGGGCGGTCTTGGGAAATTTGACCAGTACGTTGATGAGCGAACTGGCCAATCACTTCATCGATGCTTGCGCTGGCGCGAGCACGGTGAAGGCTGCCGAAATCGCTGAACTCGGGCAATTCCTGGCTGCACTGCAGGACGAGTACGAGATCGGCATCATCACGCTTAACTACGACAACCTTTTTACCCAAGCGTCGCCGGGGCTTCATACCGGCTTCGACGCAGCAGGCAAGTTCGATCCTGTGTCCGTCCTAGCCCGGACGGACTGGAATTTCATCTACCACCTGCATGGTTCGGTGCATTTCGCGATGACTGGCATTGCGCACGACATGCACGGCATCACCTGGGCGGCTACGCCATCGAAGGATCACACGGTCCATGCGACTGGTCGCAACAGTCAGGATTCAATGGAAGGGACGACCTATCCAATGTCCCCCATCGTGGCCGGTTACGGAAAGACCCAACAGATTCTGCGGCAACCGTTCCGCACGTACTTCGCGCAGGTCAACCGTCTAGTGCATGAAGCCGATAGTCTGCTCTTCCTCGGATACGGCTTCGGCGATCTACATCTGAACGCGGCATTCTCCGAGGCACGGGACCGGCATCACCCAATCGTTCTGGTCGATTGGGCCGACGACAATCAAGACCCGCTTCCGTGCCGACACGACACGTGGGCCTACAACCTGTTCAAAACCCTTCCCGGCGATGCGCACTCCATGAGTTCTGTGGGGCACTCGGCACCGGCCTATCTTGGCGATCTGCGTGCAGCACGCGAGCTGGAAGTCTCTAACAACCCGACGTATCCGTTGGCTGTTTGGTACAACGGCATGCTCGAAGCCTGTCGGCATCCGCAGAAGATACTGAAGCATCTTCGATAGCTGCTGCTGACAGTCGGCTCCTATAGCATGCAGGATTTTGCCCTGGAGGCAAGCGCAGGGCCGGAAGTGCGAAAGACTCGGCACCGGGTACAGCAAAAAAGGTGCGCCGCCCCGCAGGGACGATGCACCGAAGCCTGCACGGTGCGATCAGCTCGCCGCTAGCGCCACCATCGACTGCAACTGGTCGATCACGCCTGGCTCGACGAATACGCAAGCCTGTTTGTGCTCGATCGGCACATTGAACATCTGGGTGAACACTGTGCGCCGCAGATGGGCCAGCCGTCCCGTTCGGTACGTCTGCTCGGGCTGCATGCGCCCGTCGGCTTGCGAGCCGCTACGCTGCGGGTCACATTCAACCAGCGCGACGAAGCCATCATCCGCCAGCTTCTGATGCTCGGGGCACAGGCCCCAGCCTGTCGCCGTATGGCGCTCCATGCTCGTGCCCAGGCGCTTGTCCAGCAGGATGGCGCCGGTATCGAACGCCTTGCCGCAGACCAGGCAAACGTGCTGTTCGAGGGAAACGTGTGATTTCTCGTTCATGACGATCTCCGGTTGCTCGGGCGGAATTGCCCGGAACCGTTGCCAGCACGGCGCAGCGCAAGCAGCCAGGGGGCAGAGACGGCCGCCAGGACGCAAGCACGCAAGGCGTGCGCAGCCCTTGACGGCGAGAACGCCGTGATACGGTGAAGGGAACAGCAAGACCGCCCACACCCCGCCCGCAGAGACGACGGATGAGCAAGCGCAGCGCGCAGGCCCATAGGGCCGGAGGCGTCAGGGATCAAAGCCGATAGCCATGACTCGACACGAGGCATGGGGCGCAGCCCGCGAGCCCGACGGCGGAACGCCGGGACGACCGTCATACACCAAACCACCTGGAGAGAATTCTCTGCACAGCGAATATGGCATTTATGTCGAATATTCGGTATAGTGCAGTTATTCGCTGAACAGGAAATAACGGCCGTCATGACCGAATCGACCTTCGTGGAACACGCCCTGATCGAACAGCTCTTGGATTCACTCCGGGAGTTGCCGGAGGTGCATGCCGAGTTGACTCAGTCGGAACCTGCTGTTCAAGCCGCTGGTCGCGTCGACGCGAAGATTGATCTGCACGTCGCCGGTAAATCGATTGTCTTGCTGGTTGAGGCAAAGAAGTCCGTCTATCCACGAGATGTGCGCCAGGCGTTGTGGCAGTTGAAGTCGCTGCAGCATGGTTACTCCGCCGATGTGCAGCACTTGCTGATCGCCGAGTCGCTTTCACCGGGGGCGAAAGAATTGCTCAGAGCCGAGCGCATCGGCTACTTCGACAGCGGCGGAAGCCTTTTCCTGCCGGCCGCTGGTGCCTACGTCTACATCGACAAGCCGGCTCCGAAGACTTTGGAAAAGTCGGTGCGATCACTCTTCTCCGGCCGGCGTGCCCAGGTTTTGTACGCGCTCCTAGCCAATCACGAGGAATGGTTTGGTGTTACCGAAGTGGCCGAACGGGCGCAGGTGGCCCCATCCACGGCCTCGGACGTGCTGGGTGAGCTGGAGCGGTTCGACTGGTTGGTGTCGCGAGGACAAGGGCCGAGCAAGGAACGGCATCTGCGCGAGCCAAGTGCGTTGCTCGATGCTTGGGTGAAGCAGTTCGCCACGCAGCGCGCGCCAGTGCTGCGCCGGTATTTCGTGCCCGGATTGAAATCTGATGCACTGATCGAACGGCTCGGCCAGATGTTCGATGCGCATCAGGTCGCTTACGCGGTGAGCTACGAAGCCGCTGCACAGCGCTATGCCCCCTTTTTGTCCGGCATCTCACAGGTGCGAGTTCGACTGCTACCCAGCACCAGTGCCGAGACGGCAATGGCTGAGCTGGGTGCGCGCGTCGTCAATGAAGGGGCGAACCTCGCGGTCATCGAGACGAAGTCGGCGGGAGAACTGCTGTTTCGGCAAAACGTCGGGGGCGTTTGGTTGGCCAGTCCGGTCCAGGTCTATCTCGACCTCTTGCGCGGTGAAGGCCGCGCTAAGGAAATGGCCGAGCACTTACGCAAGGAAAGGATCGGATTCTGATGGCAAAACCTGCAACGTTCGACGGCTACAGCGACCAGTACACGGTGGACTGCGAACGCGTCCTCGTGACGCTGCTGCGCGGTCTCGGACCGTGGAAGGAGTCGGTCTACCTGATCGGGGGACTCACGCCGCGATATCTCGTTACCGAGCGGCCTCCGGTAGTGCCAGCGCACGCAGGCACGCTGGACGTGGACATCGTGATCGACCTGCAAATCCTAGCCGATACCGAGGCGTATCACACACTCGAAGACAACCTCAAGAAGATGGGGTTCGAGCGGGCCGAGAACAGCGCCGGTACAAAGCTTTCCTGGCGTTGGAAGACCCGCACTGAACATGGCGCGTTGATGGTGCTGGAACTGCTGGCGGATGCACCGGACATCGCTGGTGGCAAGGTACAGCCATTGCCGACCGAAGGCACGATCTCTGCACTGAATATCCCGTATTCGTCCATCGTTTTTGACCTTCACCAAGTCACCGAGATACAGGCTGAACTCCTCGGTGGCAACGGAATCGCGACGGAACAGATCAAGCATGCCAACCTGGTCAGCTTTACCTGCCTGAAGTCGTTTGCGTTCGATCAGCGCTTCGAACGCAAGGACGCGCACGATCTGATCTATTGCATTGAACACGCATCCGAAGGACTGGACGCAGTGGCTGCGGCTTTCCACAAGGAGCGCAACGGCAAGCACGGTGCCGTCGTCGAGGCCTCGCTGGCGATCCTGCGCAGCCGCTTCGCAAGCGACGAGAAAGCCGAGGGCTACCGCAAGGACGGTCCGGTATCGGTCGCCAAGTTCGAGCTGGGCGAAGGCGACGAGCCAGAGCAACGTGAAGCGAGGACGTTGCGGCAGCGGCAGGCCTGCGACGTGATCGAACAACTCCTTGCCCGAATCGGATGAGGAGCACGTATGGCGATCAAGGCGATATTCGTAGGCATCAACAAGCATCTCGATACCTCCATACCCGAGCTGGGCGGAGCGCGCCGCGATGCTACGGCCCTGTGGGCACTATTCACCGATACGATCGAAGGCTTGAGTGGCCGCTTGCTCGTGGACGAGGCTGCCACCCACGCGGAAGTGTCAGGGGCCATGCTCGGCACCTTGGCCGCCGCAAGTTCAGATGACGTGGCGGTTATCGCGTTCGCGGGACACGGATCTCCGGATGGCAACTTGGTGTTGTTCGACACGAAGGCGGGCGACCTGGCAGGGACAGCCTTATCGATGGCTGGCTTGGCGGACGCCTTCAAGGCGACCAAGGCCCGCGCTGTCCTATGCATCCTCGATTGCTGTTTCAGCGGCCAGGCGCCGGCGCGCGTGCTGGAGACAGTGGCACGCCCGCGCAACGCATTCGCACTTACAGGCATCTATGGCGAAGGCCGCATCCTTCTGGCCGCTTGTGCGACGAATGAATCCGCGTGGGAACAGCCAGGCACCGGGCATGGCTTGCTCACCCACGCCGTGATTGAGGCTTTGACCGGCACGGCAGGCGACTCAGTCAGCTTTCCTGAGATCGCCGGGGAGATCATCCGACTGGCGCGTGTGGAGGCCGAGCGAATCAGCGTCACGCAAACGCCCGTATTCTTGGGCAGTGTGCAGGGTGGTCTGACGTTCCCGGCGCTCAAGCGCGGCGACAACTACGCTGCGGCTTTTCCTACAAGAGCTGTCCATCAAATGTCGGGATCGTTTGCGGAGTTTTCCGCCCACGGCTTCGCGCCCGAGATTGTCGAGAGGTGGGCCACCGACTTTCCACAGGGCCTCAACGCGCTGCAACTCAAGGCGGTCAACGAGTTCGGCGTGCTCAACGGAAATTCTTTGTTGGTTGTTGCGCCGACAAGTTCCGGCAAGACGATGATCGGCGAAGTGGCGGCGATTCAGGCGGTCACGTCCGGCAAGAAGGCGGCATTCCTGTTGCCCTACCGAGCGCTCGTCAACGAGAAGTTCGAGGAGTTCACTGAGCGCTACTCGGCCGCAGGACTGCGCGTGGTCCGCTGCAGTGGGGATGCCACCGACGGCATTGGGCCCGTTTTAGCTGGGCGCTATGACATGGGCTTCTTTACCTATGAGACCTTCCTCAACCTAGCGCTGGGCTCGCCTCGTCTGCTGAGTCAGCTCGGCCTGGTTGTGCTGGACGAAGGGCAGTTCATCACGGACCCGCAGCGCGGCATCACGGTCGAGCTGATCTTTTCTCTGCTCTTGCGGGCCCGGCAGCATGGCATCGAGCCGCAGCTCGTGATCTTGTCCGCAGTCCTTGGCAATCTGAATAGCTTCGATCGCTGGCTCGGTGTTCCGCTGCTGTTGTCGCGCGAGCGGCCCGTGCCGTTGATCGAAGGCGTTCTTGACCGGCGAGGAACATTCCAATACGTCGATACCGACGGGGCTACGAAGACCGAGGCTTTACTGCCTTCGCACCGCATCGTGCAGCGTCGCGACAAACCCAGTTCGCAGGACGTGATCGTGCCTCTGGCGCAGCAACTAGTGGGTCAGGGCGAGAAGCTACTGGTGTTCCGCAACATGCGTGGTCCGGCCCAGGGATGCGCGAAGTACCTCGCCAAGGAACTTGGCCTGCCGCCGGCCAGCGCTGTCCTAGATGCACTCCCTACCCAAGACCTGACCGGCGCATCGCAGGACTTGCGAGAATGCCTGGTCGGCGGCACCGCATTCCACAACACTAATTTGCTGAGGGCTGAGCGCGAGGCGGTCGAGAGAGGATATCGCAGCGCCACGGGTGGCATCCATGCTCTGGTCGCCACCACGACCTTGGCCGCCGGCATCAACACGCCGGCCTCGACGGTGGTGCTCGCCGAAAACGAATTCGTCGGCGAGGACGGCCGGCAGTTCACGGTGGCCGAGTACAAGAACATGGCAGGTCGTGCTGGGCGACTCGGCTTTAATGAGACCGGCAAGGCAATCATCCTGGCGGACACGCCCATGGAACGTGCGCAGCTTTTCCAGCGCTATGTGCTGGGTATCCCTGAAGACGTAAGGTCTTCCTTCCAGCAACGTGACCTGCCGACATGGACGCTGCGTCTGCTCAGTCAGGTACGCGGCGTCCGTGCTGACGAAATCCCGGGCCTGCTGGTCAACACTTTCGGAGGGTACTCGGCATCTCGTGCGAATCCGCAATGGGTTGCGATGGTGGAGCGGGACGTGACTGCTCTGGTTGATCGCCTATTGCAGGCAGGGCTTGCCGAGCGCGAAGGCGATCTCATTCACCTAACGCTCCTTGGGCGCGCGTGCGGTGCTTCGTCCCTGTCGTTCGAGTCGAGCTTGCGCCTGGTCGAATTGATGGGGCGTCTGAACGTCGCGCAGACACCGCCCGGCCACATCCTCGCGATGGTCCAGGTGTTGGATGAACTGGATGCCATCTATACGCCGGTCATGAAGAAGGGGCAATCCGAAAGCGTGCGCGCTGGAGAGGCGGCACAGCGCTTCGGGCACCAGATGCCTCAAATGATGCAGCGGTACTGTCGTGACCAGATCGAGTTTTGGGCACGATGCAAGCGTGCCGCGCTACTGCATGATTGGATTGAGGGGACGCCCGTCGATGTGCTGGAGAAGCGTTACTCCACGACGCCCTTTGGCGGTGCCATCGGCTACGGCAACATCATCGGCATTGCCGACGCGACTCGTTTTCATCTGCGTTCCGCGCATCAGATTCTGGCAACGCTGTTCCCCGATCAACCTGATTTTCTTCAAGGTCTGGACGAAATTCTTCAGCGGCTCGAATTCGGTTTGCCCGCCGACGCACTGCCACTCACCAAGGTTTCGGTGCGACTGACGCGAGGCCAATACTTGGCGCTGCTGTCTGCTGGCGTCCGCAACGCTAACGACCTGAACAACTTTGACGACGATCGGTTGCGCCAGTGTGTGGGATTGGGTGCAGCCGCATTGTTGCGGCCAAAGGACGCCATAGCCGGCGCGACGCTGTATGCACAGGGAGAAGACCAATGATCTTAGCCGACAACGAAACCAAGGTTGATCTGCTGAATAACGAGGCCATTGCCACCACGATCATAGGGCTGCTTCGCGCGAAGCCCAACCATCCGGTAACGATCGGGGTACACGGCGATTGGGGCGCGGGCAAGTCCAGCGTGCTCGAAATGATCGAGGCGGGTTTCGCCAACACGGACGATGTCCTGTGCCTCAAGTTCAACGGCTGGCGATTCCAGGGATTCGAGGACGCGAAGATCGCCCTAATCGAAGGGATAGTGACAGGTTTGGTCGAAAAGCGCCCAGCCCTTACCAAAGCTGCGGCCGCCGTCAAGGATGTGTTCAGCCGGATCGACTGGCTGAAGGTAGCAAAGAGGGCTGGCGGTTTGGCGATGACTGCCTTCACTGGCATACCAACACCTGACCAAATTGGAGCCATCGTCGGCTCGCTCGAAGCGTTGGTAGCGGACCAGGCCAAGATTGCAACGAAGGAAAACCTCACGGCGGCCGTGGACGAGGTGAAGGCTGTGCTGAAACCGGGCGAGTCCAAAAACGTGCCGGAGGAAGTGGAGGCGTTCCGCAAGGCGTTTGACCGACTTCTAAAGGACGCCGGTATCAAGCAACTTGTCGTCCTGATTGATGACCTCGACCGTTGCTTGCCTGACACCGCCATCGAAACCCTCGAAGCTATTCGGTTGTTCGTTTTCACTGCGCGGACCGCATTCGTCGTCGCGGCCGACGAGGCGATGATCGAGTACGCGGTGCGCAAGCATTTCCCCGATCTGCCTGACAGTACCGGGCCGCGGGACTACGCGCGCAATTACCTCGAAAAGCTCATCCAGGTTCCGTTCCGCATTCCGGCACTGGGCGAGACCGAGACACGGATTTATGTCACGTTGCTGCTGGCGGGCGCCGAAATCGGTGAGGACGACGCGGACTACGCGAAGCTGATCAGCGTGGCGCGGGAGAAGCTGAAACGTCCTTGGACCAGCGGCGGTTTGGATTCTGCGACCATCAAGACAGCGCTAGGCAAGCAGGCCGAGAAGGCGAATAACGCGCTCGCGCTCAGCGATCAAATCGGCCCCATTCTGGCAAGCGGCGCGAAAGGCAACCCGCGTCAGATCAAACGTTTCCTCAACACGTTGCTGCTGCGCGAGCGCACTGCGACAGCGCGCGGATTCGGTGACGACATCAAGTTGCCCGTACTCGCGAAGCTCATGCTCGCGGAACGCTTCATACCACGGCTGTTCGAGCAGATCGCGTTTGTCGCAGCGGTCCATCCGCACGGATTTTGTGAAGACCTCGATGCCCTGGAAAAGCACTTGGCGACGGCTGACAGTAAGGAGCCTCAAGCTGGTGAGCGGAAGAGGCAGAAGTCCGTCGAACCAGCATCCATGCCTGACAACGCCGTGTTGGCTGAGTGGAAGTCCTCAGAGACGATATGCGACTGGGCGTGCTTGTCGCCGAAGCTATCGGGTATCGATTTGCGCCCCTACTTGTTCGTTACCAAGGATAAGAAGGACTACTTCGGCCCGGTATCGGTGCTGGGGCACTTGGCTGGTGTGGTGGAAAAGTTGTTCGGCGGCAAGATGACTGTTCAAAGCTACGAGGCCGAGTTGAAGCAGCTCGTGCAACCCGAAGCGGAGAAGGTGTTCGAGGCCGTGCGTACAAAGATCATGAGCACCGGCGCTTTCGACACCAAGCCGCCGGGTATCGATGGCCTGGTGGTTCTCGTGAAGGCGCAGTCTGGCTTGCAGACCCGGTTGATGGATTTCCTGGAGGCGCTGCCAAGTGGCAAATGTGGCCCTTGGGCCGTCAGCGGCTGGCAGGGCGTTATCAAAGATGCTGAATGCGTCGCCCGCCTGACGAAGCTGCTGGGCGATTGGAGCAAAGCTACCAACAACCCCGGCCTGAAGGCCAGCGCCGAAGCGGCGCGTAAGGACGTGAAGGGAGTGCGCTGATGGGAACCTCGACGGCTTACGGTGGCCCTGGCGGCGGAACCCCGCTCGTCCCGTCATGGCTGGGCGGCGGTGATGGCGGTAACGCTCCTCCCAACCCTGCCGGTGCGGGCGCAGGCCCCGATGACCAGCCTCCCGCAGATGGCGCTGCGCCCCCTGCACCACCAAACCAGCCACCCATTCCGAAAACGGCGGACCCGCAACGCTTCTCGGGCGCGCGCAACAGCTTCACCCGATTCGCCGGTTCTGGCGGCAGTGATCGGGCCAGTCTGGGGCGCGCCGTATCAAAGTACGTTTCAACATCTGCCGGCGGCGCACGCCAGGCTGCACAACGTATGGGCGCCTCTCGTGGGGCCGGCGCACGACTTCTTGGCTTCTTGGCCGATGCGCAGGCGCGCGGTGTGCGCGAGGCGTTGCGTGCGCTGGACTTGGAGTCGCTGGCAGGTCGTCCGATCACCGAGATATTCGTGGGCTTGGCCGACTACATCTGTCCGGGCGCCGGCACCGTGGATGAAGGAATTGCCCGCGAGGCATACATCGAGACCATCGTTGAACTGGCAAGTGAAGGGCTAACCGATCTAACCACGTTTACGCCGGATCAGATGCAAACGGTTTTCGAGTTGTACGCCACTCACGCGATAGAAGCACGCATATGCAATGACATCGGCACCAAGGCCGTGACCATGCCGACAGACGCGCAAGCTGCGCATCGCGTCGAAAAGCAGTTGCGCGATTTCATCCGTGGCGGAGTGAGCGACGCGCTGACGCGGGCCCGGGCGGAGACTCCCAATCTCACGCCCGAGCGAATTCAGGTCTTCGTAGACGCCGTGTACGGGTCCGCCTTCGCGATCTTGCAAACCCTTGGTGATGCGGAGGCCAACCAATGAAGCGACAACTCTTAGCAGGCCGCTTCGGGCCTGACGACAGTCTCGATGTTTCAGTTGGTACCGATGAACAGAGGACGTACCTACAACTCGTCGCCGGCGAAAAGTCCTTGGATCATGGTATCGGTGGAGCGCTGACGAGCCTGAAGAAGATAGGCGTGTTTCCCTCTGAGATCGGCATCGATCTGCTAGTGTTGGCTGCTCATGTCCACGCAGCGGATACCCGCATCTCACGTGCCGAGCAGTCTCAGGATTCTTGGACGCGAGAGATTCGCCTGGTCGTTCCGGTCAGCGATCCTGCTCGCTGGGCCGCAGCAGGACCAACGCTGAAGAAAGCGCTGGACTTTTTGACTGGTGATCGCTGGGTGATTGGGTTCAGGGCTCGTCCGATTCGATTCGCGACGATCACCGAGGTGGCGTCTCCGAGCTTGATCGCTCCACCTTTTGATTCCCTCAGCCTGTTTTCAGGGGGACTGGACAGCTTGATTGGCGCCATTGATCTACTGGAGGGCGGCGCCACACCCTTGTTAGTCAGCCATTTCGGCGAAGGCGCGACCAGCGACGCGCAGGGCAAGTTGTTCGCGGGTTTAAAGAAGCACTTCAACAAATCGTCCTTCGAGCGCCTGCGGGTCGGAATGACCTTTGTGGATGGACTTGTGGAAGATGTCGGTTCAGAGAGCAGCACGCGCGGTAGGTCGTTCCTATTCTTCGCGCTCGGGGTATTCGCCGGTACAGGGTTGGGACGCCATTTCATTCTGCGTGTGCCTGAGAACGGGCTCATTGCTCTGAATGTGCCCTTGGACCCACTACGGCTCGGATCGAACAGCACCCGCACCACGCATCCTTACTACATGGCTAGGTGGAACGACCTGCTCGGCATACTCGGCATAGACGGCGAGATCCGAAATCCGTACTGGGACAAGACGAAGGGCGAAATGGCCACAAACTGTCGGAATCCCACACTGTTGAAGAATTTGGCAACCGATTCATTGTCGTGTTCATCCCCGACGAAGGGTCGGTGGCAAGGACTTGGCATCGAACACTGCGGCTATTGCCTTCCGTGCCTGATCCGTCGTGCTGCCCTGACTACGGCATGGGGTGTCGGAGGTGACGCGACGACATACACCGTGAAAGACCTACACGCACAGCCGCTGGACACGCGCGAATCGACAGGAAAGCAGATCAGATCATTTCAGTACGCGATTGATCGCCTGCGGGCAAGACCGCAGCTTGCGAGTCTACTTATTCATAAGCCGGGCTCCCTCGCGGACGAGTCGGCTCATCTCAATGAGCTGGCCGATGTCTATCGGCGAGGCCTTGGTGAAGTCGAGCGTCTGATCGATGGTGTCGAGGCGAGACCGAGTTGACGAGGATGCGATCATGATTCCTTCGGCCGGTCTTGTGGACTTCCATTGCCACGTCGATCTCTACCCGGACCACGCTCTTGCGGTCAGGGAGGCAGATGCGGCTGGCGTATTCACCCTCGCGGTGACAACAACACCGTTAGCGTGGCCACGCAATCACGAACTCGCGCGGCGCACGAAGCATGTCCGAGCTGCGCTTGGGCTGCATCCGCAATTGGTCGCGGAGCGCGAGAACGAAATTGAGGTGTGGGAACGGTATCTTTCCGAGACCCGTTACGTTGGCGAAGTTGGCCTTGATGCTGGTCCTCGTTTCTTCAAGTCGCTTGATGCGCAAAAGCGCGTGTTCCAGCGTGTGTTGGAGCATTGCGCGCAGGCTGGCGACAAGATCATTACGATCCACAGCATCAGGTCGGCCAAGGCCGTGCTCGATCTTGTTGAAGCGTATCTGCCGCCCGAGCGCGGCAAGATTGTTCTCCACTGGTTTACAGGAACGAAGAGCGAGGCGAGGCGAGCATTGGAGTTAGGCTGTTACTTCTCGATCAACGCAGGAATGCTTGACAATGAGCGGCATGCCTCAATGGTTGAGGTTATTCCCCTGGATCGCATGTTGACGGAAACTGATGGTCCGTTCACTCGTACCGGGGACAGGCCTTCCCAGCCGACCGATGTGGCGGTCGTTGTGGAGGCTTTGGGGCGTTTGCGTGGTCTCCGAGCAGCCGATGTGGCGCAAGTGGTTCGTGACAACCTGCGCGCGTTGCTGGGGTAGCCGAAGCCATGCGGCGAGGGCGTTGCGCTGCCAGACTGGCAGCAATGGTCAATGATAGATGTGCTGGGGTAGCTGGCCATCGAACCGGCGGGATCTCTCGCGCAAACAACTGTGATAAATTTATGACGGTAAAAATGACGGTAAAGATCGATGGCAATCACAAATAAATCCATTGTTAACAATGACTTGCGTGTGCCGGAGATGATCGAGTGGGAGTGATCCCGCGCATCATGTAACTTCAAATGGCGCCTTGGGCGCCATTTGTCATTTCCGGGCATGCGGCGTGAAATCCGCAGCGCTTGGTATCATCGCCCGAACATAAAACTTCCCGCATGCGTCTCCCATGAGCCGAATCCTGTCCCGCGCACTGATGATCTGGTGGCTGATTCTTGCCTGCGCATTCGTCAATGGCGCGGTGAGGGAGTTGCTGCTCATCCCGTCGCTTGGCCTGAC
>JACCDS010239021.1_pt1 | contig 13591 bp, 11 predicted proteins | sample 7446441 | NCBI WGS metagenome assembly JACCDS01 (sample SAMN15323445, study PRJNA562643) | freshwater metagenome | isolation source: river surface water | place: USA:Blue River Watershed | collected 2017-08-17 | reverse complement strand
GGCCGTTCTCGGTGGCCGCGCCGGTGCGCAGTTCACGGCCGATGCCAACCTCGGCGACATCGCGCACACGCACCGGCACGCCGCCGGCGCTCTTGATGACGATGTCGCGCAGGTCATCCATGCTGCTCACCTGGCCTGGCGCGCGCACCAGATACTGCTCGCCGCGCTTCTCGATGTAGCCGGCGCCGGCGTTCTGGTTGTTGCGGTCGACTGCGGTGACCAGCTCGGCCAGCGAGACGCCGACCGCCGCCAGCCGGCCCGGGTCGGGCGCGATCTGGTATTCCTTCACATAGCCGCCGATCGAGTTGATCTCGGTCACGCCACGCACCGTGCGCAGCTGCGGCTTGATGACCCAGTCCTGGATCTCGCGCAGGTCAGTCTCGGTGTACGGCGTGCCGTCGGGCTTGGCGGCGTCCTTCGCGGCCTCGACGGTCCACAGGTAGATCTCGCCGAGGCCGGTGGCGATCGGCCCCATCTCGGGCGCCAGGCCGGCCGGCAGGCGCTCCCTGGCCTGCGCGATGCGTTCGTTGACCATTTGCCGGGCAAAATAAATATCGGTACCTTCATCGAAGATCACCGTCACCTGCGACAGCCCGTAACGTGACAGCGAGCGGGTCTGCTGCAGGTTGGGCAGGCCGGCCATCACGGTCTCGACCGGATAAGTGATGCGCTGCTCTGCCTCCAGCGGCGAATAACCGGGCGCATAGGTATTGATCTGTACCTGCACGTTGGTAATGTCAGGCACCGCGTCGATCGGCAGCTGCTGGTAGCTGTAGACGCCAATCAGCGCCAGCCCGAGCGCGGCAAACATCACCAGCGCGCGCTGCGCTATCGAGAACCGTATCAGTCGTTCAAACATGGCCAGCCCCGGTCAATATCCTTCTTCGGACGCCAGCTTCGACATTTCCGATTTGATGATGTAGCTGTTGCGCGCCGCATAGCGCGCGCCGGCCGTCAGTCCCTGCAGGATCTCGACCTGCGTGCCGTCGCTGCGGCCGAGCGTGACCGGGCGCGCGATGAAGTCCTTGCCCTCGCGCACGAACACCACCTGCTGCGTGCCCAGCGTCTGCAGGGCGTCGGACTGCACGGCTACCGGCACCTCGACGTCCGTCGCCTTGACTTCGATCGTCACGAACAGCCCGGGTCGCCAGGTGCCCTTGGGATTGGCGACCAGGATGCGCGCTTTCGCCATGCGCGTCTGCTCGCCGACCAGCGCGCCGAGGAAGGCGACAGTGCCGCTGGTCTCAGCATCGAAGGCGGTGGCGCGCAGCGTTACCTTGTCGCCGACGCGGAACAGTGGCAAATCCTTGGCCGGAAGGTGTACCTCGGCCCACACCGTGCTCATGTCGGCGATCGTGAAAATTGGCGTGTCTTCCTTGACGGCCTCGCCGATCGACAGGCTGCGCTCGACCACCAGGCCGTCATAGGCGGCGCGCAGCTCGAAGCGGTTCATCGCCGAGCCGCCCTTGCCGACGCCGAGCGCAGCCAGCTTCTGGCGCGCGTTCTCGAGGTCGATCTCGCCTTCCTGCACCGCATGCTGCGCCTGCAGGTAGTCCTGCTCGGCCGATATCTTCTGTTCCCACAGGCGCTTCTCGCGCTCGAGGATGGAGCGCGCATGCTCGAGACGACGCTCGGCGGTCTGCAGGCTGCTGCGCTGTTCCGACACCAGCTGGCTGGAAAATACCGCCAGCAGCTGGCCCTTCCGGACCGTCTGCCCGGTCGCCACCAGCACCGATTCGGCAATGCCGGCCACGCGCGGCACCACATGCACGGTGCGGTCGTCATTCAACTGGATCTCGCCGGGGAATTGGGCCAGCGCATGAATGCGCGCCGGGCCGGCAGCCTGCACCTCGATGGCTGAGGCCTTCAGCTGCGCATCATCCATCGTGACATGCGCGGCATGGGCCGCATGGGGTGCGGCAGCACCATCGGCCTGTACCGCCGCCTTCGGGTCGACCTTCGTACCATCCTTTGTACCGGCTGTCGGGCTGGCGGCGGGCGATCCGGTGGCCGCCGGGGCGTCGTCATCATCGCCGGCACTGACATGGCGCCCCTTGTCCATGTTCAGGATCAGCGCGCCGATCACGAGGCCGGCAATGATCACGCCGGCAATGGCCAGCGGCCGTGCACGGCCGTGTTGTCGGGCGGGGAGCGAAGGGCGAAACATCATGGCGAAGTCCTGGGCGTCGGGTTCTGCGGATTCTGCGGGTTCTGCAAGCGCTGTGGCATCGGCTCGGCCTGGCCGAGCAGGCTCTCCAGCTCGGCCTGCGCACGATGGAAATTGGCGAGCGCGGTCAGGTATTGCGACTTGACGGCAAACAGCGTGCGCTGTGCGTCCAGCACTTCGAGGAAGCTGAACTTGCCGTTCTCGAAGCCAATGGTTGCCGCATCGTAGGCGCTGCGCGCACCGGGCAGCACATCGCGCCGCAACAGGGTCGCTTCCTCACGCCGCGCACGCACATGTTCGAGCGCCTGCTGCACATCGCTGGCCAGCGCGACCTGGGTCGCGACCAGTTCCTCGCGCGCCTTGTCTTCGCGCCGCAGCGCTTCGAGGATATTGCCCTGGTTGCGATTGGCCAGCGGCAGCGGGATTTTCACACCGAGCAGCGCCTGGTTACCCGGCGTCTCGATACTGCGCTTGACACCGAGATTGAGCATGACATCCGGCACCGCACGACTCTGCTCGAGGCTGACCTGCGACTTGCGCCGCTCGAGTTCACGCTGCGCACGCTGCAGCAGCGGCGAGCTGGCGAGCCGCTGCTCGATCAGGTTGGCGCCCGGCATCTCGTCAAGACGCTCGACATCGCCCTGCGCGCTGCTGAATTGCGGCGACGGATTGCCCCACAAGCTCGACAGGCGCCGCCGCGCGTTGCGCAACTCACTGTCGGCCTGCGCCTGGCTCACGCGCACACCGGCTTCGGCTACGCGCGCGCGCGTCTCCTCCACCGGCGACACCTTGCCCGCAGCGACCCGCTTGGCTGCGATGTCGGTGGCGCGTTGCGCCAGCCGCACGCTGTCAGCGGCCAGCGCGGCCAACTCCTGCGCGGCCAGCACATCGAAAAACGCGGCAAACACCGCCGCGCGCAGGCGCAGTGATCGTCCCTCAAGGTCGGACTGGGCGACCTGCCGGCCAAGGTCGGCAGTGCGTACGCGCGCGTCGCGCTTGCCTGCGGTCTCGAACGGCACGCCGATCTCCAGCATCGATGTGCGCGAGACGCGGCTGGCATCGTCCGTCTGGTAAGTGAATTCGGGATTCGGCCGCAGCGAGCCTTGCAGCACCTGCGCGGCCGCCGCCTCGACCTCGAGACGGGCAGCGGCCAGCGTCGGGTTACGGTCGAGCGCGAGCTGCAGCGCCTGTTCCAGCATCAGCGGGGCGCCCGACTCGACGGCGGGCATGCGCTCTTGCGCATCGGCATGACCCAGCGACAGCAGCGCCGCCAGCAGCGCGGCGCGCAGCGGGCGCAGGCGTTGAAAAACAGTAGAAGGCATCCTTCTCTCCGGGTACGGCCGCCGCACGGGCAGCGACCTGAACGTCAGTCAAGGGGACAAATGTCCGCGGGCCAGAAGCACTGGGAACGACAAGCGCCGGGCGGCGGCGCTCAGGCAGCGCGAGCCCAGTTGGGCCGCTCCGGTCGTGCGGGCGGCGGCGGCGACAGGTGGAATGGCACGTCATTGGACAGGCGGGCGACCCCTGCAGTCAGCGCGGGCCAGTCCAGTCGTGCCGGCACACCGCTGAACGCATTGGCGTGACAGGTGGTGCAGTCGTGGTCCTGGTCGAGGTCGCTGGCATCGGCGGCCGCCAGCGGATCAGGCAGCGCCATGCGATGCTCGTGCGCATGGTGGCCGAAATGATGGACAGCGTCGCCCCGTTCGTGCAGGCAGGCGGTGCCGGCCGCAGCCAGGGCGGCTTGCAGCGTCAGCAGGGTGATCAGCAGGAAAACGGTCAGCGTGCGCATGGCAACGATAGTTTAGCAGCCGCCGATGACAGAACCGTGTTATCCCTTCCGGCGTCGTCGGGTTTCGGGCAGCGGCACCGCCCCGGGTGGACCGCCCTTGAGCAGCTGGTCGCGAAACACCGCGGCCAGCGGCGAGAGCCGTTTGCCCTTCGGGTAAACCACGTGCCACTGCGAATGCAGCGGGAAACCGCGCACGTCCAGTACCGCGACCTTATCTTCCGGCCGGCCCTCGCCGAGCGCGTGGGACGACAGCACAGCTACGCCAAGCCCGCCGGCCACCGCCTGCCGGATCGCCTCGTTGCTGCCCATTTCCAGCCGCAGGCGCGGGCGGAAACTCAGCTCACGGAATACCTGGTCGGTGGCCATGCGCGTACCAGAGCCCTGCTCGCGCAGGATGAAACGGTCATCTGCCAGCTGCTGCAGCGTCAGGCCGCGCCGGCCGGCCAGCGCATGGTCGGGCGGCGCCACCAGCAGCAGCGGATTCGGCATGAACACACTGTCCTCGAGGTCCATGTCGGCCGGCGGCATCGACATGATGTACAGGTCGTCGCGATTCTCGCGCAGCCGCGCGACCACACCATCGCGGTTCTGTACCTCGAGTGAGATATCGATCTCGGGATGGTGCGCGCAAAAGCCGGCCAGCAGGCGCGGGATGAAGTACTTCGCGGTGTTCACCACCGAGACACGCAGGCGGCCGCGCGTGAGCCCGCGCATGGCGTCGAACTGCTGCTCCAGCGCCTCCCATTCGTCGGCGATCGCGCGCGCGGTCGCGGCCAGTTGGCGCCCTGCGTCCGTCAGGAACACACGCCGGCCAATCACTTCATGTACCGGCATGCCGACCGCCTGCGCGATCTCCTTGAGCTGCATCGACACGGTCGGCTGGGTCACGTGCAGCGCGCGCGCTGCCGCGCTGACGCTGCCGGTATCGGCGAGTGCCACCACGAGCTTGAGCTGGCGGAAGGTCAGGTTCATCAGCAAAACCCTATGTTTATTGCTTTGATATTTGATTTTACCTTATGCATTGACCTGCATATCATCGCACCGCAACAAAGGAGCCTTCATGCAAAATTTTCTTGACCCTGCAATTCTCTTCTTCGTCTTCGGCATCGTCGCCGGCCTGCTGCGTTCCGACCTCGAGATCCCGGCGCAGATCGCCAAATTCCTGTCGCTGTACCTACTGATGGCGCTCGGCCTGAAAGGTGGCTTCGCGCTGGCCGCGTCCGGCCTCAGCCCGGGCATCGCTGCCAGCCTGCTGGCCGCGGTGCTGATGGCCTTCGTCGTGCCCATGCTGGGCTATGCGTTCCTGAAAAACCGCGTGCCCCGGTTCGATGCGGCCGCGGTCGCCGCGTCGTACGGCTCGGTCAGCGCCGTCACCTTCGTGACGGCGATGCAGTATGCGGAGTCGAATGGCATCGCCGTCGGCGGCCATATGGCGGTGGCGATGGTGCTGATGGAGTCGCCCGCGATCATCGTCGCGATTGTGCTGGCCAACCTGCTGCGGCGCGAAGCCGCCGCCGCGCAACCGCTGCCGCTGGGTGCAGCGGGCACGCTGGTGGCCGGCGGCAGCAGCGGCGCGGGCATGTCGATCCGCGAAGTGCTGCGCGAGTCGCTCACCAACGGCACCCACCTGCTGCTGATGGCTTCACTGGTGATCGGCTTTGTCAGCGGCGACGCCGGCAAGGAAGTGATGAAGCCCTTCTCGGCCGACCTGTTCAAGGGCATGCTGGCCTTCTTCCTGCTCGACATGGGGCTGGTGGTGGCAAAGAACCTGCGCGAGACGCGCGGCAAGACGCCAGTGCTGCTCGGCTATGCGGTACTGTCGCCGTTCGTGCATGCCGCGCTCGCGCTGCTGCTGGCGCTGCTTCTGCGGCTGCCGGTCGGCGATACGGCGCTGCTGATGGTGCTGTCGGCCAGCGCGTCCTACATCGTGGTGCCGGCGGTGCTGCGCCATGCGGTGCCTGAGGCGAATCCGTCGATGTACCTCGGCCTGCCGATCGGCGTGACCTTCCCGATCAACCTGCTGGTCGGCATTCCGCTGTACATGATGGCGGCGACGAGGCTGGCCGGCTGAAGCGGCCCGCCGCCGGGTTGAATGATCAGACGAAGTGGCAGCCGACCCGGCCCAGCACGCCGAAATCGGCATCGACACGGTCGCCCGGCTGCACCGTGACCGGTATGCGGCAGGTGCCGGTGGTGACCACCTGGTCCTGTTCGCTGGCGATGCCGAGTGCGGACAGTTCATTCACCAGCCAGGTCAGGCCGACACGCGGGTCGCCGAGCACATTGCGCCCGAAACCCGAGCCGGTCGGCGCGCCGTTCAGCGTGACGTAGATCTCTGCGTTCACATAATCGAAGCCGCGCCAGTCTTCGGCGCGCGGACCGAGCACGAACAGGTTGGCACAGGCGTTATCGGCGATCAGTTGCGGCGCGCCGGCCGTCACGAAATCTTCGTAGCGCGAGTCCGGCACTTCGATCGACGGATGTACGCAGGCCACCGCATCGAGCACCTCGTCCACCGTGTAAGGCTGCGCGCGCGGCGCCAGCGTGCGCGCGAAGCGAAACGCAAATTCGATCTCGGCCACGCGCATCAGGTTGTGCTCGAGCGTGACCGCCGCGCCGTTTGGCAGCACGCGGTCGGCAAACAGGCGGCCGCCGAGCGGGCCATCGACGCCGATATGGCGCTGGCCATCAACGCTGGTCGCGGCGATCTTCCAGCCGAACTGCGGATAGCCCTGCAGCCGGGCCAGCGTGCCCTGCACTGCATAGCCCTCGCTGCGGCTGGCCGGACGCACATCCTGGGGCAGTGCGTGGCAGCGCCCGCGGCCGGTCCACAGGTTCAGCAAGACCTGCGCGGCACGCGCCGCGTTCTCGTCAGTCATCATGGTGTCATCCCTGGTAAGTCAATCGGTGAGGTGAGATGCGCGTCATGCGCGGCCGGCCAGCAGGCGGCGGATCATCAGCAGCGCAAGCAGGCTCATCAGCGCCATGCCGGACAGGTAGTAGCCGACGAACTGCAGACCGTAACTCGTGGCCAGCCGGGTCGCGATATACGGCGCAAACGATGCGCCGAGAATGCCGGCCAGGTTGAAAGCCAGCGACGATCCGGTATAGCGCACCTCGGCCGGGAACAGGTCCGACATCAGCGCGCCGAACGAGCCGAAGCAGGTGCCCATCAATGCCATGCCGACCGACAGCGCGACCACCGTGGTCAGGCTGCCCGCCTGCAGCATCGGACCCAGCAGCAGGCCGAAGACGACCGTGCCGATCGAGCCGATGATCATTGCCGACGCGCGCCCGCGCCGGTCCGACAGCATCGCCGACACCGGAATAAAGCCAGCGAAGAAGATCACCGACACCAGCTGCAGCACCAGGAAATCGGCACGCGCATAGCCGAGCGAGGTGGTGGCCCAGCTCAGCGTGAATACCGTGGTCAGGTAGAACAGTACGAACTGGCCGGTGCCGGCCAGCGTGCCCAGCACCAGCGCCCGCGTATGCCGGGTGATCACCCTGACGATTGGCACTTTCACGCGCTCACGCTGCTTCAAGACTTGTTCGAACTCCGGCGTCTCGGTGATGTTCAGCCGCACATACAGGCCGACGATCACCAGCAGTGCGCTGGCGATGAACGGGATGCGCCAGCCCCAGTCAAGGAAGTCGGCCTCGGGCAGCTGCGTGGTCAGGTACAGGAACACCGCACCAGACAAGGCAAAGCCGACCGGGCCGCCCAGCTGCGGGAACATGCCGTACCACGCGCGCTTGCCGGGCGGTGCATTCTCGGTCGCCAGCAGCACCGCGCCACCCCACTCGCCGCCCAGGCCCAGGCCCTGGCCGAAACGCAGCACCGCCAGCAGCACCGGCGCAAGCAGCCCGACCGATGCGTAGGTCGGCAGCAGGCCGATGAATACCGTGGAGAGCCCCATCGTCAGCAATGACGCCACCAGCGTTGCCTTGCGGCCGATGCGGTCGCCGAAATGCCCGAACAGTGCCGAGCCGACCGGCCGGGCGATGAAAGCCAGCCCGAAGGTCGCCAGCGACTGCAGCGTGGCCATGGTCGGATCCGATGATGCGAAAAACAGCTTCGGGAAGACCAGCACCGCCGCCGTGCCGAAGATATAGAAATCGAAATACTCGATCGCGGTCCCGATCAGGCTCGCGAACAGGATGCGGGCCGGGGAATTGCCGGGTCGGCCGGCGTTGGCCGGTGCCTGCTCTTGCATGGGTGTGTCCTTCTTGTTATCCGGGACCCGGCAGGCCCCGTTGTCTCGGTGGCGCCGATGGGGCGCCTGGCCGGAATCGACGGTCGCTGATCATGCCAGCGCACCCCGGGGCAGTCAATTGAAAAGGCGGATGGGCGCGGCTCAGGCCGGCTGCTTCCTCAAGCCGAGGATTTCATTGGCATTGATGATGGATTTGGCGATCTCTTCGGCAGTGATGCGCTTGTGCATCGCCTGCTCGCGGATCACCCGGTAGGCCTCGTCCTTCGAAATACCGTGCTGCGCGCACAGGATCTCCTGCGCCTCGGCGATCTGGCGCACGCCGAGCAACTTGGCCTCGAGCTGCGCGATGCGCTTCTTCTGCTTGCGCTGCGATCCGTGCAGTTCGCGCGCCAGCACCAGCACTGACAGCAGGCCGAACGAGCGCACCGGTGACGCCACCGTCGCGATCGCGCCGAGCCGCAACACGGCTTCGATGACGGTCGGGTTCTCATAGGCGATGACGGCGATCACAGGCACGCCGTCGTCCGGCTGGTGCCAGCTGAAATCGGCATCCACCATGTCCGGCGACAGCGCCATGAAGACCGCGTCGGCATCGTCCGGCAGTTCAGGCAGCGGCGGCCAGAAGGCCTGCACCTGGCAGCCGATGCGCTCGAGCTGCCGGGTCAGGTCGGCGCCGTCCTGATCGCGCGGGTGGAACACACAGACGCGCAGCGAGCGCAGGTCGCGCAGGATCTGCGGCACCTCGCGCACCGCGCGCATGCCCGACCGGACCAGGGTACGCGGCTTGACCATCAGTCCTGCAGCGAATCGAGCGCCAGGGTCCAGTCGCCGAGCGAATGGGTGACGAGATAAGGATCCGGCGCGACCGCGCTCTTGGACGCGCGCACGATGGTGAATTCGCCGCGCGAGTTGACCCGGCCGATGCGCGGGAACAGGTGCGTGTGATGGTTGCCGGGCTCGATGCGCACCCGGCCCTGCGGTGCCGCGAACTCCGAGCCGAGCAGCGCCGGCATCAGCACCGGCACGACATCGCTGCCGGCCGCCCGCATCGCATTGGCAAACATGTGCACCTGGAAGTAGGCCGCCTCCCAGCAGGCGGTCGGGCGCACGGCGTCGCCGAAACGCTCGCGGAAGCGGCTCACCACGCGCAGGTTTTCCGGTGAGTCGATCGATGCGAAATAGGGCGCGGCCGTGAAATGACCGGCCGCTGCTGCTGCACCCATCTGGTGAATCTCCACCTCGGAGGTGGTCAAACTGGCTATCGGCATCTTTTTCGGGTTGAGTCCCGCCTCCGCGTAGGCTCGGTAGAAATGCTGCGTTGCATTACCAACCACGGTCGAAAAGATAAAGTCGGGCTCCATTACCCGGATCTCGTCGACAATTTCCCGGAAATCTCCCGGCCCGGCGTCGACCGGGACGTAGCGCTGCGCCAGTGTCACGCCGCCCGGCCGTTGGTTGACCAGGTCGGACATGATCCGGTTTGATTCGTAGGGATAAATGTAGTCCGAGCCTACCAGATAAACCCTGCCGCCAAATGACGACATCATGAAGTCGGCCAGCTGCACGCTGTTCTGGTTCGGCGCCGCGCCTGTATAAATTATATTGTTGGAGAATTCAAAGCCTTCGTAAAGTGTCGAATAAAACAGCAGCCGGTTGTACTTCTCCACCACCGGGATCACCGCCTTGCGCGTGCTCGACATGTAGCAGCCGAAGATCACCTGCACGCCATCGACTGCCACCAGGCGCTCGGCCAGCGTGCGGAACAGCGCCGGGTTCGAGGCCGGGTCGTACTCGACTGCCAGCAGTTCCCGGCCGTCGATCCCGCCCGCGTCATTGATCTCCTCGATCGCCAGCAGCGTGCCGAGGCGCTGCGACGATTCGATCGCCGACGTGGCACCGGTCTTCGAGTACAGCACACCGACCTTGACCGGATCTTTGTTCGCCATGGATTCCTACCTTCTCGCCAGGGAAAGATTGAACATTGTCCTGCGCACCTGCATCAGCTCGCCGCAATCCGTGTAAGCGCGCGCGCCAGTTGCGCCGGCAGCGTCACGGCATTGTCGACAATCAGGAAATTGCGCACACCAAAAATCTTCTTCACATAGGTGCCGGCGGCCTTGTCGAGCGTCAGGCAGAACACCGTCACCCCTTTCGCATTCAGCGCATGCACCGCATGGCGCGCTTCCTCGACCAGATAGTCCCCGTCGGCCACATCGATGTCGGACGGCTCGCCATCGGTCACCAGCAGCAGGATGCGCTTCTCCGCCACCTGAGCGGCCAGCCGCGCGCCCGCATGGCGCAGCGCCGCGCCCATGCGTGTCGACAGGCTGCCCTGCTGGCGCTTGAGCGCCTGCCGCTGCGCGTCGCCATACGGCTCATCGAAATCTTTCAGCCGCAGGTAATGGACTTTCGAGCGACCGTCCGAGCAGAAGCCGTCGATCGCGAGCCGGTCGTAATCGGTGTCGATCGACTGCGCCAGCAGGTCGGCCGCCTGCTTCTCGATATCGAGCACGGACGTGAAACCGGTAACGCGGTCATTGGTCGATTCGGACAGGTCGAGCAGCAGCAGGATGGCCGCATGGCGGCGGCGCTTGCCGGGACGCTGGAAGATGCGCGGATCGGGCGTGATGCCGGCGCGCCAGCTGATGCGGCTCTCCACCGCCGCGTTCAAATCCAGCGACTCGCCTTCTTGCTGGCGGCGCAGCCGGATGGCGCGGTCAAGCGTGCGCGCACGCGTGTCGAGCGACACGCTGCGGCCGCGCTTGCGCTCGCGCCCGGCACCCAGGCCGGCAGCTGCCTCGCGCGCCGAGCGGTCCAGCACCGTGGCCCAGGCGTCGCGCAGCAGATTCGCGCGGTAATCCCATTCAGGATAGTCATAGCGCCGGCCGGGATCCGGCTCGACCGGTGACACATGCATCGCCGTATCGGCTTGCTGGTCGGTCGCATCGATCTGCACCGACGTGCGCGCCAGGCTTTCCTCCGGCGGGGTGTCCGGCGGCGCATCGGCTTCGAACTCCCACAGGAAGCTGTTGTCGTCGCGATAGGCCGGCTGCACCACGTACAACTCGGTGACGAAGCGCACGCGCATCTGGCCAAGGTCGTTGCCGAGGATATTGCCGACCTCGGCAAAGGCCTCGGGATCATCGAGCCCGCCGGCGGCGGCCGCCTCGAACAGGTCGCGGCCCTTGTTCACCCAGTGGTTCGGATCCTGATAGGCCGGGTCGTGCAGCGCGCGCGCCAGCCGTGCCGCCAGCGATGCAAAGGTCAGTTCATTCTTTTCACCCGAGGCCACATGGAAGCGGCCCCACAGCGTGCGCAGCCCCGGATAGCGGCGCGCGGCGAGCCGCTCGACGCGCGCGTCCTCGACCAGCGAGCGTACCGCCAGCAGCAGCGGTTTTTTTTTGCCGGCCGGCTGGTGCCGCGGCGAATACTGCAAGTGGGCCAGCGCATGCGCAACGGCTGCGCGATAGATATTGCCGCGCGCGGCGCCATCCCAGGCCAGGTAATGGTCGGGCAGCAGCAGCGTGCCTTCGCTGATCACGGGCCGCAGCGCCGGGCTGTTCAGCTTGCGCTGGCGACGCGCGCCGAGCACCAGCTCACGCTGGCCAAAGCCGGCCACATACAGTTGCAGCGCCTGGCGCGCGCGCTCGAACGAGGTACCGCGGCTCTCGGCGACGATAGCGGCGGCCGCCTGCGGATGTTCAAGCCGGAAATAGGCAGCCAGCTTGTCCGGGTACTGCGCATGCAGGCGCATCCCGGTCAGGATCCAGCGGCGCAGTCCACCGATGTCGAGCGAGTTCAGCAGGAAACCCAGGTGCGCAGCCAGTGCGGCCTCGCAGCCGGGCGCAACCTCGGCCGTCTCGGCCAGCAGCGCCGCCAGCTCGCCGGCCACAGTGGCATCGCGCAGCCGCGGCGCCAGCGACGCTAGCGCCGCTTCAAATGCGGGATGCAGCGCCGGCGCGGCCTCGGCCGGGTCAAATGTCGAAGTAGGCATCGATGAATCCATCGAGCGCCGCCAGCATGTCCGGGTCATCCGTAATGGGGCGGGCCAGCGCCACGCGACAGGCCTCGCGCGGCGCGATGCCGACATGGATCAGCGAGCCGGCATGGATCAGCATGCGTGTCGAGATGCCTTCGTCGAGGCCGCGCCCACGCAAGGCGCGCGAGCGGTGCGCAATGCCGACCAGCCGGCCGGCCACCTCGGCACCGACGCCGCTCTCATGGGCGACGATGTCGGTTTCGATCTTTTCTTCCGGATAGTCGAAGTCGAGCGCACCGAAGCGCTGCTTGGTCGACTGTTTCAGGTCCTTCGTCAGGCTCTGGTAGCCGGGGTTGTAAGACACCACCAGCTGGAAATCGGGATGGGCGTGCACCAGCTCGCCGCGCTTGTCGAGCGGCAGCGTGCGCCGGTTGTCCGTCAGCGGGTGAATGATGACGGTCGTGTCCTGCCGCGCCTCGACGACTTCGTCGAGATAGCAGATGGCGCCATGGCGGGCGGCGATGGTCAGGGGTCCGTCATGCCAGACGGTGCCGTTGGCGTCGAGCAGGTAGCGCCCCACCAGGTCAGAGGCGGTCATGTCCTCATTGCACGCCACCGTAATCAGCGGCCGCTGCAGCCGCCAGGCCATGTGTTCCATGAAGCGGGTCTTGCCGCAGCCGGTCGGGCCCTTCAGCACCATCGGCATGCGCAGCCGGTAGGCCGCTTCGAACAATTCGATCTCGTTGGCTGTGCTCCGATAGTACGGCTCGGACGAGATCACATAGGGCTGGATAATGTCGTTCATCTGGCGTGGTCGTGATGTGCGCGCCCCGGCGCAATGCCGGGGCGTGCGTTCGGCGGCGTCAGGGATTACCGATGCGCGACGGACTTGTTGGGAATGCCCTCGATCGGCGAATCCTCGGTGCCAGGGGTGTCACGCGTGAGCGCTTCGACCATCTTGCGCGTGCCTTCCGGATCGTTGATCCACTTGCCGTAGAACTCGTACGGGCACTTGGCCACGCCGTTCGGGTCTTCGCCCGAATTGATCTTGCCGGTGTAGCCGCGGTGCAGCAGCTTGTACAGGTGGTTGTTCGACTGGCTGTTCTTGCGCGCGTCGCGGATCAGCGAGACCGACAGCTCGGCATACTGGATGCCCATCTCCTCTTCCGCGCACTCGCCGAGCGTGCGGCCGTCGAAGCCGATGATGGCCGAGTGGCCGAAGTACGAGTACACGCCGTCGAAGCCGGTGGCGTTGGCCACTGCCACGTAGGTGTTGTTGGCCCACGCCATTGCCTTGGCCATGATCACCTGCTGTTCCTTGGCCGGGTACATGTAGCCCTGGCAGCGCACGATCAGTTCGGCGCCCTTCATCGCGCAGTCGCGCCAGATTTCCGGATAGTTGCCGTCATCGCAGATGATCAGGCTGACCTTCAGCCCCT
>JACCDS010602508.1_pt1 | contig 13596 bp, 9 predicted proteins | sample 7446441 | NCBI WGS metagenome assembly JACCDS01 (sample SAMN15323445, study PRJNA562643) | freshwater metagenome | isolation source: river surface water | place: USA:Blue River Watershed | collected 2017-08-17 | reverse complement strand
GGCGGGGTGGCGGAACATCAGTGCCTCGACCTCGGCCGACCAGACCTTGAAGCCGCTGGCATTGATCATGCGCTTCAGGCGGTCGGTCATGAAAAAGTAACCCTGCTCATCGACCCGGCCCATGTCGCCCGAACGGAAAAACCGGAACCCATCGCGCTCAAAAAACGCCGCCGCTGTCGCCTCGGGCCGCTTCCAGTAACCCTTGAACACCTGCGGCCCGCTGATCACGATCTCGCCCGACTCGCCCGGTGGCAACTCGGCCAGTGTTTCGGGATCAACGATGCGCGACTCCACGCTCATGAAGGGGATGCCCAGGCACTGTTTTTTGGGCGCATCGGGCGGGTTGGTGTGCGAAGGCGCGGCGGTCTCGGTCAGGCCATAGCCCTCCACATAACGCAGTCCAAACTGGTCCAGCAAACGCTGGGCCACCGCCTCGGGCATGGCCGCACCGCCACCACCGATGTAGGTCAAGCTGGTCAAGTCATAGCGGTCCATGTGCGGGCTGCCCAGCAGGTCGATCACCATGGTCGGGATGTTGGTCCAGTGCGTCACGCGCCATTTGGAGATCAAATGCCCCGCCACATCGCGGTCCCAGCGCGGCATGACCACCAGACTGGCGCCCAGCAAGATGCTGGTGTGCATCACGCTCACCATGCCGGTGATGTGGAACATGGGCACCACGCACAGGGTCACGTTTTCGGGGGTGCCATTGCCCCAGAGACCACTGGACATGGCGTTGTGCATGATGGTGCCATGTGTGTGCATGCAGCCCTTGGGCAGCCCGGTGGTGCCGCTGGTGTAGGGCAAGATGGCCAGGTCGTCAGGTTTGGCCTGGGGCGGCGGCAAAGCCACAGCGGACTGCGCCATCACAGCAGCCCAGGCATGCACCTGACCCGAGCTCAAGGCAGGCAATTCCCGCACCGGCAGCAACCAAGGGCGCCAGGCGTCGGGCATGTCTTCTGGACCCACGGCTGCCGGGTCAAACACATCGGTGAATTGCGTCACCACCAGGTGTTTCAGGCGCTGCTCGGGCGGCAAGGCCTCGCTGGCCTGCGCCAAGTCCGGGGCCAAATCGGCCGTGGTCACCGCCACCTTCGTGTCCGGGTCGGTGATGTAGTGTTTGAGCTCTTCGGCCCGGTTCATCGGATTGACCGGCACCACCACCGCGTCGATGCGCAAAATGGCAAAGTGCGTGATCACCAGCTGCGGGCAGTTCTGCATGTCCAGCACCACGCGGTCACCCGCTTGTACGCCCAAGGCCTTGAGCTGCCCCGCCAGCTGCTCGGCGCTGGCCATCAACTCACGGTAAGTCCAGACCCGGCCCATGAACACCAACGCGGCTTTGTCGGGGTATCGCAAGGCGCTGATCGCCAGGTTCATCCACAGGGACGTAGCAGGCGCAGTGATCCGGAAGGGCAGGCGCGCAGGCCAGACAGCAGCGTGTGCGGGCATCAGCAAACTCCTCTATTAAGGTGGTGCTGCATGTTAATCGCCCAACACCTTTGGCGTCGGTCTGACTTTGTCGCGGCGGAGACCAAGCCAAGGTGCTTTGAAATCCATTTCAATTTGGAACTCTTCACGAAAAAGAGCACCTATTGGGCAGTAAAGTTTCGAAAGAAAATCTTTTAATATTTTTTAAGATTATTCATAGAATGTTTTTTATACTTTTATTACTAAAATAAACCATCATGCAAACAAATACCACTCCTGACACCCCAGAAGACTACTGCGGCACCACCTATGCAGCCAAGCTGCTGGGGCTGTCGGTCGGTACGATTCAAACACTGGTCGAAAAAAATGAGCTGCAAGCTTGGAAGACGCAAGGAGGCCATCGCCGGATATCGATGCCCTCTATCCGCGAATACCAACGCAAGCACAACATGCTGACCATCCCCAACGAGCCACGCGACAACCGTCTTCGCGTATTGCTCGTCGAAGACGATGCGGTCACCCGTGAAATGCTGCGCGGCTACTGCAACCGTTCCAGCATGCCGGTCGACTGCACGGCCATGTCATCCGGCTTGGAGGCCTTGATCGACATCTCCAGCATCAAACCCGATGTGCTGATCACAGATTTGGACATGCCCGGCGTGGACGGCTTTGAATTGCTGCGAACCCTGCGTCAAAACCAGCAATTCAACCGCATGACCACCTTGGTGTTGTCTGCCTTGACTCCAGAAGAAGTTGAAGCCAAAGGCGGCCTGCCAGAAGGCACCATCTTCATGGCCAAGCCCATCAACATGGACTGGTTCAACGGCTTCTTCACCGCCTTCCTGGCCGGCAGGTACATTGAACTGCACACGCAGGACAACAACAAAACTGCGGCTGCTCAAGCCTGATCAGCCCCACCAGGGCAAGCCCAACCACCCAAAAAGAAAAGCCGCTGGGTATTAACCCAGCGGCTTTTTGCTTGCATATGGTGGAGCTGGGGGGATTTGAACCCCCGTCCATAAGCCTTTTTCGTACAGTTCTACATGTGTAGTCGTCTGATTTGAGTCTCGCCAAATGCACCGCGCAGCGACACGCTGAACACCCAGCCAGCACCCTTTTTTCTCACACCACCCCAAGGTACCCGAGGTGATGCCAGCCCATATGTTTTACCTTGCAGCTAGGACTTTGGAGGCTTTGACACCCCCATCACCCTAACCCAGCCTATCGGCCAACTGTTGCAAGGCTCACCGGATTAAGCGGCGAGTGCGAAACGTTCGTCGTTTGCAGTTAGTTTTTTTTCCGAAGATTAACGAGGATCAGAACCTCGACATGCCCTGCCACGCGTCCGAACCCATGTCGAAACCAGTGCAGCCCCTGAGCCTCCTATTTTAGGCGCTCTGGAGGAATTTCAAGAGGTCCATCGGAGAATCAATGTGCAGATGGGCATTCCAGCGAGAAATATCAGCCTGTTGGCCCAAATAACCGTAGGTGGCCGCCACGGTGCCCATGCCTGCAGCCAAACCCGCCAAGATGTCGCGTTCGTCGTCGCCCACATACACACAACGCGACGGGTCGACCGACAAACGCCGCGCAGCTTCGAACAGGGGTTCAGGGTGCGGCTTGGCGTGGGGCGTGGTGTTACCGCTGACAATCGCCCCGGCTGTGGCAAACAGATCCATGGCCTGGGTCAGGGGATCGGTAAATCGGCTGGATTTGTTTGTCACCACCCCCCAAGGCAATCCTTGCGCGACCAAACGGGCCACCATGTCGGCCACGCCCTCAAAGATGCGGGTGCGCTCGGTCATGCAACTTTCGTAATTGACGAAAAACTCCTCCTTCATGGCCTCGAAGTCGGGGTGTTCGGGCGTCATGCCGAAGGCGATGCCCAGCATGCCCCGTGCCCCGGCGCCAGCCATGGGTCGGTAATGATCAAGGGGAAAAGGCGACAAACCGCGATCGGTGCGCATTTTGTCTGCCGCCGCACCCAAATCCGGGGCACTGTCGATGAGTGTGCCGTCCAGATCAAACAGAACAGCTTGTACGTTGTGGAACATGGTCAGGCTTTCCGGCAAGCCAGCAAATAGTTCACGCTGGTGTCCTGACTGAGCCAGTAACGCTTGGTGAAGGGGTTGTATTCCATGCCTTTGAACCCTTGCGCATCCAGCCCGGCTTCACGTGCCCAAGCCGTGAGTTCGCTGGGTTTGATCAGGCGCGCAAACTCGTGCGTGCCTTTGGGCAAGAGTTTCAGGATGTATTCGGCCCCGACGATGGCAAACAGGAAGGATTTGGGGTTGCGGTTGAGCGTGGAAAAAAACACCCAGCCACCGGGCTTGACCATTTGGGCACAGGCCTTGACCACCGACGCCGGGTCGGGCACGTGTTCCAGCATTTCCATGCAGGTGACCACATCGAACTGCTCGGGCTGCTCTGCGGCCAGCGCCTCAGCGCTGATTTCGCGGTATTGCACACCTTGTGTCCCGGCCTCGAGCGCATGCAACTGAGCCACTTTGAGGGATTTGGTGGCCAGGTCCACGCCCAGCACCTGCGCACCCTTGCGGGCCATGGCATCGGCCAGGATGCCACCACCACAGCCCACATCCACCACTTTCAAGCCCCCCAGGGGCACCAGGCCATGAATCCATTCCAGGCGCAGCGGGTTGATCTGGTGCAGGGGACGGAATTCGCTTTCAGGGTCCCACCATCGGTGGGCCAGATCAGAGAACTTGGCCAATTCGGCCGGATCAACATTGGAAGCGTGGGTGATGGGTGCAGTCATGGGCTGAATTGTCGGTCAACAGGGGGTTGGTCAGAAAAAACGGCCAAAAAAAAGCCCCATTGCTGGGGCTTTTGGGGTGATCTGGAGCAGATCAGTTGGCGCGTGTGCCCACCACTTCGATTTCCACGCGGCGGTTCTTGGAACGGCCAGCAGAAGTCTTGTTGTCGGCAACTGGCTGCTTCTCGCCTTTGCCTTCGGTGTAAACACGGTTTTTCTCGATGCCCTTGGTCACCAAGTAAGCCTTCACAGCGTCAGCGCGCTTGACAGACAGCTTCTGGTTGTAAGCATCGGAGCCCACGGAGTCGGTGTGACCCACAGCGATGATGACTTCCAGGTTGATGCCTTTGACTTTACCGACCAGGTCGTCCAGCTTGGCTTTGCCTTCGGCTTTCAACACGGCTTTGTCAAAATCAAAGAAAGCGTCAGCAGCGTAGGTCACCTTGGTGGCCGCAGCGGGTGCTGGTGCAGGTGCAGCGGCCTTGGGAGCAGGTGCTGGGGCAGCTTGAGGGGCTGGAGCTGGAGCAGCTTTAGGAGCCACGATGGCACCGTCGCAACCAGCGGCTGCAGTGGCGGGAGTCCAGTTGGCATCACGCCAGCACAGTTCTTGGGTGCCGTTTTTCCAGACGAGGTCGCCGGAACCGTTACGCCAGTTGTCAACCGATTGAGCGCCTGCGGCTGTTACGAGAGCTGCGGAGGCAAACAACATCGCCACTTTGTTGAATTTCTTCATGGTCTTCCTCTTGAGGGATAAAGCCGCAGACTCGCTGCGAAAAAAATACGTTTCAGATGACCGTCACCTGAACCGTTGGTAAATATTGTGCCATAGACGGAAGGCCTGTTCGTTAATTGGTGCACGTGCATGTCCGCCAACGAATCGGATGAATCCTAAATGTTGCATATACGCGACATCGGCTTGCACCTAAAATCGTGGATTCACATTGCGTCCATTTATCCCTCACTCTTTTTATGACCCAGTTCGCCAAAGAAACACTGCCCATCAGTCTGGAAGAGGAAATGCGGCGCAGCTACCTCGATTACGCCATGAGCGTGATCGTGGGTCGTGCATTGCCCGATGCGCGCGACGGCCTCAAACCTGTGCACCGCCGGGTTTTGTTCGCGATGCACGAGCTGAACAACGACTGGAACCGCCCCTACAAGAAGTCGGCACGTATCGTCGGCGACGTGATCGGTAAATACCACCCGCACGGCGACCAATCGGTGTACGACACCATCGTGCGCATGGCGCAGGACTTTTCGATGCGCCACATGCTGGTGGACGGCCAGGGCAACTTCGGCTCGGTGGACGGCGACAACGCAGCGGCGATGCGTTACACCGAAATCCGCCTGGCCAAGATCGCCCACGAGATGCTGGGCGACATCGACAAGGAAACGGTTGACTTTGGCCCCAACTACGACGGCTCGGAAAAAGAACCCCTGGTGCTGCCCTCACGCCTGCCCAACCTGCTGATCAACGGCTCGGGCGGCATTGCCGTGGGCATGGCCACCAACATCCCGCCGCACAACCTGAACGAAGTGGTCGATGCCTGCCTGCACTTGCTGCGCAACCCGGAAGCGTCGATCGACGAGCTGATGGAAATCGTGCCTGCGCCCGACTTCCCGACAGGCGCCATCATTTACGGCATGACAGGTGTCAAGGAAGGCTACCGCACCGGGCGCGGCCGCGTGGTGATGCGGGCCAAGTGCCATTTTGAAGACATTGATAAAGGCCAGCGCCAGTGCATCGTGGTCGACGAGTTGCCCTACCAGGTCAACAAAAAGACCCTGCAAGAGCGCATGGCCGAGCTGGTGCACGAGAAGAAAATCGAAGACATCAGCCACATCCAGGACGAATCCGACAAGTCGGGCATGCGCCTGGTGATCGAACTCAAGCGCGGCGCGGTGCCCGAGGTGGTGCTGAACAACCTGTACAAACAGACTCAGCTGCAAGACACCTTTGGCATGAACATGGTGGCCCTGATTGACGGCCAGCCCAAGCTGTGCAACCTGAAAGACCTGATCCAGGTCTTCCTGCAGCACCGCCGCGAAGTGGTGACACGCCGGACGGTGTTCGAGCTGCGCAAAGCGCGCGACCGCGGCCATGTGCTCGAAGGCCTGGCGGTGGCTTTGGCCAACATCGACGATTTCATCGCGATCATCCGAGGCGCCCCCACACCACCCGTGGCCAAGACCGAACTGATGACCCGCGCCTGGGACAGCCAGATGGTGCGCACTATGCTGACCCGTGCCCGGGACGATGGCTCGGTGGTCAACGCCGACGATTACCGCCCCGAAGGTCTGGAGCGCGAATACGGCCTGGGCCAGGATGGCCTGTACCGCCTGTCGGACACGCAAGCGCAAGAGATTTTGCAAATGCGTCTGCAACGCCTGACCGGGCTGGAGCAAGACAAGATCGTGGCCGAGTACAAAGAGGTCATGGCCGAGATCGAAGACCTGCTGGACATCCTGGCCAAGCCCGAGCGTGTCTCGACCATCATTGGCGACGAGCTGGGCACCGTGCGTCAGGAATTTGGTCAGACCAAGATTGGCGCTCGCCGCAGCGAGATCGAACACAGCGCACAAGACCTCTCGACCGAAGACCTGATCACGCCCACCGACATGGTGGTGACCCTCTCGCACAGCGGCTACATCAAGAGTCAACCGCTGAGTGAATACCGTTCGCAAAAACGCGGCGGCCGGGGCAAGCAAGCCGCCGTCACGAAAGAAGACGACTGGATCGACCAACTCTTCATCGCCAACACCCACGACTACCTGCTGTGCTTCTCCAACCGCGGCCGCTTGTATTGGCTCAAGGTCTGGGAAGTGCCTGCGGGTTCACGCGGATCGCGCGGCCGCCCCATCGTCAACATGTTCCCGCTGCAAGAGGGCGAGAAGATCAACGTGGTCCTGGCCCTGACCGGCGAGGCGCGCACATTCCCCGATAACCAATACGTGTTCATGGCCACCTCCATGGGCACGGTCAAGAAAACCTCGCTGGATGAATTCAGCAACCCACGCAAGGGCGGCATCATTGCCGTCAATTTGGACGAAGGTGACTTCCTGATTGGCGCAGCCCTGACGGACGGCCAACACGATGTGATGCTGTTCAGCGACGGCGGAAAGGCCGTGCGCTTTGACGAAAACGATGTCAGACCGCTGGGCCGCAGTGCCCGCGGTGTGCGCGGCATGATGATCGAAGAAGGCCAGAGCGTGATCGCCATGCTGGTGGCCGAAGATGAAACCCAAAGCGTGCTCACCGCCACCGAAAACGGCTACGGCAAACGCACCAGCATCACCGAATACACCCGCCACGGCCGTGGCACCAAGGGCATGATCGCCATCCAGCAATCCGAGCGCAACGGCAAAGTCGTGGCCGCCACCTTGGTGCACGCCGATGACGAGATCATGCTGATCACCGACACAGGTGTTTTGGTGCGCACGCGCGTGGCCGAAATCCGCGAGCTGGGCCGCGCCACACAAGGCGTGACTCTGATCGGTCTGGACGAAGGGGCCAAACTCTCAGGCCTGCAACGCATCGTCGAAAACGACGCGAATGCCGCCGAGGGTGATGCGGATGCTTCGACCGACGACAGCGCACCTGCTGCGGAATAAGGCATGAGCAGAGCGTTCAATTTTTCGGCGGGGCCCGCCGTCATGCCCGAGTCCGTTTTGCAGCAAGCTGCGGCCGAAATGTTGGACTGGCAAGGCTCGGGCATGAGCGTGATGGAGATGAGCCACCGCGGCAAGGAGTTCATCAGCATCTACGAGCAGGCCGAAGCAGACCTGCGTGAACTGCTGGCGGTGCCCGCCCATTTCAAGATTTTGTTCATGCAAGGCGGCGGCCTGGCCGAGAATGCCATCGTGCCGCTCAACCTGTCGCAAGGCGGGGCCATGGATTTTGTGCTGACGGGCAGCTGGAGTCAGAAGTCGCACAAAGAAGCCGGTAAATACGGTGTTGCACGCGTGGCCGCTTCGTCCCAGACCGACGGGTTCACCAGCCTGCCTGCCCCCGCCACGTGGCAGATCGGTGCGGACAGTCGCTATGTGCACATCTGCGGCAACGAAACCATCCACGGCGTGGAGTTTCACGAACTGCCCGACCTGAAAGCCCTGGGGTGTGACACCCCTCTGGTGGTGGATTTTTCCTCGCATGTCGCTTCCCGCCCGGTGGATTGGTCTCGCGTGGGCCTGGCCTTTGGTGGTGCGCAAAAAAATTTGGGGCCTGCAGGCCTGACCTTGGTCATCGTGCGCGAAGACCTGATCGGCCATGCCCTGCCACATTGCCCGAGCGCCTTTGACTACAAACTGGTGAATGACAACCAGTCGATGTACAACACGCCGCCCACTTACAGCATCTACATTGCCGGGTTGGTGTTCCAGTGGCTCAAGAAAAACGGCGGCATTGCCGCCATGGAGCAACGCAACATCGCCAAGGCCCAGTTGCTTTACGACTTTCTCGACAGCTCCAGCCTGTACGTCAACAAGGTCTCCAAGGACTGCCGCTCACGCATGAACGTGCCCTTCTATTTGCGTGACGAGTCGCGCAACGAAGCCTTTTTGGCGGGTGCCAAAGCGGCCAATCTGCTGCAACTCAAGGGCCACAAATCGGTCGGCGGCATGCGTGCGAGCGTCTACAACGCCATGCCTCTTGAAGGTGTGCAGGCTCTGGTGGCCTACATGCGCGAATTTGAAAAAACACAGGCCTGAGGTCCCTCAACCAGGCCGCCAGAAAGTACAAGAGACATGAGCCAACAACCCATTCAGTCGGACGCCTTGGGCGCTTTGCGTGTGCAAATTGATGCACTGGACAAGCAGCTGCTGAGCCTGCTGAACCAACGCGCCCACGTAGCCGAACAGGTCGGCGAGATCAAACGCGCTGAAGGCTCACCCTTCTTCCGACCCGACCGCGTGGCGCAGGTCATCGACAAGATCACCCAAGCCAACCCCGGGCCACTCAAAAACGAACACGTCGCCTCCATCTGGCGCGAAATCATGTCGGCCTGCCTGGCGCTGGAAGCACCGCAGCGCGTGGCGGTGCTTGGGCCCCAAGGCACGTTCTGCGAACAAGCCGCCATCGAATTTTTTGGCAGTGCTGCCAACCTGATTTACTGCGCCAACTTCGACGAAGTCTTCCACGCCACCGCAGCAGGCACCGCCCAATACGGCGTGGTGGGCATGGAAAATTCCACCGAAGGCGTGGTGGCCCGCTCGCTCGACTTGTTCCTGCGCTCGCCCGTGCATGTGGTGGGCGAAGTCAGCTTGCAGGTGCGCTTCAATTTGCTGCGCCAGCTCAACTCGGACGCAGGCATCGAGGTCGTGATGGCACACCCGCAAGCGCTGGCCCAGTGCCAGGGCTGGCTGTCCAAACACCTGCCGCATGTGGAGCGCCGCGCCGTGTCCAGCAACGCCGAAGGCGCCCGCCTGGCCGCCACCAACCCGGCGTGGGCGGCTTTGGCCAGCGAACGCGCGGCCAGCCAGTTTGGCCTGCACATCGTGCACCACGCCATCCAGGACGAAGCCTTCAACCGCACGCGTTTTGCCGTGATCACCCTGCCCCAGACCCTGGCCACGCCCCCGGCATCGGGCAAGGACTGCACCAGCTTGGTGGTGTCGGTGCCCAACCGCCCCGGCGCGGTGCACGACCTCCTGGTACCGCTTAAAAACAATGGCGTGTCGATGACGCGCTTTGAGTCTCGCCCCGCCAAATCGGGCCAGTGGGAGTATTACTTCTACATCGACCTGCAAGGCCACATCAGCGAACCGCATGTGGCCGCTGCGCTGCAAGAGTTGCAAGGCCTGTGCGCGTTCTACAAGGTGCTGGGTTCCTACCCTGTATCCGAGTGAGCGCAGCGTGACATTCCAACGCCTCGCGCTGATCGGCTGCGGCCTGATGGGGGGCTCTTTCGCGCTCGCCCTGCGCAAAGCAGGTGGGGTGCAACACATCACTGGTTTCAGCGCTTCAGAAAAAACCCGCCAACGCGCTGTCGATCTGAAAGTCATCGACCAGGCCTGCACTTCAGTAGCAGAAGCCGTGCAAGGGGCCGATCTGGTCTTGCTGGCGGTGCCCGTGGGTGCCATGCACGACAGCTTTGCCGCCATGCGCGATGCACTGCAACCAAGCGCCTTGCTGATGGACGTGGGCTCCACCAAATGCGACGTGGTGGCTGCTGCGCAAGCCACCTTGGGCGAACGCCTGAACTGCTTTGTGCCGGCCCACCCGATTGCAGGCAAGGAAGTCGCGGGCATCGAGCATGCCGAGGCCGCGCTGTACCAAGACCGCCGCACCATCCTCACGCCGCTACCCCAAACCGGTATCCACAAAATGCAGGCCGCGCACGAGGTCTGGACAGCCGTGGGCAGCCATGTCAGCACCATGACGCCCGAGGCCCATGACGCCACGTTTGCGGCGGTGAGCCACTTGCCGCACATGCTGGCTTTTGCAGCAATGAACGCCCTCACAGCCCAGCCACAGGGCGCAGCATTTCTGGATATGGCGGGTCCCGGCTTCCGTGATTTCTCGCGCATCGCCGCCAGCGACGCATCGGTCTGGCGCGACATCCTGAGCGCCAACTATGCCGAAGTCCTCACACAAGTGGCGCACTTTCGTGCCGCACTCGACCAATTTGAAACCGCCCTTCTTTCGGGCAACACCACCGCGCTGCAACAGCTGATTCAACAAGCCAGCGATGTGCGCTCGGGCTGGACGCTGCAAGCGGGCAACGCTTGCAACAACGCCTCTGAAGACTGACCGATGTTCTCCACCGCCTTTCTTGACCTTCCAGCGCTGCAAGGCGCATCCGGCACCGTCACCCTGCCCGGCTCCAAAAGCATCTCCAACCGCGTGCTGCTGCTCTCGGCCCTGTGCCAAGGCACCACCGTGGTCCACGACCTGCTGGACTCGGACGACACCCGTGTGATGCTGGCTGCGCTGCGTCAACTGGGCTGCGGCGTCGAGGTAAAAGGCACCACGGTGACCATCACCGGCCTGGGCGGCCGCGACTGGCCCACCGAAGCGATTGAGTTTTTCATGGGCAACGCAGGCACGGCCATGCGCCCGCTCACCGCTGCACTGGCGGTGCAGGGCGGCGACTTCACACTCAAAGGCGTGCCCCGCATGCACGAGCGCCCCATTGGCGACCTGGTCGACGCCCTGCGTGAGTTGGGCTGCGCCATCGACTACCTGGGCAACGAAGGCTACCCGCCCCTGCGCGTGCGCCAGCCCACACTCCAGCTGGACAAGCCCACCCCCGTGCGCGGCGATGTGTCCAGCCAATTCCTCACCGCCTTGCTCATGGCCCTGCCCTTGGCGGCGCAAGACCGGGCCATCACCATCGAAGTGGTGGGCGAGCTCATCAGCAAGCCCTACATCGAGATCACGCTCAATCTGCTGGCCCGCTACGGCATTGCCGTGGAGCGCCAGGGTTGGGAGCGCTTTGTCATTCCGGCTGGCAGCCGCTACCAATCGCCCAGCACGATCCATGTCGAAGCCGACGCATCGTCCGCCAGCTACTTCATTGCGTTGGGCGCCATCGCCGAGGGACAAGGCATCCGCATACAAGGCGTAGGCGCCGATTCGATCCAGGGCGACATCCGCTTCATGGACGCCGCTGCCCAAATGGGCGCGAAGATCACCAGCGGCCCCAACTGGCTCGAAATCCAGCGAGGTGCCTGGCCGCTCAAGGGCATCACCCTCGACTGCAACCACATCCCGGATGCCGCCATGACGCTGGCCGTGATGGCACTCTACGCCGACGGCCCGACCACACTTCGCAACATCGCCAGCTGGCGCGTGAAAGAAACCGACCGCATCGTGGCCATAGCCACCGAAAGCCGCAAACTGGGTGCCACCGTCGAAGAAGGCCCGGACTGGATCACCATCCACCCCCTGCCTGCGGGCCAATGGCAACGCGCCAGCATCCACACTTACGACGACCACCGCGTGGCCATGTGCTTCTCGCTGGCGGCCTTCAACGCCGACCAGGTCCCGGTGCGCATCGAAGACCCCAAGTGCGTAGCCAAGACCTTCCCCGACTACTTCGAGGCCTTGTTCTCGGTGGCGCACACAGCCGCCCACAACATCCCGGTGATCTGCATCGACGGCCCCACCGCATCTGGCAAGGGCACGCTCGCCAGCCGGCTGGCCGCGCAGCTCGGTTACCACTACCTGGACTCGGGTGCACTCTACCGCGTGACGGCTTACGCAGCTTTGCAAGCGGGCCTGACGCTCGAAGCCGCCGACGAAGCCGCCATCGCCAAGCTGGCCCGCAACCTGCCCGTGCGCTTTGAAGGCGAGCAGGTCCTGCTGAACAACGTGGACGTGACCGACGCCATCCGCAGCGAACAAGGCGGCATGAACGCCTCCAAAGTGTCCGTTTTGCCTGCCGTGCGCGAGGCGTTGGTGCAGCTGCAACACAGCTTTCGCCGACTGCCCGGCCTCTTGGCCGACGGCCGCGACATGGGCACGGTGATCTTTCCGAATGCCCCTTTAAAGGTGTTTTTGACCGCCAGCGCCGCCCAACGGGCCGAAAGACGGCATAAGCAATTGATTTCTAAGGGTTTTTCGGCTAATATCGACAGTCTTCGCGCTGACTTGGAAGCACGTGACGCCCGGGACATGTCCCGCAGCGTGGCGCCTTTGATGCCCGCGCAAGATGCCTTGCAACTGGACAACTCCAGCCTATCCATCGAAGCCTCGGTGGCGCAGGTTCTGGACTGGTGGCAAAGCAAGAGCTGCTGACCTGTCAGCGGCTCACAGTGGTCCACACCGCTCCCTTCCGTGCCGACTGGCACATCGGCGGTGTGGGTTGTTCAACCTGACCGCGGTTCACACCGCAAAACGAAACCGCCACAGTCAGCTCCTGGAAACGACGCATGTCGCGCTCGTCAGTCCTGCACTTGTGGATGAGGAAATCACATGTCTGAATCTTTTGCCGCCCTCTTTGAGGAATCCCTGCAACGTACCGAAATGCGCCCCGGTGAAGTCATCACCGCTGAAGTGGTGCGCATCGAACACAACTTCGTCGTGGTCAACGCCGGCCTCAAGTCCGAGTCGTATGTTCCCCTCGAAGAGTTCAAGAACGACCAGGGTGAAGTCGAAGTCCAGGTCGGCGACTTTGTCTCCGTGGCCATTGGCTCCATCGAAAACGGCTACGGCGACACCATCTTGTCCCGCGACACCGCCAAGCGTCTGGCTTCGTGGATGTCTCTGGAAAAAGCTCTGGAATCCGGCGAGTTCGTCACTGGCGTGACCAGCGGCAAAGTCAAGGGCGGCCTGACCGTGTTGGTCAACGGCATCCGCGCCTTCCTGCCCGGCTCTTTGGTCGACACACGTCCAACCAAAGACCTGTCACCCTATGAGAACAAGACCCTGGAATTCAAGGTCATCAAGCTCG
>JACCDS011927514.1_pt1 | contig 13599 bp, 12 predicted proteins | sample 7446441 | NCBI WGS metagenome assembly JACCDS01 (sample SAMN15323445, study PRJNA562643) | freshwater metagenome | isolation source: river surface water | place: USA:Blue River Watershed | collected 2017-08-17 | reverse complement strand
CAAATGAGATTTGTTCTTTAGCAATTTCTTCTTCTAATTGTAAAGCTTTTAACTCTTTTTCATTGTTTACATCTTTATTCTTTTTAGCAATATTGTCTAATTTTGATTTTAAATCTGCTAAATGAATATTGTTTTTTGTTCTTTTTGATTTTACATCATCTATTTCTAAATACATAGAATTAATTGATGCTTTGATTGACGCTGCTGTTTCAACAAATGTTGCTAATTTAGCTTTCTCTTTTTCAATCTTTGGCTCAAACATACTAATTGCTGTATCAAATTTTGATAATTTGATTAAATCCTGTAAATACTTATTCAACCGTTTCTCCTTCTATAAAAAACTCAAATGGATTTTGTGAAGCTGTTATTATAGCTTTTAATTTATTTTTTTTCAAATATTCTGAAAGAAGTCCCTCTAATAAGGTACTGAAGTATCTTTCACTTTCATAATGTCTTATGTCAATTAGTGACAAACCTCTTGCTTTTGCTTCCATAGCATCATGATATTTTATATCTCCAGTTAAAAAACAATCTGCTTTAATCTCATCAATTAATGACATAGCAGAACCTGTAACTATTGCAATGTCTTTTATAAAATTTTTACATGAAACTGCTTTTAATAATTTTAGATTTAATTTATCAGAAACATATTTAACTAGCTCATTAAAATTCATATTAACTTCACAAGTTGCAACAAATTCTAATGAATTTTTTATTTTAAATCCTAAAATATCTTCCACAACAAATTTATTTAAGTGAGTTTTATCGATATTTGTATGCATACTTATCAAACAAATATCTTTTTTTATCAACTCTTTTAAAATTTTAGTAGAATAAGTATCATAATTTACTCTCTTGATTCCTGAAAAAATCAAAGGATGATGTGTGATAATAAGTGAATTTGGCTCTATTTGTTTTGCTAAATCTAAATCTAAATCAATGCTAATATAAACATTTTTTATTTCATCTTCAAAAGAACCTACAAGTAGTCCTGAATTATCCCATTTTTCTTGTAAAGAAAAAGGAGATATTTCATCTAAAAGATTATAAATTTCTTGAACTTTCAAATAAAAATCCTAAATAAATAATTCAGGATTTTTTTCTTTTAATGCTTCTAAAGCTTTTAAAGAAGCAGGACTTCCTATTCTTGCCAATCTTTGTGGCTCTTGTTCTTTATATAAAACTGCACAACCTTGTGCTAATTCTCTAACTTTTAAAATATAATTTTGTCTTTCAGTTACAGAGATAGCTTTTCTAGCATCTAAAGTATTAAACGCGTGACTTGCAATCATACACTGATCATATGCTGGTAATGGTAAACCTGAAGCTAAACAAGATTTGCATTCATGGAAAGCATCATCAAAATGTTTAAATAACATGTCAGTGTTTGCTACTTCAAAATTGTATGTAGAAAATTCAAATTCACCCTCTTTATGAACATCGCCATAAGTTGTTTTAGCAAAAGAGTTTTCATTCCATACAATATCATAAACTGAATCTACACCTTGTAAATACATTGCAAGTCTTTCTGTTCCGTAAGTTATTTCAACTGCAACAGGATCACAAGCAAGACCTCCTACTTGTTGGAAATATGTAAATTGTGTAACTTCCATACCATCAAGCCAAACTTCCCATCCTAATCCCCAAGCTCCTAGAGTTGGAGATTCCCAATTATCTTCTACAAATCTAATATCATGTCTTGATACATCTAAACCTAAAAATTCTAAAGATTGTAAATATAAATCTTGGATATTATCTGGACTTGGTTTTATTAATACTTGAAATTGATAATAAGCACCTAATCTATTTGGATTTTCTCCATATCTTCCATCAGTTGGTCTTCTACTTGGTGCAACATAAGCTGTACTCCAAGGAGTTGAATCTAAACTTCTTAAAAGTGTCGCTGGGTGGAAAGTTCCTGCACCTGCAGGAATATCATAAGGCTGAACAATATTACAACCTTGTTTTGCCCAAAATTCTTGTAATTTTAATAGAATTTCTGAAAATGTAACCATCTATTTAATTCCTAACTCTTTGTTAATTTTGTCTTTATCAAAACCACAAATCCATACATTACCTATTAAGATAACAGGAGCTCCTGTACATTTGTGCTTTTGACAATCTTTTAATGCTTCTTTATTTTTTGATAAATCTATGAGATTATATTTTATCTTTTTAGTTTTTAAGTAAGTACTAGCCTCTTTGCACCATTTACAATTTGGTAGTGTAAATAGTGCAACAGGTTTCATTATAAAATTACTTCAATATCTTTAGAATCACTCTCTACAGCTTTTGCTTTTACAATTCTATCTTCTTTTAATTTTATAGCTAACTCTTTATCTGAAATTGCTAAAATTTGCATTGCAAGATACGCTGCATTTACTGCACCTGCTTTTCCAAGTGCAACAGTGGCAACTGGCATTCCAGCTGGCATTTGAACAGTTGAAAGCATAGCATCCATACCATCCATTGCTCCACCTTTCATTGGAACTCCAATAATAGGTTTTGTAGTACTAGCAGCTAATGCACCAGCAAGGTGTGCAGCCATCCCTGCAGCAGCAATAAATGCAACAGCTCCTTTTTCTTCAGCTTCTTTTACATAATCTTTAGTTCTTTCAGGACTTCTGTGAGCTGAAGATATAATCATCTCATATTTTACGTTAAATTTTTCAAATGTATCAGAACAATTTTTCATTATTTCATAATCAGATTTACTACCCATAATAATAGAAACAAAATTCATTAATAATCCTTTTTTAATTTTTTAAAGCTGGATTATATCAAAAAGTATCTAATAGTTTTATAATCTTTTCTACTTTTATTTTTCGCCAAGCCTTTAACTTATTTAAAGTTAAATTTTCATTTTCATAAACAAATTTAGATAAATTTTTTGTTTTATTTTCAATATAAATTGGCTTTATATATTTATAATATTTAATTTTTTTCTCATATTCTTTATCTGTAAAAATTGTTATTGTAGGTATCATAAAAGCATCACTTATATGATATGTAGAGGTATCAGCAGTTATGATTTTATCCATATTTGAAACTATATATATAAAATCACTAATATTTTTAGACTCTTTCGTAAAATCTAAAAATCTATCATCTTTAATTTTTGAGTCTATTGATAATGTAGAAATTATCATATAATCCTCAGCTTTTAATAAAAGTTCTTTTAGTAACTCAGTTGCTATTGCTTGTGGAATTGATTTATTTATATTTGCAGAATAAGGATGAAATAGAAGTAATTTTCCTTTTAATTTTGCTTCAATTAATCTATTTTTTAAAACATCAGAAACTTTATATTCTGAAATATCTATTTCATTATATTTTTCATTCTCGTCTATTTTTTCGTAATTAATTCCAAATTTATAAAGCCATGCATCAACACTATTTAAAAAATTTAAATCTAAAGTTTTGATTGTTTGACTATTATCTATAAAATAATCATATTCACACAATTTTTTAGAGTTTAAACTCAAAGGTAAAGTATTATTAATATATTTTTGCGTTTGATATATCTCTTTATCCCTTGAATAAAAACTGTTGATTGAAGCATTTATAAAAATATCTAACTTTACTTTTTTATAAACTTCTTTTAATTTCTTGTATAAGATTCTAATGGCAGCACAAGAAGATATTATTTCACTTATACTAACACCCACTCCACCTATCATTGCAATAGAAATTTCATCTTTTTTAAGATTTTTTAGCTGTCTATAAATATCTACTTTTTCTATATTTTCATAAATATTATTACTCTCTCCAACATTTGTTAATCCTAACTCTATTGGAAAATTTTCTAAAACTCTAATTTTTTCTTCTTTTAAAACTTTAGTAAAGTATTTTTCTTTATCAACTCTTTCAAAAACACTATTTATATCATTAAAATCATCTTTAGTAGTAATATAAACTGTTTCATTTTCCATATTTGATGGTTCTTGAAACTTAAGATAATTAATTAAAGTACCATCTGTTGCTTTTATATTTATATTTTGTGAAACCCTAAAAAAAATCATCTTAATATTAATACTTACTCAACAAAAGCGTCGATATTTTCAACTCTAAACATAGTTAAATAAGGAAGTTTACCTGGTAATTTTATTTTATTAATATTTCCACTGTGAACAGATTCTAACTCTTTGTTTGTTTCAGTTAATATCTTATTGAAATTGATGTAATATAGTCCATCCTCTTTTTTGAAGATTTTTCCAATTTCATTTTCACACTCTTCTATTATTTCATCATTTGGTGTAAATATTTCAATATCTTCATTTGGATAAACTTTATATTTACAAAAGAAATGTTCTTCATCTTCTGTTACAAGTCCCGTTACTTCATAAGAACCTTTACTTAATGCATAATCATGATTTTGAGAATCTGTTTTTTCAAATGGTCTATGAATTAAATAAGCATCTGTAAAACCTCTATTTTTTGTAGTATGAAGTTCTTTTTGATAAAGTTCAGGTTCAAATTTACCTGCATAATAATCATCTATTGCATTTCTGTATGCTTTTGCAGTAACAGCAGCATAATATGGAGATTTTGTTCTTCCCTCAATTTTTAAAGAATCAACTGCTCCACTATCTAAAATCTCTTTTAAATGTGATGCTAAATTCATATCTTTTGAGTTAAAAATATAAGTTCCAACACCAGGTTCTTCTTCAAGTCTAAATAGGGTACTATGGTCTTCATTTGCAGCATATAATGTATATTGGAATCTACAATCATTTGCACAAGATCCTCTATTTGGAACTCTTCCCATTTGAACAGCACTTACCAAACATCTTCCTGAATATGCAAAACACATAGAACCATGTACAAAAATCTCTATTTCCATATCTGGTAGATGTTTCTTAATTTCAACCACATCTTTTAATGAAATTTCTCTAGCAACAACAATTCTTTTTACTCCTAAATCCCAAAAAACTTGTGCATCAAGGTAGTTTAAAACATTTGCTTGAGTCGAAAGATGAATATCAATTTCAGGTGCAATTTCTCTACAAAGTTTTACAACACCTGGAGCTGCAACAATAAAACCATCTGGTTTTAATGCTGCCATTGTTGCAATATGTTTTTTTAACAAATCAATTTGTGAATTAAATGGAAATCCGTTTATTGTTGCATATACCTTTTTACCCCTAGCGTGTGCATAATCAATTCCCTCTTTAAAAGTCTCGAAAGTAAACTCTTTTCCAGCTCTTATTCTTAAGCTAAAGTGACTTACCCCTGCATATACAGCATCTGCACCATATTTTATAGCTATTTTTAATTTTTCTAAATTTCCAGCAGGTGATAATAACTCTACTTTTTGATTACTCATATAATTCCTTTGAACACTATATACTTAATATTTTATTTTTGATTGGCATTATATCTATTTTTAAATAAATATAAAAGAGGATAGTTTTACTCTTATTTAAAAAATGGAAAAGCTTAAAAGCTTTCCCACTCATCATCATCTTTTTTTGATGATGTAATTACTGTAGTTTTAGGATGATTTACGATAGGTTTTTGACTTTTGTTTGATTCAAAAGTTTTTAGTGTTGATTTTACAGGAGTATCAACTTTTTTTTCTGTTTTTATTTGATTTACAGTTTTATTTACACCTTGTGTTTCTTTGAATTTTGCTTTATCTGCTATTTCCAATAAATTTTCAGATAATTTTGTAACTTCATTTGCTAATCCACTAATAACAGTTGCTGAATTAGCATTAACTTGTGTAGCTTGATCCAAAGTATTTATCGTATCATTAATTTGAATAATACCTTTTTCTTCTTCTTTACTACCTTGAGAAACATCTTCAATTAAAACTATAGTCTCATTAATTCTTGTATTTAATGTACCATAACCACTTATCATTTCATTTGCAATTGATTTTCCTTCATTTGCTTTTGAAGTTGCCATTTCAACAATTCTCTTAATCTCTTTAGCAGCTTCAGCACTTCTACTTGCAAGATTTCTTACTTCTTGAGCAACAACAGCAAAACCTTTTCCTGCCTCTCCTGCAGTTGCTGCTTCAACAGCTGCATTTAATGAAAGAATATTTGTTTGGAATGCTATTTGATCAATTACAGTGATAGAATCATTTATCAATCTAACTTGTTCATCAATTTCATCCATAGCTCTATTAGTTTTAGAAGCTAGAACCTCACCCTCTTTTGAAGATACTTGAAGTTGTGAAGCCAATGCAGACATTTGATGAACTTTTTGAACACTTGATCTTACAATTGACGTTATTTCTTCAACTGCAGCTGCAGTTTCTTCTAGTGATGCAGCTTGGTCATTTGCTGAATCTGATAACTTACTAGCTGCATTTGATAATACATTTGTATCATCATTTAATTTTCTACCACTTGAAACCATCATAGATAAAAATTCAGATACATTCACACCAATTGCTTGTGTACTTGTAGATAATGATGCTATTATTCCACTAGCTTTTGAAACATTTAATTTACTATCATCAATGTTAAAATTTGAATTACTGTATTCAATTAGTGCATTATTTAAACTTACTAAATTTTCATTTGTTCTATCAATCATTGAATTAATAGAATCCCTTAATTTTTGAATTTGTGGATTTGAAGAAGTTTTTTCTACTTTATATGTATAATATCCATCAATTACTTTTTCAATTACTTCATCTACGTTTTCAATAACTTTTGAATCTTCCTCATAACCATCTTTTAATTTAGCAATATAAGAATTAAAACTATCAACAACTTTTCCAATTTCATCATTTGATATTTTTTCAATTCTATCTGTTCTTGTTGTACCTGCTGTTATATCATCAATTGCTTGATTTAAATTTTCTAAAGGTCTAATAATTGTTTGTTTAACAAAATAATTATATAGTAAATACGCAATAACTATTGCTATTAAACAAAATATTGAAATATATACAACAATAGCAGAAATTTCACTATCTGTATGTTCTTTCATTTTAGCTACTTCATTCTCTATATCATCAACATAGGCACCTGTTCCTATTATCCAATCCCATGGTTCAAACTTTTGAACATATGAGAATTTTTCTCTTGGATCATCTTTTTTACCTGGTTTATCCCACCAATATTTTACCAAACCACCATCTTTACTATTTTTAACAACCTGAGTCATTTCAATAAAATGTTTTTTACCTTTGGCATCTTTATTTTCAGATAAATCTTTACCATTTAATTCTGGTTTTACAGGATGCATAATCATTTTTGGATGAGAACTATTTATCCAAAAATAGTCATTATTTGCGTATCTCATTTCTCCAATTGTTTTTAATGCTTCTTCCTGCATTTTTGATGTAACATTTTCTACATATTCACCAGTTCCAATAACCCAATTATATGGTTTAAATAATTTTACATAAGATACTTTTAATTGAGGTGCCTCAAATCCTGGTTTTGGCCAAACATAATCAACGAATCCTTCTCCATTTGATTTTGCAACTGAAGCAAATTCTTTAAATATTTGTTTTCCACCCTTATCTTTGTATTCAACCATATCTTTACCATTTAATTCTGGTTTAATAGGATGTAATACAATCACTGCATTTGTATCATTAACCCAAAAATATCCATTATTTCCATATCTTGAAGCATCAATTATTAATTTTAATTTTTGTTTTAAAGCATCTTCAGAAAGAGTGTTTTTTGATTTTTCATACTCAGCTTCTAAGATTGAAAATAGAAAATTGGTCTGTAGTTTAAGTTGTTCTTGAACTTCAACTTTTATTTTATCTGTTGCAGTTCTATTGTAGTATCCCTCAACCGTTTTCATAGCTAAAGAAACATAATTTTTTAACTCTAATTCCTTTTTAGCATAAGCTTCTTTTTCAAAATTTTCTATATTTTTACTTGAGAAATGTTTTATAGAGTAAATTGCATCAACAGCAATTGACACAGAAACTATAATGATAGTCAATAGTGAAAGAATTAAAATCTTTCCTTTTATAGATATATTATTTAACAAAGCGTTCTCCTAGCTTTTAAAATTAAATATATATTATCTTTAATAGACTTACCTTGTCAAGTTTTTTATTATTTTAATAAATTTTTAGCAAAATTTACTGCTTCAAATGTTACATTTTCCCCACTTATCATTCTTGCTATTTCACTTATTTTTTCTTCATAGTTCAACTCTTTTACAGTAGACTTTCCATCAATTTTATCAACTAAAAAATGCTGATTTGCACTTGAAGTTAGTTGTGGTTGATGTGAAATAGCAAATATTTGATATGAATTGGCTAGTTTTTCTAAAACTTTAGATATGGCATCACTCTCTTTTCCACTTAAATTTGCATCAATTTCATCTAAAAATAAAATTCCATTATCAACAATATCAAATTCACTCATAGATGTTAAAAGTGCTAATCTTAATCTATTATATTCTCCCGAACTAATAGTATCAAGTGACACGCCATTTAATTCAAAAATAACTTCATCAACTCCTGTAAAATCCAATTCTTTTTCATTTATTATTATTTTTGCATTACTTAAATATAAAAACTTCAAATATTCATTTATTTTCTCTTCTAAAATAATTGAACTTTCTTTTCTAAAATCTGAAATTTGTTTAGCCAAAATATAAAGTTGCTTGTTCAAATTCTCAAATTTTTTTTCCAATTTTTCTTTTTGAAAAAATATATTTTCATAGGAATTAAGTTCTAATTTCTTTTGTTCTTTATATTTTAAACACTCTTCTATTGAGCCAAATCTTTTTTGTAAAGCTGATAATTTTTCAATTCTATCTAAAACATTTTCAATATTTATATCATCTAATTCATGTAAAGAGTCATTAAATTTTTCAAAAATATTGTTTAATTCATTCATAGTTTCATCAAAAAAACTTGAATCAACTTCCATTAACTCCAAAGCACTTGTTACATTATGATTAAATTCCATAATCCCTGATGCTTTTTTTATTGCTATCTCAATTTTTTCTTTTTTTGCCAATCTTTTTTTAATTAAATTAAGTTCTTCATATTCATCAATACTTGGATTTATTTGCTCAATTTTATCAATCTCAAATTTAGCAAACTCTTTTAAATCTTCTAACTTACTTTCATCATCTAAAATCTTTTGTAACTCTTTTTTTGTCTCTTGTAACTCTTTATATAAAATATTAAATTCTTCTTTTATTGTTTTGAAATCACTATTCTTTTGTATTGTTAATCTATCTAAAAAATCCAATAGTTTTAGACTATCAAACTCTGAAGTATCTTTTAAATTTAAATGTTTAATTAATTTAAAAGAAAAATCATTAAGATTTTTCTTTGATACTGATTGATTATTTAAAAAATATCTAACTTTATCTTTTTTTATACTTTTTATTATAATGTCATCATCACTAGATAAATCATAAGTTTCATCATCGATTTTTGAATTATTTAATAAAACTTCTCCTAAATTTGCTTTTACATCAGCTAATGCAAATAAAGATAATATTGCTTGCATCAAAATAGATTTCCCAGCACCACTTGGACCTGTAAATATATTTAAACCCTTTTTAAACTCTAAATCAACTTCTTCAAAAGATAAGCAATCTTTTAAATAAACTCTATTTATCAAATTTATTTCCCCATCTTAATTTTTCATTTAAAACTTCAAAGAAATCCCTTTGAATTCTATGAATCATTTTTGCTTTTTTATTTGCAATTTTTATTTTTATAGATTGATTTTGTTCAACTTCATAAATATCTTGTCCATCAACTATTACAACGGCACCTTGATTATCTATAATTTTAAATTCTATTTCATAATCAACTGGCATAACAAGTGGTCGTTGAGTTAAAGAGTGAGGAGCAACTGGAGTTATAATAAAAGCTTCAGTTAAAGGATAAACAACTGGTCCACCAACAGATAAATTATATGCAGTTGAACCTGTTGGTGTTGATATGATTACACCATCACCATAATAAGAGTTAAAGTTCTTTCCATTAATTTTTCCCTCTATTCTTATCATTGATGAAATAGATTTTCTTGAAATTACAATATCATTAAAAGCAACAAACCTATTTAGATTTACACTTCCTTCAACCATCATTCTATTATCAATCTTATAAATATTATTTTTAAAATCTTTTATAAAATTTGGTAACTGATCCATTGAAATATCTGTTAAGAAACCTAAAGTCCCAAGATTTATCCCTAAAACTGCCTTATCATATTTAAATGATTTTCTAACAACAGAAAGTAAAGTACCATCTCCACCAACAGAAATTAGAAAATCAACTTTTTTACATAACTCATTTAATGGATACCCTTCTAAAGATATCATATTTGCTGAATTATCTTCTAAATATAAATCAATATTAGATTCTTCAAAAAGAGCTTTTATTTTAAAATAAGTCTCTTTTAATTCTGGACTTGATGGTTTTAGAATTATACCAGCACTTTTATTACTACTTAATAACTCATTGTTTGTTTCTATTCTCAAAACTATTCCATTTTTAAATTTATTTAAATTATTCTAGCTAATTATATTAATATTCTAAATAAATTCAAACATAAAAAAAGGGATATGCAAAAGCACATCCCTTTTAATAAAAATAGTTAAAATTAACCATTTCTCTTTTTAATAATTTCTTCAGAAACGTTTCTTGGAACTTCAGAATAGTTATCAAAAATCATTGAGTATGTAGCTCTACCTTGAGACATAGATCTTAAGTCAGTAGAGTATCCGAACATTTCAGATAATGGAATCATAGCAGTAACTAATTTGATACCAGCTCTGTCATCCATAGATTGAACTTGTCCTCTTCTTTTATTACAATCCCCAATAACATCTCCCATATAATCTTCAGGAGTTTCAATTTCAACTTTCATGATTGGTTCTAAGATAACTGCACCAGCAGCTGCAGATCTACAACCTTGTTTGAATCCCATTGAAGCAGCTAATTTAAATGCCATCTCAGATGAGTCAACGTCGTGGTAAGAACCGTCATAAACAGAAACTTCAATGTTAACCATTGGATAACCAGCTAAAATACCACCTTGCATTGCTTCAAAACAACCTTTTTCAACAGCTGGAATATACTCTTTTGGAATTACCCCACCTTTAATTTCGTTGTTAAATTTGAAGTTTTCATCAGAATCAACTAATGGTTTAATGTCTAAATATACGTGACCGTATTGACCTTTACCACCTGATTGTTTTGCATATTTATACTCTTGTTTAACAGCGTTTTTAATTGTTTCTCTATAAGCAACTTGAGGAGCACCAACTTCAGCTTCAACTTTAAATTCTCTTTTCATTCTATCTACAAGAATTTCAAGGTGTAATTCACCCATTCCTGAAATAATAGTTTGTCCAGTTTCTTCATCAGTATTAACTCTGAATGATGGATCTTCTTCTGCTAATTTTCCTAATGCAATACCCATTTTTTCTTGGTCAGCTTTAGTTTTTGGCTCAACTGCAACAGAAATAACTGGTTCTGGGAATTCCATTCTTTCTAAGATAACAGGATCTTTTTCAGAAGCTAATGTATCTCCAGTAATTGTATATTTTAAACCAACAACAGCTCCGATTTCTCCAGCATAAAGCTCTTTAATCTCTTCTCTATTGTTAGCATGCATTTTAAGTAATCTTCCGATTCTCTCTTTTTTCATTTTTGTAGAGTTATATACATAAGTTCCAGATTCTAAAACCCCTCTATAAACTCTTGTAAATGTTAACTGTCCAACGAATGGGTCAGTCATAATTTTAAATGCTAATGCTGCAACTTCTCCAGCATCAGTTGAAGGAACGATTACTGCTTCACCATCTTGAGTTTCACCATTAATATCAGCAACTTCAGTTGGAGCTGGTAAATACATAGCAACAGCATCTAGTAAAGTTTGAACACCTTTATTTTTAAATGCAGTTCCACAAGTCATCGGAGTAATTTCCATTGCTAAACATCTAGCTTTTAAACCTGCAACGATTTCTTCTTCTGTTAATGCTTCACCTTCAAGGTATTTTTCCATTAAAGATTCAGATGATTCAGCAGCAGCTTCAATCATTTTTTCTCTATATTCTTCTGCTTGGTCCATTAAATCAGCTGGAATTTCTTCAACATGGTAGTTAGAACCCATTGCAGCATCTTCGTCCCAAACGATAGCTTTCATTTGAACTAAATCAATAATCCCTTTGAAGTTTTCTTCTGCACCAATTGGTAATTGAATTGGAACTGGATTTGCTTTTAATCTATCAGCAACTTGTCTTTCAACGCTATAAAAATCTGCACCTGTTCTATCCATTTTATTAACGAATATCATTCTTGGTACTCTATATTTATTAGCTTGTCTCCAAACAGTTTCAGATTGTGGTTGTACCCCACCTACTGAACAAAATACTGCTACAGCACCATCAAGAACCCTCATAGATCTCTCAACTTCAATAGTAAAGTCAACGTGACCCGGAGTGTCAATGATGTTAATCATTAATTGCTCTTTAGTTTTTGGGTGAGTCCAGTTACAAGTAGTAGCAGCAGAAGTAATTGTAATACCTCTTTCTTGCTCTTGCTCCATCCAGTCCATAGTTGCAGCACCTTCATGAACCTCACCGATTTTGTGTGAAACACCTGTATAGAATAAAATTCTTTCAGTAGTTGTTGTTTTTCCAGCATCAATATGAGCTGCAATACCAATATTTCTAACTCTGTTAAGTGGTGTTTTTCTTGCCATATTATAATCCTACCATCTGTAGTGTGCAAATGCTTTATTAGCTTCTGCCATTCTGTGCATATCTTCTTTCTTCTTGAAAGAAGCTCCTCTTTCATTAGCAGCTTCGAATAATTCGTTAGCTAATCTTTCTACCATAGTTCTTTCATTTCTTTTTCTAGCATATTCTACTAACCATCTTAATGCTAAAGTTTGTCTTCTTACAGCTCTAACTTCAACAGGAACTTGGTATGTTGCTCCACCAACTCTTCTAGATCTTACTTCTAAAAGTGGTTTAACATTTTCAATTGCTCTTTCAAAGATTTCAATACCTTTTTCTTCACCTCTTGCATCAAGGTTAGCAATTGCACCATACATAATTTTTTCAGCAGTAGATTTTTTACCATCTTGCATTACTGTATTAACAAATTTTGTGATCACTTTACTATTGTAGATAGGATCAGCCATTATTTCTCTAACTGGAGCTTTTCTTCTTCTCATTTTCTATCCTTCTACTTTTTCTTAGCTTTTGCTTTTTTAGTACCATATTTAGATCTTGCAACAGTTCTGTTTGCAACACCAGCAGTATCTAAAGCACCTCTTACGATGTGGTATTTAACCCCAGGTAAATCCTTAACTCTTCCCCCTCTTACTAAAACAATTGAGTGTTCTTGTAAGTTGTGACCTTCTCCACCGATATATGAAATAACTTCAAATCCAGTAGTTAATCTAACTTTTGCAACTTTTCTTAAAGCCGAGTTAGGTTTTTTTGGTGTAGTTGTATATACTCTTGTACATACCCCTCTTCTTTGTGGGCATTCTTTTAATGCAGGCGATTTAGATTTTTTAATAACCTTTTTTCGCTCATTTCTTACAAGCTGATTGATTGTAGGCATTTCTTTCCTTTATATAAATTGGTTTGAGTAATTAAAGCTTTACTCATGCTTCTCGTGCGACT